>Ga0180222_1000865_pt1 | contig 38004 bp, 37 predicted proteins | sample eDN5th37CKraftOP_FD_151336 | JGI IMG/M metagenome (GOLD analysis project Ga0180222, IMG submission 151336) | Enriched Organic Plus compost microbial communities from Emeryville, California, USA - eDNA 5th pass 37_C Kraft OP (version 2) (version 2) ...
AACGCAACCGGCCACTGCTCGAACGCGACCTGCGCTACGCCTGGTGGAACAACCACTGCGTCGTCGACGCCGCGATCGGAACGTTCATCGAGTACGGCACCAAGGACCGTCGCAAGGACCGGGAGAGCTACGCCGAGATGTGGCGCCGCTGGATCTATGACGACTACTACCGCAGTTACCTTCTGCCGCTGGAGAAGTACGGCCTGACAATTCCGCACGACCTGGTCGAGGAGGCGTGGAAGCGCATCGTCGAGAAGGGCTACGTGCACGAGGTGGCCCGGTTCTTCGCCACCGGTTGGCCGGTGAACTACTGGCGCATCGACACCATGACCGACACCGACTTCGAGTGGTTCGAGCACAAATACCCCGGCTGGTACTCCAAGTTCGGCAAGTGGTGGGAGAACTACAACCGGCTCGCCTATCCCGGACGGAACAAGCCCATCGCGTTCGAGGAGGTCGGGTACCAGTACCCGCACCGGTGCTGGACCTGCATGGTGCCCGCGTTGATCCGCGAAGACATGATCGTCGAGAAGGTCGACGGCCAGTGGAGGACGTACTGCTCCGAGACCTGCTACTGGACCGACGCCGTCGCGTTCCGGGGTGAGTACGAGGGCAGGGAAACCCCGAACATGGGACGGCTCACCGGGTTCCGAGAATGGGAGACCCTGCACCACGGCAAGGATCTCGCCGACATCGTGACCGATCTCGGATACGTCCGCGACGACGGGAAAACCCTCGTCGGGCAACCGCACCTGAATCTGGATCCGCAGAAGATGTGGACCCTCGATGACGTGCGCGGTAACACGTTCAACAGCCCCAACGTGCTGCTGAACCAGATGACCGACGACGAGCGCGACGCGCACGTCGCGGCGTACCGCGCCGGCGGGGTCCCGGCCTGAGAACCGACGGTGGGCGGCACCTTCTCCTCCCCACCCCGGTGCCGCCCACCGTGGTCATCCACTACCCGAATCGCAGTCAGGAGGCACCGCCATGGCGGATTCGCACAAGATCAACTTCGACCCCGTGGACATCGAGATGGAGGTCCGCGAGGACGAGAACATTCTCGACGCTGCCTTCCGTCAGGGCATCCACCTGATGCACGGCTGCCGGGAGGGTCGCTGCTCAGCGTGCAAGTCCTACGTGCTCGACGGTGAGATCCAGATGGAGAGCTACTCCACCTTCGCGTGTAACGACGCCGAGGTGGACGAGGGTTATGTCCTGCTGTGCCGGTCGCATGCGTTCAGCGACTGCACCATCGAGCTTCTCAATTTCGACGAGGACGAACTTCTCGGCGGCATACCGATCCAGGACGTGCGCACCCAGGTGCAGGCGGTCGAACCCAAGACCCGTGACATCGTGTCGCTGCGGCTCAAGCCAATCGAGCCGGGCAAGTTCGACTTCAAGCCCGGGCAACACGCCGACCTCCACATCCCCGGCACCGACGAGCATCGGTCGTTTTCCATGGCGACCACCCAGTCACGCAGCGACGAGGTCGAGTTCCTCATCAAGAAGTATCCCGGCGGCAAGTTCTCGGCCCTGCTCGACGGCCACATCCAGGTCGGCGACGAGATCGCGCTCACGGGACCCTACGGCTCGTTCACCCTCAAGGACGGACACGTGTTGCCCGTCGTGTGCATAGGCGGCGGTGCGGGCATGGCGCCCATCCTGTCGCTGCTGCGGCACATGAACGAAACCGAGAACAGCCGTCCGGCAAGGTTCTACTACGGCGCACGCACCCCGGCTGACCTGTTCTATCTCGACGAGATCCTCGAACTGGGCAAGGGAATCAAAGACTTCCGGTTCATCGCCTGTCTCTCGGAGTCCGCGGACGGAGAGGTCCCCGGCCGGGTCACGGTGGAGGAGGGCATGGTGACCGACGTCGTCGCCCGGCACGAAACCGCGATCGCCAAGACCGAGGTGTACCTGTGCGGGCCGCCACCGATGGTCGACGCCGCGTTGATGTTCCTCGACGCCAATTGCGTGCCCAAAGACCAGGTGTTCTACGACAGCTTCACCAGCCCCATCTTCGACCAGTAGCAGCCCACCAGAAAGGAACTTCGATGTCAGCCCCTGAGAAGCCAAGAGAACGAAGCTTTCCCAAGATCGAGTTCACCGACTCCGAAGCCGGAGCCAAGGAGTTTCCGAGTTCCAAGAGTCGCAGTTACTCGTACTTCACGCCGGCCAAGTTGCGCGCGACGATGTACGAGGACGTCACCGTCGACGTACAGCCCGATCCGGACCGGCACCTGACCCAGGGCTGGATCTACGGCTTCGGAAACGGGCCGGGCGGATATCCGAAAGACTGGACCACGGCCAAGTCCTCGGACTGGCATGCCTTCCGCGACCCCAACGAGGAGTGGAACCAGACCATCTACCGCAACAACGCCGCGGTGGTGCGTCAGGTCGAACTGTGCCTGAAGAACGCCAAACGTGCGCGCGTCTATGACGGCTGGAACTCGACCTGGTTGACGTTCATCGAACGCAATGTCGGAGCGTGGATGCACGCCGAGAACGGCCTGGCGCTGCACGTGTTCACGTCCATCCAGCGGTCCGGACCGACCAACATGATCAACACCGCGGTCGCGGTGAACGCCGCGCACAAGATGCGGTTCGCCCAGGACCTCGCACTGTTCAACCTCGACCTGGCCGAGGCCACCGAAGCCTTCGACGGCAGCGCCCACCGGGCCGTGTGGCAGGAGGCGCGGGAATGGCAGGCCACCCGTAAGGTGGTGGAAGAGCTGACGGCGGTGGGGGATTGGTGCCAGCTGCTGTTCGCCACGAACATCGTGTTCGAGCAGCTGGTCGGTTCGCTGTTCCGCACAGAACTGATCATGCAGATCGCCGCCCGCAACGGCGACTACATCACGCCGACGATCGTGGGCACCGGCGAACACGACTACGACCGCGACCTCAACTACACCCGCAACCTGTTCCGGCTGCTGACCCGTGACCCCGAGCACGGCGAGGCGAACAAGGCACTGTTCACCGAGTGGCTGGGGATCTGGGTGCCACGTTGCCTCGACGCCGCGCTTGCGCTGCAACCGATCTGGTCGGCACCGGCCGACAAGGCCGTCACCTTCGCCTCCAGCCTGGACGCTGCGAAGGCGAAGTTCACAGCACTGCTGGAAGAGATCGATCTGGACATCCCCGAGGAGTTGAACAAATGAGCAGCATGCAGTTCGGCGCGGCCACAGAGTTCTCCAACAAATGCGGCGTGACGCTGATGAACACCCCGATCGGGCGCGTCGTCGCCGAGGTGATGGGCGCCAAGGAAGGTGTCGAACTCACCGAGTACCCGTCGATGATCCGCGTCGACGGCGTCAAACTGCTGAGCTTCGACTACGACGAGCTCACCGAGGCCCTCGGCGAGGAGTTCGACGGTTCGATCTTCGAGGAGATCAGCTCCACCCACTACGGACGCATGGTGCATCTCGACGACAAGACGATGCTGTTCGCCAGCCCCGAGGATGCCGCCGAGTACATCGGCTTCGACCTCACCGCGAAGTAGATCGATCCAAAGAACCCATAGCGCAAGGAGATTGCAATGTACGAAAAAGACGGCCAACAGTACTTCATCGTCGACTCGCACGTTCACCTGTGGGACGGCCGGGCCTCGAACCTGAAGAACGTGCACGGCAAACAGTTCATCGACTGCTTCTACGACTACCACAAGAATCTCAGCCCGGAAGAAGCGTTGTGGGATTACGACACCTACACCTACTACGGCGGCGACCGGTTGATGAAGGACCTGTTCACCGACGGCTACGTCGACCACGCGATCTTCCAGGCCACCTTGCTCAGCGACTTCTACGTCACCGGGTTCGGCCAGACCGAGGAGGCGTTCGCGCTCACACAACGCCATCCCGGCAAGCTCACCTACAACCACGCCTACGACCCCCGTTACGGCGAGGCCGGCCTGGAACAACTGCGCCGCGATGCGGATCGGATGGGTCTGCAGGGCGTCAAGCTCTACACCGCCGAATGGCATGGTGACTCGCGCGGCTACAAGCTCGACGAGCCGTGGTCGCGGCGATATCTCGAAGAGGCCATCAAGCTGGGTATCAAGAACGTCCACGTCCACAAAGGCCCCACCATCCGGCCGTTGGACCGTGACGCGTTCGACGTGGCCGACATCGACAAAGTGGCCACCGACTACCTGGAGCTCAACTTCGTCGTCGAACATGTCGGGTTACCTCGGTTGGAGGACTTCTGCTGGATCGCCACCCAGGAGTCCAACGTCTACGGCGGTCTGGCCGTGGCCATCCCGTTCATCCACACCCGGCCGCGCTACTTCGCCCAGATCATCGGCGAACTTCTGTACTGGATCGGTGAGGACAAGATCCTGTTCGCCAGCGACTACGCGCTGTGGACGCCGAAGTGGCTGATCGAGAAGTTCGTCGACTTCCAGATCCCCGAGGACATGCTGGGTGAGTACACTCAGATCACCGCCGAGCAGAAGCGAAAAGTTCTCGGCCTCAACGCCGCATCGCTGTACGACATCGACGTTCCCGCCGAACTGCGGCTGCCTACACCGGGGCAGGACACGGTGGAGGTGGCCGCCGGTGCCAAGGAGAGCGTGTCGATATGAGTACCGCAGTGATCTCCCTAGAGACGGAGATCCTCGAGGCGCTGGCGACGGTGACCGATCCCGAACTCGACGAACCGATCACCGAACTCGGATTCGTGCGCTCGGTGTTCGTCGACGATGACGGGATCACCGTCCATCTGCGGTTGCCGACGGCGTTCTGTTCCCCGAACTTCGCCTATCTGATGGCTTCTGATGCCCTGGATGCGCTACGCGAACTCGACGACATAGGGGAAGTGCGGGTGTTGCTGGACGACCATCACGACAGTGACAAGATCAATGCGGGCCTGGCCGCCGACGCCGGTTATGTCGGCACGTTCGGTGTGGAAGCCGAGAAGAGCCTCGACGCGCTGCGGGAGGTGTTCTGGCGCAAGGCACACGCGGCGGCGATGGAACGGGCGATCACCTTACTGCTGCGCCAGACACCGATGGACGCCGAGCAGATCGGGCATCTGCTGCTGCGTGACCTGCCCGAGGGCAAGGCGAAAGCAGCGCTGCTGCGGCGTCGCTTCACTATCGGTCTGAGCAACTGCCCCAACAGCAAGGTACTCGTCGATGACGAGGGAAAACCTGTTGCACCCGAGGCGGTTCCCATGCGGCTGCGTTTCGCCCGCTCGGTACGGATCTCGATGGAAGGCAACTCGCATTTCTGCCGGGGCCTGTTGGCCACACGGTATTCCGACGACGAACCCGCGGGCGCACTGCCCGTCGTGACCGACACCAGAACCCGAAGGAGCAGGTGATGAGAGCTGTGCAGGTGGTGGGCTACCACCAGAACCTGGAATTGGCCGACGTGGAGAAGCCCACGCCGACAGGTCCGTTCGATGTCGTGGTGAAGATCGGCGGCGCCGGCGTGTGCCGGACCGATCTGCACATCCTCGAAGGTCAGTGGGCCGAGAAGTCACAGGTGCAACTGCCGTACACGATTGGCCATGAAAATGCCGGTTGGGTCGAATCTGTCGGGTCCGCGGTCACCAATGTCACAGAAGGCGACAAGGTGATCGTCCATCCGCTGATCACGTGCGGGTTGTGCCGAGCCTGCCGATCCGGGGACGACGTCCACTGCGAGTCGAACGCGTTTCCCGGGATCGACACCAACGGCGGGTACGCGGAGTATCTCAAGACCTCCGCACGCAGCGTGGTCAAGATCGACGACGCACTGGAGCCGGCCGATGTCGCGGCCCTGGCCGACGCGGGTCTGACGGCGTATCACGCCGCCGCCAAGGCCGCTCGCAGGCTGACACCCCGAGACCGGGTCGTCGTCATCGGCGCAGGAGGTCTGGGCCACATCGGGATTCAGGTGCTCAAAGCGCTGTCACCGGCCGAACTCATCGTCGTCGACCGCAACCCCGAGGCGCTCAAGCTCGCCGAGGCGATCGGCGCCGACCACTGCGTGATCGCCGACGGCAACCAGATCGAGCAGGTGCGCGACCTCACCGGCGGACACGGCGCCGAGACCGTGGTCGACTTCGTCGGTGAAGGAGGCGCGACCAGCGAGGGGATCGCCATGTTGCGCAGGGCCGGTGACTACCACGTGGTGGGCTACGGCGAGAACATCGATGTGCCCACGATCGACGTGATCTCCACCGAGATCAACTTCATCGGCAACCTCGTCGGTTCCTACAACGACCTGTGCGACCTGATGGCACTGGCCGCCCGGGGAGCGGTCAACCTGCACACACAGAAGTACGCCCTCGACGACTTCCAGTCCGCCATCACCGATCTGGACAACGGCAACGTCCGCGGGCGCGCGATCCTCGTCCCCTGACACCGCCCGCTCGAAAGGACTCCGACCATGGCCAAAGAACTGCGGTTCAACTCCGATGCACGTGCTCGTCTCGAACAAGGTGTCAACGCCCTCGCCGACGCGGTGAAGGTCACCCTCGGCCCGAAGGGGCGCAACGCCATCCTGGAGAAACTGACCGGTCCACCCACCATCACCAACGACGGTGTGACCATCGCCAGGGAGATCCAACTGCGTGATCCCTTCGCCAACATGGGTGCCCAGTTGGTCAAGGAGGTGGCGATGAAGACCAACGGCGTGGTCGGTGACGGCACCACCACCGCCACCGTGTTGGCGCAGGCGATGGTTCGCGAGGGCTTGGCGGCCGTCGAGGCCGGCGCCAACCCGATGCGCGTGCGTCGCGGCATCGAACGCACCGTGCCGGTGGTCGTCGAATCGCTGCGCAGCCACAGCGTGGAGGTCGGCAGCAGCAGCGACCTGCGTCGTATCGCCGCGCTCGCGGCCAGTGACGATGAAGCGATCGGCGACGTCATCGCGGCCGCCGTCGAGCACGTCGGCAAGACCGGCGTGGTCACGACCGAGGAGAGCGACACCCTGGGCATGGCGGTCGACGTCGTCGACGGCATCGAGTTCGACCACGGATACACATCCGGCTACATGGTGACCGACCCCGAGCGCATGGAGGCGGTGCTCGACAATCCGCTGATCTTGTTGACCAACAAGAAGATCAGTCAGGTGCAGGAGATCATGCCCACCCTCGAGGTGGCCAAGCGCGCCGACCGCCCGCTCGTGGTGATCGCCGAGGATGTCGACGGGCCGGCACTGCAACTGCTGGTCGGCGGAAACATGCACAAGACCATGCAATCCGTGGTTGTGCGTGCGCCCGGCTTCGGACACCGCCGGGTCGCCGAACTCGAGGACCTGGCCGTCGCGCTCGGCGGGCACGTCATCGCGAAGGACACCGGCATCGACCTGGGCGAGGTGGCCCGCGAGCATCTGGGATCGTGCGACCGTCTCACCGCCACCGAAAGCGACACCACCATCGTCGGTCCGCGCGGGCATCAGAACCTTGTCGACGCCCGTGTCGCGCAACTGGAGGTTCAGCGCGAGCGGGCCAGGATCGACGCCGATCGGGACATCCTCGACCTGAGGATTGCCCGGCTCACGGGACGAGTGGCAGTGATCCGCGTCGGCGGTGCGACCAGCGTCGAACTAAAGGAACGCATGCTCCGGGTCGAGGACGCCCTCGCGGCAACCAGGGCGGCGCTGGAAGCCGGCATCGTCTCGGGTGGCGGTACCGCACTCGCGCAGGCGCACCGGGTCCTCGACGCTGTCGAGCTCGTCGGCGACGAGGCGATCGGCCGCGACGTGGTTCGTCGTGCATTGTCAGAGCCGTTGCGCTGGATCGCCTTCAACGCCGGCTTCGAAGGAGGCGATGTCGTCGATGTTGTCGCCGATCTACCGCTCGGACATGGCTTCAATGCACTCACCGGCGAGTACGGCGACATGTTCGAGGAAGGAATCATCGACCCGTTCAAGGTGACCCGCGCCGCGCTGGAGAGTGCCGCCTCGATCGCCGCGCTGCTGATCACCACCGAGACCGCGGTGGTGGAGGAGATCCTCGGTCAACCGGGCGCCATCATGGCGCCCGGCTTCGGCGATCTCGCCGAAGGCATGGTCCGCCCGTCCAACATCTACTGAACGTCCTTACAGCAACAGGTTTGGAGTGATCGTGATATTCATCGTCGTCAAGTTCCAGGTGGACGAGGCCTACCGCGACAAATGGCCCGCGCTGACCAAGGCGTTCACCGACGCCACACGGGCCGAGGAAGGCAACCTGTGGTTCGAATGGTCGCGCAGCCTGGATGATCCGAACGAATACGTTCTGGTGGAGGCGTTCCGGGACTCGGAGGCCGGCGCTGTGCACGTCAACTCCGAACATTTCCACGAGGGCCTCGCTGCCATGCGGCCGGCCCTGACCGCGACCCCGCGGATTCTCCACACCGAGATCGAAGGCGAGGACTGGGCGGCGATGGGCGAACTGGAGATCGCCGACGCCTCGCGCTGAACGCGCCTACAACCGATACTCGGGCAGCGCGAAGTCATCAGAGAAGGTGCGCGCCAACAGGCGGTCGGTCCACGGCACGGCGTTCACGACGCGCATGCAGAGGTCACGGAACGCGATGCCCAGGTTCGTTTTCGGGATGAACACCGCGAGGTATCTGCGTGCGGCCTCCTGTTTGGCCGCGATGAGCGGTCGCAAGGCAGTCTCATAGGCGCTGAACGCATCTCGGTGATCGCGGTGAGCGGCCAGCTCACCGGCGAGAACATAGGCCTCGGCCATGGCCAGCCCCGTGCCTTCACCGCCGAGCAGCGATATACACGCCGCGGCATCACCGACAAGCACCGTGCGGCCGCGAGACCAGCGGTCCATACGGATCTGGCTGACCACGTCGAGGTACAGATCGTCGACGTCGTCCAGTGCGTCGGTGATGCGTTCACATTCCCACCCGAGGTCGCTGAACTCACGTTTCAGCAGGGCTATTCGCTCGTCGTGGGACCCGGGAACAGTGGCATCGTCCGATCGCAGGATGAACAGGAACAATGTCCGGTCGCCGCGCAGGGCCACTCGGCCCACGGAATGTCCCGGTGCGCTGAACGTCATGTACACCAGGTCGTCACGAGGGCGGTATCCGTCGACGACGGCAGCCGCGACCAGGCAGCCCAGATAATGCTCGGGGTCCGGTGCGCGGCCGAACGCGAGCTGGCGCACGTGGGAATGCAGACCGTCCGCGCCGACCACCAGATCGAACTCGCGCTGCGTCCCGCCGGCAAGACCGACGGCAACCCCGTCCTCGTGCTCGGTGATCGAGGCGATGCTGTCGCCGAACACCGTTTCCACCTTGCCGTCGATGGTGGAGTAGATGGTTGCGGCGAGGTCGCCGCGCGGCAGGCTGGTGAACTTGTCGTGGGTGACGCGACGAATTCCGGCGGTGTCGAGGTTCGCGCGGATCCGGCCGTCCGGGGTGACCGAACGGATGGCCGTGATGTCGTATCCCTGCTCGCGGAGCGCCGGTTCGATACCCATGCGGCACGCGACCTCGTAGCCCAGGCCCCAGAAGTCGACGACGTATCCGCCCGTGCGCAGGCGCGGGGCCGCTTCGATCAACGTAGGTTCGTGGCCCGCACGCATCAACCAGTAGGCGAGCGTGGGTCCGGCGATACCGGCACCGCTGATGGCGATTCTCATCCCGGTGTCCGAGGAACGAAGCGGATGAACGGTATCTGCTCGCCGGCCGCCCGGAAGTCCTCGAGCGACCCGTTGACGGAGAATCCCATCAGCCGGGGGAGCAGATGACGGGCGAGGAATCGGTGGCGCACAGCGTAGCGGGCGAAGATGTCGGCGCCTTCGGCCTGGTCCAACGGCAGGGCCGTGACGGCGATGGTGCGTCGTCCCACCTGGATCGTGACCCGGGGCTCGGCGAGCACGTTGCGGTACCAGGCTGCCTTCGGACCCCACCCGGAGGCGACCGTGTACGCCCCGGTCTGTGGGTCGTGCTCGACCACCTCGAGGACCACTTCTCGGTTCTTGCCGGACACCCGGCCGATGTGGTGCAGCAGCAGGAGCCGGTTACCGAACATCCAGCCAAGGTTGGCCCGGAACATCGAGATGGGCGCCCGGAACAGCAACTTGCTCAGCCCCGACGGCGGGTGGACCCTCTTGGTGATCTTCACGTCTTGATGTCCTTTCGCGACGACGACAGTTCCGAGCCTAGTGAAAGAGCCACAAGAACGACACCCAGTATGTGAGATGTCGCCAGGATCGTGAAATCGCTTGTAGCAACGAAAAAGTCATGTGTCCGCGTGAGCAGACGGGGGTGTTCGCGGTTGCGGCTGTATGCGGACATTGCGCCATCGCGGCCGCGCCGACCACAGGCAGGGGTACGGTCCAAGAATGGCTGTCTTCACCTTCGCCGAGCTCACTCCGACCAGCCTCCTGCAGCGATCTGCCCAGGCGTTTCCCGATCGTCTCGCCATTGTCGACGGTGAGCTGAGATTGACCTACACGCAGTTCGCGGAGAGGTGCGGCCGCGTCACCTCGGCGCTGGCGGCCGCGGGTGTGCAACCCGGGGATCGGGTGGCCGCGCTGTGCACCAACAGCCACGTCATGCTGGAACTGCACCAGGCGGTGCCGGCCCGCGGGGCGGTGCTGGTGCCGCTGAACACGCGGCTGGCGTTCGAGGAGATGCAGTACATCATCGGCCACGCCGGCGCTCGTATCCTGATCGCCACCCGTGAGTTCGCCGACCGTGCGCGAGAGTTGGCTGACGACGCCGGGATCGACGTGGTGATCGAAGGTGACGGGTACGAGGAGTGGCTGCCGGACGTGGCGTCACCCGAGGATCGCGTCGCGGTCGGAGAACGGGATCTGCTCGCCATCAACTACACGTCGGGGACCACGGGCAGGCCCAAAGGCGTGATGTACCACCATCGCGGCGCCTACCTGCAGGCTGTTGCGATGGCCTACCACACGCGTCTCGATCCCTCGACCGGCTATCTGTGGACCTTGCCGATGTTCCATTGCAACGGTTGGTGTTTCACCTGGGCTGTCGGCGCTGCCGGGGGCACCCACATATGTCTGCGCAAGATCGACTCGGCCGAGATCTGGCGATGGCTGCGTGGCGGCGGTATCACCCATTTCAGCGCCGCGCCAACGGTGTTGACGATGATCGCCGAGGATCCTTCGGCGCAACCACTGCCCGCGCGAGTGCACGTCGACACTGGCGGTGCGCCGCCCTCGCCGGCGCTGCTCGCGCGCCTTACGCCGCTGGGGTTCGACGTCACGCATCTCTACGGGCTCACCGAGACGTACGGACCGGTCGCGGTGAACGTGTGGCAACCGGAGTGGGACGAACTGCCGGACGACGAGCAGGCGAGGCTGCGGGCCCGGCAGGGCGTGGGCAACATCATCGCCAACCCGCTGCGGGTCGTGGACCTCGGCGGTGATGACGTGCCGCGGGACGGCACGACCATCGGGGAGATCGCGGCGCGCGGCAACGACGTCATGCTCGGTTACTACAACGACGACGCCGCCACCAGCGCCGCCACCCGTGACGGGTACTTCCTGACCGGTGACCTGGCCGCCATGCATCCCGACGGGTATGTCGAAATTCGGGACCGGGCAAAGGATGTCATCATCTCCGGCGGGGAGAACATCGCGTCGATCGAGATCGAAAAGGTCATCGACAGCCACCCCGAGGTGGTGGAATCGGCGGTTGTCGGTGTGGCGGACGAGAAGTGGGGCGAGGTGCCGGTCGCGTTCATCACGCGGCGCGACGGGTCCGACGTGACATTCGACCAGCTCACCACGTTCCTGCGGGAACATCTCGCCGGTTTCAAGGTGCCGCGCACCATGGTGTTCGACCATCTGCCGAAGACCTCGACGGGCAAGATTCAGAAGAACGTGCTGCGTGCCCGCGCCGAGCAGGACAAGGCGAACTGAGCGCCGCCCTCAGTTCTTGTACGCCGAATGCTTGGTCCCCTGGTCGAACATCGCGGGGACCACGGCAAGCACGGCCGCTCCGACGAGGACGACGCCTACACCCACGGTGGAATGAGTCGGGGAGGCTGTCACGAGTGCCAGTGCGCCAAGGGGCGCCGCGCCGCCTGCGACCGAGGTGCCGAACTCGCGGGCCGTTCCGACGCCGCTGGCCCGCGTCGCCACCGGAAACTGCCTGCTGTAGAACGAACCCTGCGCCGCCATCATCGTCGGCACCAGAACGCCCGTGCCGACGATCAACGCGGTCCAGATCGCCCATGTCTCACCGGTGTTCAGCAATGCCAGGAAGAAAGTCGCCCACACGCCGCTGAGAACGCCGCCGACGATCAGCACGCGCTTGCTGCTCCACCGGTCGCACAGCCGCCCCAGCAGCGGGATGACCAGGACCGCGGCGATTCCCGCGAGTGTGACGCCGAGTGCGCTGTCGGCGGCCGAGACACCTTTGAACTGCGTCAGGTACGCCAGGGAGAAGGTCTTGAAGATGTAGCTGATCGAGGTGCAGCCCAGGGCGATCCCGATGACGACGGCCAGACCGCGCCAGTCCTGGCGCAGCAGCGCGATGAGCGGGAACGCCTTGGTGCGTCGCTGTTCGGATTCCTGCGCGAAATCCGGTGTCTCGGGCACAGATGCGCGGATCCACAGACCGACGGCGACCAGCGCGAAGCTCGCGACGAACGGGATGCGCCATCCGACGGTCGTCAGGAAGTCGTCACCGAGCAGTGAGATGACGAAGACCGTCGCGGCCGACAACACCAGCCCGAGGTTCATCCCGAGTGTCGGCCATGAGCCCATGCTGCCGCGTTTGGCGACGTCGGCATGTTCGTAGCTGGCGACCGCCGCCGAGGCGAATTCGGCGCCGGCACCCAGACCCTGCAGGATCCGCAACAGCACCAGCGCGATAGGCGCCCACATACCGATCGTCGCGAAGTCGGGCAGGAAACCGATGACACCCGTCGAGACGCCCATCAAGATGAAGGTGACGACAAGTGTGCGCTTGCGCCCGATCCGGTCGCCGAGTGCGCCGAAGACGACGCCGCCGACGGGCCGGGCCAGGAACCCCACGGCGAACGTCGCAAGCGATTGCAGCGCTGCGAATTTCGAGTCTCCTTCCGGGAAGAACACCGTCGCGAACACGATCGAGGCCATCGCGGCGTAGAGGTAGAAGTCGTACCACTCGACCGCGGTTCCGACGACGGCGGCCAGCGCCATGCGCCTCTGGCGTCGGCGTGCCTGCTCGGGGGTCTCGGTGAGGGGTACGGCATGGGTTCCGGTGGGGCTCGCGTCGTTGAGAGCTGGGGTGGACATGGCAATCCTCTCGGTTTTTGGGCACGGTGAATCGGCCGCATCGGTTGCGGCTCTTGGCAACAGCGGTGGATCAGATGGCTAGGCGCAATCACCGAAGAACGCGCGCATTTCCGCGACGATCTCCTCGGGTCGTTCTTCGGGAAGGTAGTGGCCGCAGTCGAGGGCGCGGCCGGACACGGTGTCTGCGATGTTCTGCCACAGTTCGAGGGGTTCGAACAGTCGCTCGATGACACCGTGCTTGCCCCACAGCACGCGCAGCGGCGCGGCGATCTTGCGGCCCTGGTCGCGGTCCCGTCGGTCGTGGTCGAGGTCGATGGTGGCCGCGGCCCGGTAGTCCTCGCACGCGCCGCGCGCACGCTCGATCCCGGCGAACCCCGCGATGTAGTGATCGAGGACGTCACGGGGGAACGGCGCCAGGCCGGCGTGGCGTGCGCCCATCACCCCTTCGACGTAGGCACGCGGGTCGGCGCCGATCAGCGTCTCGGGCAGGGGAGCGGGCTGGATGAGGAAGAACCAGTGCCAGTAGGCGCTCGCGAAGTCGCGCGTGGTTCCCTCGTACATGTCGAGGGTGGGCGCGATGTCGAGGAGCATGACGCGGGTGACGCACTCCGGAGAGTCGGCGGCAAGTCGGGCGGCCACGCGCGCCCCGCGGTCGTGCCCGGCCACGTAGAACTGCTGGTGACCGAGTGCCGCCATCAACTCGACACAGTCGCGGGCCATCTCCCGCTTGGAGTAGGTGCTGTGATCGGGGCTCGCCTGCGGACGCTCCGAATTCCCGTATCCACGCAGGTCCGGGGCGACGATGAACAAGTCCTCCGCCAGCGCGGGCGCCACACGGTGCCACATCAGGTGCGATTCCGGGTGGCCGTGCAGAAGCAGAAGCGGCGGCTTGCCGCAGGCCGGTCCGACCCGGCCGCGAAGCCGGACCCCGTTGACCGTGATGTCGAGTTCGTCGAAGCCAAAGAACACGTCCGGTCTCCTTCGTCGCGGCTTGCGGCCTTTTCCCGATGCTAGATTTGGCCCACAGCGCGAGGAAGGCTCGTCACCTCAAAGGAACTTTGCGCTGAACGCAAGAGGGGTACGACATGGCCGATGTCGGTGATCTCGAATTCTTCGTGACGCTCGCGGCGGCAGGGACGATGACCGAGGCCGCACGGCACTGGGGTGTCTCGGTCTCCGTGGTGAGCCGACGGCTCAAGGCTCTCGAAGAACGCCTGGGCACACCGTTGGTGCACCGGCGCGCCCGCGGGCTCGAGCTCACCGCCGAGGGGCAGCAGTACCACGTGCGGGGGAGCGAAATACTCCAGCAGCTCAAGGATTTGGAGAGCACGCTGAACCCCGATCCCAAGGACTTGACGGGTTCGATCCGGGTGATCAGCACCGTCGGCCTCGGGCGAGTGCACATCGCGCCGCTGCTTCACGATTTTCGGCGACGTCACCGGAGCGTCGAGATCTCGCTGGAGCTCACGAGCCTGCCGCTGTCGGCTTCGGTGCCCGGTTTCGACATCGCGATTCAGGTCGGGCGGGTGCGCGACTCGTCGCTCGCGATACGTCAACTGCTGCCCAACCGGCGTGTGGTGGTGGCCTCGCCCGACTACCTCGACGCGCACGGCGCACCGGCGGACCTCGACGACCTCAAGAATCACGAGCTTCTCGTCGTCCGCGAGAACGAGGGTGAGTCGATCTGGCGATTCGTGAAAGACGGTCGTGAGACGGCGATTCCGGTACGAGGCGGCCTCATCTGCAACGACGGCATCGCGGTGACCGAATGGTGCCTGGCCGGCGCAGGACTGGCCATGCGCTCGATCTGGCACGTCGCACCCTATGTGCGGGAGGGGCGACTCGTACACGTGCTGCCCGACGTCGAGACTCCGGAGGCCGACGTCGTCGCGCTGTTCGACGCCGGGGTGCGTACCTCGCCACGCGTGCGAACATTGTTGTCCTTCTTGCGTAAACAGCTTGCGCAGCGGTGTATCCCGTTACCGACACGACAGGCTGGAGCGGCTCTCCACTGGTAGTACCGATACAGATCCCGTCGCCGAAACAGACACCACGGTCGTGAATTCGCCACCCGATCCCGAAACCGCAACCATGACGTCAAACTCGGCGACGGGACCTCGACAGGAGTTATCCACCGAGACAAGGCCGGAGCCGGGGCGCATTTTTCGCCTGGGACAAAACGGTGTTGCGTCATGCGGCCTGTCTGGACGGCGGTTTTCTTCCTAACCTCGACATCAGCGAAGGGCGTGTGCCCGCGCCGAAGCGTGAGGAGTTGTCGTGGTCAACAGGTACAAGGTCGCAGTCATCGCCGGTGACGGCATCGGTCGCGAGGTCGTTCCGGAAGGGCTACGGGTGTTGCAGGCCGCCTCGGAGCGGTTCGGCTTCACCCTGGACCTCGAAGAATTCGACTACGCCAACGTCGACTACTACCTCAAGCACGGCCAGATGATGCCCGACGACTGGTTCGAGCAGTTGCGGGGATTCGACGCCATCTTCTTCGGCGCGGTCGGCTGGCCCGAACTCGTTCCCGACCACATCTCGCTGTGGGGAAGCCTGATCCAGTTCCGCCGCCATTTCGACCAATACGTCAACCTGCGCCCCGTGCGCCTGCTGCCCGGCATCGCCGGACCACTCGCCGGCCGCAAACCCGGCGACATCGACTTCTACGTGGTGCGGGAGAACACCGAGGGCGAGTACTCCAGCATCGGCGGCAAGATCTTCGAGGACACCCCACGTGAGACCGTGATCCAGGATACGGTGATGACCCGCGTCGGCGTCGACCGGATTCTGCGGTACGCCTTCGAACTCGCGCAGCGCCGTCCCCGTCGCCTGCTCACCTCGGCGACAAAGAGCAACGGGATCTCGATCTCCATGCCGTACTGGGACGAGCGCGTCGAGCAGATGTCCACGATGTTCCCGGACGTCTCCGTCAACAAGTTCCACATCGACATCCTCGCGGCCAACTTCGTGCTGCATCCCGACTGGTTCGACGTTGTGGTTGCGAGCAATCTGTTCGGCGATATCCTCTCCGATCTCGGCCCGGCCTGCACGGGAACCATCGGCGTCGCTCCCAGCGCCAACATCAACCCCGAGCGCACCTTCCCCAGCCTGTTCGAGCCGGTCCACGGTTCGGCGCCCGACATCGCGGGTCAGGGGGTTGCGAACCCGGTGGGCCAGATCTGGTGTGCCTCAATGATGCTCGAGCACCTCGGGGAACGCACGGCAGCAAAGGCCGTGCTGGATGCCATCGAAGCGGTGCTGGCCGACGGTGCGGTGCTCACCCCCGACCTCGGCGGGACGGCGACGACGACGGCGCTGGGAACCGCGATCGCGGACAGCGTCGGCGCGTCGGCCAGTGCGGGTGCCGGGACGCGCTGAGGGCGCACACGCGTAACGCGGCTCGGTTTCTGGATCCGCCTACTGCAACACACCTTTCACCTCAGGCAACACCTACGAAACCGTTCATCGCGTTTACTGACAATCAACCTGGTTTCTCGCAGAGAAAATGGAGATTGTCATGGAAGCGACCACCACTCATCCCCAGTTCAGCGTCACGCCGGACGCGTGGAAGAACCTGCCGAAGATGCCGGAGGCGGAGTACCCGGGTGCCGAGGGCTACATCGGCGACGTGTACGAGAACCCGGGCGGCAGCGTGATGTGCAGTGGCTTCTTCGAGTTGGTGCACACCGAGGCGCCGTTGCTCTACGAGTACACCTATGACGAGATGAAGATCGTGCTGGAGGGCGAATTCCACCTGGAGAACGTCGACACCGGACAGAAGTCGATCGCCAAGACCAAGGACGCGATCTTCTTCCCGAAGGGGTCCCGCATCCTGTTCAGCACACCCGATCGTGCGCTGGCCTTCTATACGGGCCATCGCACTGCGGACGGTCTCTGATCGGTCAAGCGACCCGCCGAGATTCCAGCGCAGCATGACGATCACCGAAACGATTCCCCCGCAGTTCCCGTCGCTGCCGCAATGGCCTGGAGAACCCGAACCGGTCGACACCACGGCGTCCGCATTCCTGGTGGTGGCGATCGGTGCGGCGCCGCGCACCGCCGACGTCGCCGGTGAGTGGGTGCAGGCTGCCGAGGCGGTCGCCCCCACCCGCCTGGTGTGCCTGGACGCGATGACCGACGAACAGGACTGTGCCAGAATGCAACACGCACTGTCGGAAGTGCGCACCGGCGTGCGCATCATAATCGTCGGCGGACAGTTCGACGTGCTGACGGCGCTCACGATGGCCCGTGCGGCGGGCGCCATTCCTGCCGAGTTGACCGGTTTCGTCGTGCACACCGACGACGCGCCCATCTTCTGCGCGCAGTGTCGCGGCACGTTCCGGGTGGCGGCAGGTCCGGGCGACGAGATCGATTGTCCCGGGTGCGCGCGCACCCTGGAGATCCACGGTCATTTCGCGTCGGCGCTGGGCAGTTACCTGGCCTCCGATGCGCGGGCGAGGGAGATCTGAATGACGGTGCTCGACACGGCCGAAGCGCGTTTTCCCGGACACCTCCACCCGGCCTACGACACGACGCCCCGGATGCTGACCGTCGTCGGCCTCGAACACCTCGCCGGAGACGTCCTGCACATCACGTTCGCGGCCGCCGACGGGCGTGTGCTCACGCCGTACCAACCCGGCAGCCACCTCATCGTCACGGCGGGCACCACCCGCAACGCGTACTCGCTGACCGGGGCCGACCTCAACCCGGTCCGCTACGAGATCTCGGTGCTGCGCAAGGCCGACGGCAACGGGTCGGTGTGGCTGCACGACAACCTCGAACTGGGCATGTCCGTCGAGATCGAAGGCCCGCGTTGCCTTTTCCCGCCCGTGACCAATCAGCGGCACGCGCTGTTGATCGCCGGTGGCATCGGCGTCACGCCGGTGCTGTCCCACGCCCGCGCCATCGCGCGGGCCGGCGGCACGGCCGATATCGTCTACTCGTACCGACCCGGGCACGACGCCCATGTCGGCGAGCTGCGCGAACTGGCCGCGCGTCCGGGGATCACGCTGTTCGAGGTGGACACCATCGAGGGCACCCGTGAGCTGCTCGCCGATCGGCTGGGGGCCCAGCCGTTGGGCACCCACGCCTACGCGTGTGGGCCGATCCCGATGCTCCATACCTACCAGGAGCTTGCCGCACAGGCCGGTTGGCCTTCGGCCCGGGTGCATCTTGAGCGCTTCACCGCACCGGAACAGGACCCGGGTCTGCCGTTCACGGTGCGCATCGCCTCGACCGGGGAAAACCTCGCAGTCCCGGCCGGGGTGTCGCTGCTGCAGACCCTGCTCGACGCAGGCATCGGGGTGAACAACTTGTGCCGGCAGGGCGTGTGCGGCGAATGCCGTATCCCGGTGACCGCCGGTGTGCTCGAGCACCGCGACTTCGTCCTGACCGAGGAGGAACGCGAGGCCGCAAACAGCATGCTGTGCTGCGTATCTCGCGGATCCGACATCGAAGTGGATCTGTGACCACAGCCGAGAGATTCGAGGATCACTCATGACCGCACACCTGTCGACGCCCTATCTGCGTGACATGGGCGCCAAGGCCGCCGACCTGGTGGCCTCGTCGTTGACCCCGGCCGCGGCCGCCTACCTCAACCAGCCGGTAGATCATCTCGCGAGCCTGCCGTGGCCGTTCGCCGACGACGTCACCTCGTTCCGCTACACCGTCAACGTCGATCCCGCGCGGGTGCCCAGGCCGACGAGGGCCGGAGAATGGGGCAGGCACATCGTCGATCTCGGCGGCGCGGATTATCCGGTGATCATGGCCGAACGCCGCCACGTGCTGGACACCGATCCGCAGCGGGTGAAGGTCCGCCCCGGGATGGAACTGGCGTGCTGGGATCTGCTGATCTACTACCTGCGAGACCTCGCGCAGTCCTACCCTGACCTGCTGCACCTGGACGAGGACGGCGATCACTTTCATTGGCGCAACGACCTTCTCGGAACCGATCAGCATTTCGTCCTCGGCGATACCGGCACGCTGCCCGGTGGTCCGTTGTTCTTCCTGGCCGCCGAAATCCCCGACGATCTGCTACTGGTCATCGAACGCGACGGGCGGTTGTACTTCGACGCGGGTGCGGTGACCTTCGCGGCAGCCTGGTCGGCGTCGTTCGATATCGGCATGGACATGTACGAGATCCACGGACCGGTGCCGCGCATGACAGGGGAGGGGATGACGGCCCGTGCCGAGCAGTTCCTCAAACGACTGCCCGCCAACCAGGTGTACCGCCGCCTGAACTGGAACCTGGCGGCGTCACCGACGCGGACCTTCGACATCAGCCTGGAAACGCTGCCGGACTGGGGCACCCACATGCCGAGGGCCCTGCGCGACGGCGACGTGTCGCAGGTGCAGTTCCGCATCGAACTCGAACACTTCATCCGGCTCCCGATGACCGGCGCGGTCACCTTCAACATCCGCACCTTCATGGCGTCGCTGGAAGAGATCCGGGCGATCCCGGAGTATGCGGAGCAGTTGGCGGCCATCATCGAGGAACTGCCCGACGACATCGCCACCTACAAGGGTTTCGCCGATTACCAAGACGACGTCGTCGCGTATTTGAGGCGCTGACGCCGACGCCCGCGTGCTTGCGCTGCCGTCCGCTCTATTCATAGAATATTTTCTATAGAGAACGGAGCGAGGACATGGCGCTGACGGCCGAAGAGGAAACCATCGTCAAGACGGTGCACGATTTCGTCGAGAAGCAGGTCAAACCGGTGGTACGGGAGTTGGAGCACGCCAACACCTATCCCGAAGAGCTGATCGAGACGATGAAGGAGATCGGTATCTTCGGGCTCGCGATCCCGGAGCCGTACGGGTTCGGGGCGGTGTCCATGCCGTGTTACGTGCAGGTCGCCGAGGAACTGGCCAGGGGCTGGATGAGCCTGGCCGGCGCGATGGGCGGCCACACCGTGGTGTCGAAGCTGCTGTTGCTGTTCGGCACCGAGGAGCAGAAGCAGAAATACCTGCCGCGGATGGCCACCGGTGAACTGCGCGCCACGATGGCGCTCACCGAACCCGGTGGCGGGTCGGATCTGCAGGCCATGCGCACCGTCGCGCGCCGGGACGGCGACGACTACGTGATCAACGGCAGCAAGACCTGGATCTCCAACGCGCGGCGCTCGGATCTGGTGGCGCTGATGTGCAAGACCGATCCCGACGCGCAGCCCGCACACAAGGGTGTGTCGATCCTCCTGGTGGAGAAGGTGCCCGGCTTCGACGTGTCACGCGACCTACCCAAGCTGGGCTACAAGGGCGTGGAGAGCTGCGAGCTCAACTTCACCGACGCCCGGGTGCCGGTCTCCTCGCTGCTCGGCGACGACGAGGGCCGTGGGTTCGCGCAGATGATGAAAGGCCTGGAGGTGGGCCGGTTGCAGGTCGCGGCGCGGGCAACGGGCGTGGCGCGTGCGGCGTTCGAGGATGCGCTGCGGTACTCCCAGGAGCGGGAGAGCTTCGGCAAGCCGATCTGGCAACACCAGTCGGTCGGAAACATGTTGGCCGACATGGGAACCAAGCTGTACGCAGCGCGCTCGCTGCTGCTCAGTGCGGCCGAGAAGTTCGACGCGGGACAACGCTGTGACATGGAGGCCGGCATGGCCAAGCTGTTCGCGTCGGAGACCGCGATGCAGATCGCACTGGACGCCGTACGCGTGCACGGGGGCTACGGCTATTCCACCGAGTACGACGTCGAACGTTACTTCCGCGATGCGCCACTGATGATCGTCGGCGAGGGCACCAACGAGATCCAGCGCAACGTGATCGCCAAACAACTCGTCGCGCGCGGCGGCCTCGACATCTGATGCACCCGCAGGCCAACGGAAAGTCATTGCCGCTGAGCGGGATCACCGTGCTGTCGCTGGAACACGCGGTCGCCGCGCCGTTCGCCACGCGGCAACTCGCCGATCTCGGCGCACGCGTGATCAAGGTCGAACGGCCGGGCTCCGGTGATTTCGCGCGCCAGTACGACGATTCCGTCAACGGCGAGTCGAGCTACTTCGTGTGGCTCAACCGGTCCAAGGAGTCCATCGCGCTCGACGTGAAATCCGAGCACGGGCACCGGGTGTTGCATGAACTGGCCGACCGCGCCGATGTCGTCGTGCAGAACCTGGGCCCGGGCGCGGCGGCCCGGCTGGGGTTGGCGGCCGAGGACATCCGGGCCAAGGACCCGCGCAAGATCGTGGTGTCGGTGACGGGATGGGGCAGCACCGGTCCATGGGCCGATCGCAAAGCGTATGACCTGCTGGTCCAGTGCGAGACGGGACTGGTCTCGTTGACCGGTACCCCCGACGAGGTCGCCAAGGTCGGGGTGTCGATCGCCGACATCGCCGCGGGCATGTACGCCTTCAGCGGCATCCTGGCCGCGCTGTACCGCCGCGAGATCACCGGTGAAGGCGCCGTCATCGAGGTGTCGTTGTTCGAGGCGCTGGCCGAATGGGTGGGCCAGCCGGCACATTTCACCGCCGGTGCGGGACGTCAGCCCGGCCGGTTCGGCGCCCAGCACGCGACCATCGCACCGTACGGCCCGTTCGAGGCCGCCGACGGACACACCATCCTCATCGCGATCCAGAACGAGCCGGAATGGGCGCGGTTCTGCACCACCGTGCTCGGGCGCCCCGAGGTCGCGGAGGATCCGCGATTCGCGTCCAACACGCAACGGGTGGCGAACCGGGCGGACGTCAACGCCCTGATCTCCGAGGTGTTCTCGTCACATCCCACCGACGAGTTGGAGTCCCGGCTGACCGAGGCGCGCATCGCCTTTGCGGGCGTCAACACGGTCAGCGAGTTCCTCGACCATCCGGTGCTCGCGGCCCGTGACCGTTGGCGCTCCGTCGAGACCGAGCACGGACCGGTGCGCGCCCTGCTGCCACCGCTCGATCTCGGTACCGAAGTGAGGATGGATCCGGTTCCCGCGCTGGGGGCGCACACCGCCGCGATTCTCGCCGAACTCGGCCATGGCGACGATTGAGAGTTGATATGAACTCCCTTGAACAGTACGTGGAGAACTGGCGCCCGGGCCCGGTCGTCAGCACCGACCTGCTCGGCCCACAGGCCGCGGGAAACCTCGCGGCCACACTGGATCTGGATCACGTCCCCGGCGCGGGTGAGGTTCTGCCGGCCCTGTGGCACTGGGTCTACTTCCTGGACTGGCCGCCGACCGCCGCGCTCGGCACCGACGGGCACCCACGTGACGGTCACTTCATGCCGCCGATCCCGCACCGCCGCAGGATGTTCGCCGGTGGACGCCTGGAGATCAACGAACCCTTGCGGCTCGGCGAGGCGGCCACGCGGCACTCCGAGGTGGTTTCCACCGCGGTCAAGAGCGGCAAGACCGGTGAACTGATGTTCGTCACCGTGCGCCACGAGTTCAGCCAGGGCGGTCAGCTGCGCATGACCGAGGAACAGGACCTGGTGTACCGCAGTGATCCGGGTTCGAGCACGCCGTTCACACGGGTCACCGAACCGCTGGCAGAGCGCACCACCCCGTGGGCTGCCGAACCCGCGACACATCCGGCGCTGCTGTTCAGGTTCAGTGCCGTGACCGCGAACTCACACCGCATCCACTACGACGCCGAGTACACCTGCGGTGTCGAAGGCTTTCCGGCTCTCGTGGTCCACGGACCGCTGCTGGTGCTGTACATGGCCGAACTGGCGCGGGCACACAGCACGCGACCCATCAAGAACTTCCGATTCCGTTTGACCAAGCCGGTTTTCGTCGGTGACGCGATCCGTGTACAAGGCACCCCGGCTGCCGACGGCGCCGCCGCTGAACTGGCGGTGGTGACTGGTTCCGGAACAGTTCACGCGAGCGCACAGGCCGAGTACGCGTGAACGCCCGGTACACCACCGACACGCTCAGGACGGCCAGATCGTTCCTGTTCGTACCGGGCAACCGGCCAGAGCGGTTCAGCAAGGCAGTCGCGGCGCAGCCGGATGTGGTCGTGCTCGACCTGGAGTGATGCTCGCTCGTGGCCGCAGCGTCTCGCACCTGGCGAATCAGCCGAGGGTTCCGCTCGCAGCGAGGTGTTCGGCCAGCAGTGTGCCCGCACGGCGGATGTGTTGAGCCATGGCTTCTCTGGCGCCCTCGGCGTCACCCGAGCGCAGCTTCTCGATGATCGCGCGGTGATCGTGCGCCGACGCCTCCGGCCAGCCTTCGACCGCGGCGAAGAACTTCCGCGGGGCGTAGGGCAGTGTCGCCTTGATCAGCCAGCGGATCTTCCGCGACCCGGACAGCCGGTAGATGGTCTGGTGGAACCGGTGATTGAGCCGTTCGACGTCGTCGTAGTCCTTGCCCGCGGCGGCCTGCTCGAGCTGGGCCTGGATGTTCTCGAGTTCTTCCACCAACTCCGCGGTGATCACGCCCGCGGCGCGTGCCGTCAACTCACCGCCGAGCAGGGCCTGGGCGTCGTAGACGTCACGGATGTCCTCGCTGGACAACGCCGTCACCGAGAAACCCTTGCGGGGTTCGATGGTGAGGAAGCCCTCCGTCTGCAACAGCAGCAGACCCTCGCGGGCCGGTGTGGCGCTGATGCCGAGGTCGTCGGCCACCGTCTCAGGCCGGATGAACTCACCGGCCCGAAGCTGACCCGACACGATGAGTTCACGCACGTGAGCCGCCGCGAGATCACTGAGCCGCAGCGGCGGTGTGCGCTTGCGATCGGTCGCGGCCGTCGGTCTCACGGTTTGAATATAGTCAATTTTCTGTAGTAGAACCGGCAGCAACGCGCAGCGTCTCCGCGCTGACGCAGGTCACCGCGCCGACGTCCCCGGCGCTCGGCGGATGTGGCCGACGGTCACCCAACTGCCAGGCGCGGGGAATAGCCTGGGGTCGGCGGGCGATGCACACGGTGATCAACAGTCAGGGGACAGGCATGAAAATCGGCATCTCGACCTTCGTCAACGACGACACCATCGATGCGGTGACGCTTGCCCGCGCGATCGAGGAACGCGGCTTCCATTCGTTGGTGATCGCCGAGCACTCACACATCCCGGCCAGCCGCGAGTCGGCCTATCCGGGCGGAGACGAGCTGCCGCAGAAGTACTACCGCACGCTCGACCCGTTCGTCACGCTGGCGGCGGCCGCGGCGGTGACGACGAAGATCGAGCTGTTCACCGGCGTGGCCCTGCTGATCCAGCGCGACGTCATCCACACCGCGAAGGAGGCCGCGAGCGTCGACCTGATCTCGAACGGACGGTTCGTCTTCGGTGTCGGCGCCGGCTGGAACCTGGAGGAGATGCGCAACCACGGCACCGACCCGAAGACGCGCGGGCGCCTGCTCGACGAACAGATCGAGGCGATCAAGGCGTTGTGGACGCAGGAGCCCGCCGAATACCACGGCAAGTACGTGGACATCGAGTCGTCGTACATGCGTCCCAAACCGGTGCAGAAGCCGCACCCGCCGATCTACATCGGAGGCGCGTCCGAGGCCACCGTCAAGCGCGTGATCCGCCACGACGCCGGATGGATCTCCAACCCGTTGCCGGTGGACTTCTTGAGCAAGTTCGTGACACAGATGCGCGACGGTCTGGGTCACGAGGTCCCGCTCGCGCAGTTCGGCACGCCGGCGGATCCGGAGTACTGGGGCGCGGTCGAAGAACTCGGGTTCGGACAGATCGCGTTGTTGCTGCCGACGCTGCCGACCGACGAATCCCTGCGCATGCTCGACGACTACGCGACCGCGGTGGAGAAATACCGCGGGTAGGGGACCTGCCTGACGTCGGCGAATTTGCGGGTTGCCGACGTCGCGCGCCGTCGACGGTGATCGGAAGTCGGCACCGCAGGGTTGACGCTGTAGCTAAGCTGTCAAGCCAAGCGCCGACCCCGAGGGGGAATCCGAGCATGACTTTCGACAAGGTGATCCTGGGCGGCCGTCTGTTCGACGGCACCGGCGGTCCATCTGCCCTGCGCAACATCGGCATCCGCGACGGCCGCGTCGCCGCGATCACCGCCGACGCCGTCGAGGGCACCGAGACCGTCGACGCCAGCGGGTGCTGGGTGATGCCCGGCATGATCGACATCCACACCCACTACGACGCCGAGGTGCTCGCCGCGCCGGGGCTGACCGAGTCGCTGCGCCACGGCGTCACCTCCATCGTGATGGGATCGTGCTCACTGTCGACGGTGCACGTCAACGGATCCGAGGCCGCCGACCTGTTCGGCCGCGTCGAGGCCATCCCGCACGAGCACGTGGTGCGCATCGTCGGCGAGCACAAGACCTGGAACAACGCCGAGGAATACATCGAGGCGCTCGAGGCGCGGCCGCTGGGGCCCAACGTCACGGCGTTCATCGGTCACTCCGACATCCGCGTCGCCGTCATGGGCCTGGACCGGGCCACCCGCAAGGATGTCCGCCCCACCAAGGCCGAGCAGGCCCGCATGGAACAGATGCTCACCGACGCGCTCGACGCCGGATTCATCGGGTTGTCCTCGCAGCAACTGCTTTTCGACAAGCTCGACGGCGACGTGTGCCGCTCGCGCACGCTGCCTTCCACCTATGCCAGGGCGAAAGAACTGCGCCGGCTCAAGTCGATCCTGCGGCGACGTGACCGCACACTGCAATCCGGGCCCGACATCAGCCATCCGCACAACATCGTCTCGCAGGCGTTTCAGTCCGTGGGCATCGGCAGGCCGCGCCTGAAGACCAGCCTGCTGGCTGCTGCCGATATGAAATCCACGCCGGGCGGCATGTGGTTCACGGTGGCGCTGGCGGCGATCGCCAACCGGTTGGGCGGGGACTTCCGCTTCCAGCACCTGCCGGTCCCGTTCGAGGTGTATGCCGACGGCATCGACCTCGTGATCTTCGAGGAGTTCGGATCCGGCGCTGCGGCACTGCATCTCAAGACCGAGATGGAGCGCAACAAGCTGCTTGCCGACGAGGGCTACCGGCGCCGGTTCCGCAAGGACTACGACAACAAGTTCGGCCCGCGGGCCTGGCACCGCGATTTCTTCGACGCCGAGATCGTGGCGTGCCCGGACCCCAGTGTGATCGGCAAGAGTTTCGGCGACGTCGGTGTGGAACGCGGCCGCCTGCACCCCGTCGACGCGTTCCTTGACCTCGTCCTCGAGCACGGCAGCCAACTACGTTGGCGCACCACGATTTCCAACCACCGTCCGAAAGCGCTGCGGCAGTTGGCGGTCAGCAGCGGAATCCAGGTCGGCTTCTCCGACGCCGGCGCGCACCTGCGCAACATGGCGTTCTACAACAGCGGGCTGCGTCTGCTGCGCCACGTCCGCGACGCCGGGTTCATGAGCGTCGAGCGCGCCGTGTACCGGCTCACCGGTGAACTCGCCGACTGGTACCACCTGGACGCCGGACATCTGCGGATGGGGGACTGGGCCGACGTCGTCGTGATCGACCCGCAGCATCTCGACGTCGGCCTCGACGAGTACCACGAGGCCCCCGTGGAGGCGTTCGGTGGGATGCAGCGCATGGTCAACCGCAACGACCGCACCGTGAAAACCGTTCTGGTGGCCGGTCATACGGTGTTCGCCGAGGGCACGCCCACCGAACTTGTCGGACGACGGCGCACCGGAAGCTTTCTGCGCGCGGACGGCAGACCACGCAACGCGCCACTGCGCCGCGAGAGTGTTGCCGTATGACGGCCCCTGAGCGGCTCACCCTGGATCTGCCGCACCTGCGATTCGCGGCGCTGGCGTGGGGCCCGAAGGACGGCCGGTTGATGCTGTGCCTGCACGGCTACCCGGATTCGGCATGGACGTGGCGGCACCTCGGCCCGCACTTTGCGGCACAGGGCTTTCGGGTGGTTGCGCCGTTCATGCGGGGCTACGCACCCACCGAACTGGCCCGTGACGGTGACTACGGCCTCGGCGCGTTGATGTACGACGCGGTGACGCTGCACGAGGCGCTCGGCGGGACCGGTGACGCCGTCCTGGTCGGCCACGACTGGGGCGGGCTGGCGTCGGCCGGCGTTGCGGCGTATCCGAAGAACCCGTTCGGCACGGTGGTGTCGATGGGTGTGCCCGTGGTGGCGGGCATGCGGGATGCGGGCAATCGGCGCAGGCTGGCCCCGCTGTTGCCGGTGCAGATGCGGATGAGTTGGTACATCCTGTTCCAGCAGATCCCGTGGCTGTCGGAGCGCAACCTCGGCCGGGTGATCCCCAAGTTGTGGCGCGACTGGTGCCCGCCGGGTTACGACGCGCGCGAGGACCTGGCCCACCTGTGGGAGGCCCTGCCGGACACCCGCCGGCGTACCGCCGCGCTGGCGTATTACCGCGCCGCGTTGCGGCCCTGGCGGCGTGGTAGCCATGCCGAACTGGACCGTTACGCCATGACGCAAAACCCAATCTCACCCATGCTGGTGCTGCACGGTCGCCTCGACGGCGCGATCGATGTGCGCATCGGCACGCTGAGCGCCTCGGTTCTGGTGCCGGGGAGTCGGCACGAGGTCATCGACGGGGCCGGGCATTTCATGCACCTCGATCGGCCGGACGAAGTGCATGCCCTGATCGCGGATTACGCGAACTTGTGATCAATTGCCGTGAAAAACAACAGAGCCGGGGCCTTGTGGGCACCGGCTCTGGATTCGGATCCGTTTTTTGTCAGCGGTCCTGGAATTCGTGGCGCTGAGCAATCGCAATCAACTCTTCGCGCACCGTCGAATCGGGGAGCGCATTGATTTTTGCGTACAACCGCCGCCGGCTGTTGGCGCGCTTCAGGTTGGCGCGGAACTGCGCGAAGGCCATTTCTCTCACTCCTCGTCAAGCGCCCCGGGTCGCGGGGACTTTTGTTTGTCTGGCGTTCTCGTGCGGGGATCACCCGCACTTATCGGAACGCCTCAATCGTGCTTGTTAATTTCTTGTAACGCAAATTTTTCGGTGTGAGGTTGGCTACAGCCGTACAGATTCCTGTCAATAAAGGTGTGCGCCGTCACAAACTCATTCAGGAGGGGGCTCGATCACTCGATGACGCGACCGGCCCCGCCTTATCACCGCGATTGCGCCGCGGCCTGTTTCTCGGCTTCCGAGGTGACCTCGACGTACTCGGCGACATTCCAATAGAACGCGCGGAAGTCGGTGATCCGCCCCTCCTCGACCGTCACCACCTGCACCATTGGGTTGTTGATCGAGCGCCCGGTGACACGTGACCGGGTGTAGAGATTGCACAACACCATCACCTGGTTGCCGGACGTGAGGAATTTCGCGTCCTGGACGTCGACCACATCGAAGTGGCGGCTCATCTCGACCGACCAGCCTTTGAAGCCCTCGTACCCGTGCCATTCACCGCCCCATGGCAGATCCGGGGAATGGTGCAGCTGCACGTCGGGGTGCAAGGTCGCGCCCATGCCCTCGAACGACGCACCGGCCGGGACGCCTCCGGCGGTCATGTAGATCCGCTCGGCGGCATAGAACTGCTCGAGCACTTCCTGTGGTGACATGGTGTTGTTTCCTTCTGTTGTCTGTGAACCACGGCGGATGCCGATAATTTGCCGTGGTTCGGTTACATGGGATTCATCTTGTATGGGCCAACGTCGTTTCAGTCGGCGATGTCGTCCATCTCTTCGAGTTCGCGACCCTTCGTCTCCCGCACGAACCGCAGGACGAAGAGGGCCGACAGCAGCGCGCACGCGCTGTAGAAGCAGTAGGAAAGGGGCAGGCTCAACGCGGCGAACGGTGGGAAGGTCACGGTGACCACGAAATTGGCGATCCACTGCACCGCGACGGCGACCGCGAGCGCGGGGCCGCGATACGAGTTCGGGAAGATTTCTCCGAGCATCACCCAGGTGACCGGCCCCCAGGAGACTCCGAAGGCCACCACGAACAGGTTGGCCGCGACCAGCGCGATCGGACCGTAGCTCCCCGGGAGAGTCACCGCGCCACCGGCTTCGACCGCGGCGGCGAAGCAGAGCCCCATCACCGCAAGCATGGCCGCCATGCCGACACCGCCGGCGATCAGCAAGGGTTTGCGGCCGATCTTGTCGACCACCGCGATCGCGACGAGGGTAACCACGACGAAGATCGCCGATGTGATCACGGAGCTGAGAAGCGAATCGGATTCGGAGAAGCCCACCGACTGCCACAGCGTGGTCGAGTAGTAGAAGATGATGTTGATCCCGTTGAGCTGCTGGAAGATCGAGATCCAAATGCCGATCCACACCACGCGTCTCAAGCCGAAGGACCGCCCACGAAGGTGCGACAACGACGAATGCCGTTCCGACCGTAAACTGTCGGTGATTTGGTCGACCTTGCGTCGTGCGTCATCGATGGATACGTCGAGAACACGCGACAGGACTGCTGCGGCCGACTCGTATTCGCCGCGCCGGGCCAGATAGCGCGGCGACTCGGGGATTCGTCGCGCGATGATCGCGTACACGACGGCTGGCACCAGACCCACGAGCAACATCCATCGCCAGGCTTCCACGCCGAACCAGGACGTATTGGCGGCGCCACCTGCCACGGACGCCAACGCGGCATCGGAAAGCAGTGAGACGAAGATGCCGATGACCAGTGCCAATTGTTGCAGCGCGGTCAACGCACCCCGAATGCGCGCCGGGGCGATCTCGGCGATGTATGCCGGTGCGATCACCGAGGCAATGCCGATCGCGACCCCGGCCGTGATTCGCCAAGCCATCAGATCGAAGGCAGAAAAGGCCAGACCGGACCCGACCGAACTCACGGCGAAGAGCACTGCGGCGACACCCATCACGCGCACCCGGCCGATGCGGTCGGCGATGCCGCCTGCGAACCAAGCACCAACCGCACATCCCAGCAGAGCGCTGGCCACCGTAAGACCGGCCATCAGTGGGGTCAGTGCGAAGTGAGCAGTTATCGCTCCTACGGCACCGTTGATGACGCTGGAGTCGAAACCGAACAGGAAGCCACCCACAGCCGCGGCGATCGAGATGGCGACCGCCTTCACGGACCCGCCGGTCGGCGGGGTCACGGACCCGGTGACGGGTGTCTTCGGCTCATATGTGCTGTGGGACACCGGCGTTCCTTCCCGCCGCGCGGTCCAGCAGCTGATCCGCCGATGCAATGGTTTCCAGCGTCTTCTCACGGGTGAGGTTGACGGCCACGTCCAGAGCCCGGTGGCGGTGCTCCTCGGAGATGATCTCGACGCCCCAGTGCCCCCTCCAACCTGCGCGATGCATCTCGGCGACAAACTGTGCGACGTCGATGGAACCCAGGCCGGGAATGCGACGACGGTCGACCGCGTCCTCCCACAGCGGGCCGACGACTTCGGCGTCGGCATCGGTGAGTTCGACGACGAAGACGTGTTCAACCGGCACGATCTCCGCGAGCTTGCGGTAGTCGGTGCCGCTGCGGTGGACATGCCATGTGTCGATACACAGGCCCCCGTGCGGATTGCCGACGTCTTTGATGAACGCGACGCCGTCGATGATGCTGGGCAGGTTGGACATCGGCATGGGTTCGATCGCAACCCGCAGGCCGTGGCTTCCCGCCCGAGTGGCCAATTCGTCGAATGCAGACGCGAAGCGCTCACGGTCGACGGATGTTTCGCCGAAGGCCTGCAGGCACGCTGCGGCCTTCAGCGTCGTGGCGCCTAGCACGGCGGCCGCTTCGAAAAGGTCGTCCCGCATGGCGTCGGACTCGCGGCGCTGTTCACCGGTGGTCCACCAGTTGGTGATGAACTCCAGCTCGACGTGTTTGATGCCGTGGTCGTCGAGCATGCTGCGTAGCGTCGGAAGACCTGTTGTCGAGGCGTTCTCGGCGAGGTCGGCGTGCACGATGCCGACTCCCTCCCAACCGGCTGACGCAACCGCGTCGAGTCGCTCGGCCATGGGTATCGGACTGCGCTCGGTTCCCCGGGCCGGGGCCGCGTTGCCTGCCCACGTCCAGCAGGTGGCGAGTAGATCTCGGTTCTCGATGTTCATCGGTTTCCTAGGTGAGCGAAGCGGACAAGGTGGGTTTTCGGGCGCAGGCGACCGCCACACGTGGATGTGCGTGTACAGACCGCCCCGATTTCTGCATGAGGGTTGTGATCTGGCGAGAATCACGACCTTCACGCAGAAATCGGCGCAGAGAGAAGGGGGTCAGCCGCTGTGACCGTGGATCATGTGCTCGGCGAGGTCCTCCGGTTGCAGGAATGACGCCGGCGGAGGCGGGCCCCATTGATAGAGACCTCTTGCGCCCTCGAGTTCCTCAGGTGTCCACAGCGCATCATCGACGATGCAGTCCATGTCGCTGTGGTACTCGGCGAAGTTGTTGGCAGGATCCTTGAAGTACCAGAAGAAGTTCGACCCGGCGTAGTGACGCCCGAGTCCCCAGACGTGCCGTTCGGGGTGGTCCTCCAGCAGGGCCATCGCGCCGCGCCCGATGGCGTCGACATCGTCGACCTGCCAACTGCTGTGATGCAGGAACGGCACCGGCGCGCGCTGGAGGAGGACGTTGTGGTGATCGGTCGAACAGCGCAGGAACGCACCGTGGCCCTTCACCAGATCGCTCACCTTGAAGCCGAGTCCGGAGACGAAGAACGCGTATGCGGTTTCGTAGTCGGGCGATCCGATCACGATGTGGCCGAGCCGACGGGGCCGGACGCGGTCGGTGATCATGATGCCCGCGGCCCGGGCGTCGACGCGGTCGTTGCGCCCCGGCGCGTTCACCGGCGGTGCCACATAAGGGGTTTGGTCCAGACGGGGCGCGGTGATCAGTTCGATCTCGGCACCCGTTGTCGGTTCGACGGTGTGCAACCGACCAGGTTCTGGGAGCACGGCCGCGAACTCCGATCGCCTGAGTTCTCGTGCCGCGCGCTGCAGATCGTCGTCATCGTCGACGGCGAACCGGGCCGAGACCAGTCGGCGTCGCGCCGAGTGCACCAGTTCCAGTTGGACACCGCCTTCCGTGCTGGCGAAGCGGTGCCCGTCGTGGGGGATCAGCCCGAAATCCTCGTAGAAGGTGGCCGCAGTGGCCAGGTCGGGTACGCCCAGAACGATGGAATCGAGGCGGTGGAGAGCCATTGTCAGCTCCGCGGTGCTACGGATGCGCTGTCGGCGGTCACGAAGCGCTGGGTGAACTCCCCGACGCCGGTGATGTAGGTGCGCAGTTCGTCGCCAGGTGCCAGGAACCGCTTCGGGTTTCGGCCCATGCCGACACCCGACGGTGTGCCGGTGAAGATGACGTCGCCCGGATAGAGCTCGACGGTGTCCGACAGGTAGGCGATGAGGTTGGACACCGGGAAGATCAGCTGCGAGGTGCGGCTGTGCTGCACCGTCTCGCCGTTGATCTCGGCTCCCAGTTCCAGATCGTCGGGATCGGGCAGCTCGTCGACGGTCACCAGTTCGGGCCCGATGGGGGAGAACCCGGCGTGCGATTTGGCGAGGCTGAACTGCGGTGCGGGGCCCGCGAGTTGCAGGTCCCGCTCGGAGAGGTCCTGGCCCACCGAGACGCCTGCGACGAACTCCCAGGCGCGGTCCTCGGGGATGTTCCGGCCGCCGCGGCCCATGACGACCACCAGTTCGACCTCCCAGTCGACCGAACCTGCCGGCAGCTGGACGGTTTCGACGGGCCCGGTGATCGACGAGACGAACTTGGTGAAGATCACCGGATGCTCGGGCTTGCTGAGCCCGGACTCGGTGGCGTGGTCGTCGTAGTTGAGACCGACGGCGAAGACCTGCCGCGGCAGCGGTGCCGGTGAACCGATGGTTCCGACGCGCGCGGACGGTGCGGGCAGTGCCGCGGTGCGCGCCCACTCCTGGAATGCGTCCCAGTGCTGGTAGAGGTCCTGCGGATCGGGGCCGAAGCGTTGTTCGGACGCTTTGGCCACATCGACCACGCCATCGCCGGTGACGAGGTGGATTCGACCGTCGAGATTGATCAAGCGCATGACATCAGTTCTTTCCTGAGCGTGTGGTGTCGGCACCCGGTGCGGGCGCCAGGCGCAGAAGCGCCCTGTTACGACAATCACTCCGATCCGGCGAAAAGTCAACATATTTTCGAAACTTCTCGAATCTTTCGTTTCGGGTACGATGGCCCTGTGATGATGCAGTCAGACGTCGGGGGTTTGCGATGACCGCGGCCGCAGGTGACGTTGTCGAAGGTCTTGGCCCCACGGCGCGCGTCTATCAGGCGTTGCGGGCCGACATTCTCGCAGGACGTATTGCACCCGGGTCGCGGCTCGGCTTCGCCGCGTTGGTGGAGCGCTACGACTGCAGCATCGGCGCGATCAGAGAGGCGTTGCAACGGCTCGGTGAACAGGAACTCGTGATTGCCGAGCCGAAGCGGGGGTTCCGCGTCGTCGACATTTCACCCGACGACCTCAACGATCTGACCGAGGCGCGGTGTGAGATCGAAGTGCTCGCCCTGCGTTATGCGGTCAATCGCGGCAATCTCGAGTGGGAGTCGAAGGTGGTGGCGGCGCATCACCGGATGGAGCGCACACCGATGTTCGCGCCCACCGATCCCGACCGGTTCAACGACGAGTGGGTGCTGGCGCATGCGGAGTTCCACCAGGCGCTGCTCGACGGCTGCTCCAACCGGCGAATTCTGGCCACCGCCAGCGCTTTACGTGATTCCGCTGAGCTCTATCGGCAGTGGTCTGCGCCGCAACACGACCGCAATCGTGACATCGCCGCAGAGCATCGGGCGATCCTCGATGCCGCGGTGGGCCGTGATGCCGACCTGGCGTGTGAGCTGTTGACCGCCCACATTCAGCGCACCACGAACGCGTTGCTGTCGTCTTCCGATTGACGCCGCGCCGAGAGCCGTTCGGCCAGACGCACAGTCAGAGATCGAGAGTCGTGTTTTCGGGAAGCGCGAACTGTACTGCCGAACGCGACGCCGCCATCACCTGCGTGTGCTGCCGGCTGAGTTCGATATGCGCGGGGTGGTCGACGTAGGCGTCGACGTCCTCCGGGTTCTGTAGCAACGCGATCACCGCGTAGTCCGCATTGCCCTCGCGTAAGCCGAGATCGGGCCCGTAATGGTATGACACCAGAACAGGGATTTGAGCCGGGAGCTGTGAGAGGGCGGCGGTCAAGGCGTCGACCTGCTCAGCCGTGACCTCTGGGTGCCAGCGAAAGCTCACCGAGTGCAGGATCATGCGTGCACCGTCCCGCTGATCGAATCATGTTGGCGCATAGCTGGTTCGATGAGATGGTCATGGTCGCTCTCGCTCACGTCCGGAAAATCTACCATCGCCCGGAAACCAGCGGAATGTGCGAAATCTCATCGGCCGCTGAGCCCACCTAACACCCAGGCGCGCCATGGGTGCCGCGCTCGACCATCCCGCCGGGGGCGATGACGTGCTGCTCGGGTTCGGCGCCGTCGATCGCGCGTAGCAGCAGTTCGACTGATACGCGGGCCAGTTCGTCGCGGTCACAGTGCACGGTCGTCAGGTCGACGGTTCCCCAGCCTGCGGCCCCGATGTTGTCGAAGCCGATGATGGTCAGCTCCTCGGGCACTCTGATGCGCAACGCTTTTGCCGCCGACAGTGCGCCGACGGCGATCACGTCGTTGCCGCAGAACACCGCCGACGGGCGGTCTGGCCGGTCCAGGAATTCGAGCGCCGCACGGTGGCCCGCGTCGTAACTGAAGGGAACGCGACGCAGATCCGTGCGTCGCACGTGGAGGCCGTGAGACCGGAGGCTGCTGCGCAGGCCCGACGCCCGGTCCCGTGCGGTCGAGTTGTCCACAGTGCCGTGCAGGGCGCCGATGCGCTGATGACCGAGTCCGGCGAGGAATTCACCTACGAGACGCCCGCCTGCGAGATTGTCGAAGCTGCAACTGCTCGACTCGGGCACGTCGAGGATGCGATTGACCAGGACGTGGGGGACGCCCCGCTCGGTGAGGTCGCGCGGCAGAGTGGAGCGCCGCGTGACGGTGCACAACAGCACGCCGTCATACGAACCGTCGGCGAGCGCGTCGATGGTCACCGGGTCGTCGGCGCGGTCGGCCACGAGGACGGCCCGGTATCCGTATTCGCCCAGGGCGTTTCGCAACGGCTCGACCAGCTCGGGATAGAAGGGGTTGGTCAGCGCCTCGGCCACGATCGCCACGCGCTGTGTCGTGCGCGTCGACAACGTGCGTCCGGACGCGCTCGGGATGTAGTCGAGCTCGAGCGCGGCGGTGCGCACCCGCTCACGGGTCTCGGGTGAGGTGCCGGGCAGATTGCGCAACGCGCGCGACACCGTCGGCTGCGACACCCCGGCCTTCTTCGCCACATCGAAGCTGGTCACCGACCTGCGCGCCATCACAGAGCTCCGTTCGCCATGTTCGCAGTTGACAAGTATACGTATGCAATCCAGCGTGGGGCCTGCATCAGAAAGGAGCGCCAGATGATCAACCACCTCAAGAAGGCCACCCCGACCGAGGTCGACGCCAACCGCGACACGGCCGTCAAAGAGACTGTGGCGAAGGTGATTTCCGATGTCGCCACACGCGGAGACGAGGCCGTCAGGGAGTATTCGGCGAAGTTCGACAACTGGTCACCCGAGTCGTTCGCGCTCGGCGCCGACGAGATCGAGCGGATCGTCGCGCGTGTCCCGGAGCAGGCACTCGAGGACATCCGCGCGGTGCAGGCCCGTGTGCGCGACTTCGCGCAGCGCCAGCGCGACGCGATCCTGGACTTCGAAGCCGAGACCGAACCCGGGGTCTTCCTCGGCCAGCGCAACATCCCGGTCGCGGCGGCGGGAGCCTACGTCCCCGGCGGGCGGTATCCACTCGTGGCATCGGCGCACATGACCGTGGTCACCGCGAAGGTTGCAGGCGTCGAGCGGGTGACCGCGTGCACACCGCCCATCCACGGCGAGATCCCCGCCGCGACCGTGGCGGCCCTGCATCTCGCGGGAGCCGACGAGATCAACATTCTCGGCGGCACACAGGCGGTCGCGGCGATGGCGCTGGGCACCGAGACCATCGGCAAGGTGGACCTGCTCGCCGGCCCTGGCAACGCCTATGTGGCGGAAGCCAAACGCCAACTGTTCGGCCAGGTCGGTATCGATCTGTTCGCCGGCCCCACCGAAGTCCTGGTCATCGCCGACGAGTTCGCCGACCCGTTCGTCGTCGCCGTCGATCTGTTGAGCCAGGCCGAGCACGGTCCGGACTCGCCCGCGGTCCTCATCACGACGTCACGCGCGCTGGCCGAGCGGGTCGGCGAGCTCATCGAACGGCTTCTGCCCGGTATGCCTACGCGCGATTTCGCCGAACCCGCGTGGCGCGATCACGGCGAGATCGTCGTCGTCGACGACGTCGAGGAAGCATTCGCACTCGGCGACCGGTACGCGTTCGAGCATGTGCAGGTTCTCACGGCCGATCCGCGCCAGGCACTGACCGGCATGACCAACTACGGTGCGCTGTTCCTCGGCGAGGGCACCTGTGTCTCATACGGCGACAAGGTGATCGGCACCAATCACACCTTGCCCACCCGGGGCGCGGCCCGCTACACCGGTGGCCTGTGGGTCGGCAAGTACCTCAAGACCGTCACCTACCAGGAGGTGCGCAGTGCCGAGGCGAGCGCCGCGCTCGGACGCCTGTGCGGGCGCGCCGCGCGTGTCGAATCGTTCGAGGGACACGCACGCTCCGGTGACATCCGCGCGATGAAGTTCGGCGACGACACGTTCTCCTGGGTGCCTGCCGATGCGGCGGTCCGTCGGTGATCACCGGACGCACCGCGCTGGTCACCGGCGCGGGCAATGGCCTCGGCCGGGCGATCGCCCTGGCCCTGGCCCACAACGGCGCTCGCGTCGTGCTGGTCGGCCGCCGGCGTGAACCGCTGGCCGCGGTCGCACAGGAGATCGGCGAAGCCGCGCGCTGGGTCGACTGCGACACGTCCGATCCCGCGGCGGTGGCGGCACTCGGCGCGGCGCTGTCCGACGAGGACATCTCGATACTGGTCAACAACGCCGGTGTCGCCGGACCGGTCGCGGCGCTCACCGACATCGAACCGCACGAGTGGGACGAGGTGTTCGCCGTCAACGTGCGCGGTGTCTACCTGATGTGCCGGCAGTTCCTGCCGGCGATGACCGCGCAGGGCCGTGGCGACATCATCAACGTCGCCTCGGTGAGCGGCAAGCGTCCGCTCCCTCGACGCACGCCCTACACCGCCTCGAAGATGGCCGTGATCGGTCTGACCGGCACGCTCGCGTTCGAGGTCGGCCCGCTGGGCGTCAATGTCAACACCCTCTCGCCCGGCCCGGTCGACGGACCACGCATGGACCGCAACTTCGCGCTCGAAGCGAAAACCGTCGGCATCAGCGAAGACGAGGCCCGCGAAGCGTTCGTCGGCCGTGCCGCGCAGAGGCGGATGGTGACCGAAGAGGAGGTTGCGGCCGCGGCCGTCGCGATGCTGAACATGCCCGGGCTGTGCGGGGCCGACATCGACCTGTCGGCCGGGATGATCGCGCGGTGATCACACATTCGGTCGAAGGGCCGGATGGATCGCGACCTCCTGGGCCTTGACCACGAAGTACACCTGCCGGCCGGGGGCGAGGTCCAGATCGGCCGCCGCGGCCGCTGTGACATCGGCGGACAGGCCGGCACTTCCGTCGGGTTGGTCGGCGCCGCGGATGCGGACCGTGCTGCCGTGGACGTCCATCTCGGCGATCGTCACGGCGATCACGTTGCGCGGACTGGCGTGCGGTGCGTCGAGGTGCACCGACACCGCGGCCGGCGTGAACAGCGCGACGGCCGACGTTCCGACGGGAGTGTCTCCGGTCCCCGAAATGACGGTGTCCCAGGGTGTTCGGAGAATCCCGGGCGCGCTGACCGTTCCCGACACCAGATTGGTCCCGGCGATGCGGGCGGCGAACGGACTTCGCGGCGCGGCGAGGACCTCGCGCACCGGACCTCTCTGGACGATCCGGCCGTTCTCGACGACGATCACGGTGTCGGCCATGGCC
>Ga0180222_1000866_pt1 | contig 37994 bp, 34 predicted proteins | sample eDN5th37CKraftOP_FD_151336 | JGI IMG/M metagenome (GOLD analysis project Ga0180222, IMG submission 151336) | Enriched Organic Plus compost microbial communities from Emeryville, California, USA - eDNA 5th pass 37_C Kraft OP (version 2) (version 2) ...
AAATTTTATGGATATTTCACAGACCTATGCGCCTCAAAAGAGCAGATCCGGGCGCGGCTCGGAATTCCGTCGCGGGGCCGCTGCCGGTCTTCCGGTTCTGCTTGGCATCATTCCCTATGCGCTGGTTCTGGGCGCGCAGGCCGCGCAAAAGGGCCTCAGCATCGTGGAAGTGCCGCTGATGACCGGGCTGAACTTCGCAGGCGGATCGGAATTTGCGGCCATCCAGCTCTGGACCTCGCCGCCGCATGTCCTCCTCATCGTTGCGATCACCTTTCTGGTCAATAGCCGCCACCTGCTGATGGGCGCGGCTCTGGCACCGTTCATCCGCCACCTGCCGAAGCGCAAGGCTTTCGCGAGCCTGTTTCTGATGTGCGATGAAAGCTGGGCGCTCGGTCTTGCCGATGCGAAACGCCGCCAGTCAAGGGGCGTCAATCCTGCGATGAGCCTCACCTTCTATGCGGGCGTGGCCATACCTTTCTACCTCGCATGGGTGGTTTTCACCACGCTTGGCGCAGCCTTCGGCCCGATGATGGGAGACCTGCGGCCCTACGGTTTCGACATGGCGTTTCCGGCAGTGTTTCTCGTTCTGCTAGCGGGCATGTGGAAAGGTTTTGCGGCAGCGCGCCCGTGGCTGGTCAGCCTTGTGGTCGCGGCGCTCACCTATCTCACTGTTCCCGGCGCCTGGTATGTCGCCGCCGGCGCCTTGTCCGGTCTCGTTGCAGCCTATCTGCTGGCAGGTGAAGAATGATCGACCCACTCGCCGTTCTCACCATCGTTTTGATGGCAAGCGTCACCTATCTCACCCGCATTGGCGGCTATGTGCTGCTGCGCAACCGCACGCTTGGCAAACGCGCAACTGCGGTGATGGAAGCAGCACCGGGCTGTGTTCTGATCTCGGTCATCGCGCCCGATTTCGTTTCGGACAAGCCAGCCGACCTCATCGCGCTTGCAATCACGATCTTCGCCGCAACGCGCTTTTCCATGCTGCCGACCGTCCTGATCGGCATCGGCGCCGCAGGTCTTTGCCGTTACCTGATCGGGTGAACCGAAAGCGCCGTGCGCCTTTTGAAATGGGCGTCAAAACAAGGATTGCCGATCTTTTTCGACCAGATCGGCACCCGAACGCTCACGAAATAGTCAATTCGCGTCCTGTTGACATTTTATTAGAATATTTCTAAGTGAACGGCACCGTATATTACAGAACTAATATTTGTATCGTTAAGAAAATTATTTAGAACTACGCCTATTTGAGGAAAAACAATGTTTAGACTTTCTGTTGCTTTATTAGCTGTGTCTTTTTCAGCTTCAACTCTACCTTCATATGCTGAAGATATGAGCCCCGCCCCAACAAACGGCACAATAGTAGACGGCCTGGATCTTGGCCCATTGGCAAAGCTCGTCGGCACGTGGAAGACGGAAGAAACTGGCGGCGTCGACGTAGCCCCTGGCCAGGCGCAATCCCCCGTTGGCAAGGGCGGCGTGGCCGTGGAACCCTACTATGAAGTTTTCACATTCGAACCGGCCGCAGGCGCCACGAATGCCAGCGATCAATCCCTGACTGCACTTTATTACAAGCAGGAAGTATTTCGCAAGAAAGATGGCGCCAAGTTTCATGATCAAAGGGGATATTTGATTTATGATAAAAAGAATGACGTGGTGTACAATTCTTTTTGCATCCCAAGAGCCGTATGCGTTGTAGCGGAAGGAAAAGCTGGCGATGTGATGACGCTTGAAACAAAAGATCAAGGCATCGCGGAATCCAACTATATGCTGAACAATGACAATACGTTGAAATTCTCCATAGACATGGATTTCTCCAAAGACAAACTTCAATATAGTCAAACGACGAATTTGAATGTTTATGGAAAACCTTTTGCGCACAAGGATACGAGCACGCTCAAAAAGGTAAGTTAAAGAGTGGAGCGCTCCGGCTTGCCGGGACGTGGACCCTCTGAAATGCTCGATCACGTGGAGCGCAACCCGACAAGCCTGAACGGTTTTTAAGGTTGCGCGCAACACGGAAATTTGGAGTGCCGATCCAATTCACCGGATGGGCACTCCAAATCGTCATTTATCCAAGCAAAATCCGGTCAGACAATGCTCAATTCAGATGCTTCAGCTTGTCGGGATTGCGCACGACATAGATCCCGACAATCCGGCCATCTTCCATATCGAGAGCCGTCGTCTGGATTTCTCCATCGGCCTCGCGCGTGATGAAGCCGGGCAAGCCGTTGATGAAAACCGTGCGCAGCAGCGTCGACTGGTTGCCGCGAAAATAGTCCGCCAGCTTCTCGTGAATTTTCATCACCTCGCTGAAGCCGAACACGGGCTTGGGGAAAGCCGGGCGCTTGCCGCCGCCATCGGCGTGCATGTGCACATCTGCGGCGAGCATGGTGCCGAGCAGCTTCATGTCGCCGCTGCGCGACGCCGTGAAAAAAGCCTGTGCCAGCTCGAGCCCGCGCTGCCTGTCGACCTGAAAGCGAGGACGCTCCTCGCGCACATGCTTTCGCGCACGGGCCGCAAGCTGGCGGCAGGCGGCCGCATCCCGCTGGATGGTCTTTGCTATCTCGTCGAAATCCAGCCCGAAGACATCGTGCAGCAGGAAAGCGGCGCGCTCCAGCGGCGACAGACGTTCCAGCGCCAGCATGAGCGGCAGGGTGACGTCATCATCCGCTTCCTCTTCGACCACCGGATCGGGAATCCATGGCCCGAAATAGGTTTCGCGCCGGTTGCGCCCGGATTTCAGAAAATCGAGGCACAGGCGGGTGACAACGCGGCGCAAAAAGGCTTCCGGCTCGCGCACCGCGCTGCGGTTGGCGTTCATCCATCGGATGAACGTTTCCTGCACCATATCCTCCGCATCGGCGACCGAACCCAACATGCGATAGGCAACGCGGATCAGTTTCGGGCGCAGCGGATCGAAGCTTTCGGCTGCATCGCCTTGCGGGGATATGTCGACCATCATGCGGCTGCCTTTGCCACAACTTGTTTGGTTTGCGGGTCGAACCAAAGGTCGAAGCCGACCGCAATGCGGTTCCATCCATTGATGATGTTGATCATCAGCGTAAGGTTCACCTGCTCCTCTTCCGTGAAATGAGCCTGCATGGTGCTGCGCGCTTCTTCCAGGTCGTGGCCTTGCGACAGGCGGGTGAGCGCTTCGACCCATCCCAGCGCCGCACGTTCACGCTCGGAATAGCACGGCGCTTCCCGCCAGGCCGACAGCAAATAGATGCGCTGTTCGGTCTCGCCCTTCGAGCGTGCCTCGACCGTGTGCATATTGATGCAATTGGCGCAGGCGTTGATCTGGGATGAGCGGATTTTGACAAGTTCGATCAGGCTCGTTTCCAGACTGGAGGCGATTGCCATCGAAGCGGTCATCCAGGAATTCATCGTCGCAGGCGCAGCGTTGAACGGGTTGAACAAAGCGGTCATGATTATCGTCCTTTCGGTTCAAGGGGTTTCGACAGACATGACGAGACAAAATTGCCCAATGTGACATGCGGCGGAAAAAAATTTTGAGCGCATTGTAAAATCAAATGCATTTCTTAAACGCTATCCGCAGTCGAGTTCGCTCAATATCCATTCCCTGAATGCGCGGATTTTTGGCGTGTTGCGACGGGATTTCGGATAGACCAGCCAGTAAGCGCGGCCATCGTCGCCAAGAATGTCGAACGGCTGGATGAGCTGGCCGGTGGCGATTTCCATCTGGTGGAAAGCGGGCGTGAGGATGCCGACACCCTGCCCCGCAACCGTCGCCCGCCCTTCAATATGCTGCGCGCCCAGCCGGTTCTGCGTGTTGCCCTTTAATTGCGGGTTTTCGATCCCCGCCGCCTTGAACCAGATCTTCCACCAGGGATCGCTTGCGTCGATGATCTTGAGCCGCAGCAGGTCGGCAGGTTCCTTCACTCCGCCAATGGTCGCGGCCAGAGCCGGGCTCAACATCGGCGTGAAACTCGCCTTGATGAGCTGATGCGCTTCCAGCCCCGGCCATTTGCCGAAGCCGCTTCTGATCGCGATATCGACATTGGTCGTCGCGAAATCGATCACGCTGTCGGATGTGTCGAGCCTGACCGCGAGCGACGGGTGCCGCATCTGGAACGAGCCAAGCCGATGCGCCAGCCAGTTGGCGGCAAAAGTGGCGAGAACGCTGATCGACAGCGTACCCTCTGCATCCTCCCGCAGACTGGCGAAGGCGTTGCGCATCGTCTCGAACGCCTCCGTGATCGCGGGGGCAAGCTGCTTGCCAAGTTCGGTCAGTTCCACCTGTCGCGGCAAACGCAGAAACAGCGGCGCGCCGACACGCTCCTCCAACAATTTGATCTGATAGCTGACCGCGGCCTGCGTCATGCCCAGCTCCGCCGCAGCGCGGGTGAAACTTGCATGGCGGGCAGCGGATTCAAAAACGCGAATGGCCGATAAAGGGGGAAGCGCTGTCGTCATGATGCATAAGTCCTCCTTATGCACACTAATCGATGTTCAATTGGAAAACAAAGGTTTTCAGGCGCATAGCTATAGGCAGAGTTTAACGAGCGGCTGGCTCCCACGGCCGCTTCATCCGATAGGTGAGATCATGAAAAAGCTCGATTCTGCCTGCGCGGCCGCTACCGCGTCGCCAGCCGGCCATGGCCCGAAAAGCGGCTGGAGCACGCTGTTCGCCCGCCTGTTTTCGCGCAAGCGCACCCACCTCGTCATCACCGAGCATTCGCCGGAATATCTCCTGCGCGATATTGGCATCGGCGATGGGCGCACGCAATATTATTCGCGGGACGGGCATAAGCTGCCCGAATGGTGACGATCATGTCACGCGCTGATGACGGCAAAGCCGCGCGCCTTGAGGCCGCGCCGGTCCTCATGCAGATTGCTGACCAGACGGCTGCGGCTACCGTCCAGATGCGCGCTCATCAGACCCGTCGCCTTGTCGGCGTCTCCTTCGCGCACCGCGTCGAGAATGGCGCGGTGTTCGCCCCACGCGCGGGCAAGCGCCGCCTCGTCGCGCACCTCCAGCCAGCGCGCCCGTGAGAGGCGCTGCATGGCATCGCGCACGCCGCGGCTGAGAAACTCGTTGCCGGAAAGCCGCGCCAATTCGATATGAAAATCCATGCCGATCCGGTGCCATTCCTCACGTGAAGTGTCGGCATCGCAACTGTCCAGCATGGCCGTGATCGGCTCCACGCCGCTGCGATCTTCCAACGCGCAGGTCAGCTTCAAAGCGGCAATTTCCAGCGCCTCGCGATAGACGCCGATCTGCTCGATTTCACAAAGATTGATCGGCGAAACCGTCCAGCCGCGCCCTTCGCGGCAGATCAGCCCTTCCGCCTCCAGCCGCAGAAGTGCGGCCCGGATCGGGGTGCGCGAGGCGGCAAACTGCGCCTCGATCCAGCGCTCGGTCAAACGCTCGCCCGGTCCCAGTTCCAGCCCGAGGATCATGTCGCGAAGCTGCGTTTCAACCTGCCTCATCTGTGACATGGGCGACCATTCTCCGTTTTAAACCTGCACCCCGATTGACAAGCGGCGTCAACAGGCGCACTCATGCATACCAATTTTGTATCCCAAAACGGAATACATTGCAACCGCGAGACATGATATGAGCACCGCCCAAGCCGCTGCCGGAAATGAAACGGCCCAGGACAGCCCCGAACGCTACTGGAAGCAGAACCTTTTGATCTGCCTCATTGGTTCGTTCACGACGCTCATTGCCATGTCGCTGCTCCTGCCCTTCCTGCCGCTTTATGTGGAACAGCTTGGCGTTGCCGATCATGCGGCCATCGTGCAGTGGTCGGGCATCGCCTATGGCGCGACCTTTCTGGCAGCAGCCTTCGTCGCACCGCTCTGGGGCAAGCTCGGCGATCGTTACGGGCGCAAGCTGATGCTGATCCGCGCTAGTCTCGGCATGGCCATCGCCATGTCGCTGATCGGCATGGTGACGAGCGTGTGGCAACTGGTGGCGCTGCGCCTGTTTGTGGGCATTGCGGGCGGCTATTCGTCCGGATCGATGATCCTTGTCGCCACGCAGACGCCGAAGGACAAGACCGGCTGGGCGCTGGGCGCGCTTTCGGCGGGCATCATGGCGGGCAATCTGGCAGGCCCGCTGCTCGGCGGCGCCTTGCCGCCGCTGATCGGCATCCGCGCAACCTTCTGGCTGGCGGGCGGCGTGATCTTTCTCACATTTCTGGCTACGACTTTCCTCATTCGCGAAGAACGCAAGCCGCCAAAGCCGACGCGGGAACAGAAGGCGGAATCTATCTGGAGCGCAATTCCCAACCGGAAACCGGTCATCGCCATGCTGGTGACGGGGATGCTGCTGCTTTTCGCCAATATGTCGATAGAGCCGATCATCACCGTCTACGTTATCCAGTTGATGGACGACCAGACGAAAGTGACGCTGATTTCCGGCGTGGTGATGGCTGCGGCAGCGCTCGGCAGCATCCTGTCATCCTCGCGATTGGGCCGCCTTGCCGACCGCATCGGCCACACACGCGTCATCATCGGGGCGCTTTCGGTTTCCGCGCTGCTTTTGATCCCGCAGGCTTTCGTGACGCAAGCCTGGCAACTGATCGGCCTGCGCTTTCTGATGGGGCTGGCGCTGGGCGGCCTCCTGCCCTGCATCAGCAGCGTCATAAGGCACAATGTCCCTGACCGTGTGGCGGGCGGCGTGCTTGGGCTTTCCGTCTCGGCCCAATATGTCGGGCAGGTTGCCGGGCCAGTGGCAGGCGGCTTCGTCGGCGGTCACTTCGGCATGCGCTCCGTGTTCCTCGGCACATGCCTGATCATGGCGCTCGGCGCAATTTATAACTGGACCGTCCTGCGCCGAACTTCCGAAGGCTGACCCTAGATCGAATAACCGCCGTCGACATTAAGCGCCGTCCCCGTCACCATGGAGGCGGCGTCGGAGGCCAGCCAGAGTGCGGCTTCCGCCACATCGTCAGGCGTCGAAAAACGGTCGAGCGGAATGGTGCGTTTCAGCGCTGCGCGCGCCTCCGGCGTGTCCTCCGCCAAAAACAGCTTCAATGCCTCGCCGTCGCTTTCGGCGGGGCAAATGCAGTTGACGCGGATATTCTTCTCCGCCAGTTCCAGCGCCATCGCCTTGGTCGCGCTGATGATCCAACCCTTGGAAGCGCTGTACCAGACAAGCCCCTTGCGCGGGCGCAGCGCGGTTGCCGAAGCCGTGTTGATGATGACGCCGCCGCCCTGATGCTCCATGATCGGCACAACGATCTGGCTGGAATAATAAAGCGCCTTCATATTCACCGCGGCGATCAGATCGAAACTGTCCTCCGTCACTTCCGTCAGCGGCATGTTGCGATGCGTGAAACCGGCATTGTTGACCATGATGTCGATGCGGCCGAACGCCTCGAAGGCCGTGCGCGCCACGCGTTCCATGTCGTCCTTGCGCGAAACATCGGCCTGCACGGAAAGGCTGTTCTTGCCGATATCGGCAAGCTCGTCCTCGACACGCTTCACATTCACATCTGCGAGAACGACCCTGGCGCCTTCGGCTGCAAAACGGCGCGCCATGCCTGAACCGAAGCCCGAACCGGCACCGGTGATGATTGCGACCTTGTCTTGCAGCCTCTTCATGTCATTCTCCTTTGGCATAATCTCGTAAATCTATTCGTAATTGGGGCTGGCTCCGAAACCCAGAAATCCGATTCAATTCCGCTCATTCGAGCTGGCAGCTCTATCTGCTTTGTCACCCTTCCGTCGAGTGCAATTCGGTCTCAGAGTCTGTCAAAAAGCGGTACGCGCCTGCGCGCTTAGGCGGCATCTGGGCGCGAGCTGGCAAGATGATAAGGCTGGAGCAATATCTCGGCGGGGATACCCCACGCACGATTGATCTTATAGGCCATGTCCATATTGAGCGCCCTGCGCCGATTGAGAATTTCCGATGCCCGGGACCGCGATCCTATCACCCCTGCAAAAGCGGACTGATTCAGCCCATGCATCTGCATATATGCCGTGATCGTTTCTATCGGCCCCGCCAGCGGGATCGGAAACTGTTCGCGTTCATAGGTTTCAACGAGCGCCGACAACACGTCAAACCGGTCGGCTTCCGGCGAGCCGGCTTCCGGCAACTTGTCAAAATATCCGGCAATTTCCGCCAGCGCCCATTCATAATCAGCTTCAGTTTTGATCGGACGAATATTTTCCATCACACTGTCTCCGGATTGATGCGCTCATATTCCTTGTGCGTGCCGACAAATTTCACGAGCACGCGTCCGAATGGATAAGCGACATGAACGATCAGGCGATATTTGTTCCCGGCGATATCAAAGATGACACGATTGTCCGCTACGAAATCAACTGTCGAACCAAACATCTTCTTGATGTCGGCTGGGCCGGTCCATTGCGCCTTGCTCACAAAAGAGAACCAAACAACCAAAGGTGTCTCGGCTTGTGGATGCCTGATCCAGAAGTCCCTCAGGGTTTTGCGAGCAATGATCTGCATGAAGCGCAAGATAGTCTATTCCCAGAATGGGAACAAGCCAAATGTTCCCAATCCGGGAATATTGTCTTGGATTGCTTCAATTTCGTGCGATTGCGGCATTGCGACTGTTGAATTTAAATCGATTAGATAATAGACAAGGGCAGCGTTAAAATCGCATGCTGCCCACAGGCAGACTGATTTGCGCAAGAAGAGAGAGCGATAGATGACCAGCCAGACAATTCCGGTAGAGCCCTTCGACTGCATCGTGTTCGGCGGTTCCGGCGATCTTGCCGAGCGCAAGCTCATCCCGGCGCTGTATCAGCGTCAGCGTGCAGGCCAGCTTACCGACCCGACGCGCATCATCGGCGCATCGCGCAGCGCCATGACGGATGACGAATACCGACAGTTTGCACGCAATGCCATCCATGAGCATGTGAAGCCAGAGGAAGTCGACGAGAAGGAAGTCGACAGCTTTCTCGCCCGCCTCAGCTATGTGGCTGTCGATGCCAAGTCCGAAGAAGGCTGGGATGCGCTCAAGACCCTGATCGGCAAGAAGCCGGAAAAAATCCGCGCTTTCTATCTCGCCGTCAGCCCGACGCTTTTCGGTGACATCGCGACGCGCCTGAAGGCGCATGGTCTCATCACCCGCGACACGCGCATCATCGTGGAAAAGCCGATTGGCCGCGATCTGGAATCCGCCATGGCGCTCAACGATACGCTGGGCAGCGTTTTCCGCGAGGACCAGATTTTCCGCATCGACCATTATCTGGGCAAGGAAACCGTGCAGAACCTGATGGCGCTGCGCTTTGCCAATGCGCTTTATGAGCCGCTGTGGAACTCCGCCCATATCGATCATGTGCAGATCACCGTCGCCGAAGCCGTCGGCCTGGAAGGACGCGCTGGCTATTACGACAAGGCGGGCGCGCTGCGCGATATGGTGCAGAACCATATTCTCCAGCTTCTCTGCCTCGTTGCAATGGAGCCGCCTTCATCGATTGAAGCCGACGCCGTCCATGACGAAAAGGTCAAGGTTCTGCGCTCCCTGAAGCCGATCACCAATCTCAATGTCGAGGACGTGACGGTGCGCGGCCAGTATCGCGCCGGAGCCTCCGCAGGCGGTCCGGTACGCGGTTATCTGGAAGATCTGGAAAGCGACACCAGCAATACCGAAACCTTTGTGGCGCTGAAGGCGGAAATCGCCAACTGGCGCTGGGCGGGCGTGCCGTTCTACCTGCGCACCGGCAAGCGGCTTGCCACGCGCGTTTCGGAAATCGTCGTTACCTTCAAGCCGATCCCGCATTCCATCTTCGGTGAAAGCGCTGGCAAGGTGATGGCCAACCAGCTCGTCATCCGCCTCCAGCCCGATGAAGGCGTGAAGCAATGGCTGATGATCAAGGATCCGGGTCCGGGTGGCATGCGCCTGCGCCACGTGCCGCTGGACATGACCTTTGCCGAATCCTTCAGCGAACGCAATCCGGATGCCTATGAACGCCTCATCATGGACGTTGTTCGCGGCAACCAGACGCTTTTCATGCGCCGCGACGAAGTGGAAGCCGCATGGCGCTGGGTCGATCCGATCCTTCAGGGATGGGATTTGAACAGCCAGCCCGTTCAGGGTTACACAGCAGGAACATGGGGCCCCTCGTCCTCCATCGCGCTTATCGAGCGTGACGGGCGCACATGGCACGAGAGCCTCTAGTTTTTGCATGGAAAGGAATGGAATGAGCATCGAACGGCATGATTTCACCAGCGGAACGGAACTGGCGCAGGCGCTCTCCGAAGCCATTGCGAACAAGCTGAATGCCGCCATCGCCGAGCGGGGTCAGGCCACCCTCGCCGTCTCCGGCGGCACCACGCCGCTCAAGCTGTTCGAGGTGCTTTCCCGCAAGATGATCGACTGGAACCTCGTCACGATCACCCTCGTGGACGAGCGTTTCGTGCCGGTCGAAAGCGACCGTTCCAACGAAAGGCTGGTGCGCGAGCATCTTCTGCGCGACCATGCGGGCGTCGCCCGGTTTGTCGGCCTCTACAATCCGGCGGCCACGGTTGAAACGGCGGCGCTTGCCGCCGCCAGCCGCATCGATGCGCTGCGCCAGCCTTTTGATGTGGTGGTGCTCGGCATGGGCAATGACGGTCATACCGCATCCTTCTTTCCCGATGCCGACCGGCTCGATCAGGCGATCGATCCGGCAACGCGCGCGCTCGTGCTGCCGATCCATGCCGAGAGCGCCGGTGAAAAGCGCCTGACGCTGACCCTGCCGCTCATCGCAGAAGCCGACATGCTGGTGCTGCACATCGAAGGCGCCGCCAAGCGGGCAACGCTGGAAAAGGCGCTTTCCGGCGGCGACGAGAATGAAATGCCCGTGCGGGCTGTCTTCCATCATGCCCGCACCCCCGTCCAGCTTTATTGGACAAGCTGAGGCGCATCCCGAAGAGCGTGAAACGGTTTTCGGACAAGATGCGCGTAAAAACAAAGAGATAGAGCATTTCCAACAAGCCAGATCGGCACAGGTGATACCCATGCCCATGCAGTCCGCACATAAACGCATACAGGAAATCACCGCACGCATTCGCGAACGTTCCAAGCCGACCAGAGAGGCCTATCTCGGTCGGGTTCGCGAGGCAGCTTCAAACAAGCCGAAACGCGCCGTCCTTGGCTGCGCCAATCTCGCCCATGGCTTTGCCGCCTGCGGACCGCATGACAAGGCAGCGCTGACTGGCGACGAAGTTCCGAACCTCGGCATCATCACTGCCTATAATGACATGCTGTCGGCGCATCAGCCGTTTGAAACCTTTCCGCAGCTCATCAAGCAGGCGGCGCGCGAAGCGGGCGGCGTGGCGCAGGTTGCAGGCGGGGTGCCCGCCATGTGCGATGGCGTGACGCAAGGGTTCGCGGGCATGGAACTGTCGCTGTTCTCCCGCGAAGTCATCGCGATGGCGACCGCTGTCGGCCTGTCGCACGATATGTTCGATGCCGCCGTCTATCTCGGCGTCTGCGACAAGATCGTGCCGGGCCTCATCATCGGTGCCTTGACCTTCGGCCACCTGCCCGCCGTGTTCGTGCCTGCCGGGCCGATGACCAGCGGTCTGCCCAATGACGAAAAGGCCAAGACCCGCCAGCTTTATGCGGAAGGCAAGGTCGGACGCGCCGAACTGCTGGAATCGGAGTCGAAATCCTATCACGGCCCCGGCACCTGCACTTTCTACGGCACGGCCAATTCCAACCAGATGCTGATGGAAATCATGGGGCTGCATCTGCCGGGCGCATCCTTCATCAATCCGGGCACGCCGCTGCGCGATGCCCTGACCCGCGAGGCGGCCAAGCGCGCGCTGGCCATCACCGCCTGCGGCAATGAATATACGCCGGTCGGTGAAATGCTGGATGAGCGTTCCTTCGTCAACGGCGTCATCGGCCTTAATGCGACCGGCGGCTCGACCAACCATACCATCCATCTGATCGCCATGGCAGCTGCCGCCGGTATCAAGCTGACATGGCATGATATTTCGGAGATTTCGGATGTGGTGCCGCTTCTGGCGCGTGTCTATCCGAACGGCCTTGCCGATGTGAACCATTTCCATGCCGCTGGCGGCATGGGTTTCCTGATCCGCGAGCTTCTCGATGGCGGCATTCTGCATGAGGATGTGCGCACCGTCTGGGGCGAAGGCCTGCGGCCTTACGCCATCGAACCGAAGCTTGGCGCTGACGGCAATGTCTTGCGCGAGCCGGTGCCGGAAAAAAGCGGCGACGACAAGGTTCTGGCCAAGATCCATGCGCCGTTCCAGCCGACCGGCGGCATCAAGGTTCTGACCGGCAATATCGGCAATGCGATCATCAAGGTTTCCGCCGTGAAGCCGGAGCGTCAGGTCATTGAAGCACCCGCCAAGGTGTTCAACGATCAGGCGGAAATGCAGGCCGCGTTCAAGGCCGGTGAGCTGACCGGCGATTTCATCGCCGTGGTCCGCTATCAGGGTCCGAAAGCCAATGGCATGCCGGAACTGCACAAGCTGATGACCGTCCTCGGCATCTTGCAGGATCGCGGCCAGCGCGTTGCCCTTGTCACTGACGGCCGTCTGTCGGGGGCATCTGGCAAGGTGCCTTCCGCCATCCATGTCACGCCGGAAGCGCTCGATGGCGGTGTCATCGGAAAAATCCGCGATGGCGATGTTATCCGCCTCGATGCCGTCAATGGTACGCTGGAGGTTTTGACCAATATCGCCCTGCTGAATGATCGCGGCGAGGACCGGCCTGATCTTTCCGGCAACGAACATGGCATGGGACGCGAATTGTTCCGCGCCTTCCGCCAGATCGCCGGACGGGCTGACGAAGGCGCTTCGGTGTTCTGAAAACGCCTGAATAAAATTAAGGCAAAACAGCGATTTTAGCTGTTTTGCCCTTCAAACCATCAAAACCGGAATGAAACTGCGCAAAAAGCGCAGCTCAATTGTGTCAAAAAACTGGCTTTTTCACGCCAGCAATGCGGCAAGCCGAGGTGAGCGTGTTTGCCATCAGCAGGGCAATGGTCATCGGACCGACGCCGCCTGGGACCGGCGTGATCGCTCCGGCGACCTTTTCGGCATCCGCGAAATCGACATCGCCAACCAGCCGCGTCTTGCCTTCGCCCCGTTCCGGTGCCGGAATGCGATTGATGCCGACATCGATCACCGTTGCGCCCGGTTTGACCCAATCGCCCTTGATCATTTGCGGACGCCCGACCGCTGCCACCAGAATGTCCGCCGTGCGGGCAATTGCGGGCAGGTCCTTCGTGCGGCTGTGAGCTACTGTCACTGTTGCGTTGGCGGCGAGCAGAAGATTGAACATCGGCTTGCCGACAATGTTGGAACGCCCGATCACCACGGCATTGAGCCCCGAAAGATCGCGGCCATGGACGCGCTCGATCATGATCATCGCGCCTGCTGGCGTGCAGGGAACGAAAGCCGTTTCAACCTCGCCGGTGCCTAGCTTTCCGACATTGATAAAATGGAAGCCGTCGACATCCTTGTCTGGCGAGATGGTCTGGATCACCCGGCCTGCATCGATGTGCTTGGGCAGCGGCAACTGCACCAGAATGCCATGGATGGCGGGATCGTTGTTCAGGCTCTCGATCAGGTCGAGAAGTTCCCGCTCCGATGCCGTTTCCGGCAGATCATGCTGAACGGAGTGGAAGCCGCACTCCTTGGCCTTGCGGCTCTTGGAAGCGACATAGACCTGGCTTGCCGGGTCTTCGCCGACAATCACCACTGCAATGCCGGGCACGATGCCGGTTGCAGCCACGAGCTTTTCGGTTTCGGTCTTCACCGTGGAAACCACATCCTCGGCGAGCTTCTTGCCATCAATCAATTGGGCCATAGCGAGCGCTCCGTTCTTTCGTGATTGTCTGGGAGATACACGACATATTTTCCGCACACATGCCCATAAGCGTCATGACGGCCGATGACAATTGGCGAATGCGCGACAATGCAGGATTTCTGGCAGGATTTTACGAAATTTCAGATGTCAGAGCCGCGAGGCGCGGGATGAACGCACCTCATCGATGGCGCGACCGATGGCTGAATTTTCCCGCGGTCGGCTGGCGCCTTCATTCTCGGCTTCCCAGCGCGCATTGGCTTCGCGGATCACGGCGGCAAGACGGGTCTCGCCATAGGTTTCAAGAACCTCTTCCGGCTCGGCTTCCGTCTTTGACGATGACCGGGGCTCGCGACCGGCCAGCGCCATGGAAAGAAGGCCAAGCAGGAAGCCGCCCCCAAATCCGACAGCGATGATCCATTGCGGCGGGAAACTGCGCGAGTGCGGTTCAGCAATGGCAGGCGTGACAATCCGCACTGTCGCCGCCGAGCCGGTCGAGGCAGGCTCACCCCGCGCCGCGCGCATCTGCAAATCTTCAAACAGCGCCTGCTTTGCCGCGGCATCGCGCTCAAGCATTTGCAGGCGGGCCTTGTCTTCATCCGTCGCGGGTGCGGAGCCGAAACCGGCAATGGCGGCGGCGGCTTTCTGCTCGCGTTCGACCGCATTCTTAAGATCGGCCTGCAAGGCGCTGCGCTGGCTGGAAATCTCCTTGTCGATCTCCGCCTCGATTTGCTTTGCTTCAGACCCCTGCCCTGCGGCGCGATAGCGCTCCACCAGGGCGCCGAGTGGACCAGAACGCATGCTTTCCGGCACGCCTTCGCGGACAAGGCTCGCGGCATTCGCTCCATTCAGGCGGTTTGCCTCCGCGGCGATCCGCGCTGTCTCGGCCTTGCTGTAGGCAAACTCGCGTTGAAGGGCGGCCTTGTTGTCGTCATTGCCAAAGTCGCGGCTGACACGAAAGGCCGTTGCCGCCTGTCGCGCCGCTTCGGCATCCGCCTCCAGACTTTGCAGGCGCGCCGGAAGATCGCCTTCAGCCGCGCTCAATGGAGCGCCGCCTTGCAGATGATCGCGAAACGCCTGCGCAACCGCATTGGCCAGAAGCGCCGCCGTTTCCGGCCTGTCTGCTGTAGCCTCGACATTCACCGTGCCGCTGTCGAGCGCCTGCGTGAAATCGAGGCGCTGGCGCAGCAAATCAACACCGGAGGCCTTTGACGCTGGCCTTTGCAAATCCTCAGGCAGCAACCTGTTGAGGCGGGCGCGCAATTCCTCCTGAAGTGAAGGCCGGCCCAGATCCTCCGCTCGCGTTATGCGCGCCAACTGCGCAGCACGTTCCAGAACAACATTCGAGGCAATTTCGCTGCGCCGTTCGGGCGGAAAAACCTGCATGGAAGCCGTCGCCGCATATTGGGGCGGCACGAGAAAGGCATATGTTGTTGCAACAATTCCGCCCAGTAGCGTGAAACCGGCCAGAAGCCCCCAACGCCGCTTCCGGCGAGGCAATTTCACCGGCTCGCTTTCAGGCTTCGCGGAAGCATCCGCCGCAGGTTGCGCGCTCGCCGCCGCGCCGTCGAGATTGGCCTGCAATGCGTCACGCACGGCGTGCATCCGGCTTTGCATATCGGCCTTCGGATCAATCGCGCCCGCGTATCCGGCTTCCAACAGTTCCTGCTTGCGGCGAAGCAATTCCTCGCGGCGCCTTTGATGTTCGCGCTCTTCGTCATTCTGGAAAAGGCGGGACGAGGGAACCGGCTCAAGAAATTCCGGCGCATAGGCCAGCAGCGGGCGGGCAGCCGTACGTCTTGCCCTTGTGTCCTTCTCCACCATCGTTCCGTCCCGCTTGCACCGAAGTTATTGATCCAGATTAATATTTATCATGGCAAATAAACCGTTAAAATTGCAATTATATGCGTTGATTCACGCAGATAAATCAGGAGGCCAGCGTGAACGCCGAAGCGGAATACGCCATCGATCCAGACCGGCTTAGCGGCATCATCCGATTTATCCAGAATGCGGAACGGCTGAAAAGCACGTTACGTTCCGGTCATACCTCCCAGGGCCGACCGGAAAGCACGGCCGAACATAGCTGGCGGCTGTGCCTGCTGGTGTCGCTGTTCGACCGGGAACTGGGCGATTGCGACCGGCTGAAACTCATCAAGATGTGCATCGTCCACGATCTGGGCGAGGCCATTTCCGGCGATGTACCTGCCATCCATCAATCTGCCGATGACGGACGCGCCGCGCGTGAAAGAGCCGATCTCCTGACGCTGTGCGCGCCGCTGCCGGATGATCTGCGTAACGAAATCATGGAACTTTGGACGGACTATAACGAAGGCAACTCACCGGAAGCGATATTCGCCAAGGGCTTCGACAAGCTTGAAACCATGATGCAACACAATATCGGGCTGAACCCGCCGGATTTCGACTATGCTTTCAATCTGGGCTACGGCGTCAGGCAGACCGCCCGTCATCCGTTGTTGCGCCAGTTCCGCGACATCGTGGATGCGGAAACCCGGCGCAATGCAGAGCGACAGTCGTAAAGCGGTTCCGGTTAAAACAGAGCCGCTCTAACTATTTGTTTTGTCGCATTATCCAACGCATCGAAGCGGGATAAGAAATCAGTCCAATGAACTGATTTCCCCGCGTAGACGTTTCACGCTTTTGGCTCGAAAATGCTCTAACTCAAGGTCGCGAAGTGGCGCAGGGTGAACGTGATCTGGTAGACCAGCGCAACGGCCGCAAAAACCGCATGATAGCGCCTGTTGTCCCACAGCACGGCGATCAGGCTGAACAGGATGAAGCAGGCAACCTGAATGGGATATTCGATCCCGTAGACCCGGTAGTGATCGGCGCCTTTCAACAGCGTATCGATGAAGTCGGCCACATAGACCAAGGCCAGAATGCCGAAGAACCACTTGCGCCGGGAAATGAAATAATCGCGGTAGCCGGTATATTCCTCCATGCTGTCAGGAAAGAGCAGCGTACAGAGCAGGAAATAGAGGCCGGCATAAAAGATCACGAAGAGATATTTCTCGAAAGTCCACAGTTGAATGGTTCGCAAGCCGAACTCGAACCACCAGAAATGAATGACCGAAAGCAGGATGAAACCGACCCACGCCAGATGGACGGGATAAATCCTCTGCTTGCCGGGATGCTGGATGAACCGCGCCAGCCCCGTCAGAAGGCGGGAAACGCACAGGCCGAGGATCATGCCTATGATGATGCGGACATGGCCAAAAGCTTCGGCTGGCGGCACGCCCGTTGTCAAAGCCGCGTCCATTCGTCCCCTCCGAAAATCCACTCAATTCCGGCTCATACTGCGCGATACAGGCTGGTGGATCAATGATTTAACCTTAGAAACACGTGGATAGGCCGCATATGCTTGCGCAGTCCGGCGAGGCGGCGCTATACCATGCTCCAAACGAACTCCAAGGGTGGAACGATCAATATGCATGACACGGTAATTCTGGTCGGTTGCGGCAATATGGGCTTCGCCATGCTCAAGGGCTGGCTCGATAGCGGCATCCTCAAGGCGAAGGACGTTTATGTCGTGGAGCCGACCGAAGCGCTTCGCGATCGCGCTGCTGGCGCTGGCGTCCATGCCTTTGCCGATGCTGACGCCCTGCCCGGCGATCTGAAGCCGCGCATGGTTCTCGTGGCCGTCAAGCCGCAGGTCATGGCACAGGTTCTGCCCGCCTATAAGCGTTTTGCATCCGCTGCCACTTTCGTCAGCGTCGCGGCGGGCATTCCGGTCGCGCTTTTTGAAAGCCAACTCGGTCAGGACGCAGCCGTGCTGCGCTGCATGCCCAACACGCCTGCCGCCATCGGCAAGGGAATGCTCGTCACCTACAAGAACGCCAATGTAAGCGATGAAGACGAAGCTTTTATCGCGCGCCTGCTTGAAACATCCGGCAAGGTCGCAAGCGTGAACGATGAAGCGCTGATGGATGCCGTGACTGCCGTTTCCGGTTCCGGCCCGGCCTATGTGTTCCACTTCATCGAGGCGCTGACCGAGGCCGGTGTGACCGCTGGCCTGCCGCGTGAAACGGCGGCACTGCTTGCCATGCAGACGGTGATGGGCGCTGGCGCTCTGGCCGATGCCAGCACCGACACGCCGTCAAAATTGCGCGAACAGGTGACAAGCCCGAACGGCACCACCGCGGCGGCGCTTGAGGTTTTGATGGGCGGCGACCGCCTCAAGAAGCTGGTCGCCGAAGCCGTGGAAGCTGCCCGCAAGCGTTCGGTGGAACTGGGCAAGGCTTAAACAATCAGACGCGGCACCGCTTCGATCAGCGCCTGTGTGACAGGCGCTTGCGGTGCCGCCAGCAGCTCCTGCGTCGGGCGGCATTCGACAATCTGCCCGCGCTCCATCACCGCGATGCGATCCGCCATCTGTGCCGCAACCGCCAGATCGTGCGTGATGAAGAGATAGGCCGTCCGCTCGGTTTTCTGTAGGTCCCGCAACAGGTTGAGAATGGCGCTGCGCACAGTGACATCGAGCGCCGAAACCGCCTCGTCCAGCACGATCAGCGACGGCTTGGTTGCAAGTGCGCGTGCAATCGCCACACGCTGGCGCTGTCCGCCGGAAATCTCATGAACGCCGCGCCGCGCCAGCGCCGGATCGAGCCCGACCGTTTGCAGAAGGCTGGCAATATCGCGCTTCAGCCTGTGAATGCGCAGCGGCTCGCGCAAAAGATCATGAACGCTCGCACGCGGATTGAAGGCTGAAAGCGGGTCCTGAAACACCATTTGCATACGCGCCCGCGCTTTGCGAAGTCCGGCACCGTTGAGCGCCAGCCAGTCGCCGCCTTCAAAGCGGATTGCGCCGCTTTCAAGCGGGTGAAGCCGCAAAACCGCGCGCGCCAGCGTGGACTTGCCGCTGCCTGACGGGCCTACCAGCGCCAGCGTTTCGCCGCGCTCAATCGCGAGGCTGACGCCATTGAGCGCGGTGGTGTCGCCGTAGCGCAGGATGAGATCGTCGGCTTTCAAAAGCGGCTCAGCCATGGACCGCCTCCAGTACCGGCACAGCGGCAATGAGCGCTTTTGTATAATCCGTTTGCGGGTTGGAGACGATATTTCGTGCCGGGCCGAACTCCACCAGCTTTCCCCGACGGAAAACAGCAATGCGGTCGGCCAGTCCCGATGCCAAAGCGATGTCATGGGTGATGAAGATCAGCGTCATGCCGTCTTCGCGCACCAGTTCGCGCAGGAGCGAGACAATCTCCTTCTGGACAATCGTATCGAGCGCGCTTGTCGGCTCGTCCGCGATCAGCAGGCGCGGACTGGCGGCAATGGCGAGCGCAATCGCGATGCGTTGCTTCTGCCCGCCGGAAAACTGATGCGGATAGCGTGCGAAGCTGGCCTCCGGCTGCGGAATATGGACCCGCTGCAAAAGGGTTATTGCTTTGGTTTTCGCCGCCAGCCTGTCGATTTTCGCATGGGCGCGAATAGTCTCGACAAGCTGCGCGCCGACCGTCATCAGCGGATCGAAGCTCGATGCCGGGTCTTGAAATACGAAACCTATGTCGCGCCCCGGTCTCGGCCTGCCATCCGCCCAGTGGAAGTTGCCCGACAGGCGTGCATTGCCCGGCAGGAGCGAGGCCAAGGCCAGCGCCAGCGTGCTTTTGCCCGAACCACTTTCACCAATGATCGCCAGCGTTTCGCCCTGCCCTATATCGAGATCGATATTCTCCAGCGCGGGTTCGCTGCCGTAGGATACGGAGAGTTTTTCAAAGCGGACAAGGCTGCTCATGACTGCACCTCGCGCCGCGACAGACTATTCGTCAGCCCTTCGCCCGTCAGATAGACGCCAACGACAGTCATTGCCAGCGCCAGCCCCGGCAGGATGGAAAGCCATGGCGCGGACCGCAGGACCGCGCGCCCTTCGGCGATCATGCCGCCCCAGCTCACGCGGTTGGGATCGCTGAGGCCCAGAAAGGACAAGGCCGCTTCGATCAAAATGGCAGAAGCGACGATGACAGGCGCCAGCGCCAGCACCGGCGGCAGGGCATTGGGCAATATCTGGCGGAAAGCGATTTCCATCGGATGCATGCCGATGACGCGGGCCGAGGCCACATAATCGCTTTCGCGGATGGAAAGCACCTGCCCCCGCGTGAGGCGGGCGGCCTGTGTCCAGCTTGAAAGGGCGATTGCGGCGATCAGCACCGGCAGCGACGGCCCGGCAATGCTGACCAGAGCCAGCGCCAGCAGGAAACCCGGAACGGTCTGGAAGGATTCGGTGATACGCATCAGCACTTCATCGACGATACCGCCCGCAAAACCGGCCAGCGTTCCGACGATGCTGCCGAGAATGATCGAAGCCAGGGCCGCAGCCAGCCCGACGAGAAGCGAGGTGCGCGCACCATAGAAAATCCCGGCCAAGACATCGCGTCCAAGCCGGTCTGTTCCGAAAATAAAGTCCATATTTTCAAAAGGTTGTAGCAGCGGCGTTGAGACAATGCCTAACGGATCGCCGGGAAAGAGGAGAGGCGCGGAAAATGCGGCCAGCACCAGTAGCGCCAGCAGGATGGTGCCTGTTATACCTTCACCCGTTCTGAAATAACGTTTCGAGTGACTCACGCCCTGCCGCCTCCGGTCGCGATACGCGGGTCGAGCCAGAGATAGATCAGGTCAATCAGGAAATTGACCACGATCACCATGATAGCGCTGACCAGAATAACACCGAGCAGAAGCGGCGTGTCGCGGCTTGCGACGGCCTCCTGCGCCAGCCGTCCGAGCCCCGGCACCGCGAAGACGCTTTCGATCACCACGCTGCCGCCGAGCATGGATGCGGCCTGCAAGCCAAGCACGGTCACAAGCGGCAGAAGTGCGTTGCGCGCGACGTGACGCAGGACAATGCGCGAATGCGAAATACCCCTCGCCCGCAAGGCGCGCACGAAATCCATGCGCCATATATCGGCCATCGCGGCGCGCATCACCCGCAGGTAAAGCGCCAGATAGATCACCGCCAGCGAGACGACCGGCAGCACCAGATGAACGGCAATGTCGCCAGCCCGCGCCAGCCCATGCTTGCAGGAGGCAATCGTTTCAATGCCGCTCGACGGCAGCCAGCGCAGCCGGATCGAAAACAGGATGACCAGCACGAGCGCCAGCCAGAAACCGGGGATCGCATAGAGAACCAGCGATGCCACGGAAAGGAACCGGTCGCGAAAGCTTCCGGGTCTGGCACCGGCAACAATGCCGAGGAGAGAACCCACGGCAAAAGACAGGGCTGTCGCCGCGCCCATCAGAAGCAGCGTGTTGGGCAGGCGTTCCAGTATAATGTCAAGAATGGGCCGGTTGAAACTGACGGACCAGCCGAGATTGCCCTGCGCAAGCGCTGCCAGATAGGCCCCGAGCCGGTGCCAGACCGACTGGTCCAGCCCCCAGCGCGCCCGCATTTCCGCAATCGTCGCCGCATCGCCGCCGAATGTCACGGCATAGGCGTCGACGGCATCGCCCGGCGCGCTTTCCAACATGAAAAAGCAGCCGACAATGACAATCAGCAGCACGATGATGCTGCCGGCCAGTCGTTTGCGGAAAAGGGCCAGAATCTGTTTCACAATGGCAGGATACAATCAATCCGGGAGGTTCGTCACTGTTCCAGCCACGTGTCGGCCCAATTGGAAACAGCCCAGCGCGGATTGTTGGAAACATTCTTCACCCGGTCGCTGGCAACCGTGATGAAACCCCATTCCGCGACATTGATGAGCGGCAAATCCGCCTCCACCATCTGCTGGAATTCGTGATAGAGCGCCGTGCGCTTTTTCTCATCGATCTCGCGCGCCGCTTTGGCGATCAGCGCATCCAGTTCAGCATTGGCATAGCCGCCCTGATTGGAGAACGGCACGCCTGCCGGGATGCCGCTTTCCACCAGAATTGTGGTCGATATGGCCGGGTCGCCGCGATAAACCGTGGGCGCGATGGCCAGATCGAAATCATGGTCGGTATAAACCGCCTTCTGGTGCGCGGCGGAGTCATTGTTGACGATGCGCGCATCGATGCCGATGGCGGCAAGCGCCTGCCGCAGATAATCGCCGAACTGCTTGGTTTCGTTGAAATAAGGCGCGGGAAGAAGCCTGAGCGTGAAGCGCGTGCCGTCCTTGCCTCGCTTGTAACCGGCCTCGTCCAGCAGCGCATTCGCCTTTGCGACGTCGAACGGATAGGACGGCACGTCATCGGTATAGAACTGGCTGTCATAGCGCGGCACGGGACCGGTCGAGGACTTGGCATAGCCAAGGAAAATCGTCTTCACCACAAAATCGCGGTCGATGGCGTGGGCGATCGCCTGCCTGACCTTCAGGTCCGCCAGCTCCTTGCGGCGATGGTTGATCTCGACAACGAGCTGATAGGTCAGCGCCTCATAGCCCTTGGAAATGACGGTAAGGCCCGGAACTTTCGAGATGCGGTCCAGATCGGCGAGCGGCACGGCGGAAAAGGCGGCAAGATCGATTTCTTCAGCCTCCAGCGCACCCGCCGCTGCCGCCCTATCCGGCAGTACACGATAGATGATCTCGTCCAGATGGGGCTCGCCTTCGCCCCAATAATCGTCGTTGCGCGCCAGCCGGTAATATTCGCCGGTCTTGTGCTCGGCATATTTGAACGGGCCTGTGCCAACGAGCTTTTCATTGGCCGGATTGGCCATGATGTCGGTGCCCGCAAAAACGTGTTTCGGCAGCACCGCGGTCAGCGCCGGCAGCGCATTGCGAACAAGCTGGAAAGGCGTCGGCTCGGAGAAATGGAAGATAGCCGTGAGATCGTCCGGCGTCTCAACCTTGTCCAGCGCCTTGAACACGACGCGGCCAAGATTTTGTAGCGGTTTCCAGACTTCCATCGCCGAAAAGGCCACATCCGCCGAAGTGAATGGCTTGCCGTCATGCCATTTGACGCCATCGCGTAAGTGGAACGTCGCCGTCATCCCGTCAGCGGAACCCTCCCAGCCTGTGGCAAGCCGCGGAGCGAGACCGTTTTCGCCCTCGAAGGACGCTTCCGCCAGAGGCTCGATCACCTTGCTTGCGACGAAGAAGACACCGTTGGATGCCACGATGGCCGGATTGAGATTGCGCGGCTCTGAATCCGCAGCCACGACCAGCCGCCCGCCTTTCTGCGCATGACTTGCCGCCTTCGACCCTCGCGGCCAGACGGCAACAGCAGCCAAAGCGGTCGATCCCGCCAGAAAAGCCCTGCGCGACAGAACCAGTTGCGCCATATCCCGTGCCTCGCGATCTCATGTCGGTTAGTTCGCATTTCTATATCAGTCACCTTCAAATGACAGGATCAAAATCTGTTACGGTGACAATAAATGCCGAAAAACACTTCGCTTTCCGGCATTTGCAACCGTCAAGTAAAGATAATATTTCAAAGATTGGCTAGCTTGCCTTTGCAGTAATTCAACCTATGCGTTTGAATTATTTTTCCGTTAAAAGCTGAATTAAAGAAAATCGCCTCTTGTCAAACGGGGCTCCCTCCGTAGATCATGGTTAATTATGTGTTGTCGTATTTCGTGAACTTCCCTTTCGCACGGCACACATAGACCGCTGAAGAGCAATTCATGACTCTTGTTTGAAGTGCATTTTACCGCGCATCCTGTTCCGAACACCATTTCACACATTTCGGGATGCGTTCCAAAATTGAACCATATTGGAAGAGAGGAAACAGAAATGTCGAGTTTGCTGCCCCCGCTTCATGACGGTCACGCACCGATCTATCTGCATCATGCATTTCAGGATGCAGTCGATGCCTATGAGAATTGGGCGCTCGAAACGACCGAGCCGTCCGTCCAGGTCAACGGCAAGGTGACACGGATCAGCGTCGTTTTCCGCCGCCTGTGGAACTGCACCGATATGGTGCCGCGCCACACGCTGGAAGCGCTGAAAGATATCGTTCCGACCGGCATCATTCATGCCGAACACTGGAAGGAAACGCCTACATTCGCAGAAGCTGCCCGCATCATGCGTGCGGCACTGGAAAGGCGCAAGGCACGACTGCTCCCGGTCGTGTGCTGATTTTCCCGAACAAATAGAAACGGGCGGATTTTCCGCCCGTTTTGCATGTCCGGAATCAGGAATGTTGTTCTAGACAGCAGGATCGAGCTTGCGGAAGCGCACGCGGGCGCTGCGCTCGATGGCGGCAACCGTCAGTTCGTCCAGCGTCCAGCGGTCACGCAGCATCTGGAGGAATTCAAGCTCTTCCTGCTCCACATGCAGATCGGCGGCAGCCACTTCGACGGCCAGCGCATAGGCCGTGTCATAGAGGCGTTCCGGCAATGCGTCATGCGCGAGATCGAGGATTTTTTCCAGCCCGTCCTCATCCGCCAGAAGCGCATAGCAGTCGCTGGCGAGCTTCGGCAGGCGCTCCTTGTCAAAACCGTGAAAGACCGGCAGGCGGGAAACGACATTGCCAATGGACGACAGTTCGGCATCGGTCATTGTCGTGTCTGCCGCAGAGGTGGTGATCATGATGTAGACGAGCGCATCCTGCGGCGTGATCTTTTTCATCGGGCTACTCCTGTACAACATGATCGGAATCATCATTTCATTGGAATTGACGGGAAAATTAGGAAGCCTCACGCGGTTACGCAAGGAAATTCGGCGCTGACCGTTGACGGCAAGGGGTTGCCGCGCCATAGAGCAGGGGCGCGCTTTTCGCGCATCGTTTTCAAAGAATAAAGCCCTTCACAGGATATCAGGATCAAATCATGACTTCGCACCGCCTTCCCGAAATCACGCTGACCCCGGAACTGACCGCGGCGGCTGCGGAAGCGAAAGCATGGCCCTTTGAAGAAGCGAAGAAAATCCTCAAGCGCTATGAGAAGACCGGCCTGCCCGAAACGGTGATCTTCGAGACCGGCTATGGCCCTTCCGGCCTGCCGCATATCGGCACGTTTGGCGAAGTGGCGCGCACCTCCATGGTGCGCCATGCGTTCCGCGTCCTGACCGAAGACAAGGTCAAGACGCGCCTCATTTGCTTTTCCGACGATCTCGACGGCATGCGCAAGATCCCGGACAATGTGCCGGACAGGGCAGCGCTTGAGCCTTATCTGCAAATGCCGCTTTCCGCCGTCCCGAACCCGTTCGGCGGCGATTACAAGAGCTTTGCCGATCACAACAACGCCATGCTGTGCCGGTTCCTCGACACTTTCGGCTTCGACTACGAATTTGCGAGCGCCACCGACTATTACAAGTCGGGCAAGTTCGATGCCGTGCTGCTCAAGGCCGTCGAGCGCTATGACGACATCATGAAAGTGATGCTGCCGACGCTCGGCGAAGAGCGTCAGGCGACCTACAGCCCGTTCCTGCCGATTTCGCCCAAGTCCGGCCGCGTGCTTTACGTGCCGATGAAGCGCGTGGATGCCAAGGCTGGCACGATCACCTTTGACGATGAGGACGGCGTTGAGACCACGCTGCCGGTCACGGGCGGCAATGTGAAGCTGCAATGGAAGCCGGATTTCGGCATGCGCTGGGCAGCGCTTGGCGTCGATTTCGAAATGTTCGGCAAGGACCACCAGACCAATGCGGGCGTTTATGACCGCATCTGCGAAATCCTCGGCGGGCGCGCGCCGGAACATTTCGTCTATGAACTGTTCCTAGACCAGCTTGGCCAGAAGATTTCCAAGTCGAAGGGCAACGGCATTTCCATCGACGAATGGCTGGCCTATGCGCCGACCGAAAGCCTTGCGCTTTACAATTTCCAGAAGCCGAAGACCGCCAAACGGCTCTATTTCGATGTCATCCCGAAGGCGGTGGACGAATATTTCAGCTATCTTTCGGCCTTTGAGCGTCAGGAATGGAAGGATCGGCTGAACAATCCGGTCTGGCACATTCATTACGGCAATCCGCCGAAGGTGAACCTGCCGGTCACTTTTGCGCTGATGCTCAATCTGGTCAGTGCATCGAATGCCGAAAATCCGGCTGTGCTGTGGGGCTTCATCTCGCGGCACGTGCCGGGCGTCACGCCGGAAAACAATCCGGAGCTCGACGCGCTCGTCGGCTATGCGATCCGTTACTTCAACGATTTCGTGAAGCCGACCAAGCAGTTCCGTGCGCCGGACGATGTGGAACGCGGCGCACTCGAAGCGCTGGATGCGAAGCTTGCAACCCTGCCTGCTGGCACCGATGGCAATGACATCCAGAACGCCATTCTCGATGTCGCCCGCGCCATCGAGCGCTATCAGGACCACAGCAAGAAGAGCCCGGAAGGTGGCCCCGGCGTTTCGGTTTCCTTCTTCCAAATGCTCTATGAAGTGCTGATCGGTCAGGAGCGCGGCCCGCGCTTCGGCTCATTCGTCGCGCTTTACGGCATCGATGAAACCCGCGCACTGATCAAAAAGGCGCTGGCTGGCGAACTGGCGTAAGGCACGCTCTGCCCCTGAGCAATGAAATTAAAAATAAGGGCGGCTTCGAGCCGCCCTTATTGTCTTGCACAGCCTCACCGACGCGCAGAGCGAAGCGTAGCATCATCCTGAGCCTGTCGAAGGACGAGGGTCCAGAAAGCTCAAGCCCGACCTTTCGACACGGTAGGATAAGGCTCGGTTGCCACCTGAGCGGGACAATGGTTTGACTTGGAGCATTTCCTGTTTTGCTTAAATCATTGGAAATGCGCAAGTTCGTCTCGTTCTATTGTGCGGGTGGCGCGGGTGGAAAACCGTCCAGCGGCTGCGGGGACGGCGAAGACGGCTGCGGTTCCGGTTCAGGGGTCAGCGGCGAAGGATTATCCATCATATCGCTGCTGCCGGGTTCCGGATTGGGCAGAGACGTATCGGGCTTGTCGCCGAAAATACCGAGATGCGCTTCCACGGCCTTGCGGCCTGCCTCCTCATAGGCGCTGCCAGGGACAGCCTTCGCCCAGCCATTGGCGACCAGCCATGCGGCGGCATCTTCATTGCCAAGCGTGCATTCGGTCGCGACCGCCGCACCGCTGTCATTTTCGGGCAGGCGGCACATGATAGCGCGGGAACGCAGCCACTGCCGGAAGGCGGTGCGCGCTTGCATGCCGCACGGCCAGCTTTCGCCGGAAGCCGTCTGGCAGGTTTGTTCAACGGGCACGATTTCAATGCCTTGCAGCTCGATCGTGCGGCCCTGGCTTTCCAGTCGTCCCGCGGCTACGGCGACAGGACGCTGCAAAAGCTGCATCTGTTCGCCCGCATCGACGGGCGTGGCCGGTGCAGGCGGCTCCGGCGGCTTAGGCGTGGATGCAAGACCAAGATCGCTCAGCGGCGGGCGCGGCGCTTCGCGTTCCATGTCTCCATCATCAGCCTGATCGTTTGGTTGGCCCGACTTCGACGCCTGACTATCGGTGGGACCAGTCTGGCCCTGTTGCGATGGCGTTCCCTCCGGCGTATTGCCGGTTTCAGGCGGGGTTCCCGGCTCGTTATAGTCGAACTGTTCGACAACGATGCCGTTGCCTGTACCGGACTTCGTCTGTGCGTCACCGGAATCGATGACGACCACGGGACGGTCCAGCGCGCCATAGAACGGCGCCACGAATGCCGCGACCAGAACCGCGCCTGTCAGTCCCGCCAGTCCGCCGAAAACGGCGCGCGCATGGCTTCTGTCCTGCGATTGCGCCATTACTGGCTCGCCCACAAAATGCGGGCGACCCATTCGATATCCCTCGACTCGAAAATGCGGTTCGGATGTTCGGGATTGAGCGAATGAAGCTCAATTGTTCGCGGTGTCTGGCGGTGCAGGATCTTGGCCATCACTTCTCCGTCCTTCGTTCGCACCACCACCCGATCGCCCCGGCGAATGGCGGCATTGGGTGCAACGATCAGCGTATCGCCATCGCGGTAAAGGGGCAACATGGAGTCGCCCGAAACCTCCAGCGCATACACGCCTTCTCCCGTGCTGGCGGGAAATTCCACGATGTCCCAGCCCTGCCCTGCCGGAAAACCGGCATCGTCGAAATAGCCGCCCGCGCCCGCTTCGGCCATGCCAAGCAGCGGGATCGACTGCATGTCCTGCGTATAGTCTCCGAATTGCGGCGTGCGGTTTTCACCCTGAATGAGCCGTGTGAATTCATCGAAGGTCGAGCCGGTTGCCTCCATCACCTTGGCGAGTGATTCCGTCGAAGGCCAGCGCGCGCGCCCATCGGCGGCATAGCGTTTGGATTTGTTGAAGGTCGTGGGGTCCAGCCCCGCACGGCGCGCCAAGCCGGACGCGCTGAGGGAATGGCGTTCGGCCAGGGCATCAATGGCCGCCCACACGCTCTCGTGAGAAAACATAGTCATGATCCGCCACGCAGGTTCCGACATATCTTCCTGAACAGCCCCGTCAGGAGATATGTTTTAAAGGATTTTAAACCTAATTTTCTGTCCCGTCTTCGACTGCAACCTATCGAAAAAGCGCGAATTGCGCAAGACGGCTGAATTGACAGGGAAAATTTTCTTATTCGCGTAGGGTACAATTCAGCAGTGGTGGGAAGCGCAAACAAAAGCGCGGCATGAAACATGCCGCGCCCCATGTTCTTGCGAAGGATTGCGCTTACGCTGCCTTCTTCGTTTCCGTCTTGTATGGGTTGAAGCGCTGATAGAAGCTTTCGCCGTTTTCGGCCATGTCGAGCAGAAGCTTCGGGGCCTTGAACTGCTGGCCGTATTTCTTCTGCAATTCCTTGGCGAGCTTGACGAATTTCTTCGCGCCCATGCCGTCGATATAGGAAAGCGTGCCGCCCGTATAAGGCGCGAAACCGAAGGCGAGGATGGAGCCGACATCAGCTTCACGCGGATCGGTGACGATGCCTTCTTCCATCACGCGGGCAGCTTCCAGAGCGATGGTGACGAGGAAGCGCTCTTTAAGCTCCTTCACGTCGATCTTGTCCGGGTTCTGCTGCGGATAGAGGTCTTTCAGGCCCGGCCACAGATGCTTCTTGGCAGGCTTTGCCGGATAGTCGTAGAAGCCCTTGCCGTTCTTGCGGCCCTTGCGGTCGAACTCGTTGACGAGCCTGTCCACCAGTTCCACATGGCGCGGATCGACAGCCTTCTCGCCCAGATCGGCAAGCGTTGCTTTCAGGATTTTCTGCGACAGGTCGATGGCCGTTTCGTCGTTGAGCGCCAGCGGACCGACCGGCATGCCAGCCATGCGGGCGGCATTTTCGATCATCGCGGCAGGAACGCCTTCAACGAGCATGTTGTAGGCTTCCGACATATAGCGAAGCACGCAGCGATTGACGTAGAAGCCGCGCGTGTCGTTGACGACAATTGGCGTCTTCTTGATCGCGCGAACGTAATCAAGGGCGACAGCCAGAGCCTTGTCGGAGGTCTTCTTGCCGAGGATCACTTCCACCAGCATCATCTTGTCGACAGGCGAGAAGAAATGAATGCCGATGAAGTTCTTCGGACGCTTCGACACTTTTGCAAGGCCGGTGATCGGCAGGGTCGAGGTGTTGGATGCGAAAATCGCGGACGATTTCAGAACTTCCTCGGCCTTTTCGGTCGCGACGCGCTTGACTTCGCGGTCCTCGAACACGGCTTCGATCACAAGATCAGCGCCTTCGAGAAGCGCATAATCCGGCGTCGCGGTGATCAGCGACAGGAGCTTTTCCTTGTCGGCCTCGGTGGCGCGGCCCTTCTGCATTTCCTTGGCGATAAGGTCTGCCGTATGCGCCTTGCCCTTGTCGGCAGATTCCTGATCGCGGTCGATGAGCACGACCGGAATGCCTGCCTTGGCGGTGACATAGGCGATGCCAGCACCCATGAAGCCCGCGCCGATAACGCCGATCTTCTTGAGCTTGGTCGGCTTTTCGTCCGCCGGACGGCGTGCGCCCTTGTTCAGCTCCTGCAGCGACACGAAGAGCGAGCGGATCATCATGCCCGCTTCGGTCGTCTGGAGGATTTCGGTGAAATAGCGCTGCTCGATCTTGAGACCGGTATCGAATGGGACCAGAAGGCCCTCATAAACCGATTTCAGGATAGCGAGTGCCGCCGGATAATTGCCGGAGGTTTCGCGGCGCAGGATTGCCGTTGCGGCAGGCCAAAGGTTTGCACCCGCAGCCGAATAGATCGCGCCGCCCGGCAGCTTGAAGCCCTTTTCATCCCACGGCTGCACCGGCTTGAGGCCGCCCTTGATGAGCTTCTTTGCGGTTTCGACCAGCTTCTTCGCTGGCGCAACTTCCGTGACCAGACCCATCGCCTTGGCGCGCTGCGCGGTCAGGCTCGAACCCGTCGTCATCATCTGGAGCGCGTCCTGCTGGTTGGCAAGGCGCGGAACGCGCTGCGTACCGCCAGCACCGGGGAACAGGCCGACCTTCACTTCCGGCAGGGCCATCTTCACGCCCGGCGCATCGGACGCCACGCGGGCATGGCAGGCGAGCGACATTTCAAACGCGCCGCCCATGCAGGTGCCGTTGATGGCCGAAACCCACGGCTTGCCGCAGGTTTCAAGCTTGCGGAATAGGCCGCTCATCTTGCCGACATTTTCAAACAGCGTCTGGACCGCGCCCTGCGGGTCCTTGGCCTTCTGTTTCTGGAATTCCTTGAACATGCCTTCCAGCATGGTCAGGTCCGCACCGCCGGAAAAGCTTTCCTTGCCGGATGTTATAACAACACCCTTGACCTTCTCGTCAGCAGTCGTCGCATCGATGATGGCGTTCAGTTCCTGCATCGCCTCGACGGTGAAGACGTTCATCGACTTTTCCGGCATGTCCCAGGTAACGAGAGCAATGCCGTCGGCGTCGGTTTCAACCTTGAAATTTACATAAGCCATTGTCCAAACCTCCCCTTTACACGCGCTCGATGATCGTCGCCGTACCCATGCCGGCACCGATGCACAAGGTCACCAGAGCGGTATTGAGATCGCGGCGTTCCAGCTCATCCAGCACCGTACCGAGGATCATCGCGCCGGTCGCACCGAGCGGATGGCCCATCGCGATGGCCCCGCCATTGACATTGATCTTATCGTGCGGAATCTCGAAAGCCTGCATGTAACGCAGCACAACAGCGGCAAAGGCTTCGTTGAGCTCGAACAGGTCGATGTCCGAAATCTTCATCTTGGCCTGCTTCAGCAGCTTTTCCGTCACATCGACCGGGCCAGTCAGCATGAGCGCCGGTTCGGAGCCGATATTCGCGAAAGCGCGAATGCGGGCGCGCGGCTTGATGTCGAATGCCTTGCCCGCCTTCTTGGAGCCGACCAGCACACCGGCAGCGCCATCGACGATGCCCGACGAATTGCCGGCATGGTGGACGTGATTGACCGTCTCGATTTCCGGATGGGCCTGAATGCCGACGGCATTGAAGCCGCCCATTTCGCCCGGCATCACAAAAGACGGATTGAGCTGGCCCAGCGCCTGCATGTCGGTTGACGGGCGCATATGTTCGTCATGATCGAGGATGGTCAGGCCGTTCTGGTCCTTGATCGGAATGACCGAGTTCTTGAAGTAGCCCTTTTCCCATGACTTGGCGGCGCGCTTCTGGCTTTCGACAGCATAGGCATCGACGTCATCGCGGCTGAAACCATATTTGGTGGCGATCAGGTCGGCGGAAACGCCCTGCGGCATGAAATAGCCCGGAAAACCGACCGAAGGGTCCATATACCAGGCGCCGCCCGACATGCCCATGCCAACGCGCGACATGCTTTCCACGCCGCCAGCGATCACCAGATCGTCGGAACCGAAAGCGACCTTGGCCGCAGCCAGATTGATCGCATCCAGGCCCGAAGCGCAGAAGCGCGAAATCTGCATGCCCGGCGCCTTGAAGTCGTAACCGGCTTCGAAAGCGGCAGAACGCGGAATGACCGCGCCAGCTTCGCCGACCGGATCGACGCAGCCGAAAATAATGTCGTCTACCTTGGCGGTGTCGATGCCGTTGCGGTCACGCAGGGATTCCAGAACCTTCGCGCCCAGACGAACGGCAGGCACTTCGTGCAGGGACCCGTCTTTCTTGCCGCGCCCGCGCGGCGTGCGCACGTGATCGTAAATATAAGCCTCAGCCATGTTTGCTCCTTCCAGCCAAATTTGGCCCGCCGGTGCCCCCGGCACCGGCTCAAATCAAAAAGCCTCAGAATGTGTCCGCGTTAAGCGCCATCATGCTGTCCGCACCCGACTGGATGCGGGCCAGATGCGCCGCGCTTTCCGGCATGATCCGCTCGAAATAATAGCGCGCGGTGACGAGCTTTGCTTCGAGGAATTGCTTGTTGCCTTCGCCTGCGGCCAGCTTTTCTTCCGCGACCTTGGCCATGCGCGCCCACATATAGCCGAGCGCCACCAGACCGAAGAGATGCATGTAATCGTTGGAGGCCGCACCCGCATTGTCGGGCTTGGCCATCGCATTCTGCATCAGCCACATGGTTGCGGCCTGAAGATCATTGAGACCCTTCTTCAGATGCTTGGTAAAGAAGGAGAGCTTTTCGTTCTCGCGGTTGGTTTCGCAGAATTCGCCTACTTCCTTGAAGAAGGCGGTGATGGCGCGTCCGCCGTTCAGCGCCAGCTTGCGGCCAACCAGATCCAGCGCCTGAATGCCATTCGCACCCTCATAGATCATGGCGATGCGTGCATCGCGCACATACTGGCTCATGCCGTGTTCTTCGATATAGCCGTGGCCACCAAAGACCTGTTGCGCCATGACGGCGTGCTCAAAACCCTTGTCGGTCAGAACACCCTTCAGAACCGGCGTGAGCAGGCCAACCAGATCATCGGCGGCCTGACGCTCGGCCTCGTCGCCTGCGCGGTGGGCAATATCGGAATGAAGCGCGATCCAGAGGATAAGCGCACGACCGGCTTCATTGAAAGCACGGATATTCATGAGATTGCGGCGCACGTCCGGATGGACAATGATCGGATCGGCCTTCTTTTCCGGCTCCTTTGCACCCGACAGCGCACGGCCCTGGATGCGCTCACGCGCATAGATCACGGCATTCTGGTAAGCGGTTTCGGCAATCGAAAGCCCCTGCAAGGCCACGCCCAGACGCGCTTCGTTCATCATGGTGAACATGGCGCGCAGGCCCTTGTGGGCTTCGCCGATCAGATAGCCGGTCGCCTCGTCATAATTCATGACGCAGGTGGCATTGCCGTGAATGCCCATCTTCTCTTCGATGGAGCCGCAGGAAACGCCATTGCGGGTGCCCGGATTGCCATTTTCATCCAAAATGAACTTCGGCACGATGAACAGCGAAATGCCCTTCACCCCTTCCGGCGCGCCGTCGATACGGGCCAGCACCAGATGGATGATGTTTTCCGACATGTCGTGCTCGCCGGCCGAGATGAAAATCTTCTGGCCGGAAATCTTGTAGCTGCCGTCCGCCTGCGGCGTGGCGCTGGTGCGCAGAAGCCCCAGATCGGTGCCGCAATGCGGCTCGGTCAGGTTCATCGTGCCGGTCCAGGTGCCTTCCACCATCTTCGGCAGATAGGTGTCCTTCTGCTCGTCGGTGCCGTGGGTCAGGATCGCGGCAATCGCGCCCTGCGTCAGGCCCGGATACATGGTGAGCGCCATATTGGCCGAAGACATATATTCGCCGACCGCGGTGTGCAGCAGATAAGGCAGCCCCTGCCCGCCATATTGCTCCGGCACGGCAAGACCGAGCCAACCGCCTTCACGATAGAGATTATAGGCTTCCTTAAAACCCTTCGGCGTGGTGACCGAGCCATCCGGTGAACGCTTGCAGCCTTCGCGATCAGCCGTCTGGTTGACCGGGAACAAGGTGCCTTCCGCAAGCTTCGCGCCTTCCGACAGGATTGCCTCGACGACATCGGGCGACGCGTCGGCAAAGCCCGGCAGGTTGTTATAGCGCTGATAATTCAGAACGTCGTTGAGAACGAAATTCGTATCCTCAACTGGCGCGCGATAGCTCGGCATAGAAATCCTCCAATTCACCACCTGAGCCGTTCCGCGATGATTGGAACGAGCCCGTAACCGCGTTTCATGCCTGCATGTCACATTATAGCGAATTGTTGTGACAGCGCGCATGCTGCAACAAAAATGGATGCATTTCTGCGAAAAACAGCCCTTTTTGCCACTTTTTTGGCCGACCCTGTCACGGATTTCGCGCGGGCCCGACCAATTCGGAGCCGAAGCTAACCTACTTTGACGTTTCCGTAAACGTCAAAAATTACACAAGTTCGTGCGGGATGGGAAAATTGTATGTCGAGGCCTGTTCAGTGCTGATAGTGGACCGGAGGAAAGTATGCTAAGCGCCTGCCAGTCAACAACAGGAGTATTGCGGTGAGTGAACTAACCGTAGCGGAAGCGACAGACCGGATCTATGAATCGCTTCGGGCCGATAATCTTGATCTGGACTTGCATATCGCAGCGCTGAAAGCCGCCCTGGAGCGCGCGGGTTCCAAGGAAGCCATATTTGATCCGGCCAAACTGGTGCAGAACAATCGCTCCGGGAGAAAGCTCATGCAGGCCTATTTCCGCCAGCGCGGTGTTGCGGTCAAGTTCGCAGCTTCGTAAACGCGCTTCAGCCCGCGGAACCGAGCGCAAATCTCGCGAAAGGCGGCAGCATCGCCGCCTTTCTTCCAGCCGTTCAAGGCTCATTTGACCCAGACAACGCGGCGCGTCCGGGTATCGATCAGGGCCGGGCGATCTTCCACATAAACATAGGAATATGCCGGCTGGTCGGGCACAGCCACCAGTGGAACGTCCTCGGGAATTACCGTGCCCTCAGCGATCTCCCCTTCGATAACCACCGGATCGACGGGGTTGGCTTCGATGTAGGTCACCACTTCATTGGGCACCAGCGGCCCGGCATTCGGACCCTCGGTATAATAGACGACCTGACGGTTCTGCATGGACACGATCACCGGTTCGCCATTGACATAGATGTAGCCGAAATCCGGATTGTCGGGAATCGGGTGAACCGCGATTGTGTCAGGCAGAACATAACCGTCGCGGATTTCGCCCTCGATGACGACCGGCTCTGACGGATTTGCGATGACATAATCACGTGCTGCTTGCGGCACTTCGACAAGTACCCGATCTTGCGCCAGCGCAATGCCTGAGCTGGCAAGAAACACGGCTGCGGTCAGAACAAGAGCCTTTTTCATTTTCAGCCTCACTTTCGCTTCAGAGCGAATTTTGACCCGATCTGGACCAGATCGGCGCTCTGTCGGTTCGTTTCGACGCACATGCGAAAAATCGCTTTCCAGATGCGCATCGGTCGCAAGGCTGAAATAACTGGTCTGGCGCGTGCAGGTTCCCGCCGGGCGGCACACTTCATGCGACAGGCTGAAACAATAGGACTTCCGCGATCGCCCGCGCGAGGCTTCGAGGCATATCACGAAATCAGATTGGTGCTCGCGCCATCCGCGCCAGAACTGCCCGCAGTTCCTCGACGGAACGGTCTATCTCGTTCTTCTTCCGCTCAAGCTGGTTGAGCTTTTCCTGAAAGCGCCGGCGCAGGCTCTCGGTCTCGGCGGGATCGGTAATGCCGTTTTCCCATACGCTGATCAATTGCCCCATCTCGCCCAGCGTGAAGCCGATGCGGCGTCCGAACAAGATCAGGCGCAATCTTGTATGGTCGTTGAAATCATAAAGCCGCGTTACGCCCGCGCGGCGCGGATTGAGCAATCCCTTGTCTTCATAAAAGCGCAAGGCCCGCAACGTCAGGTCGAATTCCTCGGCAAGATCACCGATCCGGTATAGCTGACCGCCTGTCTGGTTCTCCCTCCGCGCGTTACCACCTGCACCGGTCAGCAGATCCGCGATCGCCATATCTGCCTGCTCCGGCGCGTTAGACCGTTTACTCATGTTCTATCCTGTTTCCGCCCCGGAAACGCCCGGTCACCGCACCCGTGCGCGATGGAACCACTCTTGATGACAGCGCAAATTGACGTTGCTGTCCGTGGCTCAGCTTCGATTTACATTCGCCGCCGCAATCCCCTCGCCTACAATGCCTGATTGATCCGCCGCATGCCGGCTTGCGTCCGGCACCCAATTTCGGTCCGCTCAACCGCGGGACGCTGTTCAGCGCCCACGAAAGCACTCACTTAGCCGCCTATATTAACGAGTTGTTTACCACGTTTGTACAAATGTAGGCAGAGCAAATTCTTGCCAGTTGCGTTGGCGAAATTTGCCCCGGCGGTCTCTATCATTGGAAAAAGTGAATTTCTCATGGCAAACCCAGATCTGGCGTCAGGTTCACGATCCATCATCGACGAATTGAACGCCCGCCGTGAGCGCCGGGCGCCGTCGACAGCGATGGAAGAACTCAATCGCACCTTGGCAAGCCTTGAAAAGCGCCTGAAGGATCTGGAACAGGATGACGCTCCAGATCTGCGCAACGTCCTGCGGTCGGAACGCCAGCCCGCGCGCCATCAGGACGAAACCGTAACGGGCCTTGCCGAAATCGCCGAAAACCTGCGCCGCATGCGCGAAAGCCATGAAGAGCCGCTGCCTTATGCATCGAATGTCGAGGTCAGCCGTGCCAGCCGCGAAATGACCCGCCTCCAGCGCGCCGCAAGCGAAGAAGGGTTCTCGCAGCGAGTAAGCGACGACTTTGAACGCATCAGCGACAGCGTGCGCCATCTCGCAGACCGCAGCAGCGAGGCCAACGCGCAGGCGCTCCGCCGCCAGCTCGATGAGCTCAACCGCACAGTCCAGAGTCTCGCCCGCGAGGAGACCCTGCATCGCCTCAACAATCGCTGGGACCGCTTCGACGCCCGTTTCGAGGCATTCGAGCAACGCCATAACGCTGTCGATCCCGCGCTGGACGCCATCGGCTCGCGGCTTGAACAGGTGCGTGACGCAATCGGCACCTTGCCGCAGTCGAACCGGCTCAGCGCAATCGAAGACCGCATCGGCCAATTGGCAAACTCCATTGAGGAATCGCTGAGCCCGCAACATGCGGCAGCGCTCGAACAGGACCGCCTGCAGCAGATCGACGAACGGCTGGACGAAATCAGCCGCGCCATCATCGCGACGAGCCGCGCACAGCGCCCCGATCAGGACGGCGCGCGCCGGCTGGAGCGGATTGAAGGCCGTCTGGCGGAACTGGCGGAACAACTCGCCATGTCGGCAACGCAGCAGAACTCCGACGCGCTTTATCGAAAGCTCGCCGAACTGTCCTCGCGTATTGACGGGCTTTCGAGCGGTTCGGCGCTGCCGGACGGCGTCGTTGACCAGCTTGCGCACCAGATCAACCTGCTCGCCAATCAGGTTGGCAAGGTGATGGAAAATCTCAGCCAGTCTGACTATCACGCCGTTGAAGCGCGTCTTGAAGCCATCGGCCAGAAGCTCGAAGCAGCCGAGCGCCGGTCGCTGGAGCCGCATCCTTCCGTTCTGGACAAGATCGACCGCCGCTTTGCGGAACTGACAGAGCGTCTCGATGCACAATATGCCACACAGCATGTCGACCCCAGCGCGCTGCATACGCTGGAAGGCCGTATTGACGATCTTTCGCAGCAGATTTCACTGGGTCTCCTTCAGGCGCCCGCTTATGACGGGCCGGGGCTGGACGCCAAGGCGATCCGCAGCCTTGAGGACCAGATTGCCAATATCGCCCAACATCTTGCGCAACCGGTTGCCGAGATCGCGGAACTGAAGCCGCGCCTCGAATCCATCGAGCGCTCCATCGCCTCCAATCGCGAAACCGTGCTTGATGCCGCGCGTGAAGCAGCAGAAAGCGCGGTTGCGCGCGTTCTGCAACACGGATCGCACAATGATGGTGCGATTGCCCGCCAACTGGCCGAGGACATGAAATCGCTCGAGGCCCTGGCGCGCAATTCCGACGAGCGCAACGGCAAGACATTCGAGACCGTCCATGACACGCTGGTCAAGATTGTCGACCGTCTGGCCCGGCTTGAGCAGGACGTCGCCGGACGATCGGACAGCGAAAAGCACACCTTCGCCAGTTCCGGTCCGCAACGCCCGCTGGCGCCGCGGTCGCCGGCCGCAGCGGCTGCGGAAGCGGCCTTCGCAACGGTCCAGAGCGAAGCCGGTCCCGTTGATGCGCGCGCGGGCGAAGCAGCCGAGAAATCATCGCTTTTCGGTGGTTTCGCAAAGGCGCTGCGCGGTCGCCGCGCCGACAAGCCCGCCGGAAAGGGCAGTGAAACGCTCGAAGCGAGCGCTTTCGATGCGACGCTCGACGCCCCTGCCTTCGACAGCGAGCTGGCTTCCGTGGAAGCGATCACCCGCAAAGAACCGGAGCTGGAACGAACCCTGTCCCCTCGCCCGCAGGGCGAAGGCATGCCGGACCTCAATTCGATCATGAAGCGGGTGCGTGAAGAACGCCGCCAGCGCGAAGACGCCGCGGGTGCCGCACTTGCCGCCAACGGCAAGGTGGATTTCATAACCGCCGCCCG
>Ga0180222_1000867_pt1 | contig 37990 bp, 28 predicted proteins | sample eDN5th37CKraftOP_FD_151336 | JGI IMG/M metagenome (GOLD analysis project Ga0180222, IMG submission 151336) | Enriched Organic Plus compost microbial communities from Emeryville, California, USA - eDNA 5th pass 37_C Kraft OP (version 2) (version 2) ...
TGCCGATCGCCTGGGCGTGCGCCCCCCTTTTCCGCCCGCTGCCGAGCGATGCGCCTTCACATGCGTACTGTCGATCAGCACCTCCGCCGACGGACCACCCTCGGCCGCCAGCGCTTCGAACACGGCGCGCCAGACGCCCTTCTCCGACCAGCGCTTGTGACGATTGTACAGCGTCTTGCGCGGACCATAGATCGCTGGTGCATCCTTCCATCGGCAGCCCGATTGCAGCACATGCACGATCCCGCTGATCACCCGGCGATCATCCACCCGCGGCACCCCGCGCGGCTTGTTCGGCAGCAACGGCCGTAGCCGCGCCCACTGCCCGTCGCTCAACCAAAACTCGCCCGACAACGCACGCTCCCGATCAATCAGGAGGCTGAATCACATTCCCGACGCCAAGGGAATCCTGTTTATGGGTCCCGACCCTAGTACCTGCCGGCAGAAATTGCAAGGATGACGAACAGTATTACTAAGTTGTTTCCCCAGTATTATTATTACGAAATCATTGATTAGTGGGCGCTGACGATGAGCGTGGCGAGCTCGATCCGGCGCCCGAGCGCGCCGGGCGGCAACGCCACGCTATCCACTTGCTCGGTTCCCGAGCGCGGGTCGGTGAGGGAGAGCGTCAAGGCCTCGCCGGAGACGTTGGACCATCCGCGCGCAATGGCGAGCGGGACTGTCGTGCGCCAGCTGCGGTTGCCCTCGATCGGAAGCTCGCGCCCGGCAATCCGGACGATGATGCCCGCGCTCGGCCGATGCCCGGAGATCCGGAGGCAGGTTTCATTGCCGCAGCGCACCAATCTGGCCTGCGGATCCGCCCGGGCGCTCCCTGGTAGCGCGACCATCGCGAGGCCGATCGAAAGCAAGAAAGCACGCGGATCGAGCCGCGCCCTGACCATGGTGCTCATGCTACCCGAATAGGCGCTGCTGCACCGCAGCGTAATTGGTCGTTTGACGTAGAGCGCGAAGGGCGAGGATCGCTTACGTCAAATGCCCCATATGGGTCGCCCATTATTATCGTTCAAAGCATTCGTAATACGCGAGCGGTTCACGAAGGCTGCCGCACGGGGAGGACGAAGCGACACGATCGGGCTGGGAAGCATAAGGGGACATGAACATGGTTGGACGACTTTCTCGCGCGGGCCTGCTCTGCGCAACCGCGCTCGCCAGCGTCGCCGGCACGGCTGCTCTGGCGCAGGAAGCGCCGGCCGCCGGCCAGGAAGCGTCGCCCGGTTCCGCCAACGTCGCGTCGAACGAGATCATCGTGACCGGCAGCCGTCGGCGGACGACGCTCCAGGATGCGCCGACCAACATCAGCGCGGTCTCTGCGGAGATGATCGAATCGCGGCGCCTGGACGATATCAAGTCGCTCTCGGGCTTCACGCCGGGCGTCACCGTCGCCGATACCGGCCCGGCATCCACCGGCGAGATCATCCTGCGCGGCCTCTCCTCGGGCGATACCAGCGTGAGCGGCGCGAACACCAACAATGCGGTCGGCGTCTATCTGGGCGAGGTGCCGCTCTATCTCGACTTCAAGCTCATCGACGTGAGCCGCGTCGAAGTGCTCCAGGGGCCGCAAGGCACGCTTTACGGTCTCGGGACGCTGGCCGGCGCGGTGCGCTACATCCCCAACCGGCCCGAGACCGACCGATTCACGGTGGACCTCCACGCGCGCGGCTATGCCGAATCGCATTCGGATGATTTCGGCGGCTCGGGCGACATCACGGTCAACGTCCCGATCTGGACCGACCATGTCGCGTTCCGGACGTCGACCGGCTATTACGACAATGCCGGCTTCATCGACTACAACCACATTCTGCAGCAGCCCGGCATCTCGGATCCGCAGCCGGGACGCTCTCCGACGGGACCGGGCGGCTCCTTCGGCAGCCGGGCCGACTATGCGGCGAACTTCAAGCGCCGCAAGGACGTGAACTTCGAGCATACGTTCACGACGCGCAACCAGCTGCTGCTCGAATATAATCCCAACATCAAATTCTATTTCACCTACGCGCACCAGACGACCAAGACCGGCGGGCGCCAGGCCAACGGCGCCGGCGTGCTCGGCACCGGCCGCTATGAAGGGCCGTGGCGCTATCTCGAGCCGTTCGATCGCCGCGCGGACCTGTTCTCGGCCGAAGCATATATCAACGTCTTCAATATCGCGCAGCTCGTCAGCACGACCGCCTATACCAAACAGCGTGTGCACAATACCGACGACAACACCGATCTCCTCCTCGATCTCAACTATGGCTACGAGGCTTTTCCCGAATTCTCGTCCTTCGCCAACAACCAGCGGTCCTACCGGCAGTTCGATCAGGAGATCCGCCTCGTCTCGACCCATGGCGGACCGTTCAGCTGGGTCGTCGGCGGCTTCTACAATCGCGAGAAGGATCGCTCCTTCCGACAGGAATATACGCCTGGCTTCGCGCAATTCGCGGGGATCAACCGGCCGGACAATCTCGAATATATCTCCCAGGTGTTCAGCAAGACCACCGAGAAGGCGGTCTATGGCGAAGGCACGCTGCACATCACCTCCAAATGGCAGATCACCGGCGGCATCCGCTATTTCAAATATAATTCGGACGTGGCCGGCGGATCCGACACGCCGCTGTTCGGCGGCGGCCTGACACGCATGCCCTATCCCTCGACCACGATCGCCGCGAGCCGGATCCGCACGGGTTCTGTCGCCAAGGACGGCATCGTCTGGAAGGCCAACACCTCCTACAAGTTCAGCGATGCGCTGCTCGGCTACTTCACCTACTCGACCGGCTATCGCGTCGGCGGGGTGAATCGCGTTGTGCCGTGCATATTGCCGCTCCCGGCCGGGCAGAACCTCTGCGCGCTGCCCAACGAGCTGATCTACGGGCCCGACCGGACGCGCAATGCCGAGATCGGCGTCCGCGCCAGCCTGTTCGACAAGCGACTCCAGATCACGGTCGACGCCTTCCATGTCGACTGGAGGGGCGTGCAGGTGCCGAGCCAGACGGTCAACGGCGCGATCGGCATCACCGTGAACGGCGCCAATGCGGTCTCGAAGGGCTTCGACTTCCAGGGGGCGCTCAAGATCACGCGGAACCTCAGCCTGCTGACGACCTACTCCTATGTCGATGCGCACCTGACCGAGGACGTGACCGGGCTGGTGGTGAGCCAGGGCGTGCGCTACGACGCCTTCGCCGGGGATCGGCTGCCCGGCTCGACCAAGAACTCGGGCAGCGCGCAACTGATCTACGATTATCCGCTGCCCAACGGCGCCAGGATCGAGGCAAGCTGGGCCAGCATCTACCGCGGGAACATCTTCTCGCGCGTCGGTCTTCGCGGCAATGGTGAGAAGATCCCGGGCTACGTCACCCACAGCGCCTCGGTGACCTACATCGCCGACAAGTTCGAGGTCGGCATGTTCGCCGACAACATCTTCGACAAATATGCGGTGACCGCGATCAGCAACGACCTGTCGTCGTTCAACCAGGTTCGTACCGACGTGGTCGAGCGCTATTACGCGCGCGGCGTGCTGACGCCCCGTCGCGTCGGGATCGAGGTGCGGTTCCATTATTGAGGAGCCGCCGGGCCCGTCGGCGGTCCGTTTGGAGCTACGTCATTCGGACACCTGCGGCGTCGGGCCCCGCGACGGTAGGATCGGCCCGCATGCGGGGCACCCGGAAAGGCGCGGAAACCTCTCTCCCCACAGACGCGAAGGGGTCGAAAGGGAATGAAGAAGTTGCTGTCCAGCTATGTTCAGCCGGCAATGGTCGCGGTGGCCTTGTTCTTCTGGGCCTATGCGCCGCCGGGATGGGTCAAGAGCCCGTGGTCGCTGACCATCGCGACCTCGCTCACGACCATGATCGTGCTGGCGCTCGAATGGCTGAACGAGCGCTATGCCAGCTGGCGGCTGACGAAGAAGGAATTCTTCACCGACCTCTTCTACGTCGTCCTGAACTCCACCGCGATCGCGTGGTGCACCGACAAGCTGGCGGATACCCCGCTGCGGGCGGCGAAGCAATCGCTCGGGCTGACGACCGAATGGGCGCTGCATCTGCCCTTCGTCGTCCAGGTCGCGCTTGTCGTCTTCCTGGTCGAGTTCGGCCAGTACTGGATGCACCGGCTGATGCACAATGCCAGGCCCTTCTGGCTGACGCATGCGCCGCATCACCATATCACCCAGCTCAACGCGATGAAGGGTGCGGTGGGCAATCCGATCGAGCTGTTCCTGATCAGCCTGAGCATCGTCGCCCTGTTCGATCTGCCGCAGGCCGCGCAGTTCTGCGGGATCACCATCCTCGCCGTGATCTCGACCTTCGCGCACGCCAACACACGCTGCGATCCGCCGCGGTGGTACGCCTTCTTCTTCACGACGATCCGGCATCACAGCTTCCACCATTCGGTCGCCTACGAGAATACGCGATGCAATTACGGCAACTCGCTGATCCTGCTCGATCGCGTCTTCGGCACCTATCGCGACGGCGAGTCGGAGGTGGTAGGGCAGGACGAGCGGCGCCGTCTGTCGATCGTCGAGCAGTGGGTCTTCCCCTTCCGGCCGCTGATCGAGCGGATCGGCGCCGCACGCGATCGGACCGAACCCGCGGACGGGGCGGGGATATCGGCCGCGGCCTGACCGTCGCCGAGCGTTGTTTCTCCTGAACGATGGGGGTGGGTTTGAAGAGGATCCGGGCTGCCATGGCGATCGCGGGCGGCGTCGCCCTGACATCCGCCAACGCCGCGGTGCCGCATGAGCAGGTGCAGACCGTGCCGGGCTTCGCGGACTTCCTTGCGGTCGACGGATCGTCGGTCTGGGCGACGAACCGGGGCCGCGTCGAGCGCTGGTCGCGCCGGGGAAAGCAGGCCGAAGTCCCCATGTCGCACCCCTGCGGCGCCATGGCCGTAGCGTTCGGATCGCTGTGGGTGGCCGATTGCAAGGAGGGCACGCTCAATCGGATCGCCCTCGCGAGCGCGCAGAAGAGCGCCGTCATCGCGACGGGCATCGCCAATCCGAAAGGCGAGCTCAACGTCGTGGCCGGCGCCGATTCGATATGGGTGGCGAGCCACGACAGCGGCGCCGTCGCCCGCGTCGATCCGGCGACCAACAGCGTGGCGGCCACGATCAGGGTCGATCCGGGAACCTATTATCTGGCTTTCGGTCTCGGCTCGCTCTGGGCGGTCAGCGCCGCCCATCAGAGCCTGCAGAAGATCGATCCGGGGACCAACGCGGTCGTCGCCAGAACGGCGCTCGGTCGGGAGCCGGGCTTCCTCGTCGCCGGCGAGGGCGCTGTCTGGGTCCAGGAGCAGGGTGACGGCACCCTGGCCCGGGTCGATCCCGCAACGATGGCGGTCACCGGCCGCGTGAAGATCGACGAGACGCTCAAATATGGCGACATCGACGCGGGCGGAGGCAAGATCTGGTTGCGCACGACCGCCGGCCAGACCTTCGTCGTGATCGATCCGCAAACGCTCGCCATCCGGGCGAGAGTGGGGCGCGAGGCGGGCAGCGGCGCGCTGCGCTACACGCCGGCGGGCGTGTGGACGACCGCGCATGACGTGCACACGCTGTCCTGGTGGGGCAAGCCCGCGCGCATCGGGGCGGGCACGCCGGGCGGAGCGGCTGCGCGGCAGCGCCGCTGACGATCGGATGTCCGGCTGCGCCTGCTCAGGACACGGGCCGTGGCGGCACCGGATAGAGGATGAAGTCCCTATGGCGATCGACGACCGGCGGAGAGGGTTCCGCGGCCACCGCGCGCTGCAGCTCGTCGATCGCCGTCGGCGGCAGCGCGAGGCCATGTTCCGAAGGATGCGCCGGGGCCTTCATCGGATAGTCCTCGGCGGGCGTCGTCGTCATCTCGATATGCGCGCCGAGCAATGCGCGGATCGGATGGGTCCTGGCAAAGTCGTCGAGCCGGTTCGCGCTCGCCCGGAACACCTCGAACTGGTTGAGCGGCACGTAGATCCGGCCCGGATAGAGCATGTCGCCCGAGAAGAGCAGACGCGTGCGCGCGTCATAGACCATGATGTGCGCGGGCTCGTGCCCCGGCGTCGGGATGATATCGAGCATGCGTCCGCCGAGATCGTAGCGGCCGGTCCGGTTCGGCCAGTCCTCGATCCGGAAGAAGGCCGCGACCGCCTGTGGCCGCAGCCCGACGATGTCGGTATCCGGCCGGTCGCGGAACTCGTCGTCGCCGGCATGATGATCGCCGTGGCCGTGCGAATGCGCGACGACGAGGTGGACCGGCGGGTTGCCATGGCGTGCGCGCCATTCGTCGATCACCCGGTCTACGGCGGGGCGGATGCGCAGGCCCCCGGCACCGCTGTCAATCAGCAGCACGCGCTCCTTGCCGAACAGCAGGTAGAGGAACGGCGCCTCGAAGTTCGTCTTGACCGATTGGCGGATCACGAAGGTGTCGGCATCGATCTGCTGAACCTGGGTCTCGGGCTCGGCCGCTGTCGTGCCATCGATCCAGTGCGTGAAGGGTGGACCCGGCCGGTCCGGCGCGGCCGATGGCAGCAGCAGCGCGGCGGCGAGAAGGATGCCCGCGCGACCGGTCGAAATGGGCGGATCTCCCGCGCGGAACGGGCTTGCCTGTCTCATGCGGTCAGCATATGGGTTATTACGAATATTATCAAACGTAATATTTCATCGATCGCGATGCTTTCGCGGGCCACGGCCGGATTGCGACGTGCCGGCCCGCATCGCCGCAGCCGTATCGCCCGAACCGCCATGAGAGGAACCTAGCCGATGGACGATCTCAGCCCGCTCAGCATATCGCGGCGCGGCGTGCTGATCGGCACGGTCGCGGCCACCGCGATCGGCGCCGGCCCTTGGGCCGAAACGAAGGCGACCTCGCGCCGCGCGCAACCCACGCTGATGAAGGTACGCCTGACCGTGAACGGCGAGCGTCGCGATCTCGAGCTGGATACGCGCACCACCCTGCTCGATGCCCTGCGCGAGCATCTGCGGCTCACCGGCACCAAGAAGGGCTGCGATCATGGGCAATGCGGCGCCTGCACGGTGATCGTGGACGGGCGACGGATCAATTCGTGCCTCACTCTGGCGGTGATGCACGAGGGCGCCGGCATCACGACCATCGAAGGCCTCGGCACGCCCGATCGCCTGCATCCGATGCAGGCCGCGTTCGTGAAGCATGACGGCTATCAGTGCGGCTATTGCACGCCGGGCCAGATCTGCTCGGCGGTGGCCGTGCTTGACGAGATCAGCACCGGCATCCCCAGCCACGTCACTCCCGACCTCAGTATGCCCCCGCAACCGACCAACGCCGAGATGCGCGAGCGGATGAGCGGCAACATCTGCCGCTGCGGCGCCTATTCCAACATCGCGGAGGCCATGGCCGAGGTTGCGGGAGCCGGAGCATGAAGCCATTCACCTATGAACGCGTGTCGACACCCGCCGAAGCGGCGGCCGCGGTCGTCCGCACCCCTGACGCGCGCTTCATCGCCGGCGGCACCAACCTGCTCGATCTGATGAAGCTGCAGATCGAGACGCCGGCGCATCTGGTTGATGTGAACGGCCTCGCGCTCGACAGGATCGAGGACACGCCGGACGGCGGCGTCCGCGTCGGCGCGCTGGTCCGCAACACCGATCTGGCGGCCCACCCCCGCATCCGGCGCGATTATGGCGTGCTGAGCCGGGCGCTCGTCGCCGGTGCCTCCGGGCAGCTGCGCAACAAGGCGACCACCGCCGGCAACCTGCTCCAGCGGACCCGTTGCCCCTATTTCTACGACACCAACCAGCCGTGCAACAAACGCCGGCCGGGTTCCGGCTGCGGCGCGATCGGCGGGTTCAGCCGTCCGCTTGCGGTGATCGGCGGGAGCGGGGCGTGCATCGCGACCCATCCCAGCGACATGGCGGTGGCGATGCGGCTGCTGGACGCGACGGTGGAGACGGTCGACGCAGCCGGCAGGCGCCGCGCCATTCCGATCGCCGACTTCCACCGCCTTCCCGGCACCACGCCGCATATCGAGACCGCGCTTGCCCCGGGCGAGCTGATCACGGCGGTGACATTGCCGAGGCCGATCGGCGGCGCACACATCTATCGCAAGGTGCGCGATCGCGCCTCCTACGCCTTCGCCCTGGTCTCGGTCGCGGCGGTGATCCAGCGCGACGGGAGCGGGCATGTGGCCCTCGGCGGAGTCGCGCCCAGACCCTGGCGGATCGAGGCGGCCGAAGCGGCCCTGCCGCGCGGCGCGGCGCCGGTCGCGGCGCGGCTGATGGAGGGCGCGGCCCCGACCGCGGACAATCGGTTCAAGCTGCCGCTCGTCGAACGCACCTTGGCGGCGGTGATCGCGCAGGCGAGGGCGGCATGAAGTTCGATACACCGGCAACGGCCAACCCGATCGATCAGCTCAGGGTTGTCGGCCAGCCTCATGACCGCATCGAGGGCAAGCTCAAGACGACCGGCACCGCGCCCTATGCCTATGAGCGCCACGATGTCGTTCCCGACCAGGCCTATGGCTTCGTGGTCGGCGCGGCGATCGCCAAGGGGCGCATCCGGTCGATCGACCTTACCGACGCCGAAGCCGCGCCGGGGGTGCTGGCGATCGTCACCGCCGACAATGCGGGCCCGCTGGGCAGGGGGCGCAGGAACGTCGCTGCCCTGCTCGGCGGGCCGCAGATCGAGCATTACCACCAGGCGATCGCGCTGGTGGTCGCCGATAGCTTCGAACAGGCGCGGGCCGCGGCGCAGCTGGTGCGCGTGGACTATGCGCGCGAGCGGGGCAGCTTTGACCTCGCCGGGATGAAGGACACGGCCGTGCCGCCTCCGTCCCGCTCCGGAGGCTCTTCGGACAGCGCCGTCGGCGATTTCGCGGGCGCCTTCGCGGCGGCGCCGGTGCAGCTCGACGCGACCTACACCACGCCCGACGAAGCCCATGCGATGATGGAGCCGCATGCCAGCATCGCGGCGTGGGACGGCGACGCGCTCACGCTGTGGACATCGAATCAGATGATCGCCTGGGGCGTGGGCGACGTCGCCGCCACGCTGGGCATGCCGCGCGAGAAGATCCGCCTCGTCTCGCCCTATATCGGCGGCGGCTTTGGCGGAAAGCTGTTTGTGCGCACGGATGCGGTGCTCGCGGCGCTGGGCGCGCGGGCGGCGGGCCGGCCCGTCAAGGTGGCGCTGACCCGCCCGCTGATGTTCAACAACACGACGCACCGGCCCGCGACGATCCAGCGCATCCGCATCGGCGCGGGACGCGACGGGCGTATTACTGCGATCGGCCATGAAAGCTGGTCGGGCAATCTGCCCGGCGGTGGTCCGGAGTCCGCGACCGCCCAGACCCGCTTGCTCTACGCCGGCGCCAACCGGATGACGGCGATGCGGCTCGCCGCGCTCGATCTGCCCGAGGGCAATGCGATGCGCGCGCCGGGCGAGGCCCCGGGGCTGATGGCGCTCGAGATCGCGATGGACGAGATGGCGGAGAAGCTCGGGATGGACCCGATCGACTTCCGCATTCGCAACGATACGCAAGTCGATCCCGAGAATCCCGATCGGCCCTTCTCGCAGCGGCAGCTGATCCAGTGCCTGCGTCGGGGCGCCGAACGGTTCGGCTGGGTGCGCCGCAACCCGAAGCCGGGAACGATCCGCGACGGCGACTGGCTGGTCGGGATGGGCGTCGCAGCGGGCTTCCGCAACAGCGTGACGACGAAGTCGGCCGCGCGCGTCCGGCTCGATCGCTCGGGGACGGTGACCGTCGAGACCGACATGACCGACATCGGCACCGGAAGCTATACGATCATCGCCCAGACCGCGGCCGAGATGATGGGCGTCGATCTTGACCGCGTGCAGGTCCGGCTCGGTGACTCGCGCTTCCCGGCATCATGCGGATCGGGCGGCCAATGGGGCGCGAACAATTCGACCTCGGGCGTCTACGCCGCCTGCGTCAAGCTACGCGAGGCGGTCACGCGGAAGCTGGGCTTCGATCCGGCCGACATCGTGTTTGCCGGCGGAGAGGTGCGCTCGGGCGACCGTCGTGTCCGCCTCGCCGAGGCGGCATCCGACGGCGAACTCGTCGGCGAGGACGGGATCGAATATGGCGATCTCGACAAAAGCTATCAGCAATCGACCTTCGCCGGCCACTTCGTCGAGGTCGGCGTCGACGCCTTCACCGGGGAGATCCGCGTCCGGCGCATGCTGGCGGTCTGCGCGGCGGGCCGGATCCTCAACCCCAAGTCCGCGCGCAGCCAGGTGATCGGCGCGATGACCATGGGGGTAGGGGCGGCGCTGATGGAGGAGCTCGCCGTCGACCGGCGTTTCGGCTTCTTCGTCAACCATGATCTCGCCGGATATGAGGTGCCCGTCCATGCGGATATTCCGCATCAGGAGGTGATCTTCCTCGACGAGGCCGATCCGATCTCCTCGCCGATGAAGGCGAAAGGCGTCGGCGAGCTCGGCATTTGCGGCGTGGGTGCGGCGATCGCGAATGCGGCCTACAATGCGACCGGCATCCGGGTGCGGGATTATCCGATCACGCTCGACAAGCATCTTGCCGCGCTTCCGCCACCTGTCTGACCCGGCGCCGCCGGTGAAAGCGGGGCAGCGAGGTCAGGCGCCGAGCAGGCGCTTCCTGAACAGCGACCGGATCAGCCGGTCCTCGAGGATCCGGCCGCCGACATACAGGGCGGCGAAAATCGCCGCGAAGACATAGGCCGGCGTGGTCGAGGGCTTCCTGCCGCGCTTTCCGGGGCCATCCTCGCCACCCTTCTTGGGCTTTTCGGGCGCGGGCGCGCCGAGAAACTTGTCGACCGCATTGAGTTGAGGCGCGGGTTTGTCGTCCGCCTTCTTGTCCGTTTTGACGGCTTCCGTCCCGGCTTTCTGGTGCTTGACCACGATTGCGGTGATCTGGGCCATCGCCAGGAACAGCAGCGGGACGAGAAAGCAGAACAAAAGCGCGCGGCTGACCAGATGATAACGTAGCACCAGGCCGGCCTCGCCTTCCTCGATCCTCAGCGTGCCGCTGTCGAACACGGCCATCTTGTCCTGCGCCGCCTGATCCTTCTTGCGGAAGGTGAGCGTGTCGTTCGTCCGCTCATGGCTGGTGCCGCTCTCGCGGAACAGCGGGTCGAGACGGGCGAAGGCGTCCTCGTTCGACTGCCCGGGTGCCAGCATCAGGCTCCCGCGGACATGCCAGATCCAGTCGATGAAGCGCAGGTTCACGCGATTTCCCCAGGGGAGGGTCTCTCCACGCGGCGTCAGGGCGGTTGCCATTATTCAGCCGCCATCGCGATGGGTTGCCGGCCGAACCGTTGGCTGAGCGTCTTCCAGCCCTCGGTGAAAGGGTAGGTCATCTGCTCGCGGATCGACATGCGGCGGCCGCCTTCGAGGCCCAGAAGCTCGGCCTCGCCATCGACGCAAGTGCCGAACATGCGGTCGATGAAGATGAAGGAGTTCGAATAGTTGCTCCGGGTCGCCTCGAAATCCCGTGAGTGGTGGAGGCTGTGATGTTCGGTGGTGTTGAACAGGAACCGCCACCAGCGCGGCGAATTGAAGCGGACGTTGATATGCTGATAGGTCCCGATCGCCAGGCCGAAGGCGCCAGAGATCAGGAAAGCGCGCGGCAGGAAATCGAAGAAGCCGCCGATTCCGAGCCCGATCAGGAACAGCTCGACCGGATTGCCGACCGCGCCTTTGTTGACGTTCAGCTGGGTGATGTAGTGATGCACCGAGTGGGGCAGCCAGAGCGGATACCAGTTGTGCATCCCGCGATGCATCCAATATTGCACGAAATCGAACATGAACGCGATCAGGAAGGCCTGCACCAACAGCGGCAGGCCCATGAACAGGGTGAGCTTCTCCCAGTGGAACAGGTGCAGGATCCGCTCGGCGATGGCATCGCTGCCGATATAGCTGTCGACGAGGCGAAGCGCCGTATAGCCGAGCCCGACATAGAACAGGTCGGTGGTCAGTTCCTTCCAGGTCAGGCGCCAGCTCTCATAGCGGGGATTGACCCATTCGAGCCCCAGAAGCAGCACCTTGAAGGCGATGCCGATGCCGATCGCGGTTGATGCCTTGGCGATGGAATTGGGGGCATAATACCAGAAGGCAATCAGCGCGAAGAGCATGGTGGGCTGGAACCAGGTGAAGACGAACCGTTTCACCGGGCCGCCTTCCACCTTGGGAATATTCTCCCAGCCCACGGTCACCGGCGCCTGCGAACCGATCACCCTCTTGCCTACACGGATTCCGTCCATCTCGTCCTCGCGCCCCGAATTGCGAGGTCAAACTATCCGGGGTGCGGCACCGGCGTTATACGTCATCGGACGTATAACCCTTTGGGCAGGCTTACCTGCGCAGGGCGCGCGCCGCACTTCACCCGCCTTTCACCCAGGCTTTTCCCGATTTTCGAAAAAGCCTCGCGGTGCTCCGAGCGTGACCCGCGGAGCCAAGAGATTGGATATCGACGGGAAAAATGGTGGGCGCGGCAAGGATTGAACTTGCGACCCCTGCGATGTCAACACAGTGCTCTACCACTGAGCTACGCGCCCACGGCCGCGGCTTTAGCGACGCATCCGGGGATGCGCAAGCCGTTCGATCACAATCCGGTGGCGGTCCCCACCTGAAACATCCGATCGACCTCCAGCACCAGGTCCCGCAGGTGGAAGGGCTTCGACAATATCTTGGCCTGAGGGGGCGCGGCGCCGTCCTTGAGCGCCACCGCGGCGAAGCCCGTGATGAACATGATCCGCATCTGGGGAGCCAGCACGGCCGCGCGCCGTGCCAGTTCGATGCCGTCCATCTCGGGCATGACGATATCCGTCAGCAGCAGATCGAACGCTTCCGTTTCCAGCAGCGGAAGCGCCGCCGTTCCGCAATCGACGGAGGTCACGGCATAGCCGACCCGCTGCAGCGCGCGAGCCAGATACTCGCGCATCGATGCGTCGTCCTCGGCCAGCAATATCCGAATCATCCTGCTCCCCGCGGGTTCCCGTCCCCCGCGCCGGAGCGGCACGGGCCGGGGGTTTCTTATGCGGCAAGGACTTAAGATTTTCCAGCGGCGCGCCATTGGAACATTGCCACGGGGGCCTGCCCCTCCTAGCATCCGCCTATGACGGATCAGCCGCAGGACAGGCCGTGTTTCAAGATGCTCGGCCCTGCGCATCCGGAAAGTCCGGTGGTGCTGGCCGTTCCCCATGCCGGACGCGACTATCCGCCAGATCTGCTCGCCGCCTCCCGCCTTCCGCGCGGCAAGCTGGAAGCGCTGGAGGACCGCTATGCCGACCTGCTGGTCAGCGGCGCGGTGGCTGGTGGCGCAACGGCGCTGGTTGCGCTTCGGGCGCGGGCGTGGATCGATCTCAACCGCGATGAGCGGGAGATCGACCCGGGAATGCTCGATTCGCCGCCCCTCGTCCCGCTCCTCATGTCGGCGAAGGTGAGAGGCGGTATCGGCCTGGTTCCGCGCCGCATCGCCGATGGCGGCGAGATCTGGCACCGCCGCCTAACCCGGAGGGAAGTGGAGCGGCGGATCATTGAGGATCATCGCCCCTGGCATCGGGCGATCGCCACGCTGCTCGATCGGGCGAAGGCGCGCTTCGGCTGCGCGGTGCTGATCGATTGCCATTCCATGCCGCCGCTGCCCAGCCAGCCCGTGGCCTGCGCGCCGAACGTCGTGGTCGGCGATCGTTTCGGCCGCAGTGCGGCGGACCGTTTCGGCGATCGGTTGTGCGCCGTCGTCGCCGCCGCCGGGCTCAAGGTCGCGCGCAATACGCCCTATTCGGGCGGCCATACGCTCGATCGGCATGGACGGCCCGATCGTGCCGTCCATGCGCTGCAGGTCGAGATCGACCGGAGCCTTTACCTGAACAGGGACCTGCGCAGTCCGAGCGCCGGTGCGGCGGAGGCGATCGATCTCGTGCGCCGCGCGGCTGCCGCGCTGGCCGACGAAGCGACGGCATATCCGCCCGCTCTTGCAGCCGAATAAAAAACCACCTCGTGCAAGGCTGCACGAGGTGGCCAAGGTTCAGGGAGGAAACGCACCCGGAGGTGCGTTAACGCCATGCCGCGAAAGGGGAACACGGCATCACGTCGGATCAGAGAATAGGTGCCCGACACGAAAGTTTCAACCCGCAACGCAGAATTTTACATCCGCAATGCAGCATTTCGGCGCATGACTGGCTCAGGCAGCGGGAGCGTTCGGCTGGGGAACCTGCCCTTGGCTCATCTGAACCCCGAAGATGTCCCGGATCAGGTTGAGCGAGAAGAGATGGCAGTAGATCAGCGGCAGGAGCCCCGATTGGATATATTTGCGGGCGTGATCGCCGCGCAGCTCGCGCAGCGCATCCTCCGAGACCATGCGGAAGCCGCGATAGATGAACGGCTGCTCCGCACCCTCCGGCTGGATCGAGACCTCGCCGTCGATCAGCAGCTTGGCCTTCTCCAGGTCCTGCACGAAGGCGGCGGTGCGCTGCCCGGCCGTCTCGAACTGCTCGCAGAAGCCGAGCACGGCCTGTGTCGCCTCCGAGGGCTTGCCGTCGACGAACAGCGGGTCGCCATCGTCGAACGCGCCGATCACCTCGCTCGTCGGATCGAAGCACAGTGAAAGCTCGTCGGTGTCCGGGCGCAGCTTGGCGAGCATGAACGGATAGCGGCGCACATAGGCGGGAATATAGGCCTCGCGCACCAGCTTGCCTTCGCTGTCGACGAAGATGTTGACGCCTTCGTTGAGCCCCATCAGCGCGAGCGGCACGGAATTCTCGCCGGTCGAGAAGATGATCGGATAGAAACGCTGCGCGATGGCGAACTCGTCGACGGTCAGCGGCACGGCATGGACGTTGACGAGCTGCGGTGCTCGCTCGATCCGGCGGATCTTCCAGTCGGCATGGCTGTTGCTCGAGAGAGGCTGGAGCTCATTGTAGAAAATCGGCAGAGCATTGGGCGCCGCGCTGGCCATCATCGATCTCCTGACTGTCCGTGCGTGACCGGCGTCCCTGCCGGTGACGGCGCCGGCTCTATGAGCCGGCGCGAACGGGCGCAAGCGGGATGAGCTTGCCCGGATTCATGATCCCATGGGGATCCAGCGCCGACTTTATGGCACGCAGCGCCCCGAGCCGAGCCGGATCGCCGAGCCGCGCGAACTCCGCAAGCTTCGTCTGGCCGATGCCATGCTCCGCCGAGATCGATCCGCCGGCCGCGGTCACGAGATCATGCACCAGCGCGGTGACCGCCGGCCCCTCGGCGGCCAGCCAGGCGCGATCGTCCGCCCCCTCGGGTGCCCGCACGTTGAAATGGACATTGCCGTCGCCGAGATGACCGAAGGCGAGCACACGCGCGCCGGCGAAACGCCGCTCCACCTCGCTTCGCGCGGAGGCCATGAACGCGGCCATATGCGAGACGGCGACGGAGATATCGTGCTTGGCCGCGAGCCCATCGATCCGCTCCGCCTCGGATATGCTTTCACGCAGCCGCCACAATTCCTCCGCCTGGGCTTCGCTCGCTGCGATGGTGGCGTCCTCCGCAAGCTCCGCCTCGATCGCCGCGGCCAGCGCCGCACTCAGCGATTCGACGGGATCGGCCGCACCTTCCGGCGCGGTCGCCTCGATCAGCAGGTTCCAGCGGTGTGTGGCGGCGAGCGGGGCGCGGGTGCCCGGAATATGCCGCAGCACGAGCGCCAGCCCGTCGGCGGGCACGATCTCGAACGTCTCGACGCTCTCGCCGGTTGCCGCCTCCAGCCTGCGCAGCAACTCCAGCGCATTCTCTGCCGAATCGAGGCCGACCCAGGCGACGGCGCGCCGGGCGGCGGCCGGAACGAGCCTGAGGCTGGCCGCGGTGACCACGCCCAGCGTGCCTTCGGCGCCGCAGAGCAGCTGCCGCAGATCATAGCCGCGATTGTCCTTGCGCAGCGCGGTCAGGCCGTTGAACACCGCTCCATTGGGCAGCACCGCTTCCAGGCCCAGCACCAGCGATCGCATCGCGCCGAATCGCATCACCTGCGTGCCGCCCGCATTGGTGGAAACCAGGCCCCCGATGGTCGCCGATCCCTTGGCTGCCAGCGAGAGCGGAAAGCGCCGGCCGGCTTCCTCGGCCGCGGTATGCACGTCGCTCAGGATCGCGCCGGCTTCCGCAACGAGCACATTGTCCGCGGGCGAGAGCGAGCGGATCGCGCGCATCCGCCGCAGCGAGAGCAGCAGCGCATCGCCGTCCGGCGAGGGCGTGGCCCCGGCGACCATCGAGGTATTGCCGCCCTGCGGCACGATCGGCAGGCGCGCTTCGGCGGCGATGCCGACGATCGCGGCCACTTCCTCGACGGTCGCCGGCGAAAGGAGCGCGCGCGCGCGGCCGCTGATCCGCCCCCGCCAATCGGTGAGCCAGGGCGCCATCATGTCCGGATCGTCGGTGAAACCGCGTGGGCCGAGGCGTTCGGCCAGGCGGGCGATGGGATCGGGCGTCGTCATGGGCGTGGGCATAAACCAGGCTTCGGCATCCTCCAATTAATCTCGCGTTCAAGCGCCCGCGACGATGCCGGGCGGCAATGGTGCGCGCATGCTGATTCTGTTCGGATCGGCCGGTTGGCTGCTGCTGGCGGCGCCGGTGGCGGCTCCGCCTCGCCCTGCTGCCCCTCCGGAAATCCGCATCACCCGCATCGCCCAGCTTTCGATCCGCGAACGGGTGATCATCCGCGTCCCGGTACGGCGGCCGGCGCGCGCGCCGCAGATCGTCTGGCAGGAGAAGAAGGGGCCGCGCTGCATCGCCATGAAGGATCTTGCGGCCGCGGCGATTACCAAAGCCTCCAGCGTCGATCTGGTGCTGCGGGGCGGCGGCCGGGTTCGCGCGGAGCTCGAATCGGCCTGTCCGGCGCTTGAATATTATTCTGGCTTCTACATCGCACCGACCGACGACGGCATGGTGTGCGCCGATCGGGACGCCATCCACACCCGCGCCGGCGGCGAGTGTGAGATCGAGCGGTTCCGCAAGCTCGTGCCCAAGGAGAAATGATCCTGCGCCTCGCCGCCCCGCGGCTTCCCCCAATCCTGCGATCTCGCAATGCTTTCCCGCTAAAAGCTTGACAAATGCGCTGCTTTGCGCCCAAGCGCGGCCAACCGTCGCGGTGTGTCCGCGGCCTATTTCCGGATGACCATGACCTTCGCCGATCTCGGCCTTTCCGACGAATTGCTGCGCGCCGTCACCGACGCGGGTTACAGCGAGCCTACGCCCATCCAGCGGCAGGCCATCCCTTCCGTGCTGATGATGCGGGATCTGATCGGCATCGCTCAGACGGGCACGGGCAAGACGGCTTCCTTCGTGCTGCCGATGATCGACATCCTCGCCCATGGCCGCAGTCGTGCGCGCATGCCGCGCTCGCTGATTCTCGAGCCGACGCGTGAGCTGGCCGCGCAGGTCGCCGAGAATTTCGAGAAATATGGCAAGTATCACAAGCTCTCGATGGCGCTGCTCATCGGGGGCGTGAACATGAGCGATCAGGTGGCGGCGCTGGAAAAGGGCGTCGACGTGCTGATCGCGACGCCGGGCCGGCTGATGGATCTGTTCGGACGAGGCAAGATCCTGCTCACCGGCTGCAATCTGCTTGTCATCGACGAGGCGGACCGCATGCTCGACATGGGGTTCATCCCGGATATCGAGGAGATCTGCACCAAGCTGCCGCGTGAGCGGCAGACTCTGCTCTTCTCGGCGACGATGCCGCCGCCGATCAAGAAGCTCGCCGACAAGTTCCTTTCCAATCCCAAGCAGATCGAGGTGGCGCGGGTCGGCACCACCAACGCCTCGATCGAGCAGAAGCTCGTCCACACGACCTCGCGTGGCAAGCGCGAGACGTTGCGCGCCCTGCTCAAGGGCGAGGACGTGCGGACCGCGATCATCTTCTGCAACCGCAAGACGACGGTGCGCGAATTGGCGGCGAGCCTCCAGCGGCATGGATTCGCGGCTGGGCAGATCCACGGCGACATGGAGCAGCCCGAACGGCTGCGCGAGCTCGATCGCTTCAAGGCCGGCGAGATCAACGTCCTCGTCGCCTCGGACGTCGCTGCGCGCGGGCTCGATATCAAGGGTGTGAGCCACGTCTTCAATTTCGACGTGCCCTGGCATCCGGACGATTATGTCCACCGCATCGGCCGCACCGGCCGGGCCGGTGCCACCGGCACCTCCTACACGCTGATCACCTCCGAGGATGCCGAGGCGATCGAGAATATCGAGAAGCTGATCGGCCAGTCGATCCCGCGAATCGGCGCGCCCGAGGAGCCGGCGGAGACCGCGAAGGTCAATACCGATAGCCGGCGCGATCGCAAGGCGAAGCGCGAGAAGGGCGGCGACAAGCGCGAGCGGCGGCAGGAGCCGAAAGAGGGGCGGCAGAGACAGGCCGAGCCGCGGCACATGCCGCGCCAGCCCGCCCCTGACGAGCCGGACGACGGCGGCTGGAATGGGCCGATCCCTGCATTTCTGGGCGTGGGACTGACGCGCTAGGCGCGGTACGGTGCGACGGGCGGCCTGCCGGCGGCCCGGGGGAATCATGCCCTACAAGCTGACTTGGCCTTTCCGGCAGCGCCTTCGCGCGGCGGACGTTTGCCGAACGGACCAAAGCACAAGCGCCCGGGTCGACATGTCGACCCGGGCGCCGCGTGACGACAACTCGTCAGCCCCCTAATTGTTAGCCCGGCCCGCACGCATGCCGCCCCTTTTACGGTCATGCGGGGCCTAGGCCTCCCCGAACCACGGCCATTTGCTGTGTTTCGTGAGGCTGGTGCTAAGCAAAACAAAGTTGCTTGTCATCGCCATTCCGCAGACACGAATTAGATTGGCTTCCCCCTGTGCTGAATCCGCAACAGGGGCATCCGGCTTTCCCCCTGCGCGATCTCTTTCCCGGGGCGCGATGAGCCTCTACAGACCCTCGAGACCACAAACACCGGATCCTGCACAGCCCATGCGCCTTTCCCGCTATTTCATGCCCGTCACCAAGGAAACGCCTGCGGACGCCCAGATCGTCAGCCACAAGCTGATGCTGCGCGCCGGCCTCGTCCGCCAGACGGCGGCGGGCATCTACGCCTGGCTGCCCCTCGGCCATCGCGTGCTGCGCAAGATCGAGCAGATCGTGCGCGAGGAGCAGGATCGGGCCGGCGCGATCGAACTGCTGATGCCGACGCTGCAGTCCGCCGATCTCTGGCGGCAATCCGGCCGCTACGAGGATTATGGCAAGGAGATGCTGCGGATCCGCGATCGGCATGATCGCGACATGCTCTACGGACCGACCAACGAGGAGATGATCACGGCCATTTTCCGCGATTCGGCGAAAAGCTATCGCGATCTGCCGCGCATCCTTTACCATATCCAATGGAAGTTCCGCGATGAGGTGCGTCCTCGCTTCGGCGTGATGCGCGGCCGCGAATTCCTGATGAAGGACGCCTACAGCTTCGATCTGGACGTCACCGGCGCGCGCCACAGCTACAACCGCATGTTCGTGGCCTATCTGCGCACCTTCGCGCGGATGGGGCTGCGTGCCATTCCGATGCAGGCGGACACCGGCCCGATCGGCGGCGATCTCAGCCATGAGTTCATCATCCTCGCGCCCTCCGGCGAGAGCGAGGTCTTTTATCATGAGAATTGGGAGAAGCCGGTCGATCTCGGCCATGTCGACACGGACGATGGGCGCTCGCTGCAGCAGGTGGTGGACGGCCTTACCGCCGACTATGCGGCGACGGACGAGAAGCGCGATCTCGAGCGCGAGGCCGCGGCCGGCGCGGCCCTGCGCCAGTCGCGCGGCATCGAGGTGGGCCACATCTTCTTCTTCGGCACCAAATATTCGGCAACGATGGGTCTCAAGGTACAAGGCGCGGACGGCGGCGAGGTGATCCCGCAGATGGGCAGCTACGGCATCGGCGTCTCGCGTCTGATGGGGGCGATCATCGAGGCGAGCCACGATGACAACGGCATCATCTGGCCGGATGCGGTCGCGCCCTATCGGATCGGCCTCATCAACATGCGCGCGGACGATGCGAAATGCACAGAGGCCGCCGACACTCTCTATGCACGGCTGAACGCCGCGGGGATCGAGACGCTCTACGACGACCGCGACGAGCGCGGCGGCGCCAAGTTCGCGACGATGGACCTGATCGGCCTGCCCTGGCAGATCGTGATCGGCCCGAAGGGGCTGGAGAAGGGCGTGGTCGAGCTCAAGCGCCGGGCAACCGGGGAGAAGGCGGAGCTTTCGGTGGAGGACGCGCTGGCGAAGGTGACCGGGTGACGACCGCCGCACGCCGAACCTGTCGCGGCCGTTCGAAGCGAGCGGCGCAGCATCGGGCGCGGTTCATGTCAGGATCACGATTCGTCTGCCAGGCGATCCACACATGATCCTCACCCGCTACGAACGCATGATCGCTAAGCGCTACCTCCTGCCGGGCAGGGGAGAGGCGTTCATCTTCCTGGTCGCCTCGATCAGCCTGGCGGCGGTGATGCTCGGCGTCGCTGCGCTCATCATCGTCATGAGCGTGATGAACGGCTTCCGTGCCGAGCTGTTCGACAAGATCATCGGCCTCAACGGCCATGCCGTGATCCAGGGCTATGGCGGCCGTCTGCCCGACTGGCGGCAGATCGTCGAGCAGGCGAAGGCGACGCCGGGCGTCACCAGCGCGACGCCCCTCATCGAGCAGCCGCTCATGGCCAGCTTCAACGGCCGCGTCGAGGGCGTGCTCGTGCGCGGCATGCGGATCGAGGACATCCGGGGCAATGCGACGCTCCACAGCAAGATCCTTTCCGGCAATCTCGCCGCCATCACACCGGGCAGCGGCAACGTCGCGATCGGCGCCCGGCTGGCGGAGGAACTCGGCGCCGTAGTCGGCGACCAGGTGAGCCTGATCAGCCCGCAAGGGGAGACCACGCCTTTCGGCACGGTGCCGCGCATCGTCAGCTACCGCATCGCCGCGATCTTCGAGGTCGGCGTCTATGATTATGACAAGGCGTTCGTGATCATGCCGATCGCGGATGCGCAGACGCTGCTGCTGCTCGGGGACGCGGTGGGCATGGTCGAGCTGCAGACCGTCAACGCCGACAAGGTCGGCTCGATCCTGGCGCCGCTCGCCGCCAAGGTGGGCGCGTCCGGCGTGGTGCAGGACTGGCGGCAGATGAACGCCAGCCTGTTCGAGGCGCTGGCGGTGGAGCGCGTCGCGATGTTCGTCGTGCTGTCGCTGATCATCCTCGTCGCGGTGTTCAACATCCTCTCCTCGCTGATCATGCTGGTCCGCGCAAAGACGCGCGACATCGCGATCCTGCGCACGATGGGCGCGACGCGCTGGGGGATGATGAAGATCTTCATGACCGTCGGCGTCACGATCGGCACGCTCGGCACCGGCGCTGGGCTGCTGCTCGGCTTCGTCTTCCTCTATTTCCGCCAGTCGGTGGTCAACTTCGTGCAGTTCGTGACCGGGCAGAATCTCTGGGATCCGTCGATCCGGTTCCTCACCGAGCTGCCGTCCAAGACCGATCCGTTCGAGGTGCTGGCGATCGTCGCGCTGGCGATCGGATCGAGCTTCGTCTTCACCCTCTATCCGGCATTCAAGGCCGCTAACACCGATCCGGTGCAGGTGCTGCGCTATGAGTGACGTGCTCGTCGTCTCGGATCTCAGGCGCAGCTTCGTGCAGGGCGACGCACGCATCGACGTGCTGCGCGGCGTGAACCTCAGCATCGCGCCGGGCGAGATCGTGGCGCTGCTCGGCCCCAGCGGCTCGGGCAAGTCGACGCTGCTCCAGGCGGTGGGGCTGCTGGAGGGCGGCTTTACCGGCTCGATCCTGCTGGCGGGCGAGGAGGCGTCGCGCCTCGACAATGACGCCCGTACGCGCCTGCGCCGCGATTCGCTGGGTTTCGTCTACCAGTTTCATCACCTGCTGCCGGATTTCACCGCGGCGGAGAATGTCGTGCTGCCGCAGCTCATCCGGGGCGCCACAACGGCCGACGCGCAGGCGCGCGCCGTCGCGCTGCTCTCCGCGCTGGGCCTTGCGAACCGGCTCGATCATCGGCCGAGCCAGCTGTCGGGCGGCGAGCAGCAGCGGGTCGCGGTCGCCCGGGCGCTCGCCAACAAGCCGCCGCTGGTGCTCGCAGACGAGCCCACCGGCAATCTCGACGAGGCGACCGCCGACGTGGTGCTCGCGGAATTCCTGAAGCTCGTCCGCGGCGAAGGCTCGGCCGCGCTGGTCGCGACCCACAATGAGCGCATCGCCCTGAAGATGGACCGCGTCGTGCGCCTGCACGACGGGGTGTTGGGGTAACGGGACTCATTCATCGCGATTCTGTGGATAAAAGTGCCCGGCATGCTTTCATCGCCCATGCACAGGGCCCATAGTTCCCCGATGACGCAGGCCTTCGTCCCGCTCCGCATCTTCTCCGCCTTCACCATGCTGGAAGGCGCGATCGATCCGAAGGCGATCGCCAAGCAGGCTCGCAAGCTCGGCTTTCCGGCCGCTGCGATCACCGATCGCAACGGTCTCTACGGGGCTATGGCCTTTTCGGATGCCGCGAAGAAGGATGGCGTGCAGCCGATCATCGGCACGATGCTCGCGGTCGCACGGCCGGCGATGGAAGGCCGGGGGCAGGTGATCGACTGGCTGGCACTCTACGCGCAGGACGCCGCCGGTTATGACAACCTCTGTGCGCTCGTCTCTGCCGCACATCTCGATCGGCCGATCGAGGAGGCTGCGCATGTGGCGTTCGACGCGCTCGAAGGGCGTACCGATGGGCTGATCGCGCTGACCGCGGGCGCCGAGGGCGCCGTGACGCGACTGCTGGCCGAGGGACAGCAGGCGGAAGCGGAGGCCTATCTCGCCCGTCTGGAAAGCCTGTTCCCGGCGCGGCTCTACATCGAACTGGCCCGCCGCGGCGACGCGGCGGAGGAGGCGGCGGAAGAGGCGCTGATCGATCTCGCCTATGCCCGCGATCTGCCGCTGGTCGCGACCAATCCGGCCTGCTTTGCCGAGGCCGACTTCCACGCCGCGCACGATACGATGCTGTGCATCGCCAATTCGGCCTATGTCGACAGCGATGACCGGATCCGTTCCTCGCCGGATGCGTGGATCAAGCCGGTCGACGAGATGGAGCGGCTGTTCGAGGATCTCCCCGAGGCGATCCGGAACACGCTGGTCGTTGCCCAACGCTGCGCGATCGCTGCACCGTGGCGCAAGCCGATCCTGCCCAATCTCGCCGGCAATCCGGAGGCCGAGGTCGAGGCGTTGCGCCGCGACGCGCATGCCGGCCTCGAGATGCGCCTTGCAGGCCGCGAGTCGGAGCTGGAAACCTATCGCCAGCGTCTGGACTATGAGCTCGACATCATCGTCCGCATGGGCTTCGCCGGCTATTTCCTGATCGTCGCCGATTTCATCAAATGGGCCAAGGACCACGACATTCCGGTAGGGCCGGGGCGCGGCTCGGGCGCCGGCTCGGTCGTCGCCTGGGCGCTCACCATCACCGATCTCGATCCGATCGCGCTCGGCCTGCTGTTCGAACGCTTCCTCAACCCCGAGCGCGTCTCGATGCCGGACTTCGACATCGACTTCTGCGAAACCCGGCGCGGCGAGGTGATCAGCTACGTCCAGCAGAAATATGGCCGCGATCATGTCGCCCAGATCATCACCTTCGGACGGCTGAAGGCGCGCGCGGTGCTGAAGGACACCGGCCGCGTGCTGCAGATGAGCTATGGCCAGGTGGATCGTCTCGCCAAGCTCGTTCCCAATCACCCGACGGATCCCTGGACGCTCGACCGCGCGCTCAACGGCGTTTCGGAGCTGGCGAACGAATATAAGAACGATGCCGACGTGAAGCGGCTGTTCGATCTGGCGATGAAGCTCGAAGGCCTGCCCCGCCACAGCTCCACCCACGCCGCCGGCGTGGTGATCGGCGATCGCCGGCTCGACAAGCTGGTGCCGCTCTATCGCGATCCCCGTTCGGACATGCCGGTCACCCAGTTCGACATGAAATATGTCGAAGGCGCGGGACTGGTGAAGTTCGACTTCCTCGGCCTCAAGACGCTGTCGGTGCTGAAGAAGGCGCAGGAGCTGCTCGCCAGGAAGGGCATCGCGGTCGATTTCAACCGGCTCTCCTGGGACGACCCCGCCGTCTACGCCTTGCTCCAGAAGGGCGATACGGTCGGCGTGTTCCAGCTGGAATCGGAAGGCATGCGGCGCACCCTCGCCGCAGTGCGGCCGACCAATTTCGGGGACATCATCGCGCTCGTCTCGCTCTACCGGCCGGGGCCGATGGACAACATCCCGATGTTCGGCGCGCGCAAGAACGGGCGGGAGCCGATCGAATATCCGCACCCCTTGCTCGAGCACGTGCTGCGGGAGACCTACGGCATCTTCGTCTATCAGGAGCAGGTGATGCAGGCGGCGCAGGTGCTCGCCGGCTACTCGCTCGGCGAGGCCGATCTGTTGCGCCGCGCCATGGGCAAGAAGATCAAGGCCGAGATGGATGCGCAGCGCGAGCGTTTCGTGACGGGCTGCGCGGAGAAGGATATCGGCCGTGACAAGGCGAACGAGCTGTTCGACTTGATCGACAAGTTCGCCGGCTACGGCTTCAACAAGAGCCATGCTGCCGCCTATGCGCTGGTCGCCTATCAGACGGCGTGGCTGAAGGCACATCACAAGCCGGAATTCTACGCGGCGTCGATGTGCTACGACATGGCGCTTACCGACAAGCTCTCGGTGTTCGTGGACGATATGCGGCGCATGGGCGTGCCTTGCCTGCCGCCTTGCGTGAACGCGAGCGAGGCGGAATTCTCCGTCGAGGAAGTGAGCGTCCGCTACGCGCTCGGTGCGCTCAAGGGGGTGGGCGAGCGGGCGATGGAGCTGCTCGTCGCCGAGCGGGAGGCCAATGGACCCTTCACCAGCCTCGATGATTTCGCCGACCGGATCGATCCGCGCCTGATCAACCGGCGGCAGCTCGAAAGCCTTGCGGCAGGTGGCGCCTTCGACGCGATCGCGCCGGAACGGGCCGCCGTGCATGCCGCGGCCGAAACGATCCTGGCACATGCCGCGAGCGTGCACGAAGCGCGCACGAGCGGGCAGGGCGGCCTGTTCGGCGAAGCCAGTGCCGGTGCCGCGCCGATCCGGCTGCCTCAGTCCGCCGCCTGGACGCTGGCCGAGCGGATGGTCAACGAGAAGGAGGCGTTCGGCTTCTATTTTTCCGCCCATCCCACCGATCGCTATCGCCACCTTGCCCAGGCAAACGGTGCGCGCAGCTTCGCCGAGATCGCGGCGATGCCTGCCCCCGCCGAGCCCGCGCCGCGCTTCGTGGACGGCAAGCGCCAGCCCGCGCCGACGATGAAGATGGCGGCGCTCGTCGAGGATGCGCGCTGGCGGACCTCGGCACGCGGCAATCGCTATCTGCTGGCCATGATGTCCGATCAGTCCGGCCAGTTCATGGCGAGCGCGTTCGACGAGGCTGCGGCCAATGATCTCGAGGCCGCGGCCCGCTCCGGCGCCTGCCTGCTGCTCACCGTCGAGATCGATCGCCGCCCCGGCGAGGAAACGCCGCGCGTCACCGTGCGCGGCTGCCAGCCCCTGGACGGCATGGGCCTCAACGCTCGTCTTGTGCTGGAGGTCGAGACGGCGGACCCCGAAGCGCTGCCGATCATCGCGTCGATGGTCGACGGCGAAGGTGGCGGCCGGGGCGAGATCCGCCTGCGTGCTCTGCTGGCCGACGGAAGCGAGGCGCGGCTGTTGCTCGGACGCGGTTTCCTGCTCGATGCGGAGCTGGTCGCACGGATCGAGCGCATCCCGGGCGTGACCGCGCGGCTGCGGCCGGCCGAGGCGCCGAAGCTGGCGCTGGTTTCCTAGCCCCGCTCAGCCTCCCCCGTGGGAGAGCCTTCTAGGGCAAAATCCCCATCGCTCGCGGCTCCCGAACCCCTCGCGCATCGGCCAGCGCCAATCCGTCGAGCAAAGCATTGCGCAGGTCGCGCGGATCGATCACGTCGTCGAAGGCCAATCGTGACGCCAGATGATAGGCGCTCCCCGCCTGTCGTGCCGCCACCTGCGCCCGTGCTTCGGCATCGAGCTTGGCTGCGTCGGAGCCGCTGCCCGCCGGCATTGCGCCCAAGGTGATGGCCGGGAAGGCGAGCACGCTGGTCTGGGCATCGAACGGATTCATCGCCATGATCGACGATCCGAAGCCGAACGCCTTGCGCAAGGTGACGTGCAGCTTGGGGCCGCGCAGCCGATGCTGCGCCACGAACATGCGCGCTGAGCGCCGCAGAATGCCGGATTTTTCGGCTGCGGTGCCGGCCATCACGCCGGGATTGTCGGCAAGGAAGATCACCGGCAGGCCGAAGGCACCGGCCACCTCGAGGAAATGCGTCGCCTTGTCTGCCGCCGGGCCGTCGATCGCTCCCGCCCCGACGCTGGGATCGTTGGCCACGATCGCGACACTGCGGCCGCCGAGACGTGCCAGCGCGGTGATCAGCGATCGGCCGAAGCGCGGTTGCACCTCGAACAAGCTGTCCTGATCGACGAGGAGGCCGAGCACGTCCGCCATGCGAAAGGGGATGCGCGGATCGGGATCGATCAGGCCGAGAATCGCATCCAGCCGCCGTGGCCCGGCGTCGAGGCCGGCCGCGGCGGGCGGCGTACCCCAGGCGCTCGACGGAAAGTAGGAAAGATAACGGCGCGCCATTGCGATTGCTGCTGCGTCGTCGGCGACGAGGTTATGCGCGACGCCGGAAATATCGACATGGACCTGGGGGCCGCCGAGCTGCTCCTTGGTCACGACCTCGCCGATCGCCGCCTTCACCAGCGGCGGGCCGGCGGCGAACATCGCCGAGCCCTCGGTCATTACCACGAAGTCGCTGAGCGGCGCGGTGAGCGCGCCATGGCCGGCGGAGGCGCCGAGCACCAGGCAGACGATCGGCACCTGGCCGGAGAGCTCGGCGAGGCCCTGGAGATCGTTGGGCGCGCGGCTGCCCGATTCGTCGGTCAGGCGGTGGCCCGCGCCCTCCAGCATGAAAACCAGCGGCACCCGCTCCTGCGCGGCGAGCTGGCAGAGACGATAGCGCTTGTCGGCACCGGCCGATCCGATCGATCCGCCGAGCACGGTGAAATCCTCGATCGCTGCCAGCACCGGCCGGCCGTCGATCCGACCGAATCCTGCGACCAGCGCGTCGGCAGGAGCGGGGGCCGGGCCGTCCTGCGTCATCGCGCCGGCAAAGCCGCCGATCTCGACGAAGCTTCCGGCGTCGAACAGCGCGTCGGCGCGCCGACGCGCGTCCATCCGGCCGGCGGCGCGGTGCCGCTCCGCCTTCTCCGGCCCGCCCATCGATCGGCTGAAGGTGCGGCGCCGTTGATATTCCGCCAGTATTGCGCTCCAGCGGCCGAGTTCATCCGTCATGTCGCCATCCCTTCCTCCTCTTCCTATGTCCGGCGGCCCGCGGCTTTTCCAGAGCGGATCGCCGCCCCGTCCGGCGGTCGGCGGACGAGTCCTGATGACAAAGTGCTGCGTTTATGGCCTCTGATGCGAAAGGACAGGCGCCGGGCACAACGGCGCGGATCATGGGAGAGACGGGTGCTGGGATCGATGCAGGATTGGCCGCTCAGGCTGACGCGGCTGTTCGACTATGTGGCGCGCGAGCACGGCCGGCGTGAGATCGTCAGCTATCAGGCGGACGGGACGATTGCGCGCACCAGTTGGGGCACGGCGGTCGCGGACGGGCGACGTCTCGCAGGCGCGCTTTCGGCGCTGGGCATCCGCGCCGGCGACAGGGTGGCGACGCTGGCGATGAATCACGTCCGGCACCTCGTCTCGTGGATCGGTACGATCGGCGCCGGCGGCGTGATCCACACCATCAATCCGCGCCTCTTCGACGACCAGATCGTTTACATCATCAATCATGCCGGTGATCGCGTGCTGATCCACGATGCCGCCTTCGCGCCGATCCTGGCGCGCATCCGGGGGCGGCTCGCGACGGTGGAGCATGTCCTTTGCTTCGAGGACGGCTTCGATGCCCTCGTCGCTTCGGGCGATCCTGCCTTCGGCTGGGTGGACGGGGACGAGCGCGATCCGGCGATGCTCTGCTATACCAGCGGCACGACCGGCAATCCCAAGGGCGTGCTCTATGATCATCGTTCGCAGATCCTGCATCTGATGACGATCTGCCAGCCCAACCTGTTCGGCCTCTCCTCGCTCACCGTCGCCCTGCCGGTCACGCCGATGTTCCACGCTGCGGCTTGGGGCGTGCCCTTCGCGGCGGCGAGCGCGGGATCCAAGCTCGTCCTCTCGATGGTCAACGACGCCGCGGTGCTGCACCGGCTGATGATCGAGGAGGGCGTGACCTTCAGCTGCGGCGTGCCCACCGTGTGGCTCGCCATGCTTCAGCATGTCGATGCGGTGGGCGGCGATTTCGGCAGGCTGCGGGCGATCGCCACCGGCGGTTCCGCGGCGCCGCGCGCGATGATCGAGCGGTTCCTCGATCTGGGCATCGAATTCGGCCATTTATGGGGCATGACCGAGATGTCACCGGTCGGTACCGTCTGCGCCTTGCCGGCCGAATGGGAGGAGATGGATCGCGACGCGCGCGTCGACCTCATCCGCCGCCAGGGCAAGGCGCCCTTCGGCGTCGAGCTGCGGATCGTCGACGACGAAGGCCGCGAACTGCCGCGCGACGGCGTCAGCTCCGGCCATCTGCAGGCACGCGGCGCCTGGACGGTCGATACCTATTATCGCGACGAGCGCGGCCCGGCCGTGGATGCCGAAGGCTGGTTCGATACCGGGGACGTCGCGATGCTCCATCCGGACGGGGTGCTGCAGCTCACCGACCGCGCGAAGGATGTGATCAAATCCGGCGGTGAATGGATCAGCTCGGTGGAGCTTGAGAATACCGCCGTCGGCTGCCCCGGTGTTGCCGAGGCGGCGGCGATTGGCGTGCCCCATCCCAAGTGGGACGAGCGGCCGCTGCTGCTAGTCGTGCGCAAGCCGGGCGGAGACGTCTGCGCGACCCGCCTGCGGGACTATCTTGGTGCGCGCATGGCGAAATGGTGGCTGCCGGACGAGATCCTCTTCGTCGACAGCCTGCCGCACACCGGCACGGGCAAGCTGCTCAAGACCGCGCTGCGCGAGCAATATCGGGATTACAAGCTGCCGGGATGCTGAGACGCCGGGCCTCGGCTACCCCGCCATCGCCGGCACGGCTCTCGTACCGCGCACCAGCCTGCCCGGCCGCGCCTCGGTCGGCTCGTCATTCTCCAGCGTGATCTCGCCCGAGACGATGGTCATCACATAGCCCTCGGCACGCTGATCGAGCCGGCGCCCGCCCGCGGGCAGATCATAGCGAGTCTCGGGAGCGAGTAGCTTCAGCCGATCGAGATCGATCAGGTTCAGATCGGCCTTGTAGCCGGGGGCGAGCAGCCCGCGGTCGTCGAGACCGACGGTGCGTGCTGGATCATGCGTCAGGAACCGCACCGCCTGGCTCAGCTCGAGGCGGTCATAGGCCCGGTCCCGCACCCAATAGGCGAGGGTGAAGGTGGTGAAGCTCGCGTCGCAGATCACGCTGTAGTGCGCGCCGCCGTCGCCGAGGCCGGCGATCACGTTCGGATGGCGGATAATCTCGCCCACCGCGTCGAGCTTGCCCTCATGATAGTTGCCGAGCGGCAGCAGCAGCAGCGCCTTGCCCTCCTTCTCCAGCAGCATGTCGTACGCGACCTCGGCCGGCGTCTGCCCGCGCCGCTTCGCCTCGGCGGCGATGCTCGTCTCCAGCGGCGGCTCATAGTTGGGCGGATCGCCGAAGGGAAACATCCACTCCCAGTTGCGCGCCATCTGGGTCAGCGGATGGCCTTCTTCCGGCGCCTCGGCGACCAGCTTCGCGCGGAAAGCGGGATCGCGCATGATCCGCACCTTCTCGGCGAGCGGCAGCGCCTCGATCGCCTTGAAGCTCGGGCACAGGGTGAAGGGATGGGTCGAGAGCTCCAGCCCCGCGATCATGCCGACCGGGCGCGGGAACATCTGGGCGGTGACGGGCGGGCCGCTTCGGTTCAGCCGCTCGACGATCTCCAACCCTTCCTTCCAGATCTTGGCGCCGGAATTGGGCGCGCCGAAGGTGAAGGTCGCCGGGCGCCCGCTTTCGGAGACGACCTCGCCGAGCATGCCCAGCTCCTGCTCCCAGGGGCCGATCGCCAGCACGGCCTGGACGATGCCTTCCCCGGCATCGCTCATGCCGCGGGCGATCTCGATCAGCTCGCGTCGGTCGGCCTCGAAGCTCGGGATTTGCTTGCCGTCGGAGGTACGATGGATGAACACGCGCGAGGTCGCGAAGCCGAGCGCGCCCGCCTCGATCGCCTCCTTGGCGAGCGCGCGCATCCGCCGGAGATCCTCCTCGTTCGCCGGCTCGCGCGCGGCGCCGCGCTGGCCCATCACATAGACACGCAGCGGCGAGTGGGGCAGGTAGACGGCCACGTCGATGTCACGTGGCCGCGCCTCGAGCGCATCGAGATATTGGGGAAAGGTCTCCCACGTCCAGGGCAGACCCTCGGCCATCACGACCCCGGGAATGTCCTCCACCCCCTCCATTACCTTGAGCAGCAGATCGTGATCGGAGGGCCGGCACGGCGCGAAACCGACTCCGCAATTGCCCATGACGACCGTGGTCACGCCGTGGTTAGACGAGGGGGAGAGCCGATCGGACCAGATCGCCTGCCCGTCATAATGGGTGTGCACATCCACGAAGCCGGGCGTGACGATCAGCCCCGCCGCATCCACGGCGCGCGCCGCAGTGCCTGCGATCCTTCCCATCGCGGCGATGCGATCGCCCTTGATCGCGATATCGCCGACGAACGGCTCGCTGCCGCTGCCATCGACGATCAGGCCCCCCCTGATGAGCAGATCATAGTCCGGCATCGCTCTCTCCAGTCGCCTTCCACCGGCGCCCTCGCGCGGGACGCCTTTGCCGGAAGCGTATCAGCTGGGGAACGGCACGGGAATGGGCGGGATACAGACAGGCGCCCGCGATCCGGCCATATTCGAACCGGAACGCGGCGCTCAGTGCTCGCGCAGCGTCTCCAGCGGTATGTCGTATCGCTCGACATAGGATCGGAACCGCTCGGCGATCGCCCCGGCGTCCAGGCCGAATTCCTGCGGATCATAGCCGTGCCGCCCGAACCGGCCCTTCGGGTGTGAATCGACATGCGCGCGCATCGCGGCCAGCGCTTGCCCCTCCAGTTCCTCGCCGAACGCGGCATAGACGCGCCGCATCGTCCCGATCGGATCGGTGGCCAGATCCGCATAGCGCACATCCACGATCCGCTGGTGGGGATGGGCTTCGCGAAACGAATCGATCGCGGCGATCGACCGCGCCAGCATCTCCGTCCAATGATCGGCGATGTAGCTGCGATGATCCGCGTCCGAGAATGTCCGCGTCAGCGTCGTGATCAGGCTGCAGACGGAGGCGCACAGCACCACCGGATCGCGATGCAGCACCACCAGCCGCGCGTCGGGATAGACGGCGCCGAGCGCATCGAGGTGGAGCGCATGTGATGGAGATTTGAGCGACCAGCGGCCGCGCACGCCGCCGCTCTGGAGCGTCTGCAGCGCGCGCTTGTGATAGGCATAGGCGGACCGGTGATCGGCCGCGAACAGCCATTCGCCATAGGCGGGCACGTTCGCCATGGCCTCCCACAACAGGCTCTTGAAGTCCTGGTTGAGCAAGGCGATGCATTCGGTCGGCCCGTCCGGTTCCTCGCTTTGCACGATCCGGATGCGCGGATTGATCTGGTCCACCATCGCCGTCGCGGCGCGGGTTGCATCGATCCGAGGATCGCTGCGCAGTGTCTCCGGCGTCGGCGGCGGCACGCTCGCGCCCGCTTCCCAGCGGAGCAGCGGCCGGTGCCGCTCGTCCTTTTCGAGGAGATAGCTGAGCAAGGTCGTGCCGGCGCGGAACAGGCCGACGACGATGACGGGTGCCTCGATCCGCTCCTCGGATATCCCGGGATGCCGCTTCACCCAGTCGACGATCCGCAGACGGTTGGCGAGGCTGGAGACGATCGCGCCCGGCAATGCCTTTTCCCCGAACGGATTGAGCTTCGCTTCGGAAGACAGGGATTCGCACAGTATCGCCAGGCCTTCGCGGAAGCTGTCGCTGCCGAAATCTTCGAGCCCGGTCTGCGCACGGGCAGCGGCGACGAACCTATCGGAATTCATGAGCATGCGCGCGATTTCCTTCACGAGGCCGCGATGTCGACGACGGTGCGGCCCAAGGTCATGCGCGCCTCGTGCCTGGCCAGCGCCGCGCTCACGGCGTCCATGCGAACCCGCTCGCCGATCGCCGGCCTGATACGGCCGGCGGCTATGAGATCGCAGAGCGCGGCATGGACCTGCTGCCCGAGCTCTGGAGGATAGGGATTCATGCCGATGCGCCGCATCGGCGGCGCGGCCGTGCCATAGGCCAGCATCACGCCCAGCACCGAGAAATTGCCGATCGAGACCTTGCGCAGCGGCCTGCCGGTGAGACCGCCCTGCGCGTCGCCGTTGAAGCCGACCGGCAGATAACGCCCCTCGCGCGCCATACAGGTCCAGACCGGCTCGGCGAGATCGCCCCCGACGAGATCGAGCGCGACATCAAGGCCGCGTCCGCCGGTCAGGTCCATCACCCGCTCGAACAGATCGTCCTTCCGGTAATCGATCGCGGCTGCGGCGCCGAGCTGCCGGCAATAAAGCCCTTTGTCGCTGCCCCCGGCGAGCGCGATCACCTGCGCGCCCGCCGCCGAGCCGATCTGCACGGCCGCCGTGCCGACGCCGCTCGCGGCGCCGGTGACGAGCAGCGTCTCGCCCGGTGCGATCTTCGCCCGCAGGTGCAGCGCCAAGTAGCTGGTATGGAAAGGCAGCAGGAAGGCCGCCGCCTCGGCGTCGTCGAGCTCGGGCGGCGCGTCGAATAGGCTGGAGAGCGGGACGATCGCCCGCTCGGCCATGCCGCCCAACGCCATCTTCGTCATGCCGACGACCCGGCGCCCCAGCCATGCCTCGCCGCCCGCGCCGGCCGCCTCGACCACGCCGCATACGTCCATGCCGAGCGTAAAGGGCGGCTGCCCCAATACCGTCGCCACGCCGCCTCGGGCGCGGGCGATATCGCCGAAGTTGACCGACGCAGCGGACACTGCGACGCGGACCTCCCCCGGCCCCGCGTCCGGCACCGGCACGTCGCTGACCGCGACGACATCGGCCGGATCGCCATGGCGAAGCACCTGAACTGCCTTCATCTGCAATCCCTCCCTCGACTGCTGGTCACTGACCGAAGCGGAGCTTCACCGACATGCCGTACATCCTGGGCTCGCCGGCCAGGATCGCATCCACGCCGAGATCGGTCGCGAGCGAATAGCCGCCGATGAAATAGCCCTTGTTGGTGAGGTTGGTGCCGAACAGGGCGAGGTCGATGCCCTTGGCGATCGCATCGCTCCATTCGATCCGGGCGTCGAGCAGGCCATAGCCTGCGAACCTATCCTTCAGCCCGAATGCGTTCGCGTTGGCGTCCGATGTGTTGACCTTACCGGTATAGGAATAGCTGGCGAACAGCGTGACGTGCGTATCGCCCGGCAGCGGCAGCCTATACTGTCCGTTGACCGCATATTTCCAATGCGGCTGATAGGCGATCTGACGGCCGATGCGGCAGGCCTCGCCCGCATTCACCTGGCATTTGGCATCGAGATAGGAGGCGAAGCCGGAGAGAGTGAGGCCGGGGAAGGGAACGATCGTGCCTTCGAATTCGAAACCCTTGTTGATCGCGCGGCCGGCATTCAGCACGGCGGAAACCAGCGTGCCGCCGCTGAACACGCCCTGAGAGATCTGAATGTTCCTGTACTTGTCGTAGAAGAGGGAAATATTGGTTCGCAACGGGACGCCGACATCCCAGTCGCCTTTCAACCCAAGTTCGAAGTCATCCACCGTTTCCGGCTTGAACACACGGGTATCCGCCGTCGGCGCGGGCAGGTTGAAGCCGCCGCTCTTGTAACCGTGACGATAGGCGCCGTAGACGAGCATTCGCTGGTTGATCGTATATTGGAGCGTGGCATCTCCGGTGACTGCGCTGAAATGTGTTCGCGCCGATTGCGGGCAGACGTTCGGGGTCAGCCCGGTGGCCGGATCGAACTGGCTCGGATCGGGCTGGTTGCACGTCCCGTCGTCGGTCAGCTTGGAAGAGGAGGCGAAGCGCTTGTCGCGCGTGTAGCGAATGCCGCCGCTGAGCTGCAGATCCTTGGTGATATTATATTCGATATGGCCGAATAGCGCGTCGCTCCTGTCGTCATAGTCCTGGATCGTGCTGATGATCGAGCCGAAGCTGTAGGAACGGTAATGCTGGCGCATGCCGGGTTTGGCCTGCTCGTGGTAATAGCCGAGGATATAGCTCAGCCCTATGTCGGGCATGCGCCCCTGGATCTGGAATTCCTCGGTATATTGCTCGAAGCCGCGGACGTAGGGCTCGCTGCCGGCGGGATAGACGCTGTAGATGTAGGAAAGCGGCCCGGACAGATCGAGCGTCTCCGCCGTCTTCTCCTTCCGGTACGAGAAGATGTTCTTGAGCGTGATCGTGTCGGAGACCTGCCAGCTCGTCTTGTTGGTGACGCCGAGATCCCGGTTGCGCCGATATTGACGGCGGGGATTTGCGATCCGGCGGATGCCCAGCGCTCGCTGCTGTGCCAGCGCCGCCTGGAACTGCTCCGGCGTGAGACCTGACAGGCCGAAGCCGCCGTTCGCTGCCGCGGCCTGAAGCGCGGCGACCGTGCCGCCGAAGGGGCCGGTCGCGCAGCCGGGCAGAGGATATTGCAGGCAGGCGATATAGCTGGACGATGGGCTGCCCGCGATTAGCGCGAAGCTCTGGGGCAGGCCCAGCAGGTTGCTGAGCCCGATCGTGGCCGGCGTCGCTCCGGGACCATAAAGCAGCGGGTTCGGCAGCGAACCGAGGTTCGCTCCTGGATAGACCTGGCGCAAGATCTGGCCGGAGCCGCTATTGTCGCGGAAGTTGCTGTCGACGATGGTAAGGTTTTCGATGTCGGGGGTAGGGGTGAACAGCAGCGAAACCCGATAGGAATCGTTGTTCCGGCTGTCGAGCCGCTGACCGGTGATCACGTTGCGGGTGAATCCCCGGCGCCGGCCGACATCCCCGGCCAGCCGCACTGCGAGCAGATCCGGCACGATCGGCAGGTTCAGCATCGCCTCCAGCTCGCGATACCGATAATTTCCGAAGCTGCCCTTCAGATAGGCATCGAGATCGAAGCGCGGCTTGGCCGGTTCGAACAGCACGGCGCCGCCCGTGGTGTTGCGGCCGAACAGCGTTCCCTGCGGCCCTTTCAGCACCTGCACGCTCGAAAGATCGTAGATCATGCCCGATCCGGCGATCGGCGTCGGCACCTCGGCGAAATAGGTGGCGACGCTCGTGAAATTACGCTGGCCGCCGCCGAGCACGCCCGGTCCTTGGCCGCGGATGTAGAAGGTCGCTTCGCCGCGATCCTGGCCGGAGATGTTGAGGGCCGGCGCGAAGTTGCGCAGCTGATCGACGGAGACGACGCTGCGCTCGGCCAGCGCATTGCCCGAAAGCGCCGTGATCGCCACGGGAACCTTCTGGAGCGCTTCCTCGTGGCGCCGCGCGGTGACGACGATGTCCCCGATCTCGGCCTCGGCGGCGCCTCGATCGTCCGTCCGTCCGGGAGCGTTCGCCTGCGCGAATGCCGGCGGCGCGGCGGTCGTCATCGTGATGGCGCCCGCCGCCAGGCAAAGCACGGCCGTCGGCTTCCTCATGCGTCCTCTCCCCTGTTGTTCTGATTGTATCGATCGCCTTGCCGGCGGTCCGGCGCGCCGCCCCGGCGCTGCCGGTCAATCGCAGACGATCACGGCATTGCGCAGCTCATAACCCGTCACCAGCCGGTTCCAGCCGAGGTCAGGCGCCCGTTCGAGCTTCAGGCCCGGAACCTGCATCAGCCGCTCCAGGAACAGGAAGGTCTCGTGCAGCGCCACCTGCGCGCCGGGGCAGCGATGCTCGCCATCGCCGAAGGAGAGGCCGGCATTGCCGTATTTCGCGCTCACCTTGCGCCCGGGCATCACCTCGCGCGGACAGGCGCCGAAGGCGGCCCCGTCGGTATTGGCGGCGCGCACGTCGATCGCCACAGCCTCCCCGGCACGCACCGGCTGTGAGCCGTCGCCGCCCGGCACGTCCGCCTGCATCCGCCGGTAAATATAGCCGACCACCGGCTCGAGCCGCAGAAGCTCCTCGAGAAGCGCGATCTTGCCGGCCTCGTCGGCCTGCAGGAAGGCGGCGCGCAGCTCCTCGCGCTCCAGCATGTGCCAGGCCGCCATCACGATGAACTCGCGCGTCGTCGCCATGCCCGCTGCGCCATAAACGAGGCATTCTGTGAGGATCTCGCGGCCATTATAGCCCTGGTCGATCAGGTGCGAGATGACGTCGTCCTGCCGCTGCTTCCTGCGGGCGCGGATCGCCGGTGCGACGTCGCGATAATAGAAGGAGAGCACCTGATATTGCGAGCGCAGGAACTTGGCGAAGGCCTTGAGCCTGCCGCGCGGCGGATCGAAGTTGCCGGTGAAGAACACGTCGAGCCGCTTGGCGAGGCCGTCCGGGTCGCTCGACGTCAGCCCGACGATATCGCCCGCCACGGCCACTGCCAGCTCCAGGCTGAGATCGTCCAGCCGCGCCCGCTTCTGCTGCCGGAAACGGCCGATCAGGCCATCGCTCAGGCGGATCATCAGATCGCGATAGCGGGTGGTGACGATACGAGGCGTGAAGAAGCGCGCGGTTGCGCCGCGCTGCACGCGATGCGCCTCGCCCTCGAGGTAGAGGATCGGCTGGCGCGTGGCGCTCCCGATCCGGTTCACCTGCTCCGCCATGAAGCCTGCCTGACGCGCGGCATCATGGCGCAGGATTGCCCGGGATTGCTCGAACGTCTCGGTGCGAATGTCGGGCTTGACGGTGCCGCCGCCCGCGGCCGCCGCGGCGGACTTGCGATGATCCCCTTCGGCGTGGAAAGGACAGGCCGCTTCCCGATGGGCTTGAGCGTTCATCGGCGTCATCCTAATTATGAGACACTATGGATCATAAAATAGACCTTCACGAGCGGCCGTCAAGCGCGGTCGATGCGCGCGTGCTGAAATCGCGTGCCGCCTTGCGCGACGCGCTGATCGCGTTGACCGGCGAGAAGCCGTTTGCGGAGCTGACGGTGGCGGAGATCGCGAAGCGCGCCGCGGTGGGCTATGCCACCTTCTTCCGCCATTTTCCGAGCAAGGAGGCACTGCTGGCGGACATCGCCGAATCGCTGATCATCCAGATGCTGGGGCTGATGGGGCCGCTGATGCAGGAAACCGAGACGCGTGCGGCCTCGCTTGAGCTCGCGCGCTTCGTCGCGGCACGCCGTCCGCTCTGCCATGCTCTTCTGGTCGGCGCCGGCGACGCGGTTCGGCGCGAGATCACGCTGCGGGCGATTCGGCTTTCGTCGGAAAATCTCGTTGGCGGGCTGGACGATCTGCCGAGCGAGCTGTCGAGCGTCCATTCGGTCGGCGCCACGCTCAACATCCTCGCCTGGTGGCTGGAGCGCGGAGAGGCGATCGGCGCGGAGGAGATGGGGGCGATCCTCGATCGCCTGGTCTTCGCGCCGCTCTCCACAGGCCGGAGGAAGGGATAGCGGCGCACGGCCCTCTCGTGCCGCGACGAATTGTCCGATAGGGATCAGCCTGCGTCGCTCCGCCGCCTGAATTTTTCGGACATGTAGGATCCAGCGGCGGAGGCGCCGCCGTCGACGGGCAGGACGACGCCGCTGATATAGGCTGCTTCGGGTGCCACCAGCGTCATCACCGCATAGGCGATCTCCGCCGCCTGGCCGAGCCGTTGCACCGGAATATGCCGTGCCCGTGCGCGATAGGCTTCGGGCGACCAGGCCTCACGCAACAGCTCGGTATCGATCGGGCCGGGAGCGATCGCATTGGCGGTGATGCCGTGATCGGCGAGCTCCAGCGCCATGGCGCGGGTCAGGCCGATCACGCCGGCCTTGGCGGCGCCATAGGCCGGGAAGTCGATCGGACCCATCATTCC
>Ga0180222_1000869_pt1 | contig 37980 bp, 32 predicted proteins | sample eDN5th37CKraftOP_FD_151336 | JGI IMG/M metagenome (GOLD analysis project Ga0180222, IMG submission 151336) | Enriched Organic Plus compost microbial communities from Emeryville, California, USA - eDNA 5th pass 37_C Kraft OP (version 2) (version 2) ...
GAGTTCGGTGACGCGGCGGCGCGCGACATTCACGGTGGCGATGAAGGCGCGGATGTCGAGGCCGAGCTGGTCCGGCAATCGCGACGCTGTCACGATCATTTCGAGAACATCCTCGCGCATCTCGCCCTGATCGACGAGCTTCACGCAAGGGATGCGGATGCCTTCCTGCCAGATCTCGCGCGCCTTCGGGCACCAGCTCGCGAAGTCCATGCCGCCGACATCGGTTTCATGCGCCTCGACGCCGGCCCAGGCGATGATCTCGTCGCCGGCATAGATCGGGCCGATCATCTGCACGTCATTCTGATGCAGCGCACCGATATACGGATCGTTGCCGATGAAGATGTCGCCATCCTTCACCTTGAGCTGCGGCTTGGCGTTGATGTGGCGAATGACCTCGCCGCAGACCGGCGCCTGGAACGACACCTGAAAGCCCATGGATACGACCGAGCCTTCCGGCAGAAAGATGCCGGTGAAGAAGTCGGACGCTTCGGTGACGGTCGGCGATCCGGAGACCGCCTGCAACGCGATGCGCATCTCGTCGGAAATCGCGACGAGGCGGTTACGGATCACCTCGAAGGTGACGGCATTGATCTCGCTCATGATGCGAGCCTCACATGAATGTTTCCGAAACGGTCGGCCCGCGCCGTGGCGCCCGGCGGCACGACCACACTCTGGCCGGGAAATTCGATGATCGCCGGACCCTGCGCGGTTTCGCCTTCCTTCGGGAAGGAGGTGCGATAGATCGCGGTCTCGACGGCTTTCTTCGCCTCGCGGAACACGACCGGACGCGTGCCGCGCGGCTCGAAGGGCTCGCCCTTGGTGGCGAGGGCCGGCGGCGGCAGCGCGCCGGTTCCCATTGCCCGCACCGAGATCAGTTCGTAGCCCGCATTGGAGAAAGCAGCGCCGCGTCCGAACAGCGTTTCGTACTGGCTCTCGAATGTCGCGGTGACGGTCTTGAAGGTGTCGAGTGTGAAGCTCTCGCCCTCGAACGGAATATCGAGGTGGTTGGTTTGCCCGCGGAACTTGATCGCGACGAATGTCTCGATCTTGATGCCGCCCTTCGGGCCCGCCAGCGCGAGGTTGGCCTTCACCTCATCCACCGCCGATTTCAGCGCGGCGGTGACATGCGCAAGCTGCTCCGCAGTCGGGACGGCGCCCGGCGAAATGCGTGCGTAGGACGGCCGCTCCGCGGTGAAGCCGAGATCGGAATTGCCGGTGCCGAACGCGGACTCGGCGGTCGCCGCGGCCGGCACGATGAAGCTGTCGAGGCCGAGTTCCTCGCTCAGCACCCACGCGTGCGAGGGGCCTGCGCCGCCATTCGCAAGGAGGGTGAATTCGCGCGGATCGTAACCGCGCTCGATGGTCATGCGGCGAAGAAGGTCGGCCATCTTGCTGTCGAGGATCTGGCGGATGCTCCAGGCAGCCTCGGTGACGCTCATGTTCAGAGGCTTTGCCACATGCTCCTCGATGGCGCGCTGTGCTGCGGCGACATCGAGCTTCATGCGGCCGCCGATGAAATTGTCGGGGTCGAGCACGCCGAGGACGAGGTCGGCATCGGTCGCGGTCGGCCGCGTGCCGCCGCGGCCGTAACAGGCGGGTCCGGGATTTGCGCCGGCGCTGCGCGGACCGACGCGCAATTCGCCGAACTCCACATAGGCGATGGAGCCGCCGCCCGCGCCGATCGATTCCACGTCGATCGAATGCACGCGGATGTCGGCGCCCGCGACCGCAATCTCGGAACGCATGATCGGCTTGCCCGACACGATGACGCCGACATCGAAGCTGGTGCCGCCGATATCCATGGTCACGATATTGTCGAAACCGGCCTGGGCCCCTGTCGCGCGCGAGCCCATGACGCCGCCGGCAGGACCGGAAAACAGCGCGAAAGCCGGCCGATCGTTGAGGACTGCGGTCGGCAGCACGCCGCCGGCGCAGGTCATCATCAACACCGGCACCTTCATCCCGGCGCTCTGCAGCTTGGCCTCGAGGCTCGACAGATAGCGGCCGGCGAGGGGACCGAGCGCGGCATTGCCCGCGGTGGTCGACATGCGCGCATATTCGCCGACGCCCGGAGAGATTTCGTGCGAGACGCTGACAAAGGCATCCGGCAATTCTTCCGCGACGATCTCGCGCAACCGCTTTTCATGAACCGGGTTGTGCGTCGACCACAGCGTGCAGATGGCGACCGCCTCGATACCGAGACCCTTGAACTTGCGGATTTCGCTGCGCGCCTGGGCTTCGTCGAGCGGCTTGATGACGTTGCCCTTGACGTCGATGCGCTCATCGATCTCGAACACGAGATCGCGCGGGACGAGCGGCGGAATGCGGTTGCGCAGATAGGCGTCGGTGCGCTCCACCTCGTTCATGTCGGAGGTCTGACGCTTCAGCCGCCCGATCACCAGCGTGTCGCCGAATCCTCTCGTGGTCAGGATCGCCGTGCGCGCTGCATTTCCGGTCAGCAGCGCATTGAGGCCGACGGTCGTGCCATGCCCGAAGCGCTCGATCTGCGAACAGAAACGCTCGAACGTCAGCCCGTAAGCCTCCGCCGCAAGGCCGAGGGCGTCGATCACGCCGCTCAGCACATCGGACGTGGTGGGCGACTTGAAGACCCGCGTCTGACCGTCATCCGCCGACACCCACAGATCGGTAAAGGTGCCGCCGACATCCGTTCCGATGAAGAAACCCAAATTCGTCTCCCGGTAGTCCGCTTTGTTGCGGTGCCGCAATGTTCTTGCAGGCGATCGGACGCGCTGGTTGCCCGACCGACATCGCTCTTGCATTCGAGTTGAACAACTGTACAAATCGTTTGTCAACGCTTGTCGGGATCAGGATCCATTGCGCAACGGGGAAAACACCAGAGCGGCCATTCTCGACGCGGCTGAACATCTGTTCGCTGCAGCGAGCTTCGACATCGTGAGCATGCGCGATGTCGCCGCGAAGGCGCGTGTGCCGCTTGGCCTGATCAATTACCATTTCCAGAGTAAGGAAAAGCTGTTCGAGGCGATCATCGCGCGGCGATCGGACGAATTGAATGCGCGCCGGCGTGCCGCATACGATCAGTTGAAAGGGCAGCCGAGTATCAGTCAGGTCATCGACGTGTTCATGCGTCCCTATCTCGAGCTGATGCTGGAAGGCGGCGCGGGCTGGCGGTCCTATGGCCGGTTGCTGGCGCAGACCGGCCAGCAGCAGCGCTGGACGCGCCTGATCACGCGTCACTTCAAGGAAACGCAGGACATCATCCTGGGCGCTCTGGAACGCGCCGAGCCGCGGCTGTCGAAGGAGGCCGCCGCGCGCGGCTATGCGCACATGGTTTCCATCATGTTCGGCATCTTCGCGGCGAACGATCTGCTCGGCGTGATTTCGAAGAAAGTCTATTCCAGCCGCGACCTGCAACGCGCCTACGACTTCGCCCTGCCATTTTTGGCCGGCGCGTTCGAAGGGCTTGCCGTGGCGAGCGCAGCGAGTGAGAACCGCGAACGGATTGCACGCGCATGAAGTGACCTGTCGAACAATCGGACGCGGGATCGAACCCTCGCCATGACAAATCAGGAGGAAGCATGAAGAAGATGACATCCGCGATAGCCTTGCTATCGGCCTTGCTGCTGGCGCCTTTAGGCTCGGCCCCGGCACAGGCGCAGAAGAAAATCACATTCGGGCATCAGCAGGTCTTCGATCTCGCGCCGGTCCTGCTGGCGCAGGACAAGGGCTTCTTTGCCAAACACGGCATCGAGGTAGCTCTCAAGCCGATCCCGCTCAATTCGCAAAATCCGGCCGCGCTGGAAGCAGGCGAGGTGGATATCGCGATGCCGACGGCATCGGTGCTGCTTCAGGCGGTCAATGGCGGCCTCGATCTCGTGGCCGTTGCCGGGTTCTCGGAGACGGTCAAGACCGACAGCAATTTCGGGATCGTCGTGCGTCCGGAATCCAACATCAAGACGCCGGCCGATTTCGTCGGCAAGAAGGTCGGCGTTCCGGGACTGAATGCCTTCCTGCATGTCATGTTCCGGGAATGGCTCACGATGAAAGGCGTCGACTGGAAGAAGGTCGAGTTCGTCGAGACCGTGTTTCCGCAGATGGAAGGCATTCTGAAGGCCGGCTCGGTCGATGCCGTCGTCGCCATCCAGCCGTTCATGGCGCGCATTGTCGGAAGCAAGACCGGCGAGCTGATGGCGCATTTCATCCGCGACATGCCGGCCGGGATGAGCATCACGGTATTTGCCAGCAAGAAGGCCTGGGCCGACAAGAACCAGGATGTGATCAAGGCGTTCCGCGCCGGCTTCGATGAGGGCGCGGCCTACGCGCACGCGCATCCTGACGAGGCGCGGGCGACCGTCGCGAAGTTCCTCAAGTTGCCGCCCCCGGCGGTCGCTGCGGTCAGCATCCCGCAATTCGGGTCCAAGCTGACCGAGAACAGTCTCGCGCCCTGGGTCTCGATCATGAAGTCGCAGGGCATGATCCGCGGCAACGTGGATCTGAAGTCCGTCATCGTCCCGTAATTGAGAGAGGAGGGCGGGAAAGCCCTCGCCCTCCTAATCTTTTTACTTCTCAAGAGGTGAACCATGGCGACGCAAACCCGGCTGCCCGACAGCGCCTATCTCGTCGGCAGCATTGGCCTCGATTCGGTCGACGAGATCCTCCGGACCGTCGGCCGGAAGATCGGGCCGCGGCTCAAGCGGGTCCCCGATGGCGAAGTCGGGCCGCGGCGGCTCTGGGCGAGCTTCCAGTATCCGCTGCTGCGGTCTAGCCCGTTCCTGCGGCCCGATCCTTCGGGTGCCGTGCGCGCGACCTCGAAATTTCCACTGCTGGCTTTGGCAGAGGGCGTCGACCCGAGCGAGATCACGTTCGGCGAACTCGGTTACGCGCGGGAGGCGCGCGCGTCCTATCTCGACCTTCAGGCCGCAAAGAAGCGCGGCGATTTCCCGGACCATGTCCGGCTGCAGGTCTGCATGCCGACGCCGTTCGGAATCATTTATGCCTTCGCAGCGCCCAAGGATGTTCTCGCCATCGAGGCCGCCTATGAACGGGCGATGATCGAGGAAGTGAAACGCATCTGCGACGCGATCCCGCACGAGCATCTCTGCATCCAGTGGGACTTCTGCCATGAAATGATCTCGCTCGACGGGCAGCCGCAGGACTGGTTTCCGGCTACGGGTGCCTCACAGCCCGAGATCATGGAACGGATGCGACGCATCTGCGCCCCGATCCCGGCCGATGTCGAACTCGGCATCCATGTCTGTTACGGCGATTTCGGCGCGAAGCATTTCATCGAGCCGAAGGACGCAAGCCGCATGGTTGATGTGGCCAACGACATGGTGCGCAGCGTCGACCGGCTGATCAATTACATGCATTTTCCGGCGCCGGTGGACCGGACCGACCGCGCCTATTTCGCGCCATTCGCCGATCTGAAGCTCGATCCGCGAACCGAAATCTATCTCGGCGTCGTTCATGTTTCGGCAGGCGTCGAAGGTGTCGTCGCGCGGATCGAAACGGCGCGCGAATTCGTTCCGGAATTCGGCATTGCGACCGAATGCGGGATCGCGCGTGCCCGCAAGCCCGATCTCGTCGAGCGGATTCTGGACACTTATGCCGGCGCGTCCCGCAACCCGTCGTGAGGATCGCGTGACGGATACGCCGCCGGATACAGCGCTGATTGCTTTCGACGGCGTTGACCTGACGCTCGGCGGCAAGCTGATCCTCACCGGCATCGACGTTGCGATCCGCAAGGGTGAATTCCTGTCGGTGGTCGGGCCGTCCGGCTGCGGGAAGACGTCGCTCCTCAATCTCGCGGCCGGATTGCTGATGCCCAGCAAGGGCCGCGTGACCTACGACGGCAAGCCGGTGACCGGTCCGCGGCAGGACATCGCGATCGTCTTTCAGGATTACGGCAAGGCGCTGCTGCCGTGGCGGACGGCGGCCGGCAATATATCGCTGGCGCTCGAAGCGACCGGTTACCCGAAGGATCGGCGGGAAGCGCGCATCGCCGAACTGCTCGACCTGATCGGATTGTCGGCGCATGCGGACAAATTTCCGAACCAGCTGTCGGGCGGCATGCAGCAACGCCTGCAGATCGCGCGGTGCCTCGCGCAGGATCCGGCGGTGTTGCTGATGGACGAGCCGTTCGGCGCGCTCGATGCCATGACGCGGCAAGCGCTGCAGGATGAAGTGCTGGCGCTTGTCGCGCGCACCGGCGCGACGGTGCTGTTCATCACCCATGACCTCGAAGAGGCCATCTATCTCGGTGACCGTGTCATCGCGATGCGGCCTAATCCCGGCCGGTTCGACGTATCATTCGCCATCGATCTGCCGCGGCCGCGCGATCAGCTGACGACAAGGGAGCAGCCGGACTTCCTGAGGCTTCGCCGCGAACTCTTCGATGTGATCAAGGACGTCGAACATTGAGCAAGGACAAACAGCGCTTCGGATGGCGCGGGCTTGTCCTGCCGGTCGGCTTTCTCGTTGCCGCGGAGACCGCAATGCGCGCCACCGGCTGGGAAAGCTCGTTGCTCGCCGCGCCTTCAGCAATTGCAGTTGCGTTCGCCACCGCCCTGGCCGATGGCACGATTGCAACGGCGACATTGCAGACGCTCGCGACCTCGCTCGGCGGCCTTGCCCTCGGTGCCGGTCTGGGTCTTGCCATCGGCATCCTTCTTGGCCTTGTGCGAACGGCAGACCGGCTGCTGGAGTTCTCTATCGAAGCGTTTCGGCCGATCCCTGCGGTTGCGCTGATCCCGATCGCGCTCCTCGTTTTCGGTTTCGGTTTCCGCATGGAGATCGCGATCGTCGCCTTCGCGGCGCTGTGGCCGATCCTGATCCTCACCCGCGCCGCGGTGGCCGGCGTCGAGCCGCGGCTGATCCAGGTCGCACGCGCTCTCGGCTTTGGCCCCGCCGCACGGGTCTGGAAGATCGTGCTGCCGGCGGCGCTGCCGCGGATTTTCGTCGCGTTCCGGCTGGCCGCCGGGATCGCATTGATCGTCGCCGTCACCGTGGAGATCGCCGCCAATCCCATCGGGCTTGGCTACAACATGATGCTCGCGCAGCAGACGCTTCGGCCGGAATTGATGCTGGCGCTGCTTCTGTGGCTCGGCATCCTCGGATGGGGGCTTAATCAGGCGATGGTGTGGTCGCAGAAGCGGCTGTTCGGACCGGCAGCGATGGTGCGGATCGACCCATGACCGCACTCCCGACCCTGAACCGGATCGGCTGGCTGCTCGCGAGTATCGGCGTCGGCCTGTTGTTCATTGCCCTGTGGTACGCCGTTGCAAAGGCGCGGCTTGTGTCGCCGGTCTTTCTGCCCGGCCCGGAGCGCGCCTGGGATGCGCTGGTTTACGGCCTCACCGAGGGCGATCTGCGCGAGAAGACCTGGGCCACGATCGAGCGCATGCTCTATGGCTGGCTCCTGGCGTCGCTCGTCGGAATCCTTCTCGGCGCGCTGATCGGCGTATCGCAAGCCGCTCGCGCCTATGTCGAACCGACGCTGGAGTTCCTGCGGCCGTTGCCCGCCTCGGCGATGATGCCGGTCGCGATCGCGATCCTCGGTCTCACCGACGCAATGGTGCTGGCGGTGATCGCGTTCGGCGCGCTCTGGCCCATGCTGCTCGCCACGGTGCACGGCTTTGCGGCTGTCGAGCCGCGACTCTACCAGGTCAGCCGCGCGCTCGGTTTATCCCGCCGCGAGGTGATCTGGAAAATCGCGCTGCCGAGCGCCATGCCCGACATCCTCGCTGGCATGCGGGTTGGCCTGACGATTGCGCTGATCCTCGCGGTGGTGGGCGAGATGCTCGCGAGCCGTCCTGGCCTTGGCCAGGCGATCCTGTTGGCTGCGCGCTCGTTCCAGTCCGCCGATCTCTATGCCGGCGTGATCCTGCTTGGCGCCATCGGCTATGTCAGCGGCACGCTCCTGTCCGCCGTCGAAGCGCACCTCTTGCGGTGGCGCAACGCGCACACCTGACGTCTCTCCAAGCAGGCCGATCGGAGACTTACTTCTCGCGGAACGCGCGATTGGCGTGGTCGGTGATCGGCTTCATCAGATAGGAGAGAACCGTCCGCTCGCCGGTCTGGACGAACGCCTCGACCGGCATTCCGGGCACGAGCTTCACGTCGCCGAGACGCGCCACCTGATCCGGGGGGAGGGCGATGCGGATCGTATAATAGCCGATACCCGTGCGCTGATCGGTCGTGATGTCGGCTGAGATCCGCGACACCGTGCCGTCGATTTGGGGCGTGGTTTGCTGGTTGAAGGCGGTGAAGCGCAGGATGGCCTTCTGGCCGATCTGCAGCTGGTTGATGTCCTGCGGATTGACCTTGGCTTCGACCGTGAGGTTGTCGGCCGCCGGCACGATCAGCATGATCGTGTCGCCGGCGGAGATCACGCCGCCGACCGTGTGGACCGTCGACTGGAACACGGTGCCGGCTTGCGGTGCGCGGATGTCGATGCGGCGCAGCTGATCTTCGGCGGTGACCTTGCGTTCGACGAACTCGCCGATCTTGGCATCGACGTCGCGCATTTCCTTCGCGACTTCGCTCGACAGCTCCTGGTCGATCTGGATGATCTGCAGTTCCAGTTCGGAGATCTTTCCCTTGGCCTGCGCGGTGGTCGCGATCAGCTGGCCGCGCTCGCCCTGCAGGCGCGTGGCCTCGCGCTCGAGCTGGGTCAGCCGGTTCATCTGGATCAGGTTCTTCTTGAACAGGTCGCGGACGCCTTCGAGCTCGCGCTCGATCAGCTCGATTTCCTTGGTCTTGGCATTCTGCTGCGCCGAAAGGCCGGTGATCTCCTCTTGCAGCTGCCCGATGCGCTGGCGCAATTGAGACTTCTGACCGTCGCGCGCGGTGCGGCGCAATTCGAACAGCTTCTGTTCGCTGTCGAGGATCGACTGGACATCGGCAGTCGCGTTCTCCGCAAGCCATGACGGGAACTTGATGGCGGATGCGTTGTCGCGCTCGGCTTCGAGCCGAGCCTTGCGTGCGGACAATTCGTTCAGGCCGCGCGTCACGATCGCGAGATTGGCGCGCGTCACCGTCTCGTCGAGGCGAACGACGATATCGCCTTCCTTGACCGAGTCGCCGTCACGCACGCGCACCTCACCGACGATGCCGCCGGTCGGATGCTGCACGCGCTTGACGTTGGAATCGACGACGATTTGTCCGGGCGCGATCAGGGCGCCGGACAATTGCGCCGTGGCGGCCCAGCCGCCGAACCCGATCACGAGGATGCCGACGACAAGGGCGCCGGCCACGATGTGGCGGCGGATCGAGGGGTGTGCTGCGGAGCGCGGTGTCATGCGGGGCCTCGTCCGGGAATGACTTGGAGCGGCTGCACGGCAGGTGGAGGAGCGGGCGGAGCGGGTGGCACGGGCGGCGCCGTCGGCGCACCCGGGCGCTGCAGAACCTTGGCGAGGACCTGGTCCTTCGGACCCACCGGATGCTGCATGCGGCCCCCGCCCATCACGAGGATCAGGTCGACGGCTTCAAGGGCGCTCGGGCGATGCGCCACGATCACGGCGATGCCGCCCCTCTTGCGCACGCTCATCACCGCGCGGGCCAGCGCCTCGTCGCCTTCATAATCGAGGTTGGAGTTGGGCTCGTCCAGCACCACCAGGAACGGATCGCCATAGAGCGCGCGGGCAAGCGCAATGCGCTGCGCCTGACCGGCCGACAGCGCGCTGCCCTGTTCGCCGACTTCAGTCTCGTAGCCGTCCGGAAGCTTGACGATCAGGTCGTGCACGCCTGCGGTCTTGGCGGCGTTGATGATCGCCTCGGGATTGGGCTCGCGCTCGAACCGCGAAATATTCTGGGCGACGGTTCCGGCCAGCAATTCCACATTCTGCGGCAGGTAGCCGATATGCTTGCCCAGCGCGTCCGGCATCCATTGATCGAGGGCGGCGCCATCGAGGCGCACATGGCCGCGGATCGGCTGCCACAGCCCGACGATCAGCCGCGCCAGCGACGACTTGCCCGACGCGCTCGGCCCGATGATGCCGAGGCCGTTGCCGGCGCGGAGCACGAAGCTGACATCCTGGACGATGATCTTCTGGACGCCGGGGGGCGCAGCCGCGACATTTTCGACCGCGAGGCTGGCGCGCGGCGCTTGCAGGGGCATGACGTCGCGCTGCGTCGGGAACAGGGAGAGGAGGCGGTTCAGCCGCTCCCAGCCCTGTCGGGCGGCCTGGAAGCCCTTCCAGTTGGCGATGGCGAGATCGACCGGGGCAAGGGCGCGGGCCGACAGGATCGAGCCCGCGATGATGATGCCCGCCGAGGCCTGCTGGTTGATCACGAGCCAGGCGCCGACCGCGAGCACCCCTGACTGGATCATCATGCGCAGCGACTTGGACAATGCGCCAAGGCCGCCGGCGACGTCGCTCGACTTGCGATGGCTCGACATGTAGCGCCGGTTCGCCTCGGCCCAGCGCCCGGAGATTCGCCCCAGCATGCCCATCGCCGAAATCGCTTCGGCATTGCGGATCGAGATTTCCGCAAGGCCGTTGCGCGCGAGCGCCGCCTGGGTCGCGTCCTGCATCGGCTTGCGGGTCCAGATCTCGGTAAACACCGTCAGTCCCACCAGGATGATGGCTCCGAACAGGGCCGCGAGCCCGATCCAGAAATGGAAGAACAAAAAGCAGATCGCGATATAGATCGGCAGCCAGGGCAGGTCGAAGAAGGCGATCGGCCCCGAGCCGGACAGGAAGGCGCGCACATTGTCGAGGTCGCGCAGCGGCTGCAGGCCGTCGCTGCGATTGCCGGAGCGCAGCGGGATTTTCACGAGGGTCTCGTAGACGCGGCCGCTCAGCGCCTCGTCGAGGCTGGCGCCGATCCGCACCATGATCCGCGACCGGATGACATCGATGACCGCCAGCATGCCGAACAGAAAGGCGGCGATGACGCACAGGCCGATCAGGGTGGGCACCGAGCGGCTCGGGATCACCCGGTCATAGACCTCCAGCATGAAGACCGAGCCGGTCAGCATCAGCACATTGCTGACGGCCGAGAACAGCCCGATCGCGATCAGCGCGCTGCGGCAGGCGGCGAGCGCCGCCGACAGCTCGGACCGGGGGGAGGCAGGGGTCGCGGGACGGCTCGACATGACAGCCTTGGTTGCGGACTCCGCGTTAAATGGCCGGTTCCGGCCGAACGCCGCTCGCCCGCCGGATGTTTACCGCAAACAACAGTATGACACGCAATGCGAATTTTGTCGCCGGCGCCATTCAGCGCGTTGGATGGTCAGACAGACCCGCCGCCGATGGTGAGACCACCGGGACCGCCCGGTTCGAATTCGAAGTTCGCCGCGGTGAGCGAATGCGGATTGACGCCCACCAACGTTATGGAATCGCCGTTTACGAAATTGATTACGGTGTCGTTCGTTTGGGTGGGGTCAATCAGGTCCTCGAGATCCTCGAAACTGTCGATCGGCAAACCTGAGATCAGGATAAGATCGTCCTGTACGCTGAAATTGTTGATGGTGTCGGTCCCGATTGTGGCCTCGCCGTTGAAATCGAAGACGAATGTGTCGCGGCCGTAGCCGCCATCCATCGTGTCGTCACCGGCGCCACCGATCAGGATGTCATTGCCATAGCCGCCGTACAGCTGATCGTTACCGTCCCCGCCGACCAGCGCGTCGTTGTAATCGCTGCCGTAGATGGTGTCGTTCCCGCCAAGTCCGTAGACAATCACCATATTGAACGAATCCGAGTGGTCCAGCGCGCACTCGTCAGAGTCGTCGCCGCCGGTGCCGATGTCGACTGTAACGGCAGTGTACCTGATTCCGGACGCGTCCGTGGCTTTCACGTTGACGAAATGGGTTCCGGATTCCGCGTCCTCAGTGGCTCGCAGAGTCCCGTCGGAATCGATCGTGAAGTCCGGGGAGCTTTCCGCGCCAACTTCAAACGTCGCATCGCCATCAGGTTCCAGCAATTTCCCCAAGGCCATGCCGGCGACGCTGACTGAACCGACATCCGGATCTGGATCGAAACCTGTCACGTCTGGTGCATCATTGACTGGCGTGACGGTGATTGTCGCGGTCGCGGTCTCGGCACTCTCTTCGCAATCGTCGTCGACGGCGACATAATTGAACGTCGTTTCGCCGTTCCAGTCGTCATCGGGACGGAAATACAGAGTAAGCGTACCATCATTGGCGGAGAGAAATGTATTCAGGTCACTGTTGTCCAGTACGGTCGAAAAGTATGATTCCCGGTAAAATTTGCCATGCGAAGGCAAGCTCGTCAGCTTGAATCCCGTGACGGTGCCGTCGACGTCGGAAGCGGTAAGCGTGATTACGATGCTATTTGCATCTTCGTTCCCACATGCCTGAACATCATTGGCGACGGGCGCGTCGTTCGTGCCGGTCACGGTGATCGTCGCAATGGCCGAGACCTGCGTGCCGTCGGCGAGCTGCATGGTGTAGGGGATACTGATGGTCGCAGTCTCTCCGACGCCGAGTGCGTCGAATGCGCTCCCAGGCGTGATCCTGATCTGGTTGTTCTCGATGACGATCGCCGGAGTCCCCAGCGTCACGCCGTGCTGGTTTTCGATGGTCACGTTTCCGATCGAAACCAGGGTCTTGATGCCCGCATAATCCTCAACGTCATTGGCGAGCACGTCGACGTACAGCACCTGGTTTTCGCACATGGAGGCGAAGTCGTCTTTGGCGTTCACAGCCCCCTTCACCGTCCAGGAGACGGATGCGGGTGTTGTCGCGCCGTATTCGTCCTGAACGGCGTAGGTCACCGTGACCGTAACCTGCTCGCCGGCCGCCAGCGACGAATAAGCCTCATTGGTCGGGTCGAGCGTGAAGGAATGCGTCAGCGGATCGTATGTCACGCCAGGCGGAAGCTCGGTCGGCACATTGACCACCGACAGGATCGCTCCGGCATCGGGATCGTGGGCGTTGGCCAGCGCGTCCTGCGTGACGGGCGCGCCATCTTCGATCGCGTCAGCTGAAACCACTCCGGTGACGACCGGCGCGTCGTTTTCGCCGGTCAGATTGATCGTGAGGATCGCCGATGCGGTGGCTCCGAACGGATCGCTGATCGTGTATCGAAACTGATCCGCGCCGGACTGGTTCTGGGCGAGCGCCGTAAAGGCCTCGTTCGGCTCGAATGTGTAGCTGCCATCCGGATTGATCGTCAGCGTTCCGAACGCGCCGGTGATGGTCGCGCCCTGCGGTCCGACGGGAACCGGCTCGCCCTGCGGCTGTCCGTTGACGACGCGCTGGACCTGCACGACCGTCAGAACGCTGCCCTCGGGGTCGGAATCCTGGCCCGGCACTCCCGCACCTGGCATGATGACATTGCCGCTTCCCGGCGCGCCGTTGGGATCGTCCACCGCGACCGGCGCCTGATTCGGCGTGACCACGACGGTGACCGACTGCGATCCGCCGCCGCCGCCGCTGCCCGTGGAGGGCGGGTTCGGCCCAGTCGGCACACCCGGAAGATCGTAGTGCAGCGCGACCGGCAATTGCGCCGGATTCTTGAGCGCGGAATTGATCGCGTCCAGCAACGGGACCTGTTGCGTCGTGACGAGCGGCCCGCCCGATCCGCCGCCGCCCTGAGCGGTGGTGCTTTTCGTATCGGGGACGTCGCCGCGTTGATCGGGATTGAAGGGGTTTTGCTGGTTATTATTGAAGATCGTGAAAATCTGCTGGACGAGGCCAAGCTCCTGCTGCAGCTCGCCCGGTGTCTTCTGGACCTGCTGCGCGATGACATCCAGCGGGCCTGCGGGCGTCACCACCCAGCCGACCTGCGAATTGTTCACGGTGGCGATCAGCGCGCCGGTGGTCTTGTTGTAGAGATTGAACGAGCCGGTGGTGCCGTCGGGCTCCAGCATGACGGAGAACCGGGTCTGGCCGTCAGCCGATGAAATTTCCACCAGCACCGCGGTGCCGCGGATGCCCATGGTGGCAACCGGGGTCTCAACCCGCATGTCGCCGGTCTTGGCGACCTGGCCGGCCACGAAGCTGAAGGTGCCCTGCACCAGGCTGATGAGGGCGGAATTGCCGGTGCCGCCTGCCGCATAGACGAAATTGTCCAGCACCATCCGCGCGTTGGCGTTCAGGGCGAAGGTGGTGCCGTCGGTAAAGACGATGGCGACCGACGAATCGCCCGAGGTCTGGACCACGTCGCCGCGACGCACGGTGTCGCCGACATTCAGCGTGACGGTCACGCCATTGCGGACAACCGTCGCAGACCCGGTCAAGGCTTCGACCCGCCCGATCACCGCCTGGCCGGACGCCGGCTGACCGCCGGCCTGCGCGGACTGGCCCGCGGCGAGGGGCCCTGCGAGCGATTCCACGACCCGCGGGCTCAGGGTTGCGCCTTCGGGCGACATCAGATGCGCCCGGGTCTCGGAGGCGAAATAGTCGGGAATGAAGAAGGAATTCCCGTCCTCGCCGACGATTTTCAGGTCGTTCGTGCCGACCCGCTTGAATTCGCCGTGGAACAGGAGATGGGCGTCGGGAACCGTAATGTAGTTCTGTGCGCCTCCCGAAACGTCGGGGCGGCCCGCTGAATCGAACACGATCGTGTCCAATTCATTCAGAGCAAGCAACGCATTCCGCATTGTCTGGTCTTCCCAACAAAGATGGGGTCCCTATGAACCGGACGCACAACAATTTTGGCGGGAACCCTTATTAGGGTACCGCCACGGCTCCATCTTCGCTGACACCCTTAGCGATTGGACCCAGTAGGGTCAATGAATGGCTAATTCGGCGTGATAGGTCAGTAAAAAAGGAAGTGACCACCCAGGCTCCCCTTTTAGACAAAAAGTGATCGGAAAGCGGCTATAGGCCACAGGCTATCACGGCGCCGTGATCGAAACGAGGGTTTGGAGCGGTTCTCACAGGCGGAGAGGGCTGGTTTCCCCGGCCTGTGGCGGTGGCGACGCAGGGTCGGGCGGCTAGCCCGACCGCCCGGCCTGCCGTCCCTCGAAGAACCTGTTCGCAGGCCGTGGCAGCCCAAGGTGCTCCCGCAGGGTGCTGCCTTCGTATTCGGACCGGAAAATGCCGCGGCGCTGCAGTTCGGGCACGACCTTGCTGCAGAAATCGTCCAGTCCGGCCGGAAGATAGGGGAAGTTGACGGTGAAGCCGTCGCAGCCGCGTTCCTCCAGCCATTCCTGCATCTCGTCCGCGATCGATTGCGCGGTGCCCACGAAGGCAAGGCCGGAATATCCGCCGAGCCGCTGCGCAAGCTGACGCACGGTCATGTTGGAGGAGCGCGCGAGATCGAGGACGTTTTGCCAGGCGGTCTTGCTGGCATTGCTTTCGGGGACGTCCGGCAACGGGCCGTCCGGATCAAACTTCGAGGCGTCGTGCCCGAGTGCGATCGAAAGCGAGGCGATGCCGCTGTCATAATGAACGAGGCTGTCGAGTTTGGCGCGCCGCTCCTTCGCGTCCTCGATGCTGTCCCCGACCAGAACCATCGCTGCCGGCAGGATCTTCATGTGATCGGGATTGCGGCCAAGCTTCTCCATCCGTCCCTTCACATCGGCATAGAAGGCCTTGCCATGCGCGAGCGTGGGTTGCGCGGTGAAGACCGCTTCCGCCGTCTCGGCGGCGATCTGGCGTCCGGCTTCGGACGCGCCAGCCTGGACGATGACCGGCCAGCCCTGAACGGGGCGTGCGATGTTCAGCGGCCCGCGCACCGACAGATACTCTCCCTTGTGGTCGAGCACATGCATTTTCTCCGGCTCGAAAAAGGTGCCGCTCTCCACGTCGCGAACGAAGGCGTCGTCGGCGAAGCTGTCCCAGAGGCCGGTCACCACATCGATGAATTCGCGCGCCCGCCGGTAGCGCTCGTCATGCGCCATGTGATCGGTCATGCCGAAATTCAGCGCCGCATCCGGATTCGAGGTGGTCACGACATTCCATCCCGCGCGACCGCCGCTGATATGATCGAGCGAGGCGAATTTCCGGGCGATGTGATAGGGCTGATCGAAGGTGGTGGAGGCGGTCGCGACCAGACCGATCCTGTCCGTCACCGCAGCGAGCGCGGGCAGGAGCGTCAGCGGATCGAACGAGGTCACCGTATGACTTCGTTTGAGGCTCTCCAGCGGCATGTTCAGCACCGCCAGATGATCGGCCATGAAGAAGGCGTCGAACTTGGCGCGCTCGAGCGTCTGCGCGAACCGTTTCAGATGCGCGAAATTGAAATTGGCATCGGGATAGGCACCCGGATAGCGCCACGCGCCGGTATGAAGACTGACCGGACGCATGAAGGCGCCGAGATGAAGTTTGCGCTTCGCAGACATGCCATTCTCCTCGCCCGCAAATTGGTTGGAAGCGGGCGAAAGCACAAGGGCCATGACATGCCGCAGATGATTGCCGCCTGCGCTGTGCAGCCGGCAAGAATTTATTTCTCCGGAACGCGCCGGGCGGAGGCGTGACGTTCTCGGGTCGCCTTGCGATTCTTTGCGAGACTAGTGCGACATCAATGTCGGCAGCGTCATGCTCGACAGGATATCGCGCGTGGCGCCGCCGAGGAGAAACTCCCGCCAGCGCGAGTGCCCGTATCCGCCCATGACCAGAAAGTCGGCGGCGCGGTCGGCTGCGTAGGACAGGATGGCGTTGCCCACCTCGATGTCCGCCGCGCTGATCCGCTGCAACGTGACATTGAGATTGTGACGCGCGAGGTGCTTGGCCATGTCGGCGCCGATTTCCTCCGCGGCGTTTTCCTTGCCGTTGGTGGCGATCAGGAGTTCGATGGCCTTCGCCTTGGCGAGGAATGGTGCCGCATCTCCGATCGCACGAGCCGCCGTGGCGCTGCCGTCCCAACAGCAGATGACGCGGTCGAGCTTGACCGGATCTTTCTGGATATAGGGCACGATCACAACCGGCCGCCCCGATCCGAACAGCGCGGATTCGACGAACAGGTCGTTGGCATCGTCGCTGTCGGGCTGCGGCTGGAGCACCACGGACAAGTCGAACCGGCGGGCAAGCTGACCGAACCGGTTCGCAGCGTCCGCCAGAAGCATGGTGGCGATCTGATGCTCGGACAATATGCCCTGCTTCTTGGCCGCGGCCTCGAACCGGGCCACCGCTTCATTGGCCTGCTGCTGGGATTCCGAAATGGCGCGGTCGATGATGTCGCCGGCGACGCCGCCCATCACGCTCGCGGGGATGGCCGGTTCGAGCGCGAAGGCGGCTGCGGTCAGGTGGGCGCCGAACGTTGCGGCAAGAGATACTGCATAATCCGCGGCCGGGTCCTGCGACCGGGCCGGCGTCAGATTCACGATGAGGTCTTTCAGCATGACGATCTCCCTTGCTCACTGTTCTTTTGACTCAAGGGGATTATTAGAGCGTTGACGCAAGTCAACGGGCGGGCGGCTCAGCAACCTTGCGTTCACCATGAGGCAAATCGTCGTCATCCAGCACACGCAGGGCCGCGCCTTCGAGGTCCTCGTATTGGCCCGTCCGCAGCGACCACAGAAACGCGAACAGCCCGGCAAGTCCAAGGCCGAGCGCCATCGGCACCAGATAGACGAGCACGTTCATGTCGGTCGCACCGCAGGCGTGAGCGACACCGTTTCACGCGGCGTTGCCTTGCGCGGCAAGCGCGCCCGCAGCGCATTCATCGTCACGAGGATCGAGGAGCCGGACATGGCAACGGCGGCGATCAGGGGCGTAACCAGTCCTGCGATCGCGACCGGGATCGCCACGGCGTTGTAAACGATCGCCAAGGACAAATTCTGCCGCATGATCGCCCGGGCGCGGCGAGCGGCGCGGACCGTCGCAAGTACCGGGCTCAGGCTCGTGCCGAGGAATACGGCGTCAGCCTGTGCCTGCGAGATGTCGGTTGCGGTGATCGGGGAGATCGAGACATCGGCCGCGGCGAGGGACGGCGCGTCATTGAGCCCGTCGCCGACCATCAGCACTTTGTGTCCGCTAGCCTTCCAGGATTCGATAAGTGCGACCTTGTCCGCGGGCGTCATGGCCGCGTGCCAGTCGGCAATACCGAGAGCTTCGGCAATGGGCCGGACCGCGGGTTCACGATCGCCGGACAGAATATGAACGGGAATGCCGAGCTGCATCAGACCGCAGACGGTTTCGACAGCATCCGGCCGCAAGGCCTGATGGATCACGAAGACCGCTTCGCGCGCGCCATGCCGGAAGGCGATCAGCGACGCGCCCGGATGGCTGACGATAAGGGCGTACGGGACTTCGACCTCGCAGAATGCGGGACTGCCGAGCCGCGCTTCGATGCCGTCGACCAATGCGCGAACGCCGCGGCCAAATTCCTCGGTCACGCCGTCGAGCGGTTCGCAGTCGGGCTGTTGACGGGCGATCGCAGCGGAGAGGGGATGACGGCTTGATCGGGCAAGCCGTCCGGCCAGAGCGAAGACCTGCGGGTCGATCTCGGCCACGTTGATCACATTGGGTTCGGGCAGAGTGAGGGTGCCGGTCTTGTCGAACACCGCGATATCGGCTTCGGCGAGACGCTCGATCGCATCGCCCGCATTCAGGAACACCCCGGCCCGGAACAGCGCACTTGCCGCAACCACCTGCACCGCGGGAATGGCAAGCGCCAGCGCGCAGGGGCAGGTAATGATCAAGACCGTGATGGCGGTGACGATCGAGGCATGAAGCGATTGTCCGGCCAGCATCCAGCCGACAAATGTCAGTGCGGCAGTCGCATGCACCATCGGCGCATAATAGCTCGCGATCCGGTCGCTCAGTTTCACATAGCGCGATCGCGCATTCACCGCCTTGTCGAGCAGGCGATCGATGTCATCGAGGAACGTGTTCTCGCCGGCTGCGGTGATGCGGATGGTCAATGCGCCGTCGAGATTGATGCTGCCGGCATAGACCTGCCGGCCCGAGCGGACTTTCGCGGGCGTGGTTTCACCGGTGATGAGACTTTCGTCGAGATGAGCATGCCCGCTGACCACGACGCCGTCCGCGGCAATCCGTTCACCGGCCCGCACCAGGATGCGGTCGCCGACCCGCAAGGCGGCCGAGGGAATTTCGATCAACTCGCCATTGTCCATCAGCCGGAACGCGGTTGCGGATTTCAGGGCGGCGAGGTTGCCGGCAAGGGCGCGGGTGCGCCGGCGCATCATCTGATCGAGCACGCGCCCGCACAGCAGAAAGAAGATCAGCATGATCGCGGAATCGAAATAGGCGTGCTCGGCGGAATGCATGGTCTCGTAAAGCGAGAGGCCGAGCGCGAGCAGGATTCCGAGCGAGATCGGCACGTCCATGTTGGTGTGGCGTGCCTTCAAGGCGTTCCAGGCGCTGCGGAAGAAGGGCTGGCCCGCATAGGCCGCTGCCGGCAATGCGATCGCGGCCGACAGCCAGTGAAACAGGTCGCGCGTTTCGGGCGTGATGTCGGTTACGTTGCCGGACCACACCGACACCGAAAGCAGCATGATATTCATCGCCGCAAAGCCGGCCACGGCGAGGCAGCGCAGCAGGAATTTGGAATGGGCGACTTCCTGGCTTTCGCTCGATTGCTGGCGGAAGGGATTGGCGTGATAGCCCATCCCTTCCAGAAGGCGGATCGCCTCGTCCGGATCGAACGAGGGGTCCCTCCAGGTCAAGGTGAGGCGCCGGTTGGTGAAATTCAGCCGCGCATCGGCGAGCCCGTGAACGGCCTTGAGCGACCGTTCGATCCGGCCGATGCAGCCGCCGCAATGGATTCCGTCGACAACGACATCCATGGTCGCGACGCCATCGGCGGCACGACGCGTATAATGAGAATAGTCACGGCGCTGTGTTGCGGTCATTTGAGCACCACGCGGCTCCTGGTGCGGTAGATGCGCTCGCCGTCCCGCGTCACGTCGATCAGCAAGGTCCATTGCCCGGCGCTTGCGTCGGTCGTGCCGCGGAACGTGCCATCCGCCATCCGGATCAGTTCGATGCTGTGGTCGAGGCGCGCATTCAGCGGATGCGCAAGCTGCGCCGCGACCTTGATTCCGGGGACCGGCTTTTGCGTCCGATCCTTGATGGCAACGGTCAGGATAGCGTCGCCCGATGGCGCGCGGGCGAGCTGTCCGTCGACCTGCCAGTTCAGCGCGTCTTGCGCTCGGGCTGCCGCTTCCTCCTTATTGTAGGCGAGCCCGGCCTTGTAGGAGGAACCGGTCTCCGTCCCGGCAAAGGTCTTGACCGCGACATGCACCATCACCGCATTGACCGCGGCCACGACGACGAAGAAGCCGACGAAATAGAGAAGCACCCGTTTCCCGGTCAATTCTTGTCCTTTGGGATTGATGCTGCTGCCGCTGCCGCTCATTTGGAACGCTCCGGTGCGCGGAAGTGATCCTTGGCTTGCGCCCACTCGCGCGAGTCGAGATCGACGACATGGAAAATGATCGGCGTCGAGGCGAGGGGAGCGAAATCGTAATTGTTGACCAGCACGCGGAATTCACGGGATTGGTCCGGCCCGACCTCGACGTTGTGAGCCGCGCCGAGCGGCAGGCCGATGATCTCGACGGTCGAGGCCGGGACGCCCTGCACCGAAACCGCGAAGCGACGGGGTTCGAGCCGCTTGTTCAGAATCCGCAGCGTGTAGCCGTTGCGGATCGCCCCGTCGGTCATACGCACGAAGACCGGATTGCGGTCGTGGATGACGCTGACGTCGAAGGCATGCCGGGTCAGCAACGCGTAGAGCATGATGCCCCCGACCGCGGCGATGATCAGGGCATACATCACGGTGCGGGTTCGAACGATCTTCTGAACCGGGGGCTCACCCGCGAGCCGCCGCTGCAGATTGACTTCGCTGTCGTAGCCGATCAGCCTCTTGGGCCGGCCGATCTTCTCCATGATGTTGTCGCAGGCGTCGATGCACAGGCCGCACTGGATGCATTCGAGCTGTGCGCCGTTGCGGATGTCGATGCCGGTCGGGCACACATTCACGCATTGCCGGCAATCGATGCAGTCGCCCGCGGGCAGGCCTTCGAGCCGAAGCTGCTCGCTCTTCTTGACCGAGGCGCGCGGTTCGCCGCGGTCGAACCGATAGGCGACGTTGAGCGCGTATTCATCGGTGAGCGCGGCCTGGATGCGGGGCCACGGACACATATAGGTGCAGACCTGCTCGCGCATGTGACCGGCGAGCATGTAGGTCGTTCCCGTCAACATCGCGATCCAGCCATAGGCAAGGAGAGGCGCGTGGCCGGTCGCGAGATCTTTGACCAGCGTCGGAGCGTCGGCGAAATAAAGAACCCAGGCGCCGCCGGTCCACCACGCAACCATGAGCCAGAGAAAATGCTTCAGCGCCTTGCGGGCGATGCGTTGCGTCGTCCATGGCCCGGCGTCCGCCAGCATCTGCTGACGGCGATCGCCTTCCACCAGGCGCTCGATGGCCAGGAACAGGTCAGTCCAGACGGTCTGCGGGCAGAGATAGCCGCACCAGACGCGGCCGGCGACGGCGTTCATCAGGAACAGCGTCATCGCCGCAATGATCAGGAGACCGGTGAAGAAATAGACCTCCTGCGGCCAGATCTCGATGAAGAAGAAGTAGAAGCGACGGCCGGGGAAGTCGATCAGCACCGCCTGATCGGGCGCGTCCGGCCCGCGATTCCACCGCACGAACGGGAGGAAATAATAGATGCCGAGCGTGACGATCAGCACCGCCCATTTGATGTTGCGGAAGGTGCCGTGAACGCTCTGCGGATAGATCTTCCGGCGTGCGGCATAGAGCGGAGGCTCGGGATCGTGCAGATCATCGACAGGTTGCGGGGCGCCGTTTCCGGATGACCCGGAAGCGGCCCCCGCCTTGGTGCGATGATCGATGACGAGCGTAGCCATGAGCGCCTATTTCTGGCCGCCGCCGAGCCCATGAACATAAACGGCAAGGGACTTGATGGTGGTATCGTCAAGGCGCGGCGCCCAGGCCGGCATCACCGCACCGCGGCCGTTCATCAGTCCTTCGACGATGGCTTCAAGACTCGGACCATAAAGCCAGATCTGGTCCGTCAGGTCCGGCGCACCGATCTCGCGATTGCCCTTGCCATTTTCGCCGTGGCAGGACGCGCAATTCTCGGCGAAGACCTTCTTCCCGCGCGCAAGATCCGCATCCGCCGCGGCCGGCAGCCCGGACAAGGACCGGGCGTAGTTGGCGACCGCGAGAATGTCGGGCGTCGTGAGCAGCTTGTCGCGCCCGAAGGCCGGCATCGATCCCTGCCGTGACTTGTCGTCGGTCGAGCGGACGCCGTGACGGATGGTGTATTCGATGTCCGAAAGCTTGCCGCCCCACAGCCAGTCGTCGTCATTGAGATTGGGATAGCCCTTGGCGCCGCCACCGCCTGCGCCATGGCACGGCGCGCAATTGTCGGCGAAGGCAGCGCGTCCTTGCGCGCGTGCAAAGTCCAGCATGCGCTGGTCGGCGATGATCTCCTGGAGCGGGGTCGCAGCGATCTGATCCGCCATCGCCGAACGCTGCTGGCGCAAGGCCGCGAGATCCTCCGCGACGGCCCCCCGCGAGCTCCAGCCGAAGACGCCCTGCGTGTATTGCGTCACCAGTGGCCAGGACGGGTAGACGATCCAGTAACCGATCGACCAGACGATCGTAGCGTAGAACACCCACAGCCACCAGCGCGGCAGGGGGTTGTTGAGTTCGCGAATGCCGTCCCATTCGTGCCCGGTGGTCTCGGTGCCGGTGACGGCATCAATCTCGTGCTTGGCCATGATGGTCAATCATCCTCCCGCAGCGGCATGCGTGCGGCTTCGTCGAACTTCGTCTTGTTCGATGGCCAGAACGCGTAGACGAGCACGACAAGGAACACGCCGACGAAGTAGACGAGGCCCCAGGTCTGAGCGAATTCGGCTAACGTCTTGTATGTCTCGGACATGGCGACGGCCTCAGCGGATGTTGGCTTTGTTGTCGTAGAGCTTGAAGTCGACCTGCGTGCCGAGCATCTGCAGGTAGGCGATCAAGGCATCGGCCTCGGAAATCGCGTTTGGATTGCCGTCATAGTCGCGGGCCTGTGCATTCGGATAGCGCTTCAGGAGCGCATCCGCGTCCGGATGATCGGCGGCCGACTGGGCGCGCAGGTCGGCTGTGGCGTTGGCGATCATCTCCGGCGAATAAGGCACACCCAGTACGGCCTGGACCTTGAGATCGTCCGCGATGTGCTTGTAGTCGAGCTCGGTGCGCGCCAGCCATGGATAGGAGGGCATGACCGTGCCGGGCACGACCGACTTCGGCGAATTCAGATGGTCCCTGTGCCATTCGTCGGAATATTTGCCGCCGATGCGCGCGAGATCGGGACCGGTGCGCTTGGAGCCCCACTGGAACGGCCGGTCATACATGCTCTCGGCGGCGAGCGAGTAATGCCCGTACCGCTCGACCTCGTCCCGCATCGTGCGGATCATCTGCGAATGGCAATTGTAGCAGCCCTCGCGGACATAGATGTTGCGGCCGGCAAGTTCGAGCGGCGTATAGGGACGCACGCCCGAAACCTTCTCGATCGTGCTCTTGAGATAAAACAGCGGCACGATCTCGACGAGGCCGCCGATGGAGATCACGATCAGAACGCCGATCAACAGGATGATCGAATTCTTTTCGAAGATGGCGTGTTTCGACCAGAGAGACATTGCGATTACTCCGCCGGAACCAGTGCGGCCGAGCCGCCTTGCTGAACCGATTGTTCTTCGGCGACGGCGATCGTCATCCAGATATTGAAGGCCATGATCAGTCCGCCGATCAGGAACAGGATGCCGCCGATCGCCCGGATCACGTAGAACGGATGCATCGCCTCGACGGTCTCGATGAAGGAATATTCGAGGAAGCCGAGGCTCGTGTAAGCGCGCCACATCAGGCCTTGCAGGATGCCGGACACCCACATCGCGGTGATGTAGAGCACGATGCCGATGGTCGAGATCCAGAAGTGCCAGTTGACGAGCTTGAGCGAGTAAAGCTCGCGCTTGTGCCAGAGCCACGGGACCAGGCAGTAGATCGCGCCGAACGACACATAGCCGACCCAGCCGAGCGCGCCGGAATGCACGTGGCCGATGGTCCAGTCGGTGTAATGCGACAGCGAGTTCACCGCCTTGATCGACATAAGCGGACCTTCGAAGGTCGACATGCCGTAGAACGCAACCGACACCACCAGCATGCGCAGAACCGGGTCGGTGCGCAGCTTGTCCCACGCGCCCGAGAGCGTCATGATTCCGTTGATCATGCCGCCCCAGGACGGCATCCACAGCATGATGGAGAAGGTCATGCCGAGGGTCTGCGCCCAGTCGGGCAGCGCAGTGTAGTGAAGGTGGTGCGGGCCGGCCCAGATGTAGAGGAAGATCAGCGCCCAGAAGTGGATGATCGAGAGCCGGTATGAATAGATCGGACGATCGGCGCGCTTCGGGATGAAGTAATACATGATGGCGAGGAAGCCGGCGGTGAGGAAGAATCCGACCGCGTTATGGCCGTACCACCATTGCACCATGGCATCCTGAACGCCCGCCCAGACAATGTAGGATTTCGGTGAGAAGAGAGAGACCGGAACCGCCGCGTTGTTCCCGAGATGCAGCACCGCGATGGTGACGATGAAGGCGAGGTAGAACCAGTTGGCGACATAGATGTGCGGTTCGGCGCGCCGCATCAACGTGACGAGAAACACCATCAGGTACACGACCCAGACGATGGTCAGCCACAGGTCGGCATACCATTCGGGTTCGGCGTATTCCTTGCTCTGGGTGATGCCGAGCAGATATCCGGTGCCGGCGACCACGATGAAGAAGTTGTAGCCAAGAACGACGAACCACGGCGCGAGATCGCCGGCGAGACGCGCGCGGCAGGTTCGCTGCACGACGTAGAATGAGGTGGCGAGCAGGACATTGCCGCCGAATGCGAAGATGACCGCGGAGGTGTGCAGCGGCCTGATCCGGCCGAAGGTCAGCCACGGCAGATCGAAATTCAGGACCGGGAAGGCGAGTTCAAGCGCGGCGTAGACACCCACCGCGAATCCCGCAATGCCCCAGAACACGGCAGCGATGGTCGCGAACTTGACCGGCCCCATGTTGTAATTGGGCTTGCCGTCGATGGTGAGCGGTTCGGCCGCCGCCGGCCGATTGAAATAGCGTTCGACGATCGCGAACACTGCGGCCGCGCTTCCTGCCGCGAACAACGAGGCATGGAACGCGTATTCAGGCGTATGCGCCATCGCGGCGATGAAGAAGGACAGAAATGCGGTGGCAGCGAAAACGAGCGCCAGCGCGCCCTCACTGACGCTCATCGTTTTGAGAGAGCCAACCGGTGTGTGTGACATGGAACCCCGTGCGCGGACCGAGATTGCGAGAACTTCGCAACATCAATGATGCGTTCGCGCCGGACCGTTGTTGATCGAGGTCAACCGCAGTGCAAAAAAACGCTGGAAACAGTTGATTCAACGCAAGGCTGGCCGCGCGAGCGTGAGCGAAATGGTTCCAGCACAGGAGGTGACCATGACGGTTCAATCGGTCGCGCGGAACTCAGGTTTTCTTCATTCGATCAGTGAGGCCTGGAATCGCTTTCGCAGGCGCCGCGCAGCGGCAGTGGAGTTGCAGGCGCTGGGCAATGCCGAACTCGAACGCATGGTAAGGGATGCCGGTCTGTCCTTCGCCGATGTGCTGGATCTGGCCAGGCAATCTGGCGATTCCGCCTCGTTGTTGTACCGGCGTCTGGAACAGGCCGGCATCGACCTCAAGGCGCTGGATTCGGCGGTCTTGCGGGATATGCAGCGCTGCTGCTCGTTCTGCGACAGCAAGAGCCGGTGCGAGCACGACATGGATACCCGGCTCGACACCCAGCCGAAAGCCGCAGCGTGGCCGGATTATTGCCCCAACCGGATGACGGTTGAAGCGCTAGGCGCCGCGAAATGTCATTGATAGCGCGGATCACGGCGTCAGCGCGGATCATCGTCGCCCTGGCCGGCACGGCCGGGGCGATTTCGCTTGCAACGATCCTCTCAACCACGCCGGCATTTGCACAGAGTGCGCAGCGCGGCGTGGTCATCGCGCGCACCTATTGTGTGTCTTGCCACGCCATCGACAAGGTCAGCCCGAGTCCGCTGAAGGATGCGCCGCCCTTCCGCGATCTGCACAAGAAGTATCCGGTCGAGAGCCTGCAGGAAGCGCTGGCGGAGGGTATCATCACCGGTCATCCGAGCATGCCGGAATTCCGCTTCGCTGTTGATCAGGTCGCCGATTTCATCGCCTTCCTGAAGAGCTTGCGCTGAAGGCCCGGATCTATGCAGCAAATGAAAAAGAGCGGCTCAAGGGCCGCTCTTTTGTTTTCAAGTATTCAAGTTTGGCGACTTGCTCACACCGGCTCGACCGATATGACCCGATAGGTATGCGTTGTATCCGCTTCGCGGACCGAGACATATTCGCCAACTTCGAAATGCTCGTTCTCGAAGTGGTAGCCGGATTCGTCGTCCTCATCGCCGCGAATGTCGTAGTGGAACGCCCAGCCGCCGTTGCGCCGTCTCACCAGATGACCGATGTCGTCATCCTCGCCCGAGCGGAAGCGCACGACGCGGCACGCGTCGCGACGGTCCTTCCAGGTTTCGGGGTCGAACCGGTGATCCTTGTCGAGCGGAGCGACGATGATATAGCCGCGCCCGGCGCTTCCGGCCGGATGGCCCTTCTCGCGGGCCAGTTCCAGACGGATCTTCCGAAAATTCCTCGGCAATGCAGGAGCATGGACGGTCGCCATCGCTTGTCCTCCTCAGGAATCGAGGTTGAGCAGCGCCTGTCGGTTGCGGAGGATCATGCGGCGCGACGTGGCAAGCTCGATGGCCGAGGTTTGCTGAAATTGTGTCAGCGTGCGGGACACCGTCTCGATCGTCAGTCCGAGATAATCGGCGATGTCCTGCCGTGACATCGGCAGTTCGACCGCTTCACCCGTGAGCCGGTTCGACAGGTCGATCAGGAAAGACGCAACGCGCTCCTGCGCGGTCTTGACCAGAAGCATGGCATGACGCCGTGCCTGTTCGAGTTCGCGGGCGGTGTGCGACCAAAGGCGATTTGAAACCTCCGCATCCTTTGCGGCGGCTGCAAGAAGCGCCGAGCGGCGAACGACGGCGATGGTCGATGCGGAAACCGCTTCGGCGGAAGAGGCGTGGTGCGAGCCGAGCTCGATGCCGAACACGTCGCCGGGGAAGTAGAAGGCTTCGATCTGGCGGCGCCCGTCCTGCAGGATCTTGTAAACGCGGACCGATCCGGTCAGGACCTTGTACACATAATCGGCCGGCTCATTCTCGCCGTAGATTTCCACATCCTTGGCAAAGGACATGCGCGCGCCGGTCAATTCGATTGCTCCGAACAAGGTCTGAACCTGGTCGGATGCTCCGTGAGACAGGGAGGCACGATCGACGAGGTGCGACCGGTTGAGTGCCTGAGCGTGCATGGCGTGTGCTCCTGTAACGATCTGGAGTCTTGATACGGAGAACCCGCACCCGCGAAAATTCGGATATTCCACCTAAGGGAAATCCCGTAGGTGACGTGTTGAACATCCCGCGGCCTCCCGTTAAGCTATTGGAAGAAATGCGGAATTTGGAAATGCCGGTCCGTCATAGCTGGGTCGTCAACGGGTTCGCCGCGATCATGATCGCCGGCGTCTTGATCGCCCGGGTCTTTGTTTTCCCCAATGTTGAGGGCGGATCGGTCTATCTGTTTCTCGTTCCCGTTGTGCTCGTCATCAGCGCGGTCAGCGGGCCGCTGCCGGGCTGCCTTGCGACCGGCCTGATCGCGGCGATCGAAATCTGGCTCTCAGGAAGTGCGTTGTCGCGGACGGACATCGTCAATGCCGCGGCATTTCTGGCGATCGGATTCGGTCTGGCATGGCTCGGCGGGCGGATGCAGCGGGCGTGGCAGGCGGTGGAAGCCACCAATCTCGATCTAGTCGCGCGCGAAGCGCATCTGAAATCGATTCTCGACACCATTCCGGATGCGATGATTGTCATCGATCCGAAGGGAAAAATTCAGTCCTTCAGTACGGCGGCCGAGCGCCTGTTCGGCCACAAGGCGGAGGACATGCTGGACAAGAATGTCAGCATTCTGATGCCGTCACCCTATCGTGAGAGCCATGATTCCTATCTGGAGCGCTATCTTCGGACCGGAGAGCGCAAGATCATCGGTGTCGGCCGCGTCGTCGTGGGCGAACGCAAGGACGGATCGACTTTCCCGATGGAGTTGGCGGTTGGCGAAATGCGGTCAAACGACAAGCTGTTCTTCACCGGCTTCATCCGCGATCTGACCGAGCGGCAGAAAACGGAAGGCCGGTTGCAGGAATTGCAGGCCGAGCTCATTCATATTTCCCGTCTGACCGCGATGGGCGAAATGGCATCGACACTGGCGCATGAACTGAACCAGCCGCTTTCGGCGATATCGAATTATCTCAAGGGTGCCCGTCGCGTGCTGGAAGCAAAGTCCGACAATGCGCAGGCGCTCGTGTCGGAAGCCCTCGCCAAGGCAAGCGAACAGTCGCTGCGGGCCGGCCAGATCATTTCGAGACTGCGCAATTTCGTTGCGCGCGGCGAAGCCGAACGAAAGCCGGAAAGCCTGTCGAAGCTGCTTGAGGAAGCGAGCGCGCTCGCCCTCGTGGGCGCCAAGGACCAGGGCGTCAAGGTGCGCTTTGACCTCGATACCAGCAACGACCTTGTCTTCGCGGACAAGGTGCAGGTGCAGCAGGTCGTGCTGAATCTGATCCGCAACGCCATCGAGGCAATGGCAGACACGCCGCAGCGACAACTTGTGATTTCGTCGGCTGCGCAGGATGGCCAGATGGTGCGGATCAGTGTGGCCGATACCGGGACCGGGCTTTCGCCGGAAGTGCTACCGCAGCTTTTTCAGCCCTTCGTAACCACCAAGCAGCACGGAATGGGGGTTGGCTTGTCGATCTCCAAGACGATCATTGAAGCGCATGGCGGCCGGCTTTGGGCCGAGCCCAATCCGGGTGGGGGAACGGTGTTTCACGTCACACTCAAGCTCGCGCCGAGCGAGGTTATTCGCGATGCCTGAACGCAATCACGTCCATATCATCGACGACGACGAGGCTGTCCGCGACTCGCTGACATTTCTCCTGCGATCGGCCGGTCTCGATGCGATCCCCCATCCATCGGCGACGCAGTTCCTGGAAGGGCTGACCCGCGACGTTGCGGGTTGCGTGATCACCGATGTTCGCATGCCGGACATGAGTGGCCTGGAATTGCTGAACCGGCTTCGCGGGATGTCGTACATGATCCCCGTCATCGTGATGACGGGTCACGGCGACATCCAGCTCGCGGTGGAGGCCATGAAGGCCGGGGCGCTCGACTTCCTGGAGAAGCCGTTCGACGATGAACGGATTCTCGCTTCGGTCAAATCGGCCTTGGCAGTGCGCCAGGCGGAGGACGAGCGCATCGGTGCCCGTCAGCAGGTCGAGGAGCGCCTCGCCAGCCTGTCGCAGCGGGAACGCCAGGTGCTGGATGGTCTTGTCGCCGGGCTGCCGAACAAGGCAATCGCCCACGACCTCGGGATCAGTCCGCGGACGGTCGAGGTCTACCGCGCGAACGTCATGACCAAGATGCAAGCCGGCAGTCTGTCGGAGCTGGTTCGCATGGTGCTCCTGGCACAAACACCCTGAGTCCCTTGGCCGGGTTTGATCCTGATCAAAAGCCGACCGGAAAAAACCGTTCAGCTTGGCTGAATGAGTCAGGATTTGCCGCCGTTAAGGCCTTGCCCACGCTGTAGAATAACGATGCGTGCCGAGCGATCGGAGGACGCTGGCGGCTATGACCGATTCACCTGCCTCCGCTGCGACCTGGTTCTATCCTACCGGCGGGCAGAGCCGGCCGCGAAGCCGGATGAGCCGGATTCGCAGCGCTCCTGACGCGAACCGGCCAGGCGACCCGGATAAGATTCCTTGAGCGTTGCGGGTGCGGCCGCTATCAGCGCAGCATCCGGCGGGGGATCGGTCGCGTCCAACGGGTAGTGGCTGCGATCGCGATCCCGCCTTCAAGTCGGACCGCGTGAGGCTTTTTTGGCTGCAAAGCGATTGGTGATTGGCATCAGCGGAGCATCCGGCGCGATCTATGGCGTCCGATTGCTCGAGCTGATGAAGGACTCCGGTATCGAAACCCACCTTATTATATCGCGTGCGGCGCGACTGACGCTGGCCCACGAGACCGATATCTCGGTTGCCGATGTCGAGGCGCTGGCAACCGTCGTCTATCCGGAGCAGGATGTCGGGGCCGCCTGTTCGAGCGGATCGTTCAGGACGCTCGGCATGATCGTCGCCCCGTGTTCCATCAAGACGATGGGCGAAATCGCCACCGGCACCACGACCAACCTCGTCTCCCGCGCGGCGGATGTCTGCCTGAAGGAACGCCGCCGTGTGGTGCTGATGTTGCGCGAGACCCCGCTGCATCTCGGGCATATCCGCAGCATGGCCGCGGTCACGGAGGCCGGTGCGATCGTCTATCCTCCGGTACCGGCTTTCTATGCGCGGCCGGCCTCGCTCGAGGAGATGATCGACCACACTTTGGGCCGGGTGCTCGATCTTTTCGACGTCGAGATCGGCACGGTGCGGCGCTGGTCCGGCAGGTCCCGCAAGCAAAGCTGACATCGCGGATGACGGCGCTCGACCTCGACAACCCGTTCTGGCACTTCTCGCTCAAGGTTTATCAGGCGCCCGGCGTTTCCGAAGAATGTCTGCGGGCTCAGGACGAACTCAGTATCGACGTCAATGTCCTCCTCTACGCCGCCTGGCTCGGTGCCGTGCAGGGCATTGCGCTGGATACTGGCGCCGTCGCCTCGATCGAGAAGGCCCTGGGGCAGTGGTCCGCCGCGGTGGTGAAACCCCTGCGCGCGGTCCGGCGTGGCCTGAAAGAGCGTCCGGACATCGCGGAGCCGTCAATCAAGACCACCCGAAGTCGCGTTGCCGAGATCGAGCTGTTCGCGGAGCAGGTCGAGCAGGCGATGCTCCACCGGATGACGAATGGCTTCGGCCAACCGGGGCAGGGTTCATCCGCGCTCGCGCAAAAGAACATACGATCTGTTCTTGCAGCTCACGGTGCGGACGCCTCAGCCTTCCCGCTGACGAAGCTGCTCGCGGCATCCTCGGCGTGCGACTGATCGTGCCTCGCTAGTCAAGCGGCTTCGGTGTGTCACCGGCCCAGGCCGCCGCGATCAGCGCACGCACCGCCACCTTCTCGATCGGCCGGGGATTCCAGTACGGATTTTGTACGGCAAGCTCGGTGGCGCGATCGATCCCGCTTTCAGGCATGCCGAGCGACTTCAGGCTGCGCGGGCTGCCGAGACGCGTTGCGAGATCGACAAGTCCCGACGTGCCGTCGGCGGCCCCGAGTGCGCGGGCGACAGCTGCATCGGCATCGGGCGCGGCCTTGGCGTTGTAGGCCATCGCATAGGGCAGGATCACGGTGTGCGTATCGGCATGCGGCAGATCGAACGCGCCGCCGATGACGTGGCACAACTTGTGATGCAGGGCCATGCCGACGGAGCCAAGGCATACGCCGCACAGCCAGGCGCCATACAGCGCTTGGGCCCGAGCCTCCGGATCTTTCGGGTTGGCAACAATCTGTGGCAGCGCCCGGCCCATCGCCGCGATCGCCTGCTCCGCCATCATGGAGATCACCGGATTGCGGTCTTGCGCATATAGCGCTTCCACCGCATGCGCGATGGCGTTGGTGCCGGACGTGACACTGAGCCGCTGTGGCAGGCTCATGGTGAAGTCGACATCATAGATGACGACTTCGGGTAGCACCTTCAGCGTGCGCTGGGTGGTTTTCACGCCGCCGCTGGTCTCGCCGATGATCGGGGTGACTTCGGACCCGGCATAGGTCGTCGGAATGGCGAATTGGGTGAGGTCGGTGCGCAATGCGATGGCTTTGCCAAGTCCGGTCGATGACCCGCCGCCGAACGCCACCGTGCAATCCGCACCGCATTCCTGCGCCTTTTGCACCGCCCGCTCGGTGACGTCGATGGGCGTATGCATGGCGGCTTCGGTGAATGTCCCGGCGGCAAGGGGGCCAAGGCTGGCGGCGATCCGATGGAGGCTGTCGGCCTGCTCGGGCGTGCTCAGGAGCAGCGCCCTGCGGCACCCGGCCCGCTCCAGCTCGTCCGACAAGCGCGAAACCGTGCCGCTGCCGAAAATCACTCTCGACGGGAGCGCGGTGTAGACAAAGGGCTGCATTCGATCCGCTTTCTTCCTGTTTTGGTGTTGTCGGTGTCCTTCAAGTCGGGCGCGATGTCAAAAAATTCCCACCGGTCCCCTCGGACAGCGAATTTTGCGATGCGCGATTATCCTTAAGTCACGGATGAGGGGTGTGTGAAACAGCCTGTATTATTAAGGCCTTTGAAGGCCGACTCATCTATGAATCGTATGCTGGGTGACTTGGGGACGCACGGGGCAGTTGCGGATGACAGCTACCGCTATGGAAAAGACTGCGGATGACGCGCGCCGCGTGCGTGCCGTCGCCGCTGCGTCCATTGGCAACGCGCTGGAGTGGTTCGACTTCATCATCTACGGCTTCTTCGCCATCACGATGGCGAAGCTCTTTTTCCCGACCGGCAACGAAACCGTTTCTCTGCTGCTCGCGCTCGCCACTTTCGGTGTGCCGTTTTTCATTCGACCGCTTGGTGCAATCGTCATCGGCAATTATGCGGACCGCCACGGCCGCAAGGCCGCATTCTCCATGACCATCGTCTTGATGATGCTCGGAACGGCCATCATCGCAGCGGCCCCGACTTACGCCACGGCCGGAGTCTTTGCGCCGATGCTGATCGTGCTGGCGCGGCTGGTCCAAGGGTTTTCCGCGGGTGGTGAGTTCGGGAGCTCCACCGCATTCCTTGCCGAACAGAATCCCGACCGCCGCGGCTTCTATGCGAGCTGGCAATTCGCGAGCCAGGGCTTCACCACCGTGCTGGCAACGATCATCGGCGTCGGCCTGACGACAAGTCTGACTGCAAGCCAGCTGGAAAGCTGGGGCTGGCGAATTCCGTTTTTGATCGGCCTCTTGATCGGACCGGTTGCCTGGTACATCCGCCGTAACGTCGACGAGACGGTCGAATTCAAGCGGATGCAGGTCAGCAAGTCTCCGGTGAAGGAGACCTTCTCCGAGGGACGGAAGCGGTTGCTGGTTTCCCTCGGCGTCGTCGCGCTGTGTACGGTATCAATGTACACCATCGTGCTGTTCATGCCGACCTATGCCACGCGTCAGTTCGGACTGACGACCTCGGTCGGTTTCCTCGGCGCCATGCTGGTTGGTGCGATTCAGGTCGTGCTGATCCCGGTCTTCGGCGCGCTTTCGGACCGCGATGGCCGGCTCACCCTCATGCTGGCCTCTGCCGCTGCGATGGTGGTGCTGTTCTACCCTATGTTTGCCTGGCTCGCGGCGTCTCCGACCCTTCAGACCCTCCTGGTCATTCAAGCGATCTTTGGCGTGCTGACTGCGGCTTATATGGGTCCGCTCGGCGCTCTGATGTCGGAATTGTTCCCGCCGCAGACGCGCACGACCGGGCTTGCCGTCAGCTACGCGTTCGGGGTCGCCATCTTCGGCGGACTCGCGCCGTTTACCAGCACCTGGCTGATCCTGATCAGCGGCAACAAGCTGGCCCCTGCCTTTTATCTCATGATGGCCGGCGTGGTCAGTCTGATCGCTCTCGTTTTCGCGCGCCGGCTGGGATGCAGATAATCGCGATCAAGGGCGGATGAACCCGGTTCCCAAGCGTGTCTTGGTTAACCGGGTCTGAAGGAGCGTTGCAGCTACAGGTGGGCTGCGATGTAACGATCTGTTTCCCGATTTCGCGAAGCGCTGCCGCAAACGCCCCGGAACACCGTCTTTACCGATTTGAAGGGGCGGTTCCTTAACAAATCCATCGAATAGTGCGGGCTGATCAAACGGGCCATCGACCCGATCGGACCATTTTGCATGAGGCTTGCGGTAGCCATAGCCCGCTTCGTCGACCGCATGAACGGGTCGGCGCCCGACCCGGTGCTGCACTTCGAACTCGTGCGCGCGCTGTATGGCGCAACGAGTACGGCGCGGCCTTTGTTCATCGCCGCGGCAGCAGCAGCATCCGTCACGGCAGTGGCATGGATGCTGAGCGACGACTTCGTCTTTGCGATCCTCGCGGCCGGCTTTGTGCTGATCGGCGCCGCCCGCGCCATTGCCGCGAGTTTGTATCACCGCGTTCAGCACGACCCCAATGATGTGATCGGGCTGAAACGCTGGGAGATGGTCGCGCTGATTGGTGCCTGGGCGTTCTCGGCGCTGGTCGGGATCACCGGCGCCTACGCGATAACGGTCCACCCGGGCACCGACGTCGAAATTCTCGTCGGCTGCTGCGTCATCGGTTACATCGCCGGCGTTTCGTCACGCAACGCCAGTCGCCCGCTGGTTACGATCGGTCAGGTCAGCTTCACCTGCCTTCCGTTCACGCTGGCGCTGATCATGCGGGCCGACGTCGCCCACCTCGTGTTGGCGGTGTTCATTGGCGCGCTCTATATCGGCTCCATCGTGATTTGCCGCAGCGTCTACGACAACCTGGTATCGCGTCATCAGGCGTTTCGGCGCATCGAGACGCTTGCGCAGCGGGACGCGCTCACCGGGCTTTGGAACCGCGCGGCGTTTCTCAGCCTGCTGGAAGCGCAATTCTATCCTTCCGTCAGAAAACAGATCGCGTTGATCGCGATCGACCTCGATCGTTTCAAGGACATCAACGACACGCTCGGCCATCCGGTCGGCGACGCCGTGCTCCGGGAAGCCGCCGACCGGATCCGGTCGGCATTGCGGCCCGGCGACGAAGTCTCGCGGGTCGGCGGCGACGAATTCCTGGTTATGCTCGTCGGGCGGCGCGCCGAGGAAGCGACGGCCATTGCGCATAACATCCTTGCGAGATTCTCCGATCCCTTCGCGATCCATATGACGCGCAGCATCTGCGGCGCCAGCATTGGTTACGCGCTGGCGCAATCCGACACCACGATGGATGCGCTGCTTCGAAATGCAGACCTTGCCTTGTACGAAGCAAAGAAGAGCGGTCGTGGACGTGCCGTCGAATACACGGCGGAATTGTCGCGCGAGTATGAAAGACGCGTCGCCCTCGAGCAGGATCTCCAGCAGGCGCTCGGGAGGGGTGAGCTTGACGTCGTCTATCAGCCGATCGTCGACCCGAGATCGGGCCGCGCGATTTGCTGCGAAGCGCTCCTGCGATGGAACCATCCGGAACTTGGTCCGATCGCGCCGGACGTGTTCATTCCCATCGCCGAAGCGACCGGCCTGATATCGTCGATCGGAGGCTGGGTCCTGACCAAGGCTTGCGTCGAAGCAACCCATTGGAGCTCCGACATCAAGGTTTCCGTCAATCTGTCGCCTTCGCAGTTCCGTCAGGGCCGCGAAATCATCGATCGTGTCAGTGCGGCGCTCGATGAATCCGGCCTGCCGCCAACCCGGCTCGACCTCGAGATCACCGAATCCGTCTTCATCGACGACAATGCCGCTACGCTCGGAATCCTCGAGGAGTTGCGCGGCATGCGTATCGGGATTTCGCTCGACGATTTTGGAACGGGCTTCGCATCGCTCGCTTACCTGAACGACTTCCCGTTCTCGAAGGTCAAGATCGACCGAAAGTTCGCGCAAATGGTCAATGACTCGACACGCGCGTCGGCGATCGTCAGCGGAACGGCGCAGATCGCGCGCGATCTGCGCATGGAGTGCATCGCCGAAGGCGTCGAGACGGAAGTTCAGCTCGAACACCTGCGCAGGCTCGGGATCAATGCGATCCAGGGCTTCCTGTTCAGCAAGCCGCTGCCGGCGCGGCAGCTTCGCGAGCTGATCAAGGGGCCGATCTTCCCGCTGACGAAGCTCGAACCCCACGGCGTCAAGCAGCGCACTTCCGCGCGCCGCAAGATCGCGTCGTAGCCATATCCCTCAGTTTGAGGTGAGGAGGCGGTGGAGAACCGCCATCCGCATGAATTTCGAGAGCCGAACCTGCTCGAAATACATGGCGTTCGGTAACGAGTCGCAAGACGGATCGATCTCGTCGAACCGCGGCAGCGGATGATAGAGCAGGGCCTTCGAACCGAGCCGCTCGATCTTTTCCGCAGTGACAGCGAATTGCCGCGGCGTGTAGTGCGGCGAGACATAGCCGGACGCCGGCGGTTCGCCGATCGCGGACATGTCGTAGGGCGCCATCATGACCGCATCGCATTCGACGAGCGCGGTATCGATGTCGGTGATGATCCGCAATCGGATTTGGTGCTCGGCGAGGGCCGACACAATGTCATTCGGAAGCTCGTAGTGCGCGGGCGGGCAGAACACCACCTCCCGCGGCCCCTCGAACCGAAGGAGCTGCACAAGCGAGCGGACCACCCGGCCGCGCGGATCGCCACCGAATGCAATGCTCTTGCCACGGAGCGTTCCAAGTCCGCGCCGCATCGCGTGGATGTCGATCAAGGCCTGGCTCGGATGCTCGTTCCAGCCGTCGCCTGCGTTGATGACCGGCACGATCGACGTCGCGGCCATGCGAGCCGCGGCCGAGCATTCGTGATGCCGGACCACGATCGCGTCCGCGAGCCGCGAGACCACGGCAGCGCAATCCTCGATCGACTCACCGATGCTCGCGTTGGTGCGCGAGGCCGACATGTCTTCCATGCCGATACATTGCGCGCCGAGAGCAACCGCGGCCGACTCAAAGCCAAGCCGCGTCCGTGTGCTGGACTGAAAGAAGAGCAATGCAACGGTGCGACCGATCAATTGCTGCCGCGGCACGAGCCCAGCTTCAAAATCGTCCGCTGTTTGGCAAAAGTCATCGACATCGTCGATGGTCAGATCGCGTGCGCTCAGCAGATGCTTGAACCGGGCCGAGCGAGTTCGTTCACGCCGGCTGCTCTGAACGAGCGCCGGCGACGCAACAGATACGTACGCCATGATGTTACAGCCTCACCGCATTCGAGGTAAGGAATTGTTAACCCAAATGCGACGTTAAGTAAATTTGCGGTCAGTGATTACCGCGCGCGCATCGGTAAAATGAAACTGCGTGCTTTCATTCACGCGCGCGCTTGATTTTCTTGAGTTTGCAGTGAGTTATGCGCGCGTTCGTGCGAACGCTGCCGCGCGGAACAGGTCTGCGCAATTAACCAAATGCGTAAAGAACGCGCGTGTTAACCAAGATGTCATCGTGCGTCGCGCGCAATTTATAAACCGTAAGCGGGTGCGGAACCCGTCCCAATGCTTCCCGTGCGCTCGGTTCGATGCATCTCCTGCATCATGACGGTGACACCGTCGCCCATGTCACGGGGACAGCTCCGGGCGGGCAGGGCGCACGCGGCGCCCCGCCCGAATGGTTCGCCTGACGCGATCGGCAGGCTCGTGGCCATATAGCGACTCTATGCAGAGCGGCCGAAGGTCACGTTCCTGGTTTTCACGTACCAGTCGAGCATCTGCTCGCCGTTCCAGTGAAGCACGCCGTCGAACTTGCTGATGTAGTCGTAGATCCGCTCCAGCGGTCCGATGCGGAACGGTTGGCCGCTGATATAGGGATGGATCGCGATCGCCATGAACTTGGCGCGCTCTGCGCTCTCCGCATAGAGCCGGTCGAAGCTTTCGACCGCCCGCTTGTAGAGATGATCGCTCTCATGATGCTGCACCAGCATCATCGGGATGTCGTTCAGCTCCACGGTATAGGGCAGGGTGACGAGCGGCCCCTTCGCGGTGCGGATCACTGTCGGCTCGTCGTCATAGACCCAGTCGCCGATATATTTCACGCCGGCCTCGACGAGGTTCTCGGGCGTATCGAGTGTCTGCGTCAGGCCCGGCCCGAGCCAGCCGACCGGCCGCTTGCCGGTGAATTTTTCGATGATGTCGCAAGAGCGGAAGATCATGCCGCGCTGATCCTCCACCTTGTGGATCGGGCCCTGGTCGAAGGCGTGGCCCATGAATTCCCAGCCGAGGTCGCGCGCTTCGCCGGCAACGCGCGGATAATCCTCGCACACCCTGGCATTGATCGAGACCGTCGGGCGGATGCCGAGGCGCTTGTAAAGATCGAAGAAGCGCCACACCCCGACCCGCATGCCGTATTCGTGC
>Ga0180222_1000870_pt1 | contig 37979 bp, 38 predicted proteins | sample eDN5th37CKraftOP_FD_151336 | JGI IMG/M metagenome (GOLD analysis project Ga0180222, IMG submission 151336) | Enriched Organic Plus compost microbial communities from Emeryville, California, USA - eDNA 5th pass 37_C Kraft OP (version 2) (version 2) ...
ACAAAACCGATCGGCCGCTGGATTTGCTATCTTTGAGCGCATGACGAACCTCCTGCCGGGCAGACAATTGCGGGCTTTGGCAGCGTTGATCGCGGCCTATGCCATCGCGTTGCAGGCGGTGTTCACGACGCTTGCGCCGGTGCAGGTGCAGGCGGACGGCTCGCTTGCGGTCTATTGCTTCGGCAACGGGGCTACGGACAGCGCCGACCCCGGCGCGCCGCAGGACCCGGCTCCCGCCGCCGGCAAGATCAGTTGCGTCCTGTGCGGCGCGTGCATGGGCGGGACCGCAATGCTTCCGGCCGGCGCGGTCGTTGCCGCGTTGCCGGTGTCGCGGCCGATTTCACTGGCGCCCCCTTCCGCCGGCGATGCCCCGCCTGCCTCCCACATCAGGGCCGGTCCGGCGCGCGCTCCTCCGATGAATGTGTGACCGTCTGCCGCGCCGTGCGCGCGGCCCATCCCACACAGATTCATCGGAGAAAGTTCATGTCACGCAAGGCGTTCCTTGCACTATCCGCTTTGGGCGTCGCGTCGCTCGCTTCTGCCGCGGCCCAGGCCCATGTCACCCTCGAAACGCGCGAGGCGCGGTCCGGCACAAGCTACAAGGCGGTGCTGCGCGTCTCGCATGGTTGCACCGGCAGCCCGACGACCAAGGTCAGCGCGCAGATCCCCGAGGGGGTCATCGCGGTCAAGCCGATGCCGAAACCCGGCTGGCAGATCGAGACCGTGCGCGGGCCGTATGGCCAGTCTTATCCCTATTTCCATGGCCAGCAGCTCAGCGAAGGCGTGAAGGAAATCGTCTGGAGCGGCGGCAAGCTGGCGGACGATCACTATGACGAGTTCGTCTTCTCGGCTTACCTCGCGCGCGATCTCAAGCCCGGACCTGTCTATATCCCGGTGACGCAGCAATGCGAGAAGGGCGAGTGGCGATGGGTCGATATCCCGGCAAACGGGCAAGACCCGCATGCGCTGAAATCGCCGGCGCCGGCGTTGATCATCCTGGCGCAGCAGAGTGAGCCAGGCGGCGGTCATGGCGCTGCGACCACCGAAGAGGCCAAGACCTACAAGGCGGGATCGCTGACGGTGGAGGGGCCGTGGGCCCGCGCGACGCCTGGCGGCGCCAAGGTGGCCGGCGGCTATCTGACAATCACCAATACCGGGCAGGAGCCGGATCGGTTGATCGGCGGTACCGTGCCGTTCGCGCGCCGTTTCGAGGTTCACGAAATGGCGATGGAGGGCGGCATCATGCGGATGCGGCCTCTCGCCAATGGGCTCGAGATCAAGCCGGGAGAGACCGTTGAGCTGAAGCCGGGCGCTCATCACCTGATGTTCCTCGACCTGACGTCCGGCCTGAAGGTCGGCCAGTCGGTGAAGGGCACGCTGCAATTCGAAAAGGCCGGAAAGGTCGACGTCGAGTTCAAGGTCAGCCCGATCGGAAGCGGCGCGCCGAAACCAGCAGGCCATTCGCATCATCACTAGCGAAACCGCCGGGCCTACTGCAGCCAACATGGAGGCGCTGTGCCTGCCCGCACAGCGCCTCAAACTTTTGCGGATCGCCCGGCGCTTTTGTCCGGAAGATATAAAACCACTTTGATCTTCCACGAAGGAACGACCTGTCGCAGAATTCTGCGATCGTGATGCATACAAGCGAGGACAGCGAGAAGCGTCTCCGCGATTATTTTGTCCGGCACATCCAGATCGCAAAGGCTCGCAATGCCGGTTTCATTCCGGAAACCGCATCGTGCGCGCGAGTCCGGACTGGAGCGCGAAGATCGGATTGTCGCCGTCGGACCTGATCAAACTGAACCGCCGCAGCGTTGCTGTTGGTCACGTTGCGTGAGGAATTCGAGACCGAAATTCTGTCCGATGCCGGTTTCCGGCAACATCGGTCCGCGCGGCGACGGCTATTTCCCCGATCAGATGATGACCGGCGACGAGGCGACGCGCTGCTACGCCTTTCAATGCGATCTGTCGCCGATACCGAGTCCTGATCTGATCAGCGCGGCGAAGCCGAGCGAGACGAAGCAATCCATAGAGCCCCCGAGCCAATCCGAGAGGCGAACGGATTGCGACGCTTTGCTCGCAATGACGGAATCGTCAGCCGACGAAACGGTACCTCCACTTCGCCAGGATCATTCACGTCTTCGAAGATCATTCACGCCTTCGAATACGAGCATGGAAGACGCAAAATTTGCGAATGCGTCGCCGATCCGGAAGCGCCGCAATGTTCACCAGCCGCAATGTTCACCTAATGAAAAAGCCCGGCTGGCGTGCCGGGCTTTTTTGACCTCTCGATGTTCCGAAAGCGGCTGTGTCACGTCCGGCCGCTTTCGCAACACATCACCGCACCTTCAGATTTTCAGCCGATTCGCGTCCGCGATTGGACACGATTTCGTACTCGATCTGCTGGCCTTCATTCAGACCGGTCAGGCCCGCCCGCTGCACTGCGGAAATGTGCACGAACACATCCTTGCCGCCGCCTTGCGGCTGGATGAAGCCATAACCCTTGGTCGCGTTGAACCACTTCACGGTACCTGTAGCCACGTCTATTTCCCCAATTAACGAGATGTCCGCCGACACGAGCGTCCGGTAGAACATCTCGCAGGCTTTCCGTTCATAGCCGGAAAAGCGAGAAATTTCCACCTCTCATTGCGGTGGGCGGGACACAACCGGAATGGAGCGGATGTCAGGACACCCGCTTCACGTTACTCCAGCGGCGCAACGACGCCCACAATCCGCGATCCAGCCGGAATCGATCGATGGGTGCCGACGAATTGAGCGCTTGAATCCGGCACAGGCCGACACCGGTCCATTGAAATCCGCACTTCTCCAGGATGCGTCGCGACGCCGGATTAATGACGCGGGCGCCGGCGCACAGGCTTTCATGCGCAAGTTCGGTGAATGCAAAATCGATCACGGCGCGGACCGCTTCGGTGCCGTAACCCTTGCCCCAATGCTTGACGCCGAGCCAATAGCCGATCTCCGGTGCTGCATCATCGTGCATCGCGAGACCGCAGGCGCCGATCGGCAGCCCGGCATGCGTGGTGATCAGAAAAGCGATATCCCCCTGAGGCGTATTGGCCGCGGCGATGAAATCCTCAGCATCGCTACGAGAATAGGGATGCGGGATGCGTCGCGTGTTCTCGGCGATACGCTTGTCGTTGGCGAGCGCGGCTACGTGCTTAGCGTCCTCGAGTTTCGGCGCGCGCAGAATCAGCCGCTCGGTCTCGAGGACGGGGATACAGCCTTCCCGGTAGGTCCGGGTTTCGAGTTCCAGGCAGGTCATGGTCAGGCTCCTTTGTAAAAGTTTTGAGGGGGAGCCGGTTCACCCGTCTCCCCCTCAAAACTGGAGCCCGTCTGAGGGTCCCCCGGGTTCGACGTGAACCGGCGGACCTCACTTGAGATTCGCCGTTTACTCTGCCGCAGCTTCCGTCATCGGTACGACGGAGATGAACGTGCGACCGTTACCTTTGGCTTTGAATTCAACGCGACCAGCGGTCAGCGCGAACAGGGTATGGTCTTTGCCGATGCCGACATTGTCGCCGGGATGCCACGTGGTCCCGCGCTGACGCGCAATGATGTTGCCAGGCAACGCCACCTGACCGCCGAACAGCTTGATGCCGAGGCGGCGGCCCGCGGTGTCGCGGCCGTTACGGGATGATCCGCCTGCTTTTTTGTGAGCCATGGCTCAATCCTTCTCTCGAAATTCTAATAATCCGATTCCGTGACGGAATCATCTCATTTTGTGGGCCGCCTTGCGGCACCGCTCAGATTTTTCGCGTCAGGCCCCGCGCGCGTGGCGCGCGCGGCCAGATCACTGGCCTAGGCGGCTTCGCTGCCTTCGGCCTTGGGCGCGGGGGCCTTGCGTTCCGGCTTCGGCTTCGGGCCCTTGGTCGGCTTGGCGCCGCCGGTGAGGATCTCGGAGACCCGCACGACGGTATAATCCTGCCGATGGCCGCGCTTGCGCCGCGAATTCTTGCGCCGACGCTTCTTGAAGGCGATGACCTTCGGGCCCCGGCTCTGTTCTACGATCTCGACCGCAACCGATGCGCCCGCGACGAGCGGGGCGCCGATTTCCGGCTTGTCTCCGCCCAGCATCAGCACGTCGCCGATCTGGACGATCTGACCCGGTTCGCCGGCGATGCGGCCGATCCGGACCACCTGGTCCTCGGCGACCGAATATTGCAGGCCGCCGGTCTTGATGACTGCGAACATCGTTTTTTCCTTCGTGTTCATGCCCCGGCGCTCGGATGAACCGGACCGGCTTCTTTCAGTCTGATGGGTGTCCGGCCGTGCCCGGAAGCACGAAAAGGGCCCCCAAAAGGGGCCCGCCGTTGGGCCGGTTTATGGGGGGAGAGCCCCACAGAGTCAAGAAAAACGGGCCGATTCCGGGGCGGGATGACGCCCCGTGCGGGCGGTTTTTTGGTGATCGAGCCGGCTCCTCCCCGGTTTCAGACGAAGAAAATCCTATCGGAACGGCTTTGGACTTGATCGGCCCGGCCATCCGCGGCTTTGCTGCGCTCCCGTTCAAAACCACAACACCAAGCCTGAACGATATCGAGGAAACGCGAAATGCCGGTCATCGACGTCCACACCCATATGCTCACGCGCGACTATCTTGAGCTGCTGCGCACCCACGGCACCGGCAAATACACCCTGAAGAAAACCAGGGCCGGGCAGGACGCCGTGCATCTCTACGATGCGCCATTCATGACGCTGTTTCCGGGCATGTGGGACTACGAGCTTCGCATCAGGAAGATGGACGAGGCGAAAGTCGATATCGCCATCGTCTCGCTCACCTGTCCGAATGCCTATTGGGGAGGCCGCGAGGTGGCGCTGAAGGCGGCGCAGATCGTCAACGATTCAATGGCCGAGCAGCAGCGCGCCAAGCCCGACCGCATCCGTTGGTTCGCTTCGCTGCCCTTTCAGTATGCCGACGACGCGAAAGCCGAACTTAATCGCTGCGTGAAGAACGGAGCCGTCGGCGTGATGGTGATCGCCAATATCGACGGCGACGATCTCACCGATCCGAAATTCGCACCGGTCTGGGCCGAAATCGACAAGTTGAAGCTTCCGGTGCTCGTGCATCCCGGTGCGCCGCAGGGCGTGCGCGAACAGCACATGGACGAATTCAATATGATTCCGCCGGTCGGCTTCATGGCGGATACCACGCTCGCCTTCACGCGGATGATCTATTCCGGATTCCTGGACAAGTATCCCAACATCAAGCTGATCGCCTGCCACGGCGGCGCGACGCTGCCCTATCTCGCCGGCCGGCTCGATCGCTGCTGGGAGATGATCCCGGGCTGCGCCGAGGTGATCAAGGACAAGCCGTCAACCTATCTGCAGCGCATCTGGTACGACAGCGTGGTGTACGATCCGCGCGCGCTGGATCTGTGCATCTCGGTCGCCGGATCGCCGGACCGCGTGCTCTACGGCTCGGATTATCCGCACAATATCGGCGACATGATCGGCTGCCTCGCGCGCGTCAACGCGCTGCCGCCCGATCAGGCGAAGCGGATCGCGGGCAAGAACGCGGAGGCGCTGTTCAGGCTGTAGCGTAGTGCGCAACGACCAGAGCTGCGCGGCACGGCGGCGTCGCTTGCGTCAGCACAGCGTTGCCGCAATGATACCGGCATGACGGACATTGTCTGGCGCGGCATGACGCAGGCGCAGCTCGACGCCGCCTACAACAACTCCATTGCGGTTGCGGACAGCGCAGAACGTCTGTCCGGCTGGACTGCGCGCAGCGCGGCCTTCCGGCAGCAGCATCCCGAACTGCTCGACCTTTCCTATGGACCGCGGCCGCGCAACCGCATCGACATCTTCCGGTGCGGCAAAGAAGGCGCGCCGCTCTTTGTCTTCATCCATGGCGGCTATTGGCAGCGCAATGCCAAGGAGATCTTCAGCTGCATGGCCGAAGGGCCGATGGCGCGCGGCTTCGATGCGGCGCTGATCGGATACACGCTCGCGCCCGAGGCGACGCTCGCTGACATCGTCGCCGAGACTCACGCGGCGATCCGCTGGCTGCGCCGCGAAGGGCCAACCTATGGTGTTGCGCAGAGCCGGCTCGTGGTGTCGGGCTGGTCCGCCGGCGGGCACCTGACCGCGATGGCAATGGCGCTTGACGAGGTCGATGCCGGGCTCGCGATCAGCGGCATCTTCGATGTCGAGCCCTGTGCGCTGAATTATCTGAACGAGAAGCTCAACCTCACCGTGGAAGGCGCGCGGGCTATGAGCCCGATCCAGCATCTTCCCGTGCGGTCCGCGCCGCTGACGATCGCTTATGGCGCGAGCGAACTGCCGGAGCTTCAGCGGCAGTCGCGGGATTATCATGCGGCGCGGCGAACGGCCGGCCTGCCGGCAACGCTCCTGCCTCTGGACGCGCACGACCACTTCTCGATTCTGGACGAGTTTTCGGCGGACGGCCACCTGACCGCGGCGCTGATGGTGTTGGTCTCGCATTAGCATCGTCAGCCGAGGCCAATGTCCCGGCGAAGGCGCGGCGGCAATTCGCTGAGGTCGTAGCGGATCCGATGCGCGAACAGGATGCGATCGGCAGCGCGCGCCAGTCGCGCGACAAATCGCCAGACATGCGTGCCGATACTCGGGCCCGCGGCGAGGCTATGAAGCGTGATATCGGTCATGGCTGCACACTCGCGGCGCGGAAACGTCGATCGTAATCGTCGGCGAGCGCGTGCAGGGCGGCCGCGCCGTCGCCCGCGAAGGACGGGCCGTGCATCAGCGCCAGTCTGCGGGGTGCGAGGCTTGCGAGGCTGCGGATGGTCGCGCCCATATTCGGCGCGAGCGCCGAATACCGGAACAGGTCTTCGGCCGCGATCGCGGGTCCGACGACATCGCCCTCGGTTAATGCGGGGCCGTCGCCGACCTGCGTGAACAGGTCGCCGCACAGCAGTGTTTGGGTTTGCTCCTCGAACATCACGCCGGCGTCCCAGCCATGCGGCGTGTGCGGCGTATCGATGTAACGCACGCGCTTGCCGCCGCCGAGCTCGATGACCTCGCCGTCCTGCAGGATGCGGGGCGCGCGGTCCGACATATCATTCAGCGACACATAGACGCCGGTCTGGCCGTGCGCGACCTGCGCATGCGGCGCAATCGCGAGCCATTCGTTCATTGCGCCGCATTCGTCGGCCTCGTAATGGCCGAAAGCAATGTGGCGCAGCCGCTCGGGCGCGATGACACGACTCAACGCTGCCCGATTGAGCGGAAACATCCGGCGCAGGCCGGTGTGGAACATCAGCGGCTCGTCGCCCAGGATCAGGAACTGGTTGAAGGTGAAGCCGGAGGGCGGTGCAATCTCCGGCACGAAGGTCGACAGGCGGAAAATGCCGTCGGCGATTTCGGTGATCCTGGTTTCCATGACCGGCTCCCTGGGGGCGCGGTGGCACCCCATTTCATTGCACAAATATGTGTAATGAATAGTCGCCGTCTTGCAAGATTTCGTTGCACACAATAGTATAACGAAATGGTGAGCACCCGACGCTACACCCTGAGGAAGCGCGCGGAGCAGCAGGCGGAGACCCGCCGGCGCATCGTTGAAGCCGCCATCGAATTGCATGGCACCGTCGGCCCCGCGAACACGACGCTCAGCATGATTGCCGAGCGGGCGGGTGTTCAGCGCCACACGCTCTATGCCCACTTCCCGGACGAGCGGAGCCTTTCGCTCGCCTGCTCGGGATTGCATTTCGAACGCCAGCCAATGCCCGATGCCGCTGCGTGGCGTGACATCCGCGATCAGCGCGAGCGTCTGACCACGGGGTTGCGGGCGATCTATGACTGGTACGAGCGCAATGAGGCGCTGGTCGCCTGCGTGGTGCGCGACGCGGAGATTCATCCCCTGACGCGGGAGATTGTGGAGCTACGCTTCGCGCCATTCATGATTGCATGGAACGAGGTGCTGGGCGCCAAGCTGACCGCGAAGCAGCGCGCGATGCTTCAGCTTGCGCTGAGCTTCCATACCTGGCGCACGCTCGCTCGCGACGCCGGACTGAAACAGGCCGCCGCGGCCGACGCGATGGTGCAGGCAATCGAGAGCGCGAAAGCCTGAGCGCGCCACTATCGGGTGCGCTTTCCCACTTCATGAAAATTCACGAGAGAGGCGAATGCGTTGACGGATCAAATGCCGCATTGGCCCGTCATGCCCGCCCGTGCAACAACAAACGCAAACAACGACCACGCACGGGAAACGCTCATGCTCAGATCGACAATGGCGCTTGTCGCCACCGCATTGTTCGCTTGCGCAACGCATTCGCATGCCCAGACCTGGCCCGCGGGTCAGCCGATCAAGGTCATCATTCCGTTCACGGCCGGCAGCGCAACCGACGTGATCGCGCGCACCGTGTTCGAACAGGTCGGCAGTCAGATCGGCCAGACCTTCGTCGTCGATAATCGCGTCGGCGCAAGCGGCACGCTTGGCGCCAACGCCGTCGCGAAGGCCGATCCGGACGGCTATACGCTGCTTGTCAATTCATCATCGCACACCATCACGCCATCGACTTTCGCGAACCTGCCCTACGACACCGAAAAGGATTTCGCGCCGGTCATTCCACTCGCCAATCTCGCCAATGTGCTGGTGGTCGCGCCCGCGAAATACAAATCGGTGAAGGATCTGGTCGAGGCGCTGCGCGCCAGGCCGGGCACGCTGAATTACGCATCGGCCGGCGCAGGCAGCGCCTCGCATGTGAATGCCGAGCGCTTCCTGCTCGCGACCAAGGCCAAGGCACAGCACGTGCCGTTCAAGGGTGCGCCCGAAGCCTTGCGTGAAATCGTGGCCGACCGGATCGACTTCTATTTCACGCCGCTCGCGCCGGCCCGCGGGCTGATCAACGACGGCAAGCTTGCCGCCATCGCGGTCTCGGCATCGTCGCGCAGCAAGGCCTTGCCGGGCGTGCCGACCACGGTGGAGGCCGGGTATCCGAACTCGGAATATAATTTCTGGATCGGGGTGTTCGCGCCGGCCAAAACTCCCGCACCGATCGTGGAGCGGCTGCACAAGGAAATCGCCGCGGCTTTGGCCAATCCAGGCGTGCAGGAAAAGCTGACCAAGCTTGGCGCCGATCCGTTGACAATGAGCGCCGGCGATTTCCGCGCGATGATCGCAAAGGAGATCAAGGACAATGCGGAACTTGTGAAAGCGGCGGGCATCGCGGGGAAATAGGAGTCTCGGTCACCTCCGGGCTTGACCCGGGGGGCCATCATCTTCGCAAGATGGATTGCCGGGTCGCGCCGCTCACGCGGCCGCGCGGCAATGACGACATTAAGAGCAGCAGGAGTCGGGAGTTACACTTGGCTGAGATCGTCGCGGCATTCGGGTTGCCGCACACCCCGTATTTTCCGTCGAAGGTCGAAGAGGAGGGCCCCTCGTCGCCGACCGGCATCATGTTCGGCAAGGCGCGCGATGCGCTTGCAGCGGCGCGGCCCGACGTGATCGTGATCTTCGATACCGATCACTACAACACCTTCTTCTTCGACAATTTTCCGATTCTCGCGATCGGCATCGACGAGGGCTTTCGCGGCCCGAACGACGAGCCGCGCGGCGGCATGCCGATCTACGACGTGCCGTCGATGCCAAGGCTCGCGGAGGCGATCCGAGACGAGGGCGTGCGCGCCGGCTACGACATCGCAACGCTGCGCGATTTTGGCTGCGACCATTCGGTGATGGTGCCGCTGCATTTCGTCAATCCCGGCATGCAATGGCCGGTCATCCCGTTCTTCATCTCCGGCCATGTGCCGCCGCTGCCGCCGGCGCAGCGCTGCTTCGACCTCGGCCGGCAGATCCGGCGTACGCTCGCGGCCTATCCGGATAAGCTGCGCGTCGCGATCATCGGCACCGGGAGCTTTTCGCTCGAGGTGTTCGGCCCGCGTATCCGGCCCGGCTTCACCGATGGCGTGCCGGACCCGGACTGGGTGCACGAGGTCTGCCGCTATATCGCCGCCGGCGACACCGCCGGCCTGATCGCGGCGGCGACCGAGGACCGCATGCATGCGGCGGGGAATGTCGGCGGCGAGCTGCTGAACTGGATCGCGATGCTGGCTTTCACCGACGGACGCAAGCCCGATTTTCTCGACAAGCAGATGGAAAACGGCCACGCCTATGCCGGCTGGCGGCTCTGAGACCGGTGAGGTGAAGCGATGAGCGTCCTGGAACTCGACCGGCTCTGCCGCGAAACCCTGCGCGACCACGCCTTCCGCAAGGCCATGCAGACGGATCCCGAGGGCGCCATCGCGCGCTACCGCCTGACCGAGGAGGAGAAGCGCGCCCTCCTGGCGGGTGACGTCGTTGCGTTGCACCGGATGGGCGTGAACGATTTCCTGATGGGGTATCTCGCCCGCTTCGGCATCTGCGGACTCAACATCCAGAACTTCAGCGAGCGCATCCGCAGCGCCGGCACGGCGGGCGGCGGGCATTGACGGCCGTCCGCCGCTCAGGGTGACGCGGGCCTCGGGTTTCGCGCCCGGCGGGCGTTCGCGACCCTTGTTTCGCGCAGGCTCCTTGGCTAAGTAAGCGCCCGTCCGAGGGCGGTTCGCCCTGTTCGGCCCCCGCGGAGAGGTGGCTGAGTGGTTGAAAGCACCGCACTCGAAATGCGGCATACTCGCAAGGGTATCGGGGGTTCGAATCCCTCCCTCTCCGCCAACCGGCCTGAAAAGCGCGACCGGCTGATCCACTCACTCCTGGCCCCGTATCTCCCTGATCTTTGAGAACAGGTCACGGATCTCGTCCGCGAGCCTTTGCCTTGCGCGCTGGCGGATCGCCTCCGTCTCCTTTTTGTAATCGCTCCGAAGGTGAGGCTCGAGCATCGTCCACCAGCCGTAATGGAGCTGGGCCTATTCCTTCGGACAGAATGTGGCGCGGGACTTGGGGATATAACCCTCGGTCACGAGAGGCTGTAAGCGCTCCGGATCGCTCCCGAGGGCCGAGCAGAGAAAGTTATAGACCCGCTGCTGAATGACGGGGTGATCACTGGAAAAATCCTCCATGGTCAGGTCGGGCCTTTTGCTGGCCATGGCGTCGAACAACACGGCCGCGCCGAGGGCGGCATTCGGCCCCGAGTCCCTGTCAATGAGCGTGAAGAAGGTGGCGAAGCCGTCGGCCGAATCTTCCTCCATGCCGGTGAGCGGAAGATTCAACTGATGGATGACGGCGTGTCCCAATTCGTGGCCAAGAATGAACTGGTTGCCCCAGATATTCAAAGTGTCGGCGGTGAAATCCTTCTGCGCAATGGCTTTCGGCGCGCCCTTGTCGCGCATGATCTCCGGCAGGAACTCCGCCAGGATGTCGCGGGTCTGCCTGGAGAAGCTCGCAGGCCACAAAATGCGCCGTCCCGAATCCTCGGTCGTGGGATCGTCAATGCCCTTGGGCACATTGTCGGTGATAATAACCTGGAGGTCGTGAGGCAGCGCGATGGCCTTCGTCAGCCGCTCCGCCATCTTCTGAAAAACGCCCGACTCGATAATCGTCCTCATCGCTTCGCGGTTTTCGGACCGGATGTCTTGCTCCTGGTAGATAATCCTGACCTCGCCGCGACGGGATACGGAATCGTCGGCGCCAAAGCAGGCGACGCTTCCAATCGCCGTGAGCAGGACAAAGCTGCTGCAGGCAAAGGTTCGCAATGGCCGCATGGGTGAAGCCAACATCAACGATGACATCAGCGCGTATTGTGGATCGGACATGAAATCGGGACAAGGCTGCCCGGTCATGTCCGGAAGGGACATTCAGTAAGCTTTTGGTCGCCAACATTCCGAAACCGGCGCGGGGAGCTGTTCGCGCCAAAGGACCTGGATGGCGCGAACAAAACATTTGCGCTGCAGCGGCCAGAACCAGGCGAGACGCCGGCTTTCCGTGTCAGTGGAACGCTTCGGCTGCGGCCGAGTTACCTGCTACTGGTGCACTTCACGGTCGACGAGAACATTCCTGACCGCAGTGCAAACCGAAGGGTTGGCGCATGGAAATCGTCTGGATCATGCTGGCCGCAGTGGCACTGGTGGCCGCTGGCCTCTTTGCCTGGCCGTTTCTGCCCACCAAGTCGGATGGCAAAAGCGCCATCGATCTCGAAAGCTGAAGGCGACCGAGAGCGGGGTACCTCATTCACGCGGCGAGCGGGCTTGTCTCCGGGATGGCGCTGTCCGACGACATACGACCGATGGAAGCGCGATCCGTCGAGACAATTCCGGTCGGGCCACAGTGGCAATACGAACCGAAATGGGATGGCTTTCGCTGTCTTCTGATGCGATCGGGCGGACAGGTCGCGCTGCTGTCCAAGTCCGGCCAGCCGCTGGCGCGCTATTTTCCCGACATTGTCGCGGCAGCCAAAGCCGTCGGAGCCACGGAATTCGTCCTCGACGGTGAACTCGTGGTGCAGACGGGACGATCGGTGTCGTTCGACGCTCTTCTCCAGCGCATACATCCTGCAAAGTCCCGCGTGGACCGACTGTCCCAGGAAACACCCGCGACATTCATCGCCTTCGACTTGCTGGGCGAGCGGAAACCCCTTCTGAAAGAGCCGCTGACATCGCGTCGCAAGGCGCTCGAAGCCTTTGCGAGGAAACATTTCAAGCGCGTGCCCTCGTTCCGGCTGTCACCGGCGACGCGGGAACTGCGCGAGGCGAAAGCGTGGTTCGCACGCGCCGGCGATGCACTCGACGGCATCATCGCCAAACGGGTCGACCAGCCCTATGCATCCGGCGAGCGCACGCCGTCGATGGTGAAGATCAAGAATTACCGCAGCGCCGACTGCGTGGTCGGAGGCTTCCGCTACAACTCCGGGACGAAGGTGGTCGGCTCCCTGCTTCTTGGGCTCTACGACAAGAAGGGTTTGCTGCACCACGTCGGCTATACGTCGAACCTGAAAGCACACGAGAAGCCTGCACTGACGAAAAAGCTGGAACGGATGATCGCCCCGCCGGGCTTTACCGGAGACAAACCGGGTGGGCCCAGCCGCTGGAACAGCAAGCGCAGCGCCGAGTGGAATCCGTTGAGGCCGGAGCTGGTGGTCGAAGTCAGTTACGATCACTTCAACGGCGGCCGTTTCCGCCACGGTACGAGCCTGTTGCGCTGGCGGCCGGACAAAGCGCCGGCGCAATGCACGATGGATCAGCTGAAGCAGAAGCGCGCGAATCTGGAAAGCATCCTGTCATAACCCGCGCGTCGTCATGCTGCTTGATCTGGTGTCAGACGTTATAAGTCCCCGCCGAACATTTAAACTGGCCGACCTATAGAAAACCCGCCAGAGGCGAGGTCAGTTCGTCCAATTCTCTATTAGAGGCCCCTACGCCGAAACTTTGCGTAACATCTCCAGCTCTCCCGTTAGCCGTTTCCTTGCCGCCTTCAGCTCTTCGTTTTTCCGGGTTTGGAAAGTCAAGAGTTGTGCAGAAAGTGACAGGAGATTGACTGACGCAACATCCGTGTAACGGAATATCAATTCATGTGCATAGTGCAGGGCGGCTTGATCGGACCACCAGTTTTTATCGCTTTTCACATTGAACGACGTAGAAAGGTATCGCGAAACCAACGTCGCGAACTGAACGCCACCCCGGTCAGGCTTCACGTAAACAAAGCCCCCGGAAACCTTGCGCCAAGGGTGGAAGGCCGGGACGCCTTTGAAGCGCTTTATTCCATATGAAGCTTCTATGTGCTCGAGCTCCGCTATAAAATTACCCCGAAACGTCACATCAGCGTCAATCAATAGGATTGGGCGCCCGAACGCTCGTAAAAATTCGGCGAGGCGGATGTACCGGACAGCTACAGCAGCGCCCCGTAAGTCATCCACCTGAAAATGCTCCGACGAACAGCTTATATGCGCGTCTGGATACTCTGCTCTCAACCGATCAATTTCACCAAAACCCGCCGCAGTTGGATTGTACAAATGGAAATGCAGCTCTTTGATCCCATTGAGGAGCATCGATTTTAATTCTCTCTCCGCAAAAGCGAACAGATACAGATCGTCGCATGGGATTATAACAAGCGGCTTTCCGCTGTTGACCGGCTGGCGCTCAACAGCAATGCTCCCCAACCAGTCCGGCACCTGAATGTTGCTCGTGTGTAAACCAAGAATTTGCTCGGGGCTTAAGAGCGTGTATGCGCCCCATGAAGGGTGGGCGACGTAACAAGGTCGAGATTCCCGAACGCGCCTATAATGTTCGAAAGCCGCAGTATCATTCCCGCGAATAAACTCGATGGCCCCGAATGCCAAATTTGCGGACACATACGGCCCACCAGTAGCGGCAAGCCTGAAAATGCGCTCCGCCTCATTCATCCTGCCGTCGTCGATCAACCCACCCCAGACGTCGAGCCTCTTAAATACGCCCTCGATGAGCTGCTCAAATATCATTTCAGCGACGTCGGCGTCGCCGATGGAATTCGCGCTCAGCATGGAGGCAATACGCCGATGGTCACAGGACCCTTTGAAGATACCTGCCACCAAAGTCCTATCCAGACGCATCTCCCGTGCGAGCTGGTCTGTCATCCGCAAATTTTCGAGGGTGGCATAAAGATCTATCATAACAATTCCTCAACAGCGTTTCATGGCGTTGCGGCTGGACTCCAGGATAATAAGGTCTAGTTTGCTTCACAATTCGTCGATGCGGGGACGACGTCCCGGTCCGAGCGGCGCTGACTTCCGCTAATGAAAATGGTCGGCCGCGGGAGATGAGGCTGTCGCTTGGCCGGCGACATCCTGGACCCAGCGACTGCAACAGCTGGCCCGGCTCCGTCAGAAATCGGCCCGGGTAAGGTGATCGAAGTCAGTTACGATCGCTTCAACGGCGGCCGCTTCCGCCACGGTACGAGCCTGTTGCGCTGGCGGCCGGATAAAGCGCCGGCGCAATGTACAATGGATCAATTGAAGCAGAAGCGCGCAATCTGGACAGCATCCTGTCATAACGCGCGCGTCGCCATGCCGCCTGATCGGCAGCATGGCGACGAAAGCTTATGACAGATCTTACGCTGGCTCCTCAGCGCCACACGTCGCTGTCACGCTCGCGACCGCCGGCCATGGCAGCCCAATAGGCCGCACCCGCCGACAGGATCGAAAGCGCGCCGATCAGGAAAGCGATGCCGGCTGCGGCCTTGCGCGCGGTATTGGCCGCTTCCTTGGCGCGTTCGATGGTGGCATCGACGCGCTTGCGCGCTTCGTCCTGCGGAATCCGGGCCTCGGCTGCCACCAGTCTTGCGACGTAATCGCGATCCTCGTTGCTGATCTCACCACGGGTGAGCGCATTTGTTGAAAGGATGCGTGCGACTTCGGCGCGCGTGTCCCTATGGGAATCCTGCGCGGTGGACTCGGCTGGGCCCCCGTCTCGCAGCATCCGATCGATCGCAACGCTGACGCCATCCGTGCGCGCGGCGGCAGCCGCTGCGCCGCCGGCCGCGCTTGCGGCACCGGAAATGGCGCTGGTCGCGGCCCAATAGGCGATGACAACGCCGATCAGCAGCGCGAGCGCCCACATCAGAAGGCCATGCGCCCCATCGCGCGACTGGCGTTCCTCCAGCGAAGCCGCGCTGCCGGTTGGACGGCGGTAACGCCCGGCGAAATATCCGCCGACCAGGAACGAGCCGATCATGACCACGGAGATGTACGCGGCCCCGACAATCGTCAGGGTCATCCCGGACGGATTGTTCCAGCTGTAAGGCGATACGGACGCAACGCCCGCGGCGGAGCCGAAGGCATACATCACGAAGGACAGCGCGGTTGCCACCAGCGCTCCACCGATGATGGCGCCCCAGTCAAAATTTGACGAGCGGTCACTGGGCATCGCAACGACGGTTGTGGTGTCAGTCATGACGGCATTCCTTATCGCAGACCGAAAAAGCTGAGCACGGCCATGACCACGACGATCAGGCCGATGATGTAGATGATGCTGTGCATGATGGATCTCCTCCGACGGCGTGCGAAAACGCTGACAGCTCCGGAAAAGTTTCGCCGGTTGCCACAATTTGTGACAACCGGCGCCAGATCGTGGCCACACCCTGAACGGAGTTAAGGCGCGTTTACGCAACCGCCTTCTTGTTCACGCCCTTGCGGAGCGCGATCGTGTTCAGCTTGGTGTTCGTCGCCTTTTCTTCATTGAGATTTGTCGTGAGGAAGCGAACCACATCGTCATGGCCGAGCTCCTCAGCCCAGGCGATCAGCGTGCCGTAGCGTGCGATTTCATAATGTTCGACGGCCTGGGCGTTGCCGACAATGGCCGCATCGAGGACCGATTTGTCGTCGACCTCTGCGGCGGTTTGATCGGCTTCCTTGATCAATCCGTCGATCGCCGGACAATCCACGCCCTTCGGGGTTTTGCCGAGCTTTTCGAAGACTTTCTCGAGCCGCTCGATCTGCTTTTCTGTCTCCTCCAGATGCGCCCGCAATCCGGCCGACAGGTCGCGGTTCGTGGCCTGCTCGATCATCTTCGGCAATGCCTTGGTGATCTGCTTTTCGGCATAATAAATGTCCTGCAGTCCGTGCAGGAACATGTCTTCCATCGTCTTTATGTCTTTGGTGAAGAGGCCCATGGTGGAATCTCCCTGGTGGATATCCCAGCCAGACGCGCAACAACCGAAAAAGTTCCTTGGTTGGCACCAGGCGCTTTGCCCAATGCGCTAAGCCGCCGGACGATCAGCGATGTCGGTGAGGGATTCGACAGGAGCCGTCAGCATCCAACGCACGCCGTCCGAGCCGAAGTCGTAGGAAATCCTGGCGTGCGGAATATTTGACGCCACGCGCTTGAGCACGATCGAGCCGAAGCCTTCGCGGAGCGGCGGCTCGACTTTGGGCCCGCCCCGCTCCAGCCAATGCAATTCGAAGACACCATCGATGTGCCATCGAATATCGACATTGCCGGATTCCGACAGCGCGCCGTATTTGATCGCATTGGTCGCCAGTTCGTGGAACGCCATGGCAAAGACCTGAGCGATATCGGGACGCAGCACGATCTCGGGTCCCGACACGGTGACGCGTTCCGAGCGGGCGAAGGCGCGCAATTGCGACCGGATGATCTCCTCGAGCCCGGCGCCTTCCCAGTTGTGGCTGACCAGCAGATCGTGCAACGCCGCCAGCGCCTGCACGCGGCTGTCGAATGCATGGTGGAATTCCTCGAAAGTCGACGATTGTTTGGCGGTCTGACGCGCCACGGACTGAATGATCGTCAGCAGGTTTTTCGAGCGATGCGATAATTCGCGCATCACGAATTCCATGTGCTGCGTCCGCTGTTCCCGGTCGGTAATGTCGGTCGACACGCCGACGATGCCGATAATTTCTCCGGCCTCGTTGCGCCACGGAGTCTTGGTGGACAGGAAGACGCGCCGCCCGTCGACGCCCGTGAATGGCTCCTCGAACTGCATCGACTCGCCGCGTTCCATCACCAGCCGGTCGTTGGCGACGATGCGTTCGACCTCGTCGACCTGCGGATGCCATTCGATCGCGCGCTTGCCGCGCACGTCGGCCATCTCCTTGCCGTAGAGCCGCAACGTCGCCGGATTGGTCAGCAGGGTCCGGCTTTGCCTGTCTTTGACGTAGACGAGATCGGGCGTGAGATGGGTGATGGATTCGAGCAGTCGTGCGGTTCGATGCAACTCCGCCCTCGCGTCGTCGCGCTGCCGCAGCATTTCCTGCGCATCGGTCAGCGCCTTGCCGACATCGTCGAATTCGACGATGCCGCGCGGTGTCCATTGCACCTTTTCGCCCCGGCCGAGCGTCAACGCGCCGTCTTGCAGCGCGTGCGTTGCCGAAACCACACTTTTGCCGGCCAGCGCCGCGAACGCGAGTGCGGTCAGGAGCGCCACGACAAAAAGCGCCACGATCACCCAACGGGTGCGATGCAGGGATCGCTCGAGGATCGCTGTCGGTACCGCGACGACGACCGTCCATCCGGACAGCGCCGATTTGCGGAATGAACTTTCCACCGGCACGCCCTCATGCGTGACGTTGGAAAATGTGCCGGCCGCTTCCTTGCCGTTCGCCACGGCAATCAGCTCCGGCCGCGCCGTCCGGCCGACATAGTCCGGACCGCTCGAGGTGCGGGCGATGAACACACCCTTGCGGTCGATGAGTGCGGCAAGCCACCCGCTCTGCAGGCCGACGTCGTTCAGGGCCGTATTGAGGAGTTCGGACGAGACCGATGCGACCAGCACGTGGTCCGCGGCTCCATCGGCGGCGACCGGAACACTGACGACGGCAACAGTCCCCGGACTTGCGTCGGTGGTGACGTCGGACACATGAGGCGCGTTGTGCGGGAGCCCCGGTTGAATCGAAGCGAGCACGCGAGGCAGCGACGGCGCGGCCTGCGACGGATTCGTCGAGAGGATAACATTGCCGGATCGGTCGACCAGAAAGATGGTTTCGCCGAGCTTCGCCGCGACCGCGCGAGCCATCTGCTGAAATCCCGAATTGTCACCGGGATTTTGGCGATAAGCGATGGCGAGCGATTCAAGGGCTTTGATCCGCTCCGCGAGATGGCGATCGACGGTGAGGGCGGCGGTGGCCGCCATGCTGTGCCGGCGCTCTTCCAGCAGATGCCGCTCGGCCTGACTGTACAGGTGCCCCAGCACTGCAAAGGCGAGCAAGACCGGGAGCAGGGCGGCGAGGATGATGAATAATGAACGCAGGAAGAATGTCTGGGTCTTAACGCCGGACCGGCGTTTCACCCCGTTGAACATTCTCGCCCTCCGCCGATCCCAACCCCATCCGAACGCCGCAGCTTAGAATGTCGAAGGCGTTGTGTGTGGGCAAATAAGCATGTGCCGGGACGGTGGTTCCAATGATCGGACGTCGCGGATGCCGCCGAGCCCCTCGACAGGAGGCGACCATACCTTCCGAGCGGATTGGAGGCGAGAGTTGTGGAACCGCGATATTGCACTCGCGGCCGGAACTTTCGGGCCAACGGCGCGTTCGCGCCAGCATCCCACCCATGAGCCGGAGTTCGAGAATGGCTGCCAAACAGAAGACGCTGGAGGACCTGTTCCTTGAGACCCTGAAGGACATCTACTTCGCCGAAAAGAAAATCCTCGTAGCCCTGCCGAAGATGGCCAAGGCGGCGAACTCCGACGAGTTGCGTGCTGCATTCGAAAAGCACGAGGCCGAGACCCAGGGTCAGGTCGAGCGGCTTGAGCAGGTTTTCGAGATGATGGACAAGCCGGCGCGCGGCAAGACCTGCCCCGCGATCCTTGGCCTCGTGGAAGAGGGCCAGGAGGTGATGAAGGATTTCAAGGGACACGAAGCTCTCGATGCCGGGCTTCTGGCCGGCGCGCAGGCCGTCGAGCATTACGAGATCTCGCGCTACGGCACGCTGATCGCCTGGGCAAACCAGCTCGGCATGACCGATGCGGCGGCGCTTCTGGAAGAAACGCTGGCGGAAGAAAAGAACACCGACAAGGCGCTGACCAAGCTGGCCGAAGCCTCGCTCAACCAGATCGCCGAAGCGGCCTGATCCCAGAGCGTTCGGACGAAACGCAACGACGCCGGAGCGTTCCGGCGTCGTTTTTGCATTTGCTCTGTCTTCGATTGCGCTGTCTTTATTGCGGCTTTTATTGCGTAAGCCCGGAGCCGGATCTGCGGCGCGCCCGTGTGGGCGGCGCGAACGGCACGATCCGCCGATCGTCCTTGCTTTCCTGAATTTGGTATCGCGCCTTTTCAGCGATGAGCGCCAGCGGCAGGCGCGGGCAGACACTGAGGACGTAACGGTAGGGGAAGAACTCCTTTTCGTTACGATCGTCGATCAACTCGACATGGGTGTCGTGTCACACAATGCGCATGCAGGGATGGAGCCCGGTCGTGGTCTCGACCATGACCGGCTGTTCATCGCGCGCATAGGCGAGCAGTTTGAGCCGCAGGCAGTTTCGTCGTGCGTCGTCGAATGCAATGACCTGTCCCATGGGTCATCAACAATGGACTCATCCGCCGGTTCCTGCGGGCAGAACGACAAGCGCGTGATCGATGGAACCGGTGTCGCCCTCTCGGCATTTCGATGCGAAGGAGGCAAGGCCTTTTCGATTGGCCAGATGCGGGAGACGCCGATGTTCAAGAGCGAATTCAAGTTTCCCATGTTGATCGGCGTGATTTACGCGATCTTTGTTGTCTCGGCGCTGTCGCTTGTGCATTGGAAGGACGTGACGCCGGGCGCGTTTTACTGACCAGCGTCGCTTGCACTTCCTTGCAGTCCGCCGTGTGGCAAAGCCATTCAGCGTGTCGAAGCGTGTCGAGAGGCGCGCGCTACAGCTTCTTGCCAGCCTCTTCCCAGCGCTTGCTCGCCTTCGCATTTGCGACGATGTCGTCGACGCCTGCGAGCTTCACGCGATCGCGGACCAGCCCCTTGTAGAACTCGCCCTTCGAAACCGGCGCAACATCGGCGATGATGGTCCAGCTGTCGCCGCCATCCAGACTCTCGAACACCTGCCCGTCGGTATCCGCCGCATAAAGCGAATATCCACCGTCCCAGGTTTCGACAGTCAAAGCGGAGAACAAGGCGCGCTGACCGTTGGGTAGACCGCCGAGCAGGCGTTGCCAGCTTGCGCCCGCGTCCGTGCTGCGGAAGATTTTGCCGCGTGCGCGGCCATGTTGGTACCAATGCAGGGGCCAGCCGACTCCCGCCGACATGAAGAGCGTGTCCGGATTATCGGGAAGGATCACGATGGCATCGGGATAATCGGCATCCGGCGGCATCTGCATCCGCTGCCAGGTCTTGCCGCCATCCTCGCTCTTCATCATGCCGACGATACCGTTGGCGACGATGAGGCGATCCGGCCGCGCGGGATGAACCAGGATGCGGTGAATGTCGCATTCCTGCGGATCGGGATCGACCTTCAGATCGCGGAAGCTCTGGCCGAAATCCGTGGAGGACAACAGCGCGCCGATCTCGATGCCGACCAGCAGGCGGTCGCCGTCGAGCACGATGTCCTTGATATGTCCGACGCGCGGCGGCGGCGGGAATGTCCAGTTCGCGACGCTGTCAACCGCACGCAACGCGGGCAACTCGCGCCACGTCTGGCCCTTGTCTTCGCTGACATAGAGATGCGCCGGCAGCGCTCCCGCCAAAACGACGTCGCGACCTTGCAGCTTGCCGGCCCGCGCCGACCAGAATTCATAATGCGCAAGGCCGTTATTGACCCAGGTCCAGGTGCGGCCGCCATCGTCGCTGCGCGCCATGCCGATGCCGCGTGTGGCGGCAAACAAGGTGCCGTCATCGAGCGCGGTCACCGCACTGACGAAGACGCCGGGCAGAGCGCGATGCGCGACGGTCCAGCTCTTGTCGCTGCGCGCGAGTATCGCAACGCCATCCACCGTTCCCACGGCAATGGTGTCGGAGGGTCCGGCGGCCCGTTGAATGTTCGTGCCACCGTTCGAGAGAAGAATCATCAGCAATTGCCCCGGCGATCCATATCGGGCGATCTGATAGCCGACCGCGTCAGGCGCGTGAAGGCTTCGGTCGTAGTCGCTCTCCTGCTGTCATCGCCCGCCAACGGGTCCGCGCAAAGCGCGGCCCGATGACAGGCTCCAGCGGGCGATCCAGTAAATACAAACGCTCCGAGAGGGCACTGGATGCCTCGCCTTCGCGGGGCATGACAGACATGGCGAGGCGATTTGGACTACCCCAGTTCGAATGTCGTGACACCGAAAACGCGATCGAGCCGCAGCGGCCGGATCGGCGCGGTGTACATCCGGGCGGTTTCGAACACCGGCGTCAGCCCGAGACCGGTCGCGAGCGCCACGGCGTCGGCGTTGATCGCGGGGACATCGAGGAAGATTTCGCCGCCGCCGGTTGCATCGATCAGCGCAGACAACACGCATTCGGCCGCACTTCGATCGTCGGCAATGAGAGGTCCGATCTTGTAGCCCGTGCGGCACGGGCGAATGACGCCCCAGGCGGCGAGCGCACCATCGCGAAGCAGGGCGCGCCCGGTATGCCCGGGCGCCGTGACCCATGCGCGCAGGAAAGCGGCGCGCGGCGCCGGAAAAACCGTGGCGTCGCTATCCTCGATCGCCGCCTGCGCGACGTCGGCGAGGTCGATCACATCGGCATGCGGGGCGCTTACTGCGGAGACCGTGCCGCCGTAGCGAACATTGGCATAGGCGTGAACGAAGCCGGATTTTTCGTAATTGCTTTGCTGGGCGACGACGCCATCGAGACCGATGGTCCGGCCGCCGGCATGAGCGATCGCGGCGTTCCAGATCTGCAAGCCGTAACCGCGGCCGCGCCACGCGCTTCGCACGATATAGAAGCCGAGGAAGGAGAAGCGCGGATCGTAATTGACGCAGGAGATGGTGGCGACCGGCTCGCCTTCGATTTCGCCGATCAGAAACCCGTCCGGATCGGTCGTCGCGAAACAGGACGCATCGCTCAGACCGGGATTCCATCCCTCGGTGCCGGCCCAATCGATCGCAATCGCGATCTCCTCCGGCCGCATCGGACGAACCTGCATCGCGCTCACGGCATCCTCCGTGACATCAGGGTTGGCTATTTCGGTCTGTCGAACACGAAAATTTAGGTGTGGAGAGCGGCCCCAAGGGGCCGGCGGGCGGTTGATCCATACCGCCCCGCACGAAAACATGGATTCGGAATGTGGTCGCGGAGGCTGGAGTCTTCAGCCGACGGGCCTGCGTGTAGCCCGGTGTTGGAATCATGAAGTATCAACGTAGTGTTGACCACGGTCCCGCCGTCTCCCTGGCCGCGCTCGCCATACTTATCGTCCTTTCGGCGGCGGCGTTGAAGTATCTCGGCAGCTGATTACGACGCCCACTCAACCCCGGTCCGGAATCGCTCGGCGAGCCGCAGGCCATGGCCCGCTGCCGCGGAGGCGATCATCGTCCCGTCGGCGGAGAGGCCGGGCCAGCCCTCGAAGACCGGTTCGAGCAGCGGGAATTCTTCCAGCCAGCGCAAAGCGGGCGCTGCCGCCGCAACATGCGCGAACAGGCCCGGCAGGAAATGCGGCGACACGATCGCGTCGAAGCTTTCGGCCAGCGTCGCGATCTCCAGAACAGGCGTAAGACCGCCGACCATGGCCAGATCAGGCTGAACCACGCTCGCGATCTTCTCAGAAATGAACGGCAAAAAGCTTGCTCTGGCCTGCAGATGTTCGCCGGTCGCGATGGCTGCGCCGCCCGAGGTCGCCAGCCTGCGATAGCCTTCAAGGGCCTGCGCCGGCAGCGGTTCTTCAACAAACAGGACACCAAGATCGCGCGCCAGCGCCATCAGCCGCAGCGCCTGCGGCAGGTCGCATTTCTCGTTGGCGTCGGTCATGATCTGCACATGCGCGGGCAGTGCTGTGCGCACGGCTTCGATGACGGCGGCGTCCGACGCCGCGCCCTTGACGCGCGGCTTGACCGCGGTGAGGCCGCGCGCGGCCTGTTCTGCGGCGATCTCTGCCGCCGCTTCCGGCGGCTGCACGGTGTTGAAGCCGCCGCTGCCATAGACCGGCACGGCGCGCAATTCGCCGCCCATGGCGACGCCGAGCGGCAGACCAAGTTTGCGCGCATGCAGGTCCCAAGCGGCAACGTCGATCGCCCCGAGCGCGATCAGATTGGGGCCGGGACCCGTGCGGTTGAAGCTGGCGTTGATCTTGCGCCACAGGGCTGCCGGCGGCGGCAGGCTCTGGCCGTCGACGAAGCGCGCGACCTGCTCCTGCGCGGCTTTGAGGGCGACGCGGCCATGACCACCGATCACATAGGAGAAGCCCAGCCCGGAGGCACCGTCCGCATCCGTCAGCTCGACAACGATGACATCGACAGCGGAGACGCCCGACCCTCCGACAGCCTGTTCCAGCTTATAGGGGATAAGCCCGACGCGCGCCCGTACAGTCATGTCAGCTCGACGGTCAGCGGATTGTAGGAATAGAGCCAGCGATTGCGCTCGTCGCCCTGATTGCGCTTGGAAAATTCCGCGCGGATCGCCTCCTGCGACGGCAGATGGAACAGGCGTCGGTTCTCAGTAGAGGTTTTCACGATCCGCGCCGTGCGGTCGACGCGGTTTCGCTGATACAGGTCGAGACCTTCCGCGATGGACGGGGCCTGTCGCAGCGCGCGCGCCAGCACCGCGCCGTCCTCGATCGCCATCGCCGCACCCTGTGCGAGATAGGGCAGGGTGGCGTGCGCCGAATCGCCGAGCAAGGTCGCGCGCTTCGTGCTCCAGTTGCGGACCGGCAGACGGTTATGCAGCGACCAGCGATAGCACTGGTCGCGGTCGGCGGCATCGATGATGGTCTGGATCGCCGGATGCCAGCCCTCGTAGTCCTTCTTGAGCAATTCCCAAGGGAATTTTTGCGTCCAGGATTCCTCGGAGGCGAGCTCGGTCTCGATGATGCCGACGAAATTCAACAGCGCGCCGCCGCGCAGATAATAACAGACGGCATGACCGCCGGGTCCCATGAAGACCGACATGACCTGCGGCAGGAACGGCTTCGGCAGCCGCTCGATGGGCACCGTGATCCGCCATGCCGCGTCGCCCGTATAGGTCGCGGGAACTTCGCCGACGATCTGGCGCGCGATGGTGGACTTCAACCCGTCGGCGCCGACCAGGATGTCGCCCTCGGCGCTCGATCCGTCGGCGAAATGCAGGGTCACGGAGCGGTCGGTTTCGGTAAAGCCCGTCGCCCGGCGGTTGAGATGGATCAGGTCAGGCTTGAGCTTGTAGGCTGCCGTGGCCAGCAGATCGTGCAGATCCGCGCGATGAAGTTGCACATAGGGCGCCCCGTGCTGGCGGCGATGTTCCTCGGCCAGCGAAAATTCCTGGATCACCTCGCCTGTGTCATGCAGCCGGAACACATAGGCGCCGGGCTGCACCCCGAGGCGCAGAATGTCGCTCTCGAGGCCCAGATGCCGCAACACGTGCATCGGATTGGCGCTCATCTGGATGCCGGCGCCGACCTCCCCAAGGGCGGGGGCCTGCTCGTAGACCTCGACATCGTAGCCCGCCTTCAGGAGACAGGATGCCGCGGCAAGCCCCCCAAGTCCCGCTCCGACAATCAGAATTTTTTCGCCTGCCATGCCTCATTCCGCCCAGTCACATGCGGGCGGAAATTGGCATTTAAGAACAATTCTGCGCAACCACCCTGTGCGCATGGCGGCGCCCCTTTGGTTGCACGCAGCGTGGGGTCTCGGCGCCGGCTCAGGTCACGAGGCTGATCGCCACCGGCAGCACCTCATTGAAGCCGCGATAGATCATGTCGAGCGCGACATAGAGGATGACCGCAAGTCCGACATAGGCGATCCAGCGGTGCTTCTGCAGCAGATTGGCGATGAAGCTCGCCGCCACGCCCATCAGCGCGATCGACAGCACGAGGCCGAAGATGAGGACGTAGGGGTGGTCCCGTGCGGCGCCTGCAACCGCAAGCACGTTGTCGAGCGACATCGACACGTCGGCGATCACGATCTGCCAGGCCGCTTGGGCGAAGGTCTTGCGCGGCGCGCCGGGGCGCGCCGCGATCGTGCCGTCAGCATTGATGTCGACATTGGACAGCGCTTCTTCCGCGTCGACCATCTGCTCGTGCGGCGTGCGCAACTCGCGCCACATCTTCCAGCACACCCAAAGCAGCAGCAGGCCGCCGGCGAGCAGCAATCCCACGATCTGCAGAAGCTGTGTGGTCAGCAATGCGAAGATGATGCGCAGCACCGTCGCGGCGATAATGCCGATCAGGATTACCTTGGTCCGCTGGTTCGCGGGAAGGCCCGCGGCCGCAAGACCGATGACGATGGCGTTGTCTCCCGCCAGAACCAGGTCGATCATGATGACCTGGAGAAAGGCACTGAGAACCGAAGGCGTAATGAGGTCGAACACGACCGGACTCCTCTTGTGTTGAAGGAATGGTCCGGTCGGCGATTGCGGGATCCAAGAATCCCAAACCTGGCGGGGCCATTCCTTGCGGAATTCCAGTCCGACATCGCGACCTGCTGCAGGTCGCCAGAGGGGCCCGGCCTGGATGAAAGCGTGTTTCGTCTATGGGGTCGCTAACCCCAGCAGCTGCGAAACCTGACCTGATTGACTGAAGGCGCCGGCGGCGGCGCCGAGCAACACGCAGGCCCCGGCAAAGTCCCAGATCGTGACCGTTGCGGCGGGGCGCGGAGTGCCGGACAGCCAGCCGAGCGCCGCCGAGATCGCGGCCGCGGCGAATGCGAAGGCTGCAAGCGCCGGCAGCAGCACTGCGGACGGCAGATGCGCGGCGAGCGCGACAGCCGGCAAAGCGGCGACCGCGGCGATCAACGGGAGGTCGATCGACGACAACGAGGTCCGCAACAGCGGTATGCGACCCGCCAGATCGCGCTTCATGTCCAGCTCCGCGAGATGAGCAGCAACGCTGTCATCACCGCTCCAAGCTAGGCGCTGTCGCGCGCGCCGTGCATCCGCATCGGTTGGGGCGTAGAAATACGGGCGGAAGGGCGCGCCTCGGCCGGCGACCGCCTGCGGAGCTTGCAATATCAGGACGTCAGGGCTCGATCCGCCCGAGGCGGATCGCCTGGCGCACCAGCACCGCGACGCTTTCCGCCTGCATTTTTTCCATGATCTGCGCGCGGTAGCTTTCCACGGTCCGCGTCGAAAGATCGAGGCGGGCCGCGATCGCCTGGCTGGTGAAGCCTCCGGCGACGAGGTCGAAAATCTCGACCTGCCGGGGCGTCAGCCTAGCGAACCGTTCGGCGAGATCATCGCCTTGCCGCGCCGAATCCTGTGCGCTGAAGACGCGCGCCAGCGCGCGGTTGATCGCGGCGACCAGCTTGGCGTCGTCCACCGGCTTCTCGATGAAGTCGTCGGCGCCGGCCTTGATGCCCGCCACCGCCATCGGCACGTCTGCATGCCCCGAGATGAGGATGACCGGGATGGCGATGCCGCGTTTGGCCATCTCGCCGACAAGCGCAATGCCATCCATGCCCGGCATGCGCACGTCGGCAACGACGCAGCCGGGCCGCGTTGTCTCGACGGCATCGAGAAAGGCCGCGGCCGAACCGAACACGTCGACCTTGAAGCCGAACACGCTCAGCATCTCTCCGATCGCGTCGCGTACGGACGGCTGATCGTCAATCACGAATATGGTGGGGGCGGTCATGTCCTGCGGACCCGGGGGGAGTGTTGTTATTGAAGGTCTGCCGGCGGTTCAAGCGGAAGCCAGAACCGGAACTCGGCCTTGCCGGGGTCGCCGGATTGCAGCCAGATCTGGCCGCCATGCGCTTCGATAATGGCGAGGCAGATCGACAGCCCCAATCCGAGACCCTCATCCTTTGAGGTCGTCATCGGGTCGAACATCCTGTCGGCGAGATGTGGCCGGATACCGGGTCCGTTGTCACGCACCGCGATTTCGATCCGTGCCGGTTCGGCCAGCAACTCGCCCGAAATCCGGATTACCCCATCCGTCTGTTGCGCGCCGGCGATGGCCTCGGTGGCGTTGCGGATGAGATTGAGTACCACCTGCTCGATCTGGATCTTGTCGCCATGCGCCATCGGGAGGCCCTCCGGAATCTCGGAGACGATTTCGATGCCGCGTGCATTGGCGTCGGGGCGCGCCAGGATCAGCGCATCGTCGATCATGGTGCGGATATCGAAGCTCGAGACATGCGGCCGGCCGCGCCGCAGGAATTCCCGCATGCGGCGCATGACTCCGCCGGCATGGTCGATCTGGGCAATCGCATTGGCGATGTTGGTGCTGGCGCGCGGCAGATCGGGCGACGGGTTATCGATGATATGCTGCGCCGATCGGGCGAGGGCGCGGGCCGCGGTCATCGGCTGATTGATTTCGTGCGCCAGCGCCGAGGCCATGCCGCTGACCAGCGTGAAGCGCGCGGCGCGGCTCGACTCAATCTCCTTGTCGCGCAAGCGCAGTTCCGCGAGACGCCGCAAGGCATCGGCGTTCTGACGCTCGCTGACCACGGCGCCTACGATGAGACCTGTGCCGGTCAGCACCAGCATCAGCGTCTGCATCTCGGTAAAGGCCTGCGCGTCGTAACCGAAATAACGCATCAATCCGACCAGCGCGAATTGCGTGATCGCCAGCGCGATGCAGGCTCCATCGAAGCCATGACGCACGGCGGCCAGCACCACCGGCACGAACAGCAGATAGAAATAGCGAAGCCCGCTGCCGCTCTCTCCGCTGACGATGACGAAAAGCGCGACGCAGCACAAAGCCGCGTAAAGCGAGATCTCGATCGCGAGCGGACGAGAATAACCTGACAGCCTTGCGTCGCCCTGCATCAGCCGGACCAGCCGCAGCGTCAGCGGCGTGATGACGACGATTCCGATGATGTCGCCGAGCAGGAGCGGTGTCGCGGCGGTCAGGACATTGCCGAGTTCGATGCGGTGATCGAGCAGGAGAAGAAGGGCGACCAACGTCGAGCTGACCACGGCCGCGATGATTCCGGCCGTCAGCAATGTGAGCAGGTCGCGGAGATGATGAAGGCCCGCGTCGAGACGGAGCGCCTTGCGGATGATGATCGCGGCGCTGCCATAGACCACCGATATGATCGCGGCGATCGCGATGATGATCGGCCATTGCAATGTGGTGCGGACCACGAACAATTCCGCCGCGATCATCCCGACGAACAGCACCGGCGCATAGGCCGGTCCCCACAACAGCAGGAACGCGAACACGACGCCGAGGCCCGGATTCCAGGGCGTGATCGGGACGCTCATGAATTCGTGGATCGAGCTCAGCCATTCGAGCGCAACGAACGCCGCCACCAGCACGGCGCCGAACGCGATGCGCGTGATCCAAAACGGGGAATGGCTGACCGAATTCAAGCCGCCGGTCAGGGATCGAACCGTAATCGTCATATTGGACCCGGCGTCCTTGCCCACCGTGTGGGCGTGGGATGCAGTTTACAGGCTGGCGCGGCTCTCTTGCCATCGCAAAACCGCTTCCATATCGTATCCGCATGATCTGGCTAGGGGCTTGATTTCAATCGGGCATTCGACGCCGCACGAGCCGTGGGAAACGCGGCCTTTGGGAGGATTTTGAGACATGTCTGAGGCCTCGCTTCGCGACGACAAGACGGCTTTTGCCGCCGATCCGAAGACCACCGGAAAGATGAAGGTGTCGAAGCCGATGAACGGCGAGCAGTTCCTCGACTCGCTGAGGGACGGGCGCGAGATCTACATCTACGGCGAGCGGGTCAAGGATGTCACCACACATCCGGCGTTCCGCAATACCGCGCGGATGGTCGCTCGCCTCTATGACGCCCTGCACGATCCCAAGCACCAGGACAAGCTGCTGCAGCCGACCGACACCGGCAATGGCGGCATGACACAGGCCTATTTCAAGGCGCCGAAGACTGTCGCCGAATCGGTTGCCGGGCGTGACGCGATCGCCGAATGGGCGAAGATTACCTATGGCTGGCTCGGCCGCGCGCCGGATTACAAGGCCGCGTTCCTCGGCACGCTCGGCGCCAATGCCGACTTCTACGATCCGTGGCAGGAGAATGCCAAGCGCTGGTACCAGTTCTGTCAGGAGCGCGTTCCCTTCGTCAATCACGCGATCATCCATCCGCCGGTCGATCGCAATCGCCCGCCGAACGAGGTCGGCGATGTGTGCTGCCATGTCGAAAAGGAAACCGATGCCGGCATCGTTGTGTCCGGCGCCAAGGTGGTCGCGACCGGCTCGGCGCTGACCAATTACACCTTCGTCGCGCATCACGGTCTGATCCCGGTGCAGGACAAGAATTTCGCGGCGATCTTCATGATCCCGACCAACGCGCCGGGCGTGAAGCTGATTTGCCGGACCTCCTACGAGATGACATCGACGGCAATGGGCTCGCCGTTCGACTATCCGCTGTCGAGCCGCATCGACGAGAACGATGCAGTGTTCATTCTCGACAAGGTGCTGATCCCCTGGGAGAACGTGTTCTGTTACGGGGACATCGAGAAGGCCAATAACTTCTTCCCGCGCACCGGATTCCTGCCGCGCGCCCTGCTGCATGGCTGCACGCGCCTTGCCGTGAAGCTCGACTTCATCGCCGGCCTGTTGCTGAAAGCGGTTGAAGCCACCGGCTCGAAAGACTTCCGCGGCGTGCAGGCCAATGTCGGCGAGGTGCTGGTGTGGCGCAACCTGTTCTGGGGCCTCACCGAAGCGATGGCGCGCAACCCGAAGCCTTGGGTCGGCGATTACCTGCTGCCGGATATCGAGCCCGCCGGCGCATATCAGATCGTCTCGACCATGGCCTACACCAAGGTCAAATACATCATCGAACAGACGGTGGCCTCCGGCCTCATCTATCTCAATTCCTCGGCGCGCGACTTCAAGAACCCGGAAATCCGGCCGTATATCGACAAATATATGCGCGGCTCGAACGGCTATGACGCGGTCGATCGCGTGAAGCTGCTCAAGCTTCTATGGGACGCCATCGGCTCGGAATTCGGCTCGCGTCACGAGCTCTACGAGATCAATTACGGCGGCTCGACCGAAGAGATCCGCCGCTACGTGCTGTTCGGTGCGATGGCCGGCGGAACGGCGAAGAACCTGCAGGGCTTCGCCGAACAATGCATGGCGGAATACGATCTCGATGGCTGGAAGGTGCCCGATCTCGTCGATCCGGACGAACTCAGCTACCACGTGATCCGCAGCGCCAGCTCGGTGTCACCGCAGATTGCTCGCGAGCAGGAATCGGCGCCGCGGCAGCACAGCATGTCGAATCCCGGTACCGATTTTTCCAGCAGCAATCAGTCCGGCGGCTTCCGCAATCCGTACGCGGTGCCGTGATCACCCTCCCCTGGAGGGGATGGGTCGCTGGGGAGCGAAGCGAGCAGCGGGGTGAGGTGAACCGTCAAAAAAGCTCACCCCACCCCGTCTCGCATTTCACGTTGTTCGATGCTCGCCGGCCCTCTCCCTCTAGGGGAGAGTAGAGAGCTGGCGACGCGCTAGCGGAGATTATTTCTCGACGCTGCGGGCGTAAGGATTGGCAAAGCCGCCGGCCGGGTCGATGCTTTCGTGATGGGCTGCGGCAGGCTCGGCCGGCGCCTCGGGCACGGGCTTTTTCGGCGCGAAATCGTAGGACACGGCCCGTGCATACGGGTTGTAGAAACCGCCCATGGTCTGGCCTCTTTGAAGATCGGCATCGCCCTCGGGCGAGTGCCGCATGTCGTCCCGCGCGGGCGCGATGGTACGGGCGAACGGGTTAACAAATCCCCCCGTGGCCATGGCCGGCGCGGCCTCGGACACCTGCGCGGGGCCAGTCTTTTCGGGCTCCGCCTTCAGCCCGAGATAGGCGCGGGCGATCGCCGCGTCTTTCTGCATTTGCGCGGCCGTGCCCGACGAATGGATGCGGCCATTCTCCAGCACGTAAACGATGTCGGCGAGTTGCAGGCTCTGGTGCGCATTCTGCTCGACCAGCACCACGGCTTGCCCGCCCTGCGTGATGGTGCGCAGCGTCGCGAACAATTCCTTGATCAGCCGTGGCGACAGGCCGAGCGAGGGCTCGTCGAGCAGGAGGAATTTTGGCTCCGACATCAGCGCGCGTGCGATCGCAAGCATCTGCTGCTCGCCGCCGCTCATGGTCTTGGCAAGCTGATGACGACGCTCGGCGAGTCGCGGGAAGGTCGCGAGCTGCTTCTCGAGCTGGCGCGCCTCGTCGGCGCGTGCCCGCTCGGGATAGGAGCCGAGCTTGAGATTGTCGATCACCGTCATGTCGCCGAACAGACGGCGGCCTTCCGGCACGAGCGCGATGCCGGCGGAGACGATCCGGTGTGACGGCTCGTTCTCGATCGGCCGGTCCTCGAACAGGATGCGGCTGCGGGGCTTGGCCTGCACGAGCCCGGCAATGGTCTTGAGCAGCGTGGTCTTGCCGGCGCCGTTGGCCCCGAGGATGACGGTGGTCCGTGCCGCCGGAATCTCGATCGAGACGTCGTGCAACGCCTCGTGCTTGCCATAGGCGACGCTGACATGCTCAAGCCGCAGCATCTTCGGCTCCGGTATCGGTTCCGAGATAGGCCTGCATCACTTGCGGATTGGAGAGCACCGCGTCCGGCGTGCCCTCGGCGATCTTCTCGCCCGCATTCATCACGACGCAGGTGTCGCACAGGGCGCGGATCGCCTCCATGACATGCTCGATCATCACGATTGTGATGCCGTCTTTCCTGATCTGCCGGATCAGTTCGATGCCGACCTGCAATTCCGTGGGATTGAGACCCGCCAGCCATTCGTCGAGCAGCAGCAATTGTGGGCGGGTGGCGAGTGCGCGCGCGAGTTCGACCCGCTTCTGATCGATATAAGTGAGCTGCGCGCCATACATATGCGCCCGGCCCGCAAGGCCGACGCGGGCGATCAGGGCTTCGGCCTCGTGCTTCGCGGGTGCGGGCCTTGCGGGCTCGGCGCCGAACATCCGGCCGAGCATCACATTTTCCAGCGCGGTCATGCCCGGCAGCACCCGCACGAGCTGAAAGGTGCGGGCGATCCGCGCGCGGCAGATTTCGAACGAGCGGCGGCCCAGCAATTCCTCGCCGCGGAAGCGGATCGAGCCGGCATCGGCCGGAAATTCCGCGGTGATGAGGTTCAGCACAGTGGTCTTGCCCGAGCCGTTCGGACCGATCAGTCCGGCGATGGTGCCGCGCCTGATCTCGAACGAGATGTCGCGCACCGCGACAAGCCCGCCGAAGGCCTTGCGCAGCCCGCTGACGCCGAGCAGCGTTTCCTGTGCGCGGGTCATGCGGTTGCCGCTTTCTTCGTGCGCAGGGTGTCGCGCAACCGGTACCAATAGCTCTCGATCAGCGGCGCGAGCCCACCGGGTATGAAATAGACGATCACCACGAAGCACAGTCCGAGTGCGATGCTGAAATGGTGCGGGAAGGTGCCGGCGAGGAATTCGGACAGCAGCACCAGCGGGATCGCGCCGACCATCGGCCCCCAGTATCGGCTGACGCCGCCGAGCAATGCCGCGATCAGGACCTGGAACGACCAGGAATTGTTGAAGGCGATGCTGGCATCGATATACGGATAGCGCAGAGCCAGCGTGGCGCCGACCAGCGCCATCGCCGAGGCCGACAGCGCAAAGCATAACACCTTCACCCATGTGGTGTTGATGCCGGTATGCCGCGCCACGGTCTCGTCCTCGCCGATCGCGCGCAAGGCATAGCCGAGGCGAGACTGACTGACGTACCAGCTTCCGACGATGGTGATGAACGCGACGGCCAGCAGCGTCAGATAGATCGTCACATTGGACACGTCGGAGAAAATGTAACGCGTCGCGGTCTTGTTGATCTTGATCTCCCACCAGTTGATGACCTGGTGCACGAGTTCAGTCAGGCCAAAGGTGAAGACCACGAAATACACACCGCGCAATCTGAGCGTCGACAGGCCGATCACGATCGCAACCAGAAAGCTGATGACCGCCGCGGCGACGAGCGCAAGGCCGACCGGGATGTAAACGTGCGTGATCGCCAGCGTATAGATGCCGATGCCGAAGAACGACGCCGTGGCCAGCGAGATGTAGCGGGTCGCCCCGGAAAAGAACGACCACGCGGTGGCAAGCGCCACGTTGGCGAACATGAGCAGCAGAAATGAGATCGTGTAACTCGACGCCACGAGCGGCAGCAGCGCGAGCGCCGCGCCCACGAGCACGAACGCACCGATCAGCCAGCGGTTCTTGTCGATGATTTCAGGCACGGGTGAACAATCCGGTGGGCCGCACCAGGAGGATCAGCATGAACAATGCGAAGTTGATGGCGATGGTGAGCGCGGGATCGATGAGATAGCCGCCGAGCGATTCGACGACGCCGAGCAGAATGCCGGCAGCTAGCGTTCCGGTGACGCGCCCGACGCCCGCCATGATCACGACGATCAGCGCCTTGAGCGTGTATTCGACGCCCGAGGTCGCGCTGAACGAAACGAAGGTCGAAACCAGCATGCCGGAGACGGCGGCAAGCGCGCCGCCGGCGGCGAAAACCAGGGCGGAATGCTTGCGGACATCGATGCCGACGAGCCCCGCCGCGACCGGATCGATGGTGATGGCGCGCAAGGCCGACCCGATCCGCGTGTAACGCAGGATCACATAGAGTGCGAGAGCCAGGAGGCACGCGCCGAGAAACGCCACCAGCCGGTTCAACGCGATGGTCGCGCCGAAGACATGCACGGGCACTGACAGGTAGCTGTAGCCGCGCAGGTCGCCGGACCAGTTCACCAGCGCGATGCCCTGAAAGACGAAGAACAGGCCGAATGTCACCAGCACCGCATCGGCATCGAGCGCGTCCTGATCGGGTGCGCGCCTGATCAACGGCACCATCATGAAGCGGTAGATCAGCCAGCTCAACGCGAAGGCGATGGGGACGCTGATAAACGCGCTGAGGAAGGGATTGAGCTTCCACAGCATGATGGTGAAGAAGGCGATGAACGCGCCGCCAACGAAGAATTCGCCGAAGGACAGGTTGAGAATGCGGGCGATGCCGTATTGCAGGTTCAGGCCAAGCGCGATGAGGCCGTACATCCCGCCGAGAAGCAGCCCGTTGAGGAAGACTTCGAACAGGATCACTGAAGGGCTTCCGTCAGGTCAAAATGACCCGTTGTCATGCCCCGCGAAAACGGGGCATCCAGTTACAACCGAGGCAACCCGTTTTGCTGGATCGCCCGCTTTCGCGGGCGATGACAGCGTTTGTAACTTACGACCACGCCGGCTTCGGGAAGAGCGGCTGACGTGCGCCGGCCTTGTCGGCGGGATAGACGCCCACGACTTCCCCGTTCTGCCACTGACCGACAGCCCAGGGACTGGTGTTGCGCTGATCCTTGTAGGAGAGCTCGCCCCACAATGTCTTGAACTTGTCGCGCGCGATCGCGTCGCGGATCTTCTTGCGATCGATCTCGCCGACATTCTCGATGGCCTGCTGCGTCACCTGCAGCCCGCTATAGACGTTGATCGCGCCGGCCTCGGACGGTCGGTTGAACATCGCCTGATGAGCCTTGTTGTATTCGGCCATGCCGGGCTCGTCGGGATTGAGGCCGCCATAGACGAAGATGCCGTTGACGTTGTTGCCGTACTTGCCCTTGAGGCCGGGAAACACGCCGCCGATCGCGACATACATGATCTTCGGATTGAAGCCGACGATCTTGCATTGTTCCGGCAGCATGAAGGTGTCCGGCGGGTAGCTCATCGCGATGAAGGCGTCCGGGTTGGCCGCCATCGCCTCGCGGACCAGCGGCTGCAGGTCGGACGAACCGAACGGGTAGCTCTTGTTGTAAACGACGTCGACGCCGTTCTTCTTGGCGGCCTCGAGGAACGCCCCGTTCATCTCGACACCGAACTCGACATTCGGATGGATGACGGCCGCCGTCCCCTTGATCTTGCCCTCTTTCTTCAAGTCGCCCATCCACTTCGCGAGCGGCGCGGTGGACTCGGTCGGCTGAGAAATATTCCAGAACGCGAACGGCCATTTCGGGCCGAGGGTGTAGGTCTTGTTGGTGGTCGCGGTGGTGTAGATCACCGGATATTCGTATTTGTTGGTGACCGGAGCCGAAGCCAGGTTCATGTGGCTGGCATAGGGACTGAGGATCATGTCCACCTTGTCCTGCTGGATCAGCCGCTCGGTGAGCTTCAGCAATTCGTCGGGCTTGCCCTGATCGTCATAAGCGACGAATTCGATCGGCACCTTCTTGCCGAATTTCTTCAGCATGATGCCGCCATCGTCGTTCACCCGCTTCTGCCACAGCTTGTATTGCGACACGCTGGTGGATTCGGCCCCCGGTCCGAGCGGGCCGGATTGGGTGATGGCGTATCCGAAGCGGATGCTTGAAGGCGCGGACTGCGCCCGAGCATAGACGGTGGGCAGGGTCGAGGCGCCAACCAGCGCCGCGCTGCCTTTGACGAAGGCACGTCGGTCCATTGTGTATCCTCCCGGTTGTCTCGCTGCGATGCGCGCCGGCTTCTGTGGCCGGCTGTCACACCGTACGTCTCGTCTTGACCGAACGCGCGCCGCAGCGCGTGCGGTATCGCTTCAAAAAACGCGCGGATCAGCCCATGAAGCGCGCCACGGCATCAACCGCCTCCGGCCGTTCCAGATGCACGAGATGGCCCGCGCCCTTGTAGATCTGGATATCGGCGTTGGGGATGAACTTGCGCCAGGTTTCCGCCTGCCCCGCGGGGATGATCTTGTCTTCCTCGCCCCAGATGATCTGGGTCGGCACCTTGATGCGGTGCAGATAGCGCATGAATTTGGGATCGCCCGGATGTTCCCAGAACAGCCGCGCCACCGTTCCGGCTTCGCGATAGCGATCGCCCATGAAATCGAGGTCCGGCTTTTCCGGCAGCTTCTTCTTCAGCACCTCGAAATCCGAAACCAGAAGGCCCGGCACCGCTTCGCCCGGCACGGCAAGGATGTCGAGCATCGGGTTCTTGGGATCGATCAGTCCCGCCGGCGCGATCAGCGACAGCTTGCGGATGCGGTGGCCATGTTCGCTTGCGAATTTCGCCGCGAGATAGCCGCCCATTGACAGGCCGACCAGATTGAACCGGTCGAGTCGCAGCATGTCGAACAGCTCGAGATAATGCATGACGTAATCATGCATCGTGGTGAATGACGGATCGTCGCCGGATTCGCCGAATCCCGGATGATAGGGCGCGATCACCCGGAAGCGGTCGGTCCAGCGCTCCGCGAAGTCGAAGCCGTCGACCGTGCCTGCGCCGTGGAAGAACACCAAGGGTTCGCCATGACCTGCGGTATGTACGACGGTCTTGACCCCGTCAACGGTGAGAGTCTGACGCTCGAACTTGCTCATTGCTTTCCCTGCCCTTACTCGGCGGCCAAACGTTGCGGCGAGCCAGCGCGCTGGCGCAGGCGCGGCATCACCTCCTCGGCAAACAGCGTGAGGTTCTTCACCGTCTTCCAGTGCGGCATGTCGGCGACATGCATCACACTGTTGATGTGGTTCGTCTTCATGCGCGCGCTCCATTCGCCGATGTCGTTGGCGACCTTGTCGGGCGTGCCGACCGAGATGAAGAAGGACGAGGAGATCGCCTTGAAGTCGAAGCCGCCATGCATCTTGTCGGCGGTCGCGGCGCGCACCTTGAGCTGATCGACCGAGAGATAGCCCGGAGGGGCGAGATATTGCGGAATGGTGCGCGCGTAATCCTCGAAGAAGCGCTGCAGATGCGGGATGTACTCCTTCTCCGCCTGCTCCTGGGTCTCCGCCACATAGACGAATGTCAGCAGCGGAAGCTGATCGGGCCGGATCGTGTGTCCGAAATGCGCGGCGCGTTCGCGCAACTGCTCGTTCAGTTCCTTGGCGCGCGCCTGCGTCACGAACACCGAGGCGTAACCAAAGCCGAGTTCGGCCGCGATCTCGATGGTCTCCGGCGAGCCGGTGCCGACGATGTAGCAGGGCGGATGCGGCCGTTGGTAAGGCCGCGGCCACGGATTGAGGAAGCGGTAGGTGTAATGATTGCCGTAATGCGTGGTCGGGCCGTCTTCGGACCAGGCCTGCAGGATGATCTTCAGCGATTCACGGAACTTGTCGCGCGCGGTCGCCGGATTGACCGGGTTCGACCAGTATTCCATGCCGGTGCCGAGCGGGAAGGCGACCTCGATGCGGCCCTTCGACATCACGTCGAGCACCGCATATTCCTCGGCCAGCCGGTTCGGCAGCATGAAGTTCGGCGGCGTCCCCCAGACGCAGATGCGGACATTCTTGGTCTTCGCCACCAGCGCCGAGGCGATGATGTTTGGCGTCGCCATCAGCGAATAGACGGTGTTGTGGTGTTCGTTCACCACCACCGCGTCGTAGCCGAGCTCGTCCGCGAGAACGAGTTCGCCGATATAACGATTATAAAGTTCGTGCCCCTTTTCCGGATCGAAGAATTTGTTCGGGAAACTCACCCATGTCGATTTGTACTCCTTGTGATTCTCAGGGAGATACGAATACGGCATGAAATGCATGACGTTGAAGCGAAGCGGCGCGGCCATCGCATAAATCTCCTTGGAATTTCCTCGTGGGACGCTCGCCGTTCGCGGCGATACGCTTGCCGGGCTCTTGCGGCCCGTTTCCCTTGTCATTCATTCTGAAATTGGTGCGGAACCGAGTCAACGGCAGCGCAGGG
>Ga0180222_1000873_pt1 | contig 37961 bp, 33 predicted proteins | sample eDN5th37CKraftOP_FD_151336 | JGI IMG/M metagenome (GOLD analysis project Ga0180222, IMG submission 151336) | Enriched Organic Plus compost microbial communities from Emeryville, California, USA - eDNA 5th pass 37_C Kraft OP (version 2) (version 2) ...
CGATCGGAAAGCGCGCCGAGCAGCTCGGCGTCGATATGATGTGGGTGGTCGACTCGCAGATGGCGATGAAGGACGCCTATGTCGCGATGGCCCTGCTCGGCCGCGAGACGAGCAAGCTGAAATTCGGCCCCGGCGTGACCAACCTCGTCACGCGGCACCCGACCGTCGTCGCCAATGCCATGAACACCCTCGCCTTCCTGGCGCCCGGCCGCGTGGAAGTCGGCATCGGCGTCGGCGACAGCGCCGTGTTCCCGATCGGGAAGAAGCCGATGTCGATCGCCAATTGCGAAGAAGGCATCAAGGAACTGCGGTCGCTGCTGCGCGGCGAAACCCGCAACTACGGCGCCGGAGACGTCGCGCTGTCGTTCAAGGTCGATCCGGTGCCGCCGGTCTTCCTCGCCGCCAGCCAGCCCCGCACGCTGGAGCTCGCCGGCATGGTGGCGGACGGCGTCATCATCATGGGGCCGTCCGACATTGATACCGTGAAGATGCAGATGGCCTCGGTCGATGCCGGGGCACGGCGCGCCGGGCGCGATCCCGCCTCGATCATCCGCGATCTGTGGGTCACCCTCGCGGTCGGTGGCCAGGAAGCCGTCAACGACGTCAAGTCCTGGGCCTCGGCGCAGGCGCGGTGGATGACGCGGTGGAAGACGATGCCGGCCTCGCTCGAGAAATACCGAGCCGAGATGGACCAGGCCGCCGCCAACTACGATTTCCAGACCCACCTGTCGCTCTCGGCGGATCACGCCGCGGGCATCAGCGACGAATTCGCCAAGGTGCTCGCCGTGGCCGGCGACCAGGACGAATGCATCGCGCGGCTGCGCAGCCTGTGCACGACCAACGTCAACCGCATCACGCTGTCGCTGCTGTCGGGCGGACGGGAGCGCCGGCTCGAGAGCATCGCTGCGGTCTGGAACGGGGTGAAGAAGGCGATCGCTGCCTAGCAGCGCGGCAGAAGCCACGGCATGAATGGGGAGGTTGATCGGTGAGCTACTGGGCATCCCAAGTCCTCAACGGATTGTCCTTCGGGATGCTGCTGTTCTTTCTGGCGGCGGGCCTCACGCTGACCCTCGGCGTGATGCGCGTCGTCAACCTGACCCACGGCTCGTTCTACCTGCTGGGCGCCTATGTCGCCCTCGACGTCGTTCACAACCAGTCGAACTTCTTCCTTGCCGCAGCCGCCGCCGCCGCGGCCATGGCACTTTTTGGTGTGGTTATCTTTGGTCTGCTGCGCGCGGTCGGAGCCGATCCGCTGCGGCAGACGCTGCTGACCTTCGGTCTGGTGTTCATCATTGCCGATCTCGCGCTGGTCCGATGGGGCGGCAGCCCGATGTCGGTCACCAAGCCTGCGTTCCTCACCGGGCCGATCGAGATCGGCAATTTCGCCTATCCGAGCTATCGCATCTTCATCATCGTGCTCGGCCTCGTGGTCGCGCTCGTGCTCGGCATTCTGCAGCGCTATACGATCGTCGGCGCCGCCGTGCGCGCAGTGGTGGATGACACCGAGATGGCGGACGGCGTCGGGCTCAACTCCCCGGCCATTGCCGTCGCCACGTTCCTGACCGGAGCGGCGCTGGCCGGCGTCAGCGGCGCGATGGGCGGCGCGATGATCGGCGCCTATCCCGGCGCCGACATCCAAGTGCTGCTGTTCGCGCTCGTGATCGTCATCATCGGCGGGATGGGCAGCCTGAGCGGCTCCTTCGTCGGCGCCCTCGCCGTCGGCCTCCTCGACACGTTCGGACGCGTGCTGGTCCCGCAGATCGGCGCCTCGCTGATGTTCCTGCTGATGCTGCTGACGCTGATCGTGCGGCCCTCCGGCCTGTTTGGACGGCCCGAATGACACGTCACCTCGTCATCGCGATCGCTGCGGGAATTGCGCTGGTTGCGGCGATCATCGCGCCGTTCTTTGCTTCCACCTTCACCTTGACGATCGCCACCAATGCGCTGGTATTTGCGATCTTCGCAGTCAGCCTCAACCTGATCCTCGGCTATGCCGGGCTGCCGAGCCTCGGCCATGCCGCCTTCTTCGGCGCCGGCGCCTACGCGGTCGGCCTGCTGCTGCATATCAGCGTCACCAATTTCGTGATCGCGGTGATTGTCGCGGTTATCGCCAGCGCCCTGCTGAGCGCGGTGCTCGGCCCCGTCCTGCTTCGCACCCGCGGCACCTATTTCCTGATGGCGACGCTCGCGGTCGGCGAGGTCATGCGCAATCTCGCCATCAGCTGGCGCTCGGTCACCAACGGCGACGACGGACTCTATGGCATCAAGCTGCCGGCCGTGCTGGCCACCGGCGACAACTTCTATTTCTTCCTGCTGGCGGCGCTGGTGGTAATCGTCGGCGTGATGGCGATCCTGATGCGCTCGCCGTTCGGCCACACGCTGCGTGCCGTGCGCGACAACCGCAACCGCGCCTCGGTGCTCGGCATCAACCCGTTCATCATCGAGATGAGCGCCTTCGTCATCGGCGCAGCGATCGCCGGTTTCGCCGGCGCGATGTTCGCCTATGCCAAGGGCTTCGTGTCGCCCGGCGTGCTCTCGGTCGAGATGTCGGCCGACGGCCTGCTCATGGTCGTGATGGGCGGACCGGCGACGCTGCTCGGCCCGGTCGGCGGCGCGGTGGTGGTCGAGGCCATTCGCGGCATCGGCAGCACCTATACCGGCCGCTGGCTGACGATCCTCGGCCTGCTGGCCTGTATCGTCGCGCTCAATCCGCGCCGCTTCGTCAGCCGCGTCTGGTCGCGCCTCTCCGTGGCGCCGGAACTTGACGCCCCGGCGGAAGCGCCAGCGAAAGCCGCGATCGAACCGGCCGCGAAGCCGGCCGCACCGTCACCTCTCGCTGCGCCGCGCATCAGCCGCGAGGCGCCGGTCGCGATGGAAGCCAGAAACATCGCCAAGCATTATTACGGCCTCAATGTGCTGACCGACATTTCGCTCAGCATCGCTGCCGGCGAGCGCCGTGGCCTGATTGGGCCGAACGGCGCCGGCAAGACCACGTTCCTCAACATCCTGTCCGGGCTCATCCCGCCCAATGGCGGCGTGGTCCGTTTCGGCGATCGCGACATCACGGCGCTGCCACCCTATGAGCGCGCCAAGCTCGGCATCGGCCGCACCTTCCAGATCGGCAACCTGTTCAACGACAACACGGTGCGCGAGAACATCGTGATCGGCCTGCTTGCGCGCGAGGGCTACAGCCTCCGCTTCGCCCGCTCGCTCAGCCGCTACGACGCCTTGCAGGACGAGGCGACGCGGCTGCTCAGCGAATGGGGGCTGCGCCAATGGGAGCACGTGCCGGTCAATCTGCTCGCCTATGGGCAGCGGCGGCTGGTCGAAATCGTGCTCGCGGTGTCGCAGCGGCCCAAGGTGATCCTGTTCGACGAGCCGGCCGCCGGCCTGTCCGGCCAGGAGACCAAGGCGATCATCCGGACCATCAGCGCGCTCGATCCGCAGCTCTCGCTGCTGATCGTGGAGCACGACATGGACCTGGTGTTCTCGGTCTGCGACAGCGTCACGGTGATCGCGAACGGCCGGGTGCTGGCCGAAGGCGTCGGCGACACCGTGCGCCGCGACAAGAACGTCATCGAAGCCTATCTGGGGATGCCGCTGTGACCGATGCGCTGCTCCAGGTCCGGGATATTCATACCTATTACGGCCGCGCGCATATTCTCGACGGCGTGAGCCTCGACGTGCCGCGCGCCTCGTGCGTCGGCGTGCTCGGCCGCAACGGCGTCGGCAAGACCACATTGGCACGCTCGGTGATCGGCTTCACGCCGCCGGCGCGCGGCGAGATCATCTTCGACGGCATCACGATTTCCGGCCGCCCGAGCCGCGACATCGTGCGCCGCGGCGTCGCCATCGTTCCGCAGGGCCGCCGGGTGTTCGCCTCGCTTTCGGTCGAGGAGAATCTCCGCGTCGCCGCGCACCGGCGCGCCGGTCTCGATGCCGGCATGGTGTGGACGCTCGAGCGCGTCTATGCGCTGTTCCCGCGGCTCGCGGAGCGCCACCGGCAATGGGCCAATACACTGAGCGGCGGCGAGCAGCAGATGCTGGCGATCGGGCGCGCCCTGATGACCTGCCCCTCCCTGCTCATCCTCGACGAGCCGACCGAAGGGCTCGCTCCGATCATCATCGACGATCTGGTCAAGGCCATCCAGCAATTGCGCGATGCCGGCGTCGCGCTGCTGCTGCTCGAACAGCGCGTCGAGATCGCGCTCAGGCTCGCCGACACCGCGATGCTGATGACGAGCCGCGGCGCCATCACGTTCCGCGGCTCGCCGCGCGATTTTCCTGCACATGACGGCACCATCGGTGAGGTGCCGACCTCATGACGGCAAGAGGGGTCACCGAGATTGCACGAACGGCAAGTACCATCGACTCAGAAGCGAGAGGAGGACGCGTAATGAGCATGAAAGCATTTCTATCCATAGCGAAGATAACGGCGGCGGCCAGCGCGCTGGCGCTACTGCTGGCGGGCCCTGCCCAGGCGCAGGACAAGAGCAAGCCGATCAAGGTCGGAATCCTGGCGCCCTATAGCGGCGTGTTCGCACTGTTCGGACCCAAGGTCATCGAGGATCCGATCCGGCTCTATCTCAAGGAGCACGGCGGCAAGATCGCCGGGCGCAATGTCGAGGTCGTCATCGCCGATGACCAGAGCAAGCCCGACGTCGAGCTGGAGAAGGCCAAGGAGCTGGTCGAGAACCAGAAGGTCGATGTTATCATCGGCATCGTGAACTCGGCCGGCGCGCTCGCCATTCGCGACTACATCGACCAGAAGAAGGTCCTCACCATCATCACCGTGGCCGGCGCCAAGGAGATGACGCAGAGCCGCAGGAGCGATTCCATCTTCCGGGTGTCGTTCGCCAACGGCCAGACCGAGGCGGCCGGCGCCGTGCTCGCCGAGCAGGCCGGCCTCAAGACCATGGCGGCGATCGGCGCCGACTACGTCGCCGGCCATCAGCTGCTCGAGCCGCTGATCAAGAATTTCGAAACGCTCGGCGGCAAGGTGGTCAAGACGCTGTGGCACCCGCTCGGCACCGCGGACTTCAGCCCGTATCTGACCGAGCTCAAATCCGTCGCCGGACAGGTGCAGGCGGTGTCGCCGATGATGTTCGGCGCCGACGCCGTGCGCTTCTTCAACCAGTATCGCGAGTTCGGCATCAGGACGCCGATCTACGCCTTCGGCGACGTCACCGAGCAGACGCTGTTCCTCGACCAGGTCGGCGAAGCCGCTGTCGGCACCAAGACCTACTGGACCTACAGCCCCTACCTCGACAATGCGGCGAACAACACGTTCCGGACCGCGTTCCGCAAGGCCTATAACCGCCTACCCGGCGGCTTCTCAATGCAGGCCTATGCGGCGATGCAGTTCTTCGACGCGGCCGCGACCAAGCTCGGCGGTGACCTGTCGAACAGCAAGGCGCTGAGCGAGGCAATGGAAAAGGCCAGGATCGATTCGCCGGCCGGTCCGCTGTATTTCGACAAGGACCATGGCGTGGTGTTCAACGTCTACCTCGCGGAGATCCGCAAGGGTCCCGACGGCATCGTCGCGCAGATACCGCTTGGCCCGATGGTGACCGACGTCCACCAGCATCAGACGGTCGAAGAGGCCAAGAAGAACCTGAAGAAATAGGCACAAAGACCCCGCTGCGGCGCGGAGCGGGACCCGTTTCCCTCCGCGCCGGGCGTCCATCGCGAGACAACGCCGGCCCGTTCGGGTCGGCGTTTTCATTTTCCCGGCAAACCCTGATAAAGCTGTCGCGAGACGGCGCACAGGATGATCGCATGCAGGACAGCCTCGAATTCGGCCTGGATACGTTCGGCGATGTCACCGAAGGCTCCGATGGCCGGCCGCTGCCGCACGCCCAGGTGCTGCGCGACGTCGTCGAGGAAGCCGTGCTGGCCGATGCGGTCGGCATTGATTTCTTCGGCGTCGGCGAGCACCACCGCACCGACTTCGCGATCTCCGCCCCGGAGGTGGTGCTCGCCGCGATCGCATCGCGCACCACGCGCATCCGGCTCGGCTCGGCGGTGACGGTGCTCAGCTCCGACGATCCGGTGCGCGTGTTCCAGCGCTTCGCGACGCTCGATGCGGTCTCGCGCAGCCGCGCCGAGGTCATCCTCGGCCGCGGCTCCTTCACCGAATCGTTTCCGCTGTTCGGCTACGAGCTGAACCAGTATGAGGAGCTGTTCAACGAGAAGCTCGACCTGTTCGCCGCCCTGCTCGAGCAGCAGCCGGTGACCTGGCACGGCCGCACCCGCGCGCCGCTCAACGGGCAGCGCGTGTTCCCGCCGGTCGAATCCGGTCGGCTGAAGACCTGGATCGGCGTCGGCGGCACGCCGGAATCGGTGCTGCGCGCGGCACATTACGGCCTGCCGATGGTGCTCGCGATCATCGGCGGCAATCCGCAGCGGTTCGCGCCCTACGCCAAGCTGTTCCGCGACGCGCTGAACCAGCTCGGCAAGACGCCGCTCCCGATCGGTGTGCATTCTCCCGGCTATGTCGCGGAGACCGATCAGCAGGCGCGCGAGGAGCTGTGGCCGGACTACAGGCGCATGCGCGACCGCATCGGCGCCGAGCGCGGCTGGGGCCCGATGACGCGCGAGGAGTTCGAGCGGGAGGCCGATCACGGCTCGCTCTATGTCGGCTCGCCGGAGACGGTGGCGCGGCGGATCGCGGCGACCGTCAAGGCGCTGGGCATCGCCCGCTTCGACCTCAAATACAGCGCCGGCGCGCTGGCGCACGACAAGCTGATGCGCTGCATCGAGCTTTACGGGCGCAAGGTGGTTCCGCTGGTCCGCGACATGCTGTAGAGCCGCCCGCGCACGACCATGCCGGATACCATCCGCACGCGAGTCCTGATCGTCGGCGCCGGGCCGGTCGGCCTCGCGCTCGCCATCGAGCTCGGCAGCCGCTCGGTGCCCTGTCTGCTGATCGAGCGCAACGACCGGGTCGGCTATGCGCCGCGCGCCAAGACCACCAATGTACGCACGCGCGAGCATCTGCGCCGATGGGGCATCGCGCAGGATCTGCTCGCCGCATCGCCGTTCGGCGCGGATTATCCCTCCGACGTGCATTTCGTCACCCGGCTCGGCGGCCGCCGGCTGGCGACGATCGAGAACGCGTTCTTCTGCAGGCCGGGCCGGTGCCAGGACTATGCCGAGCACAGCCAGTGGATTCCGCAATATCGCCTCGAGGAGGTACTGAAGCGCCATGCCGAGCGCCTGCCCGGCGTGACGCTCCGGTTCGGCGCCGAGTGCCTGTCCTTCGCGCAGGATGAGAATGCCGTCAGCGCCGTCATTCGCGATCTCGACACCGGAGCGGAGACCACGGTCGCCTGCGACTATCTGGTCGGCTGCGACGGCGCCAAGAGCCTGGTGCGCAGCGGCATCGGCGCCCGGATGCTCGGCCAGTACGGCCTGTCGCGCAACTACAACATCGTGTTCCGCGCGCCCGGCCTCGCCGGGATGCATCGGCACGGCCCCGGCATCATGTACTGGCAGGTCAATGCCGACATGCCGAGCTTCATGGGACCGATGGACCGCGGCGACAAGTGGTTCTTCATGCCGACCGGTGTTCCGGACACGGTGCGGTTCACTGACCGCGAGGCGGCGGCGCATATCGCGAAGGCGACCGGCATCGACGCCGGCTACGAGATCCTGAGCTCCGACGAATGGATCGCAAGCCGGCTGATCGCCGACCGCTACCGCGACCGCCGCGTGTTCCTGGCCGGCGACGCCTGCCACCTGCATCCGCCGTTCGGCGGCTACGGCATGAATATGGGCGTCGCCGATGCCGTCGATCTCGGCTGGAAGATCGCGGCGATGCTGCAGGGCTGGGGCGGCGAGGCCCTGCTCGACAGCTACGAGGCGGAGCGGCGGCCGGTGCATCGCTTCGTCATCGACGAGGCGGTCGCCAACCACGCGGTGCTCAGCAACCAGCTTCTCGCCGCCGGGCTCGAGGATGACGGCGCGGCCGGCGATGCCGCGCGCGAAGCGGTCGGCCGCCAGATCCGCACCGCGAAGATCCGCGAGTTCCGCAGCCTCGCGGTGGTGATCGGCTATCGCTACGACGCCTCGCCGGTGATCGTCGACGACGGCAGCGAGGCGTTCCCGATCGATCCGCTGCACTATCGGCCCACCGCGCGGCCCGGCGCGCGGGCGCCGCACTGGTGGCGCGACAACGGCACTTCGCTCTACGATTCATTCGGCCTTGGTTTCACGCTGCTCGGCCTCGGCGAGGCCGACGCCGCGGTGCTGGACCGCGCCCGCGCCGAGGCGCAGGCGCTCGGCGTGCCGCTCACCGTCGTCAGCGAACGGGACCCGGTGCTGCGCGAACTCTATGAGGCGCCCTATGTGCTGATCCGGCCGGACCAGCATGTCGCCTGGCGCGGCACGGACTGGCCGGAGCAGCCCCGCGCCTTGCTCGGCCACGTCACCGGCCGGGACGCGCAGCCCACCGGGATTTCAGGATGATGCCGCCGGCTGCGGCGAGCCGTCACGTCACCCGACACCGTTGACGCAGAGCGTGACGTGAACCGCCTCGCGGCCGTCGGAGCTCTCGCGTCCGAGCGCGCGCACGGCATCCGTGGCCTGCTCCAGCGGAAACGAATGCGAGCAGAGGGCGCGCAGCTCAGCGCCGCACTCGCCGATCATCTGGATCGCGAGCTCCGTCGGCCGCCACCCGGCGCTGAGCACGCCGACCAGCTCGATTTCCCGGAACACGACCTTGTCGACGGGAAAGTCGTTCAGCTTGTTCTGTCCCTTGAGCCCGGCGAGCACGATGCGCCCGCCTCGCTTGACCATATCGATCGCCTGCACGACCGGCGCCACCGCTCCCGCGGACACGTCGAGCACCACGTCGACGAGCTTACCTCCGGTCAAAGCCATGACCCGCTCGACCGGGTCTTCCGCCTGCACGTCGATGGTCGCGGTCGCGCCGAGCCGTTCGGCAAGCTGAAGGCGCGCCCTGTCCCGCGTCGTGCCCGTGACAATGATGGTGGCGGCACCCGCCTGCTTCGCGGCAGCGACGGCGAGAAGGCCGCGCTGTCCCGGTCCCGCGATCACCACGCTTGAACCAAGACCGACGCCGCCGGCCTCGTACACCCAGCGGATCGCGTTCGACAGAGGGTTGAACAAGGTCATGACCTCCGTCGGCACCTGCGACGGAAGCTTGTGCACCATGGTTCGCGGATGGAGATAGAGGTGCGTCGCATATCCGCCCCACAGCGAAGGCGCGACGTGGATGTTCTGATAGAGTCCGTATCCCTTGTCGGACCGGCAGCGCGTATAGGCGCCCTGGACGCAATCCTCGCAATGACCGCAGGGAATGACCGGCTCGATCGCGACCCGATCGCCCTCCTTCACATTCCAGAGCTTCGCCGCCTGCGGCCCGATCCGCTCGATGAACCCCATGACCTCGTGACCGGGGATGATCGGCATGCCGCCGCCCCAGTCCTTGAGATGACCGAGCCATTGCTCGTAATCGGTTCCGCACAGCCCGCAGGCCTCCACCCGCAGGACGGCGTCGTCCTCGCCGATCTCGGGGATTGCGAACTCGCGCAGCTGGAAATTCCGCGGCGATTCCAGGACGGCGGCAAGTGCCTTCGCCATATGCACCTCAATCGAAATAGAACCCGCCGTTGACCTCGATCACCTCGCCGGTGACGAATTTGGCCTGCTCGGAGGCGAGGAAGCAGGCCACGCTCGCGATGTCGTCAGGCTCCGCGAGGCGGCCGAGCGGCGTAAGCTCGATCGCCTTGTCCTTGACCGCGGTCGGCCACGCCGCGGTCATCGGCGTCCGCACCACGCCCGGATTGACGGCGTTCACGCGAATGCCCTTCGGGCCGAGCGCCTTCGCCAGCGAATGGGTCAGGCCGATGACCGCGCCCTTCGACGCCACATAGGCCGGGCCGCCAGCAACGCCGCCGACCTTGGCGGAATCCGAGGCGGTGAGCACGATCGCGCCGCGCCCGTTCGGGATCATCTTTTCGGCAACGTAGCGCGCAAGAAAGAACGTTCCGGTGACGTTGATGCGGAGAACACGCTCCCATTCATTGGGCTCGGTCTCGTCCCAGGTCTTTCCCGTCCAAATCGCCGCGAAATGCAGCAAGGCGTCGACGCCGCCGAGCATGGCAACGGCGCGATCCACCGTCTCGCGAAGCCGCGCGATGTCGCCGATGTCGGCGGACAGCGCGCGCAACGCATCACCCGCATCCGAAAAGGCGGCCTGCACCGCCTCGGCCTTCAGGTCGATCGCGACGACGCTGCATCCGGCGGCGAGCAACATCCGGGTGCATTCCCGGCCGATGCCGCTTGCCGCTCCGGTAACGATTGCTGTGCGTGGGCTCATGGCGCGGCCTCCAATTCGGCGATGATGGATGCTTTCAGTTCCCGCTTCATGATCTTGCCGTAGCCGCTCTTCGGCAAATCGTCCTGGAAGCGGATGAAGCGCGGCTTCTTGTAGCCCGACAGATGCTGCCGGCAGAGGTCGAGAAGCTCCTCCTCGGTCGGCTTTGCGCCGGGGCGCGGCCTGACCACCGCCATCACCGATTCTCCCCACAGCCGATCCGGCACGCCAATGACCGCGACCTCGAGCACGCCGGGATGCAGCAGCAGCACCTCCTCGACCTCCCGCGGATAAACATTGGCGCCACCGGTGATGATCAGCTCCTTCTTGCGATCCAGCAGATAATAGAAGCCGTCGCTGTCGCGCTTGCCGAGATCGCCGGTATGATACCAGCCGTTCTTGAAGGCTTCCTCCGTGGCTTCCGGCTTGTTCCAGTAGCCCTTCATCACACAGCCGCCGCGCAGCGATATTTCTCCGATCTGCTCATCGCCGAGCGACCTGTCGTTATCGTCGAGAACCGCGATCTCGATATCCTCGCGGATGCGTCCTGCCGAGGCGAGCCGCTTTTCCAGCTCCGGATTCTCCATTGCGATCCTGTGGTCTTCCGGCGTGAGCATCGTGATCGTCATCGGCGTCTCGCCCTGGCCGTAGATCTGGCAGAGCACCGGCCCCCACCGCTTCACCGCCCGCTTCAGGTCCTCGACATACATCGGACTGCCGCCATAGCCGATGAACCGGAGCGACGAGAGGTCGTATTTCCCAATATTCGGCGCGTTGAGCAGCATCGTGATCATCGTCGGCGCAATGAACGCGATCTTGGTCACACGATGCTTTTCGATCAGGCCGAAGATGTGGTCGGGATCGAAGCTTGCCGCGTGCGGAATGAGATGCGTTCCACCCCCTGCCGTGATCGGGATGGCCCACAGGCCGCTCCCGTGCGTCAGCGGCCCGGGATGCATAACGATATCGTCCGGCTTGAGCTGGTAGACTTCCCGCGGATAGTGCTCGGTCATGAACCGCAGGTTGCCGTGGCTGTCCATGGCGCCTTTCGGCTTGCCTGTCGTGCCTGACGTATAGAACAGCCAGGCCAGATCGTCGCTGCTGCAGGCTTCATCATGATCGGCGGCGGCGCCGCCGGCGATGAAGTCCTCGTAGGGCGTTGCCCAGCTTGGCGCTTTGCCGACGCCGATGAAGGTCTGTACATTTGCGATCTCGGCACGGATCGTCTCAAGGCCCGCCTTGAACTCTTCGGTGAAGACCAAGACCTTTGCGCCGGAATCCTGAAGGATATAGGCGGCCTCCTTGGGATGCAGACGCGCATTCATCGGAACGGTCACGGCACCGCACTTGAAGGTGGCGAACATCGTTTCGAGAAGTTCTGGGCAGTTCTTTTGAAGAATCGCAACGCGATCGCCCTTGCGCACCCCGATCTTGCGCAGCTGCGAGGCGAGCTGGTTGGCGCGCGAATTGAAATCGCGGTAGGTGCGGCGCTGATCTCCATAGATGATGGCGGTATGCTCAGGCGACGCCTTCGCCGCATCGGTCAAAACCGAGCCGATGTTCATATGCGTACTCCGTCATTCTTCGACAGCGGCGGCTAGTCCGCCGCTGCTGTCCCCACTCCCAGGAACCGGTGCGTGATGTCCGGGTCGTCCCGGATATCGTCCGGCTTGCCCGAATAGACGATGGTGCCCTTCGCCATGATGAGAATGCGGTGAGAGATGCTCAGCGCGAAGGCCAGGTTCTGCTCGACCAGCAGGATGGTGTTTCCCTCGGCATTCAACCGCTTGATCAGGGCGCCGATCTCCTGAACGATCAGCGGGCTCAACCCTTCCGACGGCTCGTCCATCAGAAAGAGCTCCGGATTCTGCACCAGGGCGCGCGCGATCGCGAGCATCTGCTGCTCGCCTCCGGAGAGCGACCCGCCGCGCGCATCGCGGCGCGTATGGAGGCGCGGGAACGCCTCGTAAATCCGTTCAGTGGTCCAAGAACCGGGCCGGGAACGGGCTGCGGCGAGCTCGATATTCTCGACGACGGTCAGTGTTGGAAAAATCCGGTGTCCCTGCGGGACCCAGCCAACGCCGCGCGAGACGATATCGTGCGTGGGCAGGCCGGAGATCGTCTCGCCGCGGAACCGAATCTCGCCGCTGCGCGGCGCGGGAATGCCGAGAATGCTCTGCAGCGTCGTGGTCTTGCCGACGCCGTTGCGCCCCAGGATGCCGACGACCTCGCCCTTGCGCAGGTCGAAGCCGAGATCATGGAGAATGTGGCTTTCCCCATAATAGGTATTGACGCCGCTGAGCGAAAGCAGAGGCTGGCTCATAGCGCCTTCCCCATATAGACCTCGCTCACATTCTTATTGCTCTGGATCTCACGCACGGTGCCGTCGGCCAGGACCTCGCCGAGGTTGAGCACCATCACGCGGTCGGCGAGCGAGAAGACGACATCCATGTCGTGCTCGACGATGAGGATGGTGATCTCGCGCGGCAGCGCGATCATCATCCGCAGCATCGCCTGCGTTTCGGCGGGAGACATGCCCGCCGTCGGTTCATCGAGCAGGAGAATTCTCGGCCGTCCGGCCAATGCCAGCGCCAGCTCGAGCTGGCGCTGCTCGCCGTAGGCCATATTGGCCACCCGCACGTCGTGGCTTCCCAGGAGATTGACCCGCTCGAGGACGCCGCCAATCTCGTCGTCGAGAGCATCCCTCGAAACCGACTTGAACAGGCCGCGGTGGTGCGCCGCGCAAGCCAGCTCGACGTTCTCCCAGACCGTGAGATTCTGAAACAACTGATTGCGTTGAAACGTGCGGCTGAGGCCCCTCGCCCACAACTGGTCCGGACGCGCACCGGTCATGTCAGCGCCGTCGATGAAGATTGAGCCAGAGGTCGGCGGTTTTTGGCCCGCAATGATGCTGAACAGCGTGGATTTGCCGGCGCCATTCGGTCCGATGATGGCGCGCCGCTCGCCGGGCTCGACGGAAAGATCGACGTCCTTCAGGGCGACGAAGGCCCCATAGGATTTCGACACCCTGGATGTCCGAACAGCCGCCGTCATGGCCCTTTTCCGCGCAGATGACTCCAGCCCTGCATCACCAGGCCCGCGATGCCCTCGCGCGCACCGGTGATCAGGACGATGAACAGAATTCCAAGCACAAGGCCCCAGTATTCGGTGTAGGAGCTCAGCCAGTGCTGCAGCAGCAGAACGATGGTGGCGCCGATGATCGGACCGACGAAATAGCCGGCTCCGCCGATCAGGACCATCACCAGCACAAGCGCCGATTGGGTCCAGTGCGCCGATTCCGGGGCGATGAACAGGTTGAACAGCGAGTTCAGGACTCCGGCAACGCCGCCGAAGGTGGCTCCGACGACGAAGGCCGCGAGCTTGTATCGCCGGACGTTATAGCCGAGCGCCCGCATGCGGGGCGTGCTTTCGCGAATGCCGACCAGCGTCCGTCCGAACCGCGACGTCACGACAGCGTAAAGCAGCGCCGCGCAGACCGTAAACACCGCGAGCACGAAGAAGTAGAACGATTCGCGGCTTCCGAGGATCGGCGCGCCGAACAGCGTCGCGCCCGGAACGATCAGCCCGTCGGAGCCGCCGGTCACCGGCTTCCAACGGAACGCCGCAACAAACACCATTTGCGCGAACGCAAACGTGATCATCAGGAAATAGAATCCCGACAGCCGGATCGAGAGCCAGCCGATCGGCACGGCGCAAAGCGCTGCGACCAGCACGGCAAGCGGGAACGTCACCAGGATGTCGGTGCTGATATGGATGGCGATGATGCCGACGGCATAACCGGCGATGCCGAAGAATGCCGCATGGCCGAACGAGACCAGCCCGGTATAGCCGAGAAGAACATTTAGGCTCAGCGCAAGCAACGAGAACACAAGAATCTCGATGACCAGCGCCTGGACGAACTGCGGCATGCCCAGAAACGGCGCGGCAGCGAATGCCGCGATCATGAGACCGAGCACGCTCCAGAGGCGCAAAGCGACGAATGGCTTGGAGCGCCGTTGCACGATGACATCGGCTACGGTCATTCGACGTCCTCTTCGTCACGCCCCCAGGCGCGGATCAACAGCACCGCAGCCATCAGGCCGAATATGATGAAGCTCGCGGCGGCGGGATACAGCGCCTTGCCATAGGTCTCGGCGAGGCCGATCAGCAGCGCCGCCCAGAACGCACCCGAAATGTTGCCGAGACCGCCGACCACGACCACGATCAGGGTGGTGATCAGGACCTCGAAATCCAGGCCCGGATAAATGCCGGTAATCGGCGCCCCGAGGACGCCGGCAAGGCCGGCGATCGCGGTGCCGAAGCCGAACACATAGGTGAAGAGCAGGCGGATATTGAACCCGAGCCCGCTCACCATCACCCGGTCCGCAACCGAGGCGCGGATCAGGGCGCCTGTCCTGGTCCTCTCGATGGCCAGCCAGGTCGCCACGAACAGCGCGACTCCGACGCCGACCAGGATCAGCCGGTAGGCGGGGAAATAGGTGCCGGCGATCTGCACCGCGCCCGACAGCAGCGGCGGCACCGGGATGCTGTGAATGTCCTTCCCCCACAGCATCTTCATGATGTCGGCAAATACCAGGGCGAATCCGAATGTCAGGATGACCTGGTCGAGCTCGTTGCGAACGTAGAACCGCTGCAGCCACGACCGCTCGAGCAGCATTCCGACGATGGCCGCGCCGGCGGTTGCCACGATGATGGCCGCCCAGAAGCTGTGGGTCAGATTCCAGGCCGTCAGGCCGAAATAGGCGCCCATCAGATAGAAGGCACCGTGCGCGAGATTGATGACGCGCAACATGCCGAATGTCAGGCTGAGACCCAAAGCGAGCAGGAACAGCAGCATGCTGTAGACCAGCCCGTTCAGCGTCTGCGCGATCAGAAAATCAAGCACGGTGGAGTTCCGGTGTGGCCGGCACCCGCCCGTCGGCGGATGCCGGATGCAAGATCAGACGCCGGGGTCGCGGACGGCCTCGAAGGTGGCTAGAACCTTGTTGTGGATCTCGTTGCCGTCCTTGACGGCTTCGCGGATGTAGATGTTCTGGATGACGTTCCGCGTGTCCGGGTCGAAGCTGATCGGCCCGCGCGGCGTGTCGATCTTGGTTTCGAGCACCGCCTTGCTGAGCGCCTCCTGATCCGGAACCTTTCCGCCCAGCTTCTTGAACGCGTTCCACACCACCTGCGCGCCGACATAGCCCGCGACGGAATCCACCGTCGGAATGGCGTTGTAGGTCTTCCGGTAGTTGGCGACGAACGCCTTGTTGGCCGGCGTGTCGATCCCGTAAGCCCAATTCAGCGCCGAATAGACGCCGACGGCCGCGGCGCCCTGCGCCTCGAACGTATCCTCCTCGGCGAGATAGCCGTAACCCGCGAGCTTGATGGAATTCTGCAGGCCGAACGCCGCAAACTGCTGCACGAAGCGCACCGCGTCGCTGCCGGCATAGGAGGCATAGACGACGTCCGGGTTCACGCGCTTGATCTCGGTGAGATACGGCGCGAAATCATTGGTGCCGAGAGGCGCATAGACCTCGCCGACGCGCTCGGCGCCCTTGGCCCTGAACGTCTTCTCGAAGGCCACGATCGCCTCGCGGCCCATCGCGTAGTCCGGCCCGGTGACGAAGACCCTCTTGAACCCCTTCTCCGCCATCCACGTGCCCATCGGCTCGTTGGCCTGATAAACGCTGAGGCTCGAGCGGTACGCATACGGGTTGTTGTTGGCCTTCTTGAAGATTCCGTCGGCCGCGGCGCCCGTCGTGACCCACACCTTCTTGGCGCGGTTCACGTATTCCTTCAGGCCATAGCCGATCGCGCTGGAAATGACGCCAAGAAGAACGTCGACATTGTCCTGCTCGACGAGCTTCCGCGCCTTTCGCAGTCCCTCCTGCGGCTTGGCTTCGGTGTCTTCGATCACCAGCTCGATCTTGGTTCCCTCAACGGACATGTTTTGCTCGTTGAAGAACATCTTGATGCCGTTGGTCTTGTTCATGCCCAAGCTGGCATAGACGCCGGACAGCGGCGCCATGACTCCGACGCGCAGCGGCTTCGCCTGGGCGATGGCGGGCGAGAAAACGCCCGTCGGCGAGAGAGAGAGTCCGGCAGCCGCCGTTCCCGACGCCAGCAGGGTACGACGGGTCAGCCCTCGGGTTTTCATGGTCATTGTGTCTCCTCCGTTCGGTTGCTTTGTGATTGCCGTTTCAAGTCCTTGGCAGCGGCCAGCACGGCCTGAACGATGCCCTCGTATCCCGTGCACCGGCACAGATTCCCCGACATTCCCTCGCGCACGCTGCGCTCGCTCAGATCGGGCTCGCGCTGGATGAGGTCGACCGCCGTCAGCACCATGCCCGGCGTGCAGAAGCCGCACTGCAGGCCGTGATGCCGGCGAAACGCGTCCTGCACCGGATGCATCTCGCCGCCTTTCGCAAGGCCCTCGATCGTGGTGATGCTGTGATGGCGCGCCTGCACCGCGAACATCAGGCAGGAGCGCACCGGCTGATTGTCCAGCAGCACGGTGCAGGCGCCGCAAACGCCGTGCTCGCAGCCGACATGGACGCCGGTGAAGCCGAGATTGTGCCGCAGAAAATCCGACAACAGGGTCCTCGGCTCCGCGACCCCGGAAAGGGTCTTGCCGTTGACCTTAAGGTCGAGAGCGATGCGCTCACTGAACATGGCGCCGCTCCGAGCCAGCAATGGCGTCTCTCAAGGCGCGCTGAAGAACGCCCTTGAGAACATGACGCCGGAAATCCTCAGGATAATGGTGGTCGCCGAACACCTCGATTGCAGCGATGGCTTCGTGGACACTGTCGGCCATGTAGCTGTCGTCGAGATCGTCGCCGCTCAAAGCCTCCTCAAGCGCCGTCAGACGGACAGGCGCGCCGGTCCCGCCGGCGACGCCCGCCCGCAGATAGCCAAGCCGCCCGTGATCGTCGCGCGCGGCAACGACCGCAGCGGCCGCAATCGCAAAATCGCCATGGCGCCGCGACGTCTCGACGAAGCTCGCCGCGCTGCCGGGAGGCGGCATCCTGATTTCGACATGGCGAATATACTCGTCACCGGAGAGGCTGGTATCGAGCGCGCCGAGGATGAAATCCTTCATGCCGAGCCGCCGCTCGCCCCGCTTCGAGCGAAGGACGACGTCGGTCTCCAGCGTCATCAGCGCGAGCGGAATCTCCGCGCCGGGATAAGCGAGCGCAAGCGTGCCTCCCGTCGTTCCGCGATTGCGGACTGCGCGATGCGCAACGTTACGAACCGCCTGGCCAAGCAGCGCACAGCGGCGGGAGAGCGGATCGGAATCCTCGATCATCGCGTGCCGCGTGAGTGCACCGATCCGGCAGACGTCGTCCCGACAGTCGATGTAGCTGAGCGCGCCGACACGGTTGAGATCGATGACGACCTCGGGCGACACCACCCGGAAATTCATCATCGGAACCAGGCTTTGCCCGCCCGCCAGGAGCCGCGCGTCATCGCCGTGGTCCGCGAGCGCCGATGTCAGCGCCTCCTCGTCGGCGACCTCGATATATTTGAAGGGCGCCGGCTTCATGATGCACCCGCAACCTGCCGCCAGATCGCCGGCGGGGTCACCGGCAGCTCCGCGATCGACGCATTGAATTCCGACAAGGCGTCGTCCACCGCGCTAGCGATCGCGGCCGGAGCCGACATCGCGCTGTTCTCGCCACAACCCTTGACGCCGAGCACGGTGAACGGAGATTTCGCATCGAAATGGTCGATCGACATCTGCGGCGCTTCGGACGCCGTCGGGCACAGATAGTCCATGAACGAGGCCGACATCATCTGCCCGCTCTCGTCGTAGTCGAGATGCTCGTATAGCGCGCCGCCCAGGCCATGAACGATGCCGCCCGCGATCTGGCCGCGAATGAGCTGCGGATTGATCGCGGTGCCGACGTCGTGAACCGCAATATATTTGAGGACGCGCGGGACAAACGTCACCGGATCGATCTCGACCATCGCGAAATCCGCCATGAAGCCGTAGGTGGCGGCGGCGTTGACCCTATTCTCGGAATCCGGCGACCGCAGATTTGGCGCGCCGTAGCTTTCGCTGACATGGAGCTGCACCACATCGTCAGGCAGGTCACCGCGATTCCATTGCGCAGCGCCGGCGAGCTGGCGCAGCGACAGGGAGCGGTTGCTGTTCCTCACCCTGATCATGCCCTCTTCGATATCGATCTGATCGGGCGGAGCATCGAGGAGCGACGATGCGACGATGCGCAGATGATCCGCGAGTCGCGCCGCCGCGCGCTGAACCGCTCCGCCGACCACGACCGAGAACCGGCTGGCATAAGTGCCGGTGGTGATCGTCCAGGGCGTCGTTTCGGTATCGATGCGATCGATGACATCGACATCGCGCACGCCAAGGCCGAATTCGCGCGCCACGATCTGCGCCGCAGCCGTCGCATGCCCCTGCCCGGCGCCCGCGGTTCCGATCTGCACGCGCAGGCGGCCCGAGGGGTCAAGCGCGATATGAGCGAAATCGTTGGTCCCGGACTTGGCGTTGTACCCTCGCTTGGCGCGTTCTTCGGGCGGCAGCGCCAGCGTCACATAGCCGATATTCGAGGCGGCGGAGTGGACGCAGGTCGCTACCCCGATGCCGACAAGGCGACCGCTGGCGCGCAGCTCGTCGCGCGTCCTTTCCCAGCCTTCGTTGCGCAGATGGTCCAGCGCCCGCTCGAGGCAGCCGTCATAGTCACCGCTGTCGTAATAGCTGCCGGTCGTGGTGCGGTAGGGAAACTCTGCCGCCTTCAGGAAATTGCGACGCCGCACCTCGATGCGGTCGATGCCGGTTTCGCGCGCGATCGCATCCATCAGGCGCTCGAGCGAGAACATATATTGCTGTCCGCCGTAACCGCGGTTCAATCCCGTCGGCAGCGTATTGGTCAGCACACAGGCCGCCTCGATCTCGCCGCTCTCGATGCGATAGGGTCCGGAGAACGTCGTCAGGGACCGCATGACGCACGACGGTTCGGGAGCGCGCAGATACGCGCCGACGTTCTCGCGGATATTCATGCGTATCGCGCGGACAAGGCCGTCGCGGGACACGGCCGCCTCGATGTGCGAGTTGCGGTCGGTGCCGCTGGCGCTGCCGAGAAGGTGCTCGGCGCGGTCCTCGATCCATTTCACCGGGCGTTCGGCGAGCCGCGCGCAGGCGGCGATCAGCCCCATATAAGGGTAGATCATCGCCTTGATGCCGAAGCTTCCGCCGATGTCCTGCGGCACGATCATGCGGATGCGCGAATCCGGCACGCGCAGCGCCCGCGCCAGCACCGGCATCAGCGAAAACGGCCCCTGGAAGTTGCCGTGAATCACATAGCCGTCGGTCTCGGGCAGATATTCCGCGATCACCCCATAGGTCTCGAGCGGGGTCGAGTTGTACTTTGGAAACTTCAGATCAATGCCGACGATGCGATCTGCTTCGCGGAACGCTGTCTCGGGATCGCCGTAACGATATCGGTTCCTCCAGACGACATTCGTACCGAAATCGTCGTGGAGCAGCGGCGCCGTCTCCGCCGCGGCCGCGTCGACATCAACGACGGCCGGCAGCGCCTCGTAGGCAATGTCGAGCGCCGAAACGCCGTCCTCCGCCGCATAGCGATCGCGCGCCAAGACGACCGCGACCGGCTCGCCGACATAGCGGACCTTGCCGGTTGCGATGCCGCGATACTCCGGCGCGCCGCGCACAATGCTTGGGAACGGATCGAGCACAGCCCCGAGATCCGCCGCGGTATAGACCGCAACCACGCCGTCGATCGCCAGCGCGGCATCCTTGTTGATGCCGGCTATCGTCGCATGCCCGTAAGGGCTGCGCGCGAACGCCGCATGAAGCGTGCTCGGGCCGACCGGCAGATCGTCGATATATCGACCACGCCCAAAGAGAAGGCGCGCGTCTTCCAGGCGCCCTTCGATCTGGGGAAATGGCCGGCCGGTCTGCACTTTTGGCTTCCTTTCGATCCGTCCCTTTCGGTCAGCGGCCCTTGAAATTCGCCGGGCGCTTTTCCTTCCAGGCGTTCACGCCCTCGCGGAAATCCTCCATCTGGCAGAGCACGGTCATGGCCTTGCCCTCCATCTGGAAGCCGCCGGCCAGCGAGGTGTCCGGCGCGTGCGACACCACCTGCTTCGCGAAAGACGACGCAAGCGGCGACAGCTTGGAGAGATGCAGCGCGAGGTCGTTGACCTCCTTTTCGACCTGGTCCGCCGGATAGAGCCAGGTCACGAGCCCCCACATCTCCGCCCTCTCGGCGGTGATCGGCCGGCCGGTCTGCACCATGGCCCGCGCCCGGCCGACGCCCATCAGACGAACGGCGCGCTGCGTTCCGCCGGAACCGGGAAGCGCGCCCAGCGTGATTTCCGGAAAGGCGAAACGCGCCGCCGGCGTGGCAATGCGGAAATCGCAGGAGCAGGCAAATTCGAGGCCGCCGCCATAGCAGTGGCCGTCGATCACGGCGATGGTCGGCTTGGACAGGCGCTCGGGCGCCGACATCGAATAGGCGAGATTGGCGAGCTGACGCGGCGGGACATCGACAAATTGCGGGATATCGCCGCCGGCGCTGAACCCCTTGCCTTCCGAGACGCCCCGGATGATGACGACGCGGACGCGATCGTCCTCCTCGATCATGTCGAAGAAGCGCACGATCTCCGCGCGCATGCGCATGGTGATGGCGTTCAGCTTCTCGGGCCGGTTGATGAAAAGCCGGCCGATCGGCGCATCCTTGTCGATCTCAAAGCGAAGATTCTCGGACTTGTACTCGAAAGCCATTGTCGCTGTTCCTTGCTATTCGTGTCGCGCCCAGTGCGCGCGTCTACTTGATCTCTTTCGAGGAAATGACCTTCCCGAAGACCGGAAGAATCTGCGTCACGGCGAATTCGTGCCAGGCCGGGTTCGGGCTGGCGCAGCAATCCTCGACGACCGAGACGGCGAAGCCGGCATCGTCCGCATAGCGGGCGGCGCTTTCGACGACGAGGTTGGTCGCGGTTCCCGCGATCAGGAGGCTGTCGACGCCGTTGCGGCGCAGCCACTCCAGCAACGGCGTGCCGAAGAACGGATTGACCCATTGCTTGTAGAAGACGATATCGCCGTCCTGCGGCGCGATATCGGGATGAAATTCGGCGCCCCATTCTCCCCGCACCGCCACCTTGCTCTCGCGGGCTTTGGCGATGCGCGGCGCAACGCTGAGGACGTCCCGATAATCCTCGCGATAGCCGAGGCCGACATAGACGACCGGCCAGCCTTTGCCGCGAACGCTGGCGATCAGCGCTTTCAGATTGGACAACAGGTTACGCTCGGCGACTATTTTCGCGAGACCGCCGGCTCCCACCTTGCCCTTGGGGTCGACCAGATCGTTCTGAACATCGCACACGAGTAATGCGGTACCGTTCACGGCGAGGACCTCTTCCTTCTTTCTTCACACACCTTCAATGCGACACGACCGATGCGCCGACGAGCTCGCGCAGGCGGCTGTCGCTGACAGGCCGCTTGGTTCGCACCGCCTCCTCCTTGATCTTCGTCAGGATGGCCGGCAGCGCGTCGCTCGGGACGGCGATCCCCATCTGCTTGAGCTTGGCATCGACTGAGGCAACTCCGGACTTCTTGCCAAGAACAACGTCGCGCTTCTGCCCGACGAGCTCCGGCACGTAGCTCTCCGCGGTGAAGGGCTCTTTGAGCAAGCCCGCCACCACCATTCCGGACTCATGCGAGAATGCGCCGCGGCCGACCACCGCCTTATGCGCCTGCAGCGTGATGCCGGACCGCTCCTCAACCAGATGCGAGACCTCGACGAACTTCGACATGTCGAGTCCGCAGTCCACGCCGTACAGAACCTTGAGCGCCAGCGCGGTTTCCTCCAGCGAGGCATTTCCGCTGCGCTCGCCGATGCCGTTGACGGTAACGGAGATATATTCGGCGCCCTGCTGGGCGCCTGCGATGGTGTTCGCCACCGCGAGTCCGAAATCGTCGTGGCAATGGATTTCGATCGGGATATCCGTCACCTTCTTCATTTCCCGAACGAGAAATCCGATGATCTGCGGCGTGGCGCAGCCCGTGGTGTCGACGATGCGCACCCGATCCACGGTCTTGTCCCTGTTGAACTGCTCAAGCAGGCGGCGCAGCAGGGAAAGCTCGGAGCGCGTCGTATCGTAAGGGCTGAAGATGACCGCGAGGCCGCGCTCCTTGGCATATTCGGTCATCTCGCGCGCGAGCTTGAGATATTCCTCGTCGCCCAGCTTGAGCTTGTTGACCCGCTGGATCGCGCTGATCGGCATGCTCAGGCGCGCCGCATAGGCGCCCGTTCTGGCGACCAGGTCGATGTCGTCCCGCCGGCCGCGCGCCAGGGCGCTGATCTTCGCATTCAGGCCCGCCCCGGCGATCTCTTCGATCGCCTGGCGATCCTCGTCCGAGGAGGCCGGTGTCCCCGCCTCGATCTCATAGACGCCCAGGCGATCGAGCGCATGCGCGATGTCGACCTTGTCCTGCCTGGTGAAGACGATGCCGGCCTGCTGCTCGCCGTCGCGAAGCGTGCAATCGGCAACCCGCACCATCTGCGGGAAGCGCGAGCCGTGATGCGCCTCGTCGCTGAACGGGCTGGTTTCCCAAAGCTTCTCGTTATCCCGATTTTGCATTACGCCCACGCTTTTTCTTCAGTCCCGATCCGACGCCCTCGTCCGTGCCGATGCCCAGGTCCGTGAAGAGCTGCTTCATCAGCACCGTCGTGACGTAGAGGTGTTCTTCGGCCATCGTCCGCGCGCGATCGACGTCGCCACGGCGGATCGCGTCGACGATGGCCGAATGCTCGTCGAGCGATTCCCGCATCCGCTGTGCGCGATGGTTCATGCGGTAGCCGAGGCGCTTGGTGTGGCTCGCCAGCGGCCCGAACGCCTCGATCATCAGGCGATTTTCCGAAGCCTCGGCAAGAATGGCGTGAAAATCCGCATTGGCATCGACCCACCGCAGGCGCTCGCCGTTCTTGATGATCAAGCGCTGGCGCTTCAACTCCGCCTCGAGCCTGGCGATGCGCTTGGGGTCGGGATTGGCGGCCATGCGCGAGGCGCCGCATCCCTCGATGGCCGCGCGGAACTGGAGCACTTGCGCAAGATGCGTCGCATCGAGATCGACGATCCGCGCGCCGCGGTTCGGCAGGAAGACGATCAATCCCTCGCCGGCGAGCTGGAGCAGGGCCTCGCGGATGGGCGTGCGGGAAAGGCCGAGGCGGGCCGCGATGGTCTGCTCGGAATGCAGCGAGCCGGGCGCCAGCTGGCCGGTCACGATCGCCTTGCGCAGCTGCGAGAGCGCCCGATCGCGCAGGGACGGCGTACGTTGAACGCGTTGCATATTTCGGTATCTAGCATACTACATACAACGGTGTAAACACCCTCCTGCGGTGTGCGTGCGAAGGCGCGCATCTCACGGTGTCGATCTTGATCGCCGTGCGGAGCGCTCGACCGATGATTCCGAAGCGCTGCAGTCAGGTCAGCCACGCTGCGGTCCGGCCGCGTCTCGGCGCCCGGGCGCACACATCATGCCCGGCTACGCCTGCGCTCCATGCTGCGGAAAGGTTCATCCCGGAATGGGGAGACCGTGTGGCGGCGCGCGCCGTCGCGGCCAGCCACGCCCGGCTTCAAGGACAGGGCAAGATCAAGGGAAAGCGCTCACGGCACCGACGTCGGGGCGCCGGCTTCGCGCTGGGGAATAAAAAAATAGCGGATTTATCGGACTTTTTGCGCTTTCAGCGAAGGTCGGTCAGGACGGATTGCGGCCGATAAGGGACCCGCAAAAGGCCGTGCGAAAAATAGCGGTAAGAGGAACGCTCGCCTTTATGTGATCAAGTCTTCCCGGGCGTCAGGCTTTCGTTGCATCAGACGCGAGGCGCGTCCCCGCGCGCCAGGATCAAACGTCATCAGGAAAATATGTCGGCATCGTCCGACGGCACGCTCGACAGCGATGCGATGAAGTCCGCGACACCCTCGCCCAGCATGTTGACGTGCGCGCGCATCAGCTGCTGCGCCGCACCGTCGTCATTCCGCTCGATCGCCTCGATGATCGCCTCGTGCTCCTTGACCGATCTCGTCATGCTGCCCGGCTGATAGGTGACGTAGCGGCGGTGCGGATTCACGCGATTGCGCAGCCGGCGCGCCTCGCCGAGGAGAAAGCCGTTCTTGGCGCCGACGAAGATCGCCTCGTGGAATTCGTTGTTGTTCTCGAAGAACTTCTCGTGGTTCATCTCGGAGACGTGCTTGGCGCCGACCTTATGGATCTCGCGCAGGTGCTTTCGCTCCGCGAGCGTCATGCGCCGCGCCGCGAGCCGCGCGCAGAGCCCCTCCATTTCCGCCATCACCTGGAACATCTCGACGAGTTCGACCAGCGTGAGCCGCCGGACGATCGCGCCGTGGTGGCGTCGCATCTCGACCAGACCGCTCGAGGTGAGATGCCAGAGCGCCTCGCGCACCGGCGTGCGCGAGACGCCGAATCGCTCCGCCAGCATCTTCTCGTCGAGGCGCGTGCCGGGAGCCAGCTTGCCGAGCAGGATCTCCTCCTCGATCTCGTGCAGGAGGTCCTGCGACCGCGAGGTCGCGCGGTCCCCCTCGCTCCGCTCGGAGCGCGATGCCGGCTTCTTGCTCGACGTGGATGCCCGACGCTTGACCATCCGTCTCTCCTGCCCAGGAATCACGTCCTGATAGCACGGAACCGATCGCGGCCTGCGTCCGCGATCATGTTATCCGCCGCTCGTCTCGGCCGCCGTCTCCGAACCGGCCACAGACTCGCGTCCGCAGACCCGCGCGGACGGGGCGCGCCGGCGGCCTGAGATGGCGTCGAGACGGACAGCGCGGCGAGGTCGTGCGGTGCATGGCCAACAGCCGGCGCGGCGGCGGCCGTGGGGGCCGCAAGGCACGCGGCTGCAGCCGCTCGATCCGCACCTGCCTCCGGCATCGCCTAGATCTCGTGCTTCACCGTGATCACCAGGCTGACGCTGTCCTGCTTGCCCTCGTTGAGGGTGAAATGGGGGTCGTTCGGCTCGAACAGCACCGCCTCGCCCTTGCGCAGAGTGAACCGCTCCTTGCCGGTGTCGAAGGTGAGCTCGCCGTCGAGGATGTAGAAGACCTGCGACCAGGTCTCGTGGTGATGCATCTCGCCGCCAGCGCCCACCGGCGCGCGGGAAATCTGCACCGAAAGCTCACGGTCACCGAACGGGACGATATTGGTCACCTTCAACCCGCCGAAATGCCCGGGCGGCGTGAAGGATTCCGGGTTCTTCTCCTGCCATATCTTCAAGGCGGGCTCCTATCTCGAAATGAAATCCATATAGGGGCTGATCACGGACTGCACCGGGATCTGCACCACCGCCGGCTTGCCGGACCGCAGCGCCTTGATCATCGCGTCGCGGATCTCGTCGGGCGTGCGGGCATAGGCGCCGAAACCTCCCAGGCCTTCCGCGACCTTGCCCCAGTCGCGCCGCGGCAGATCCATCTCGTATTCGCCGCCATAGGACATCTGCTGCGGCAGCGCGATCGCGCCCCATTTCTCGTCGTCGAGGACGACGACGATCGCCGGCTTCTCATAGCGCGCCGCGGTCTCAAGCTCGGCGACGTGAAAGCCGACGCCGCCGTCACCCACGAAGATCACCGATGGCCGCTCGGGAATCGCGAACTTCGCGCCGATGCCGTAAGGAATTTCCGCCCCGAGCGCGCCCGATTGTCCGGCCCGGAGATAGAGATCCGGGCGGCGCACCTGGATGCGCGCGTCGGCCCAGAAATCCACGTTGCCGTGTGACGACACGAACACCGTGTCCTCCGGCATCGCCGCGATCACGGCATCGATCGCCGCGACCGGATGCAGGCGGCCGCCGGCCTCCTGCTCCAGCTGGCTGTCGCGCTCCTGCCGCCAGGCCTTTGGCAATCCGTCGACCCAGTCGCGGTCGAGCTGCGGCAGCTTCGCGCCCGCAAGCATCCGCACGAAATCATCCGGCGAGGCAATCGCGCCGACATCCGCGCGCCGGTTCCGTCCGAGCCGCTCGCCGTCGACGACGCATTGCAGGACCCTGGTCTCCGGACCGAGCGTGTCTCCGAACGACAGGTCGAATTCGAAGTGATGGCCGAGCAGGATCACGCTGTCCGCCTCGCTGAGCGCGCGGCGCAGCGTGTCATTGCACGGAATATAGCCCGGCCCGATACACAGCGGATGCCGCTCGTCGACGAGGCCGCGCGCGAGACGCAATTGCGCGAATGGCAGATGCAGCTTCTCGATCGCGGCTTGCAGTCCGGCTGCCGGCGCCCAGCGCGCATCGTCGCCGATCAGCAGCAGCGGCCGCCGCGATGATTCAAGGGCCGAGGAGAATGCCGCCGCGTCCGCAGCCGACAGGCCGGGATATTTGCGCTCGAACTGCGGGCGCGGCGCTTCGCTCGCCGGCGCGCTCAGCACGTTGTTGGGAATTTCGAGGAACACCGGCCCCGGCGTGCCGGCCCACATATGCCGCCATGCGGCTTCGATATATTCCGGGATCCGCGCCGTGGTCAGGACGCGCGCTGCCCATTTGGTGACCGGGGCCATGATCGGCAGATGCTCCGCCGACATGCCCGCGCCGCGGTCGAACGAATTCGTGCCCGCCTGCGCGCCGATGATGAGGAGCGGCGTTCCCGCCATCTTCGCGACCAGCGCCGGTGTCACCGCATTGGTGACGCCCGGACCCAGCGTGACGAGCGCGACGCCGGGAATTCCGGTGAGCCGCGCGCCCGCTTCCGCCATGAAGCAAGCGCCCGCCTCGTGCCGGTTATGATGCAGCGGCAGGCCGTGGGTCGCGCAGGCGTGATAAATGGAATTCAGAGGGCCGCCCGACACCGAAAACACCCGGCGCACGCCGAGCGACTGCAGCGCCTGCACCACCAGATCGCCGCCCTCGAAACGGTTCGACTTCGCCGCCTGCGCTGCCATGGTTAGTAGCCTTTCGCCTTGCCGCCATCGAACGGGATCGAAGCACCGGTGATGTAGGAGGACGCCTCGGACACCAGCACGGCAATCATCTTGCCGAAATCCTCCGCGCGGCCCATGCGCCGCAGCGGCACCTCGTCGAGCCAGACCGCCTCGGCGGCGGCACGGTCGATGCCTTTCTCCTTTTGCGTGGCGTCGATCAGTTCGATCATGCGGTCGGTGTCGATCGGGCCTGGGCACAGCGCATTGACCAGAATGTTGTCGGCGGCGAGCTCGACCGACAGGGTTTTGACGATGCCGGTGATCGCCAGCCGCGTCGCATTGGACAGCACCATGCTGGGCTGAATGGTCTTCACGCCAATCGTGGTGATGCAGACGATGCGGCCGCCGCCCGACGCCTTCATCGACGGCACGACCGCATGCAGCAGGTCGACCACCGGCATGATCGTCATGTTGATCGCGGTGTACCATTCGTCGCGCGGCAGCGACATGAACGGCCCGGCGGACGGACCCGGCGTATTCGCAACGAGAATGTCGACGCCGCCCCATTTGCGGATCACCGCGTCGACGCCCTGCCTGATGCTCGCCGGATCGGAGAGGTCCATCGCCAGCGCCATGGTCTCGGTCTGACCGGCGCGCGCGATCTCCTGCGCCTCCTTTTCGAGCGTCGCGACGCTGCGGCCCGTCATCGCCACCCGCGCGCCCTCGCCGCCGATGGCGCGAGCCGATGCCAGCCCGAGACCGCGCGAGGCAGCCGTCACCAAGGCACGCTTGTTACGAAGTTTCAGATCCATGATGGGTCAACCGAACCAGGAAGGCAGGAAAGGATGTGCGAGCCTATCGAGTGTTGGATACAACATCAACCCATTGTGTATACAACTAGGGACCGTCTATGATGGCGCATCCGCGCGAGGGACCGTCGCAATGAGCCAGAACCTGCCGCAAATACCGATCGTTTTCGGCGATCAGGAGCTGTTTGAGGGGACCGAGCCCTCGCGGATCGCCTACGACCCCGCGACCGGCGAAGCCATTGCCCGGTTCGCCTGCGCCGGCGCGGCCGACGTCGACAAGATCGTCGGGGCGGCACGCGTGGCGTTCGAGACCGGGCCGTGGCGCGCGATGCGGCCGTTCGAGCGCGGCCGGATCATGCAGCGGATCGGCGAGCTGATCCTTGAACGGCGCGAGGCGCTCGCCCGCATGGAATGCCGCGACAGCGGCAAGCCGTTGCGCGACGCCTATTGGGAGGTTGATTGCGCTGCGCGCAATTTCGAGTTCTACGGCGGCGCCGCGGACAAGCTGTTCGGCACTTCGATTCCGCTCGGCAATGGCTGGATGGACTGGACCATCCGCGAGCCGATCGGAGTGAGCCTGCATATCATTCCCTGGAACTATCCGTTCCAGCTCATCGCCCGCGGCGTCGCGCCGGCGCTCGCGGCCGGCTGCGCGGTCATCATCAAGCCGTCGGAGGAGACGCCGACCACGGCCTACGAGCTCATCAAGATTTGCCGGGAGGCCGGCATGCCGGCCGGCCAGGTAAACCTTGCGCCCGGCGCGGGGACGACCGGCGACCTGCTCGCGCGCCACGAAGGCGTCGACCAGATCACCTTCACCGGTTCGGTCGCGACCGGACGCAAGGTGCTGGCCGCCGCAGCGACCCACACCATTCCCTGCTCGATGGAGCTCGGCGGCAAGTCGCCGCAGATCCTGTTCGCAGACGCCAATATCGACGGCGCGCTCGACATCATCGCCGGCGCCGCCTTCCTGCATTGCGGCCAGGTCTGCAATGCCGGCACGCGGCTTTTGGTCGAAAAGCGCATCCACAACCAGGTCGTTGATCTGCTGCACACGCGCGCCAAGGAGCTTCGTCTCGGCAAGGGGCTGGACGATCCCGGCATGGGGCCGCTCATCAGCAAAACGCAGCAATCCAAGGTGCTCGCCTATTACGATCTTGCGGCGAAGGAAGGCGACCTGCTGCTCGGCAGCGAGCTGCCGACCGACGCCGCCCTGCAAAAGGGCAACTTCGTGCGCCCGGCGCTGGTCGTGAACGCCACCAACAAGGCCCGCGTTGCGCGCGAGGAGATCTTCGGCCCGATCCTGACCGTCATCCCGTTCGAGACCGTCGACGAGGCCATCGAGATCGCGAACGATTCGCCCTACGGGCTCGTCGCCGGCGTGCATACCCGCAACATCGACGCAGCGATGCGGATGGGCGAAAGGCTGCGGGTCGGACAGGTCTGGATCAACTCGTTCTGGGTCGGGCTCGACGTCGAATTTCCGTTCGGCGGCTTCAAGCAAAGCGGTTTCGGCCGCGAAAAAGGGCTCGAGGCGCTCACCGCCTATCAGGCGATCAAGAACATCTGCGTCAGCTTCGGAACCTGACGGCATGGCCTCGGCCGATTGGAAACGGGCGGTCCAAGCGGTCCGCCCGTTCCGGATCCTGGTCGATCCCTGATCGGCTAATGCTTGGGCAGGAAGCCCATGGTGTAGACCTCGTCCGGCGCAACGGTGCCCTTGAGATTCATGTATTCGCGCATGACGGCGATGGTGCGCTCGACCCCGGCGCGCGAGGCGAAGCCCAGTCCGTCCTTCTTGGTCTCGTCGGTCACCGCGACGTCTTTGACCAGCGCCAGCTCCTTCAGGCAGATATTCTGCTCGACCGACGGCGCGTTCTTGCGCAGCATGGCGCAGGCCTCGTCCGGATGGTCGAACGAGTACTGCATGGCCTCCACGATCGAGGCGACGAAGCGCTTCACCAGATCCGGCTTGTTGGCGATCATCTCGTCGGTGGTGATGATGCCGTTGGCATAGAAGCTGTACTTGTTGTCAGCCCAGAGCATGTATTTGGGCTTGAGCTTGTCCTTCTCGCCCTGCTGCTCGAGCAAGGCCTGATTGAAGTTGAGCTCGAGCATTCCGTCGAACTGCTTGGCGAGCAGCACGGCATTGAGCGCCTGCACATCGACATTAATGAGCTTCACGGAAGCCGGGTCGAGCCCGTTCGCCCGCAGGAACCCCGGAAACAGCGCGGCCAGGGTGGAACCGGGCGCCGCGGCGATCCGCTTGCCGACGAGATCCTTCGGCGTGTTGATGGGGGCGCTATCCAGATAGAACACCGCCTGGTTGTTCTTGGCGTAAACCAGCGCAACCATCTTGGCGCGCAGGTTCTCGTTGGCGCGGGCGAGGATCAGCCCGCCGAAATCCGCGAACAGGAAGTCGGCCTGACCCGCGCCGAGACGGCGTAGGCCGACGGCGGAGCCGTATCCGCGCTCGACTTTCGCCTCGATGTTGTTCTTCGCGAAGATGCCCTTCTCCAGAGCGACGAAATAGGGCGTGTGACGGCCGTAGATGATCCAGTCGAGGACGAACGTGACCTTGTCCTTCTCGGCTGCGGCGGCCGGCCCGATTGCCGCAGCCATGCATGTGACCGCCGCCGCTATCCCGATTAGCCTCCTCATCGCTGTCCGCATGATAGCCTCCCTCCTTGCTATGAAGCCCTTCCATACCAGGGGCAGACGATGCGCTCGGCGATCGCCACGACCGCGAACAGCACCATCGACATGATCGCCAGCAGCATCATCGCACCGAATGCCAACGGCGTCTTGAAGTGCGAGGTGGATTCGATCACCAGAAAGCCGAGCCCGGATTCCGCGCCGACGAACTCGCCGATCACGGCGCCGATCACCGCCAGCGTGATCGCAACCTTCAGGCCCGCGAAGAAATGCGGCAGCGCGGACGGAAACCGGATCTTCGTATAGACCTGGAAATCCGATGCGGCGAGCTGACGCGCGAGGTCGATCGCCTGGGGCGGCGGGCTGCGCAATCCGGTCGCCGTATCCACCACGATGGGGAAGAACGCCACCAGGAAGGCAACCAGGATCTTGGGGAAGTCGCCGTAGCCGAACCAGATCAGCAGGATCGGCGCGAACGCCACCTTCGGGATCGACTGCGTGACGAGGATCAGGGGATAGATCGTATTGCTGAGCGATTTGGAATGCACCACCGCAACGGCGAGCGGCACGCCGAGCACGATGGCGAGCGCAAATCCGAGCAGCGTCTCGTAGAACGTCACCCAGGTATGAAACAGGACCTCGGTCCCGCGCTCGAACGTCGCCGCCACGATCTCCGAGGGCGCCGGGATGAGCCATACCGGAACATTGAGAAGCTTCGTCACCGCCTCCCAGGCGACGATCAGCAGGATCAGCGCCGCGACGGGCCGCACCCATTCCTGCACGGCATCCGTGATCCTGCGACGCGACAGGCTCAATCCTGGCATAGCACGACCTCACCGTCGCGACGCGCGATGGTCGCGCTGATCTTCTCGACATAGCTGCCGAACGCCGGCAGGAACTGCATCTTGGTGGTGCGCGGGCGCGGCAGCTCGATGGTGACGACGTCGGCGATCTTCGCCGGCCGCGCCGTCATGACCACGACGCGATCCGACAGCCAGACCGCTTCGCGGATGCTGTGGGTGACGAAAACCACGGTCTTGCGATACTGCTGCCAGATCCGCAGCAGCTCCGCGCCCATGTCCTCGCGCGTCATCGCATCGAGTGCGCCGAACGGCTCGTCCATCACCAGCACGGCCGGATCGTGGATCAGCGCGCGGCAGATCGCGGCGCGCTGCTGCATGCCGCCGGACAATTCGTAGGGCATCCTGCGCTCGAAGCCGCCGAGCCCGACGGTCTTCAACAGGCGATCCGCCTCGGCGGAATAGTCGCGGTCCGATCGCCGGAGGATCTCCACCGGAAACATCACGTTCTGCTTCACCGTGCGCCACGGCAGCAGGATCGGCTCCTGAAACACCATGCCGACGTCGGTTCGCGGACCGCGCACCGGCTCGCCGTGGAACAGGATGCGGCCGCTGGTGATCGGCAGCAGCCCAACGATCATCTTCAGCAGCGTGCTCTTGCCGCATCCGCTCGGACCGACGACGGAGACGAATTCGTTCTCTCCGATGTCGAGATTGATATCGGTCAGCGCATGAACCTTGTCGCCGTCGCGGGATTCATAGATCTTGCTGGCATTCTCGATGCGAATCATCGGCCTTCGCGACCCTCCCCGCCCTCGTTCCCGTTCTTCTGCTGCAACAGCTTCCAGATGCGGTACGGCGTGATCGGAGTCTCGCGCACCGGCACGCCGAGCGCGTTCGACACCGCATTGGCGATGGCCGCCGCCGGTCCGATCGCGCCGCCCTCGCCGAGACCCTTCATGCCGAGTGGCGTGACGGAGGACGGCGTCTCGATGTGATAGACTTCGATATTCGGAAGGCCGGGCGCGCTCGGCATCAGGTAATCCGCGAAACTGGTCGTCAGCGGCTGGCCGTCCTCGCTGTAGATGAAGTGCTCCCACAGCGCGCTGCCGATGCCCTGGACGACGCCACCGCGCACCTGGCCGTCGACCACCAGCGGATTGACGATGGTGCCGCAGTCCTCGACCACGACGAAGCGCTTGAGCTTGATGGCGCCGGTCTTGGTGTCGATCTCGACCACGGCGGCGTGCAGCGCGTTCGTATAGGCGCCGTCCGCCGGCCCGTCGACGAAGGCGACCGCGTGCAGTCCCGGCTCCATTCCGGCGGGAAGGTTCTCGACATTGCGCTGCGCCCAGCGCGCCAGCTTGGCGATGGGGATATGACGCTGCGGATCGCTCTTGATTCGCGCATGCCGGTCGGCGAGCTCGATCGCGTCCGGCGTCGCCTGCAGATGCTGCGCGGCGATCGACAGCAGCTTGTCGCGCAGCATCCCGGCCGCGCGATAGGCCGCGCCGCCGCCGAGCGTGATGCCGCGGCTGCCCCAGGTGCCGACCGAATAGGGCGAGGTCATCGTGTTGCCGTGGCGGACCACCACGTCTTCCGGCGGAACGCCGAGCTGTTCCGCCGCGAGCTGCGCCAGCGTCGTTTCATGGCCCTGGCCGTGGCATTGCAGGCCGGTGTCGACCGTGACGCGCCCGTCGGGATGCATCTCGACCTTGGCGGATTCGTAGCCGGTCTCGATCGGCGAGCGGCGCTTGATGAAATCCGGCGTGCCATGCGCGGTCTGCTCGAGAAACAGCGCGAAGCCGACGCCGATCCGCACCGGCTTGTCGCGCGAGGCGCGCGCCGCTGCGATGTCCGGCGCCAGCAGCTCGCGCATCCGCACGAGGCTTTCGGCATACGAGCCTTCGTCATAGGTGAAGCCGAGCACATTCTTGTATGGAAAGCTCGGAATGAGATTGCGCTCGCGCAGCGTGAACGGATCGATCCGCAGTTCGGCAGCGATCTCGTCCATCAGCAGTTCCTGCGAGAACACCGCCGAGGGCCGTCCCACGCCGCGATACGTCCCGATCGGACACTTGTTGGTTGCCACGCCGCGGAACGTCGCCTCGTAGCCCTGGATGTCGTAGGGTCCCGGCAACACCTTCGCGACCATTCCCGGGTCGCTGCCTGCCGTGAACGGCCATACCGAATAGGCGCCGACATCGACGGTGATATCCGCCTTGAGGCCGAGCACCTTGCCGTCGGCCGCGACATAGGCTTCCAGCGTATGCACATGGTCGCGCGCATGGATGCTGGCGATGAGGTGCTCGCGGCGATCCTCGATCCACTTCACCGGACGACGGGTGCGGATCGCGAGCCAGGCGACCAGCACCTCTTCCGCGAAGATATGTCCCTTCACGCCGAAGCCGCCGCCGACCTCGGGGGCGATGACATGGATCTGGTTCTCCGGCCAGGGCAGCTCTTCCGCCAGATAGGTGCGCAACAGGTGCGGGATCTGCGTCGACGACCACACCGTCAGGATTCGGCCGGTCGGGTCGAGCATCGCAATCACGCCGCGCCCTTCCATCGGCACGCCGGCTTGGCGCTGATTACGATAGGTGCGGCGGATCACATGGGCGGCGGCCGCGCGCGCGGCATCGAGATCGCCGCCCTTGCGGGTCTGCTCGATGAAGAGGTTGTTGCGCCAGCCCTCGAATAGCGGCACGGCGCCCGGCGCCAGCGCGGTCTCGACATCGGCGACGACCGGCAGCGGATCGTAATCGACGAGCACCAGTTCGGCTGCATCCTCGACCGCATAGGCATCGTCGAGCAGAATGGCGGCGACCGGCTCGCCGACGAAGCGCACGCGCTGCTGGGCGAGGATCGGCTGGGCGAATTTCTGCACGCTCGGCAGGTCGGCGGCAGCGCGAATGGCGAGCTCGCCGATATCCGCGCCGGTGAAGATCTGCGCGGCCGGAAACCGCTCCTGCAGCATCGATGCATCGATACCGGCAATGCGGGCATGGGCAAATTCGGACCGCAGCAGCCGCAGATGCAGCATGCCCGGCATGACCAGATCGTCGATATAGCGCCCCTGCCCCCGCACGAGTCGCGGGTCTTCGAGGCGCGTGATCCGGGCACCGATATAGCGCGGCTGCTCCGGCAGACGTTCAAGCATTGGCGGCGCTCTTTCGGTCGGCGATCGCGCGGCGCACCGCGGCGACGATGCCATGATAGCCGGTGCAGCGGCAGATGTTCCCGGACATCGCCTCGCGGATGTCCGCTTCGGTCGGCTCGCCGCCGCGCTCGACGAACGGCAGCATCGCCATGATGAAGCCCGGCGTGCAATAGCCGCACTGAAGTCCGTGCTCCTCGATGAAAGCCTTCTGCAGCGGATGCAGCTCGTCGCCCTTCGCGATGCCCTCGATCGTGACGATCGTCATGCCGTCGCATTGCGCGGCAAAGGCCAGGCAGGACAGTCGCGGCTGGCCATCGACATGGACGGTGCAGCACCCGCAGGCGCCGTGGGAGCATCCGAAATGAACGCCGTAGCAGCCGAATTCGTGCCGCAGCACGTCGGCGAGCAGGCGGCGCGGCTCGACCGACAAGGTGCGGGTGACGGAGTTTACGGTCAGCGTGATCTCGATGGCCATCGTTATCCTGCGCGTCGATAAGCTGTCAGCAGCGCCCGGGACGTCAGTTCCGCCAGCAGGCTGCGGCGGTATTCGGCGCTCGCACGAATGTCGTCATAGGACTGGCGGTTGCTTGCCGCAGCCATCCCCGCCGCGGCCGCACGGCCCTCGTCCATCACCTGGCCGCGCAGCGACGCCTCGACATCGCTCGCCCGCACCGGCGCGGAATCGGCACCGCTCAGCACGATCCGTGCGTTGGTGATCCGATCTCCCTCCCGCTCGATCGTGACGCCGGCCGCAGCGAGCGCGAAGTCGCCTTCGCGCTCCGCCAGTTCCAGAAAGCAGCCACCCCAGGCGCCGGCGGGAATCGGAAACGACAGCGCGGTGATGATCTCGTCCGGCTCCAGCGCGGTGGTGAAAGCGCCCTTGAAGAACTCGCCCGCCGCGATGGCGCGCTGTCCGCGTGAGGATGCGGCCTCGATCTCGCCATCGAGGAGGACGAGCAGCGTCGGGATTTCCGCGGTTGGATCGGCGTGGGCGACGCTGCCTCCGGCCGTGCCCAGATTGCGGATCGTCGGATGCGCGATGTAACGATAGGTCTCCGCGAAGATCGACGCCGCAGCGCGCAGTCCGGCATCGTCCAGCACCTGCCGATGCCGCGTCAGCGCGCCGATCCGGACCCGCCCCCGACCGATCTCGATCCCGGACAGCGGCAGCCGCCCGATATCGACGAGCATCGATGGCCGCGCGAGCCGCAGGTTCATCATCGGGATCAGGCTTTGCCCGCCGGCGAGCAGCCGCGCCTCGCTACCCGCCTCCGTCAGCAGCCGACAGGCGTGCTCCACGCTGTCCGCCCGGACATAGTCGAAGGCGGCAGGTTTCATGGCTGGATCGGCCCCGCAGGATACCGAGCCGACGGATCGCCGCGCGCGGCCCGGGCCTGGGTCCGGGTCTTGAGGCGCGTATCGGCCCAACTGCTGGCCCAAGTCTTGCAACAACTGTTGCAGCCGGTCTTGCAAACCGTCGGAGCGCAATCCATCGCAGATTTCATGGCCGGAACGCCCCGCGCGAGTGATGAGGCGGCCACGCGGCGAGCCCGGTCCAAGCCTTGCAAACTTTGGTAGTGCAATACATAATGTGGTCTATCGTATGCAATAAAGGGTGCCTCTGTCGACAACTTCTCGTCGGCGACACGGAAACCAAAGCCAGTCGTCCGGCTGGCGCACACGACGCACTCGAGGGGGAAATCAAATGAAACGCTGGTCGATCGCGCTTCTCGCTCTCGCCGCGGCCTTCCTGCCGCAGGCTTCGGCTCAAGCACAGGACAAGCTTGTCATCAGCATCTGGGGCGGGAGCTGGCGTGACATGATCGCGGAAACGGCCGCGAAGAAATTCACCAAGGATACCGGCGTCCCTGTCGAATTCATCACCGGCGGGACGATCGATCGCCTCAACAAGGCGAAATTGTCGAAGGATTCGCCGGAGAGCGACATCACGTTCACGACCTCGCATGTCGGCTGGCTCTATGCCAATGACGGCCTGTACGAGAAACTTGACCTGTCGAAGATTCCCAACGCGAAGAATCTCGCCGAGCAGGCGAGGATCAGTCCCTATCACCTCGGCAGCTGGGCCTATGTCTACACGATCGGCTATCGTGCCGACCTCTTGAAGGGCATCAAGTTCGAGAGCTGGAACGATCTCTGGAATCCGGCGCTGAAGGCCAAGCTCGCGGCCCCGGACTTCGATCCCAGCCACATCATCGTGGTCTCCGCGATCCTTTCCGGCGGCGATGCCGCGCACTGGGAGAAAGGCGAGGCCAAGCTCAAGGCGCTCAAGCCGAACTTCAAGGCCTTCTACACCAACGACGCCAACAGCCAGCAACTGCTGGCGAACGGCGAAACGCCGGTGCAGGTCGTGCTGTCGATGAACGCGCACTACATGATCGGCCAGGGCGTGCCGATCACGCTCGCCATGCCCAAGGAAGGCGCGGTCCTCGGCGTCGACACCGTCGCGATCATGAAGGGCTCGAAAAAGGCAGAGCTTGCCTACAAATTCATCAATACCCTCTACGATCCCGAGATTCAGGCCGAGATCGCCAAGCTGAAGAAGGGCAGCCCGGCGGTGCTCAACGCCAAGCTCGATCCCGAGATCGCGAAGCTGCCCGGCGTGTTCACCACGGCGGCGCAGTGGGACAAGCAGATCAACATCGACGCCAAGCTGCGCGCGGAGAAAACCGCCGAGTGGCGCAAGTGGTTCGCTGAAAACATCATGAACTGAGGCGGATGGTCAGAAGCGCCGCGGTCGAGAGACCGCGGCTGCTCCGCCCTCTTCGGTCTGCATATCGTGCCTCAGCAGCCCTTCCTTCGAACCTTCGTCTCTCCGGCTGCGCTTTGCGCGTTTGCCTTCTCTCTCGCAATGGTCGCGGTGCTGCAGTACAGCTTCCGCGCCTATATCCCCGGCTCGCTCGATCCCGGCGGCTTCACCTTCGACAACTTCATCGCCTTGCTCAAACCGCTGTATGCGCGGGTATTTCTGGACACGGTGTGGATTTGCTTCCTGACGGCGCTGTTCACGCTGGTCGTCGGCTATCCCCTCGCCTATGCGCTGGTGTTCGCATCGAACGTCGCCGTCAAGTCCTTCATCCTGGTGACCGTGGTGACGCCGCTGTTTCTCGGCGAGGTCGTCCGCACCTATTCATGGATCATCGTGCTCGGCAATAACGGCTTCATCAACTCGATGCTGCTGAAGCTCGGCCTGATCGACAGCCCGGTGCAGTTCATGTTCACCCAATTCGGCGTCGTCGTCGCGCTGGTTCACGTCACG
>Ga0180222_1000875_pt1 | contig 37917 bp, 35 predicted proteins | sample eDN5th37CKraftOP_FD_151336 | JGI IMG/M metagenome (GOLD analysis project Ga0180222, IMG submission 151336) | Enriched Organic Plus compost microbial communities from Emeryville, California, USA - eDNA 5th pass 37_C Kraft OP (version 2) (version 2) ...
CTTCGAGACGGTAGAGATAGTTCACCATGATGCCGGCGGATTCCCGCAAACCCTTGGTCGAAACGTCGCCGAGCCAGTTGATCTGTTCCAGCCGGGCGCCGTTGCCGAGATGGAAGCGCGCCACCGGATCCACCGGCTTGCCGCGCGGGTTCTTCGCCTTGAGGAAATAGTAGGCGGCGAGCGGCACCAGCACCTCGCGAAGCTTCTCGGCCAGCGCGGGATCCGTGACCCATTCGTCGCTGTCGAGATGGGCGAGCAGCGCGCGCTCGTCCTCGGAGAGCGGCAGATCCTCCGCCCGCTTGAGCCAGCGCATGAGGCCGGGCACCGGCGACAGCGTGACGAAAGTATCCAGCTTCGGCAATTCGCGGCGCAATTCCTCCACCACCTGCTTGATGAGGAAATTGCCGAAGGAGATGCCGGCGAGGCCGCGCTGAGTGTTGGAAATCGAATAGAACACCGCGGTGCGCGCGCGTTCGGCCGGAACGAGGTCGCGGTTTTCCGCGAGCAGCGGCGCGATGGCGCCGGGAATCTGCTCGGTCAGCGCCACCTCGACGAAGATCAGCGGCTCGTCCGGCAGCGTCGGATGGAAGAAGGCGTAGCAGCGGCGATCCACCGGATCGATCCGTCTGCGCAGATCGTCCCAGTCATGGATTTCATGCACCGCCTCGTAGCGGATCACCTTCTCGAGAATGTTGGCGGGACTTGACCAGTCGATACGGCGCAGCACGAGGAATCCTCGATTGAACCAGGAGGTGAACAGATGCGCGAGGTCGCGGTCCACGGTCGCGAGCGACTTGTTCTCACTGGTGAGCGCGAGCAGATCCGCACGCATGGCGACCAGTTCGCCGGTGCCGCCGGGCGCGCGGTTGAGCCGCCGGAACAGCTCCTGCCGCCGTGGCTCCGATGCAAAATGCAGGTTGCCGCCAGCTCCGCCGCTGCCATTGCGCCATTGCTCGATGGCCTCTTCCACCTTGTCCCGGTCGGGACCGAACGTGCGCGCGAGGGTATCGAAGAAGTCGATGCGGTCGGCCTCGTCGAGGCTGCGATAGGCGTCCAGCACGTCGCGGGCCAGCACCGTGCCGGAGGCTTCTCCGCGGCCGGACAGGAGCGCTTCGCACAGCGTCGCGACGCCCGCCGCATCGAGCGGCGCCGCGCTCGACCAACTGCCGCGGCGGAGCAGGTTGCGGCCGCGTTCGGAGATGGAGGCCAGGAGGCCTGAGAAGAAATCGTTGCTCATCGATATCGCATCCTCGCAGCGCCTTGCGACCTGGTTGTGGCGGTCAGTTTACACTGCCACAATGGATATTGCCTGATCATTTGCAGCATGAAAGGATTGATTCAAGAAGAGGTGAACGGACGGCTTCCGTTGGAGGGCATCTGGCCATGCGGGGACTAAAAGTTGGGCACTATGTTGCGGCCGGCATCGCGGCCAGTGTGCTGATGGGCGCGGCGGCGGCCTGCGCGCAGCAGACCATCCGGGTCGGCTGGACCATTCCCGCCGAGGAGGCCAAGTACTGGATGATGCGGCGGCCGGCGGAATTTCCGGAGATCGGCAAGAGCTACAAGATCGAATGGGTCCAGTTCCAGGGCACGGCGCCGATGACGCAGGCGCTGGCCGCCGGCGCGCTGGACTGCGCCACCCAGGGCGTGCTGTCCCTGGCGCAGGGCGTCGTATCCGGCAACCTGAAAGCCTATATCGTGGCCCAGCACGTCTATGAGAAGCCGGGCGGCTTCTCGGTCTATTGGGCGGTGAAGGACGACTCGCCGATCAAGACCATCGCCGACCTCAAGGGCAAGACCATGGCGATCAACGTGCTCGGCTCCGGTATTTACGGGCCGATGGCGTTGCTGCTGCAGCAGAACGGCGTCGATCCGCAGAAGGACATCAAGCTGGTCGAGCTCGGCTTCTCGCTGTCGGAGGACGCTGTCCGCTCCGGGCGCGTCGATGCGGCGCCGATGAACCAGCCGTTCGCGGCGCGCGCCGAGGCCAAGGGCGGTCTTCGCAAGCTGTTCTCGCTGTCCGAGCAGCAGAAGAACATCGTCCACATCCTCGATGCCTGCCGCGCCGATTTCGTCGACAAGAATCCGGAGCTTGCGAAAGCCTATGTCCGCGATCTGACGCTCGGCATGAAGAAGGCGCTGGCCAACCGCGACGAGACGCTGAAGGTCGTCAACGAGATCATGAAAGCACCGATCCCGGTGCTCGATACCTATCTGCTGAAGGACAATGATTTCGGGCGCGATCCCGGTGCGGCGCCGAACTTCCCGGCGATCCAGCAGATGCTGGACACCTATGCCGCGACCGGCATGCTGCCGAAGAAGCTCGATGCCGGCCAATTCAAGAAAGAGGGCGTCGTCGCGCCGCTGCAGTAGGGCGTGGATTTCACGTCTTCCCGCCTGCGGGAGATGGGGCCCGGGGCGGCGTCACCCTGAGTATCTGACTCGGCATGCGGCCAATGTAATCAGGAGCTTTTCGGAAGAGGTCGTCATGCTTGGCATTAAGCCCGTCTGCTTTTGATGAAAAAGCGCCGTCGCCTGGGGGCCATTGCGAGTCGAGCGAACCGTCACCCTGAGGTGCCGTTGCGAAGCAACGGCCTCGAAGGGCGACGGCCGTAGCTCGTCCAGTGAGGCCTCATCCTTTGAGGCTCGCGGCCCACGCCGCTCGCATCTCAGGCTGACGCCTCGAGACTCGCGGAGCCTGTCATCGGACCGGCAGAGCCAGACCCCGTTGGCTCGCATCTCAGGCTGACGGCAGGTGCGCAGCGCTTCAAAGTGATCCGGCATCCGTCATCGCCGGGGCAAGCCCGGCCATGACGGTAGAGAGGCCAGCTTTTGCCTCATCCCGTCCGCGCGCGGCTGATCAGCAGATCGAGGGCGTGCTTGATGGTGGCGCGCTCGGCGTCGGTGAACTGCGCCAGCAGCTCTGTCTCGTGCGCCTTGGCGGCCACCAGCACCGGCGCCACCCGCGCGCGGCCCTCGGCGGTGAGATGCAGGGTGACGCGGCGGCGGTCGTCCGCGGTGGTGCTGCGCTTGAGCAGGCCGTCGCGCGCCATGCGGTCGAGCACCTTGGTGAGGCGGGGCTGCTTCATCAAGGCCATCGCCGCAAGCTCGCCGACGGAAAGCCCCTCGACTTCCATCAGGCAGGCCAGCACCCGCCATTCCGGCACCGTCAGCTTCCAGGCACCGAGCCGGGCGTGAAATTCGTTGGAGACGATGAAGCTTGCCCGCGCCAGCAGATAGGCGAGATAGCTGCGCGCGAACCCGGTGTCCGACAACTGTGGGGGGCGGCGGAGCGGGTCGATGCCGCGGAGTTCGCCGGAATGAAACAGCAGCGGATCGTGATGCCGCTCGACCAGCCGCACCACTTCGCCAACCAGAATGGTGTGGTCGCCGCCGGGATAGCGCGCCCAGGCGCGGCATTCGAAAATCGGGGCCAGCCCCTCGATCAGCGGCGCGCCGGTGAGGCCGGGCACATGCACGATGCCGCTGAACTTGTCGGTCCCGCGCTGGCTGAAGCGCAGCGCCAGATCGCGATGGCCGGCGCCAAGAAAGTGCACGGCAAAAGCGTCCGCAGCAACGAAGGCATCGTGACTCGGTGAGGATTTCGCCACGCTCCAGAGCACCAGCGGCGGATCGAGCGAGACCGAGGCGAAGGAGTTCGCCGTCATGCCGATGGCGCGGCCGCGATCGCTCGCCGTCACCACCGCCACCCCGGTCGGAAACTGACCGAGCGCCTTGCGGAAGGCGAGCGCATCGATCGCGACTGTGCTGGCGCCGGTGTCGGCCATGGCGGCTCCCGCCTCAAACCCGGCATCGCCGGGACACGGACCGCGTGGCCGCACTTGGTCGCGCCCACGGTCCTTTAACTATAAAAATATTCCTTTTCATGTAACATGCCTGCGCCTATCATCCAAGGGAAAGGCAAGCGGAGGACGGCAATGCAGGCGGATCGCATCGAGGCGAAATGGATCGACGCGTTCTGCGAGGTGTTCGCGCGCTGCGCCGTGAAGGCCGGCGATACCGCCGCGATCCTTTCCGAGACCCAGTCGCGCGCGCTCAACGTGCACATCGCCGAGCTGGCGCTGCTGCGCATGGGTCTCAAGCCGTTCCACATCGTGGTGCCGACGCCGCGCAACCGTCAGGTGGTGCCGATCCGCTCCACTGGCGCGAGCGAGGCGATCCAGCGGCTCGGCCCGGTGGTCAGCGCGCTGCAGCAGGCGGGCTTCGTGGTGGACTGCACCATCGAGGGCCTGATGCACGCGCCGGAGACGCCGGACATCCTCAAGGCCGGGTCGCGCATTCTGGTGATCTCCAACGAGCATCCCGAGGCGCTGGAGCGCATGGTGCCGGACAGCGCGCTGGAGAAGCGCGTGCGCGCTGCCGCCAAGATGCTGCGCGGAACGAAGCGCATGACGGTGACCTCGAAGGCGGGCACCGATCTCGACGTCAACATGGAAGGGGCGCCGACGGTCGGCGTCTGGGGCTGGACCGACAAGCCCGGCACGCTGGCGCACTGGCCCGGCGGCATCGTCGTCAGCTTTCCCAAGAGCGGCGGTGTCAACGGACGGCTGGTGATGGCGGCCGGCGACATCAACCTCACCTTCAAGCGCTATCTCACCTCGCCGGTGAGCATGGTGATCAAGGACGACTACGTGGTCGAACTGAGCGGTGAGGGCGCCGACACCGAGATGATGAAGCGCTATCTCGCCGCCTGGGGCGATCGCGAGGCCTATGCGGTGTCTCACGTCGGCTGGGGCATGAACCCCAATGCCCGCTACGAGGCGCTGGCGATGTATGATCTCAACGACACCAACGGCACGGAAATTCGCGCTGTCGCCGGCAATTTCCTGTTCTCGACCGGCGCCAATGAATTTGCCGGCCGCTACACCGCCGGCCATTTCGATCTGCCGATGTTCGGCACCACCATCACCCTCGACGGCACCACTGTGATCCGCGATGGCGAGGTGCTGGACGTGTTCGGGTGATCTCGACACGGAGCATCACCTGGAGGCGCCATTGCGAGGGACGGCCTTGAAAGGCGCAGCGGCATGCGGCGGCCCGGCGGGCTCCGACGCGCTCACGGGATGAGGGTCAATTCCGCCGTGTTTTCCTGCTTGGACCTATTCCAGTCTGCCAAGGTTGAGGCATAGGGCCCCGCGCGCTACCTCAGGCGCAAGGGGATGCGATGGATATGGCGATGAAGTTTTTCAGACAGATCGAGCCTGGAATCTATGCAGGGACCGAGGCGCCGCTGGCCAGCGAGGCGGACGGGGCGCAGTGGACGCAGGAATATGACGCCATCCTGGGCGAGGAGCAGCCGTTTGCGGTGATCGTCAATGCGGCCCAGCGGCCGCAGCCTCCCGCCGGCAAACCGATGGCGCTATGGATGAAATCGCGCAAAGCGCAGCTCGGCGCCTGGGTCTGTGCCACTGTCTACATCGTCGAGGACGAAGCCCTGCGTACGAATTTCGAGCGCTCGTCCGACAAGCGGCAGCAGGCGATGCCCTATCCGATGATGTTCGTCGCGAGCGAGACGGAGGCGATCGCTGCCGCGCGTGCGGCGCTGGTGTGAGGACGATGGCGCTTGCCGCCGTTGCCTGTTGCATCGCCATCTGTGGTGCGTCATGCCCCGACTTGTCCCGGCCATGACGTTCGGCATTGCGCTCAGACGGCGGGCTTCCGCGCCAGCTCGAAATGCTTCAGCAGTTCGACGAATGCCTTCAGCCGGGCCTCGCGATAGGCATCGACGTCGAGGCCGGCATAGTCGAGAAAGCCCTGGCGGGTCGACAGGCCGATCCGCCCCTCGGCCATGTTGCGGCCAATGATATCGGGGGCGGCATAGCGCTCGCTGTTCAGGGCGCCGCTGAGGTAGCGGCTGGCATAATGCAGGATGTCGCCGCCGCCCCAGTCGATGAATTCCAGCATGCCGAGCACGGCGAAGCGGAAGCCGAAGCCATATTTGATCGCCTTGTCGATCTCCGCAGCGGAGGCGACGCCTTCCTCCACCATCCGCGCGGCCTCGTTCATGGCGAGGGCCTGGATCCGCGGCACGATGTAGCCGGGTGTGGCCGCGCAGACCACGGGCACCTTGCCGATCGATTCCAGCACGGAGGTGACGCGCGCGGTGACGGCCGGATCGGTGCGCGCGCCGGGGGAGATTTCCACCAGCGGCACCAGATAAGCCGGGTTGAGCCAGTGCGCGTTGAGAAAGCGTTCGGGATGCGAGAGCGCGCTCGAAAGATCGTCGACGAGAATAGTCGAGGTGGTGGAGGCGATAATCGGCGAGGGGCCGGCAAGCGCCGCGGCGCGCCCCAGCGCCTCGCGTTTCAGGTCCACCACTTCCGGCACGCCCTCGAAGATGATCGTAGCCTTATGCAGTACTGCCGCGGCATCCGCCTCCGGCACGACGCGCACGCGGGCGAGCAGCGGCGGCACATCGCCGGGCGCGAGCAGGCCGACCCGGCTCAGCATCTCCAGCGTGGAGCGGATGTCGGTCAGCGCACCGGCCGCCAGCTTGTCGAAGGCACCCGCATCGCGCCGCTTGAAATCGATCAGCGCGACATCATGCCCCACGAACGCGAAAGCGATCGCGATGCCGCGGCCCATGCGTCCGGCCCCGAGCGCCGCGATCTTCTCGCGCGGCGTTGTCATGCCGTCTCCTGCGCCAGGTTCATCTGAATCCCTCTCTCAGCAGCCGTTGCAGCGCCACGCGGTCGAGACCGCCGAGGCCGAGGCTTTGCAGGGTGCGGCCGCCGCGCAGGAAATCCTCGCCGCAGATCGCGCCGCCGATCGCGAGGAAAGCTCTCGCCAGCGGGGTCTCTATTCCTGCCAGCTGCGCCACCGAGACCAGCAGCGACAGGCCGAGCTTGAGATCCTCGCGCATGTAGCGATGTTCGGTCAGCACCAGCCGCTCGCGCCAATCGCCGGAATCGGTGAGGCGGTCGTGCGAGCCGCGGCCATACATCCATTCCTCGCCTTCGGCGGCGTAATGATGGGCCAGCGGGAAATGCGGCGCGCCGTAGCCAAGCGCCTCGCGCACCCGGATGCGCTCGGCGTCGAGCGCGTCGGTGACGCGGCGGATCGACGGCTGCGTGCCTTCCTTGTGAATGTCCCAGCGCTCGAAATGCTCGATCGGCCCGGCATTCATCACGATCAGCGGCGGATGGATGATCGGCCCCGCATTCATCAGCGCGCCGGAGAGCGCATCGCCGCAGGGCTCGATGACGTTTGGAAACGCCTTGCCGATCACGTCCAGCGCATGCGCGGCGGTCCTCAGCGGAAACACGCCGGTCGGCAGCCGCTTGGCGCGCACCGTGATCGCCACCTCGAACGGACCGTGCTTGCGCGTCAGCCAGGGCAGCGTGCCGGTTTCCGCGAACGACACGTCGGCGCGGTTGCCGGCGTCGTGCGCAGCTTTGGCGAAGAGCAGCGATCCGAAGGTCGCCGGGGGGAGAAACACCACCTGCCCGTCGACGAGGTGCGGTGCCAGCAGCCGGGCGATATCGGCCTGCGCGAAGGCCGGGGCGGGACACAGGATCAGCGTCGCATCACGCACGGCCTCGGCGATGTCGGTGGTCACCAGCGCCAGCTTGGCGTCATGCCGGCCGCGCGCGTCCTTGACCGTGATGCGGGTGCCTTCGGCGCGCTGCTGCGCCACGGCCCTGGCATCGCGGCGCCACAGCCGCACCTCGTGGCCCTGCAGGGCGAAGTCGCCAGCCGCCGCGAAGGAGCCGTTGCCGCCGCCGAGTACGGTGATCTTTATAACGTCGTCTCGCCTATGAGCGTCATGGCCGGGCTCGTCCCAGGCATGACGGATCGATTCTGGAACAGGCCGCTTCAAGACGTCTCCGCCATCTGCTTCAGCCTGAAATGCTGCACCTTGCCGAGCGCGGTGCGCGGCAGTTCGGAGACGAAGATGAAGTCGCGTGGCACCTTGAAGCGGGCGAGCTGCGCCTGCACATGCGCGGCGAGCGTTTCGGCCTTCAGCACCGCACCCTCGCGGCAGATCACATAGGCGACCGGGACTTCGTCCCATTTCGGGTCGGGCCGGCCGATCACCCCGCAGTCGGCCACGTCCGGGTGCTCCAGCAGCACGCGCTCGATCTCGGCGGCATAGATGTTCTCGCCGCCGGAGATGATCATGTTCTTCTTGCGGTCCTGGACATAGACATAGCCGTCGGCGTCACGCGTGGCGATATCGCCGGTGCGGAACCAGCCGTCGTGCAGCGCCTCGCGGGTCGCCGCCGCATTGCCCCAGTATTCGAAGAACACATTGGGGCCGCGCACCACGATCTCGCCGGCGGCGCCGGCCGGCATCTCGGCACCGTCGTCATCGACCACGCGGGCCTCGCACCACAGCCCCGGCAATCCGGTCGAGCCCTTGCGGGTGAGATCGCCGCCGAGGCGGGTGTAGATCGCGATCGGACAGGTTTCAGTCGAGCCGTAGACCTGCAGCACCGGCACTCCGCGCGCGATGATGCGATCGATCAGCTCATGCGGCACGATCTGCGAGCCGGTGGACACCGCCCTCAGCGATGACAGGTCGACGGTGCTCCAGGCCGGATGCGATGTCACCGCCACGATGGTGGCCGGCACCAGCACGGTCAGGCTTGGGCGGTCGCGCGCAAATGAATCGAGCGTGGTGTCCGGCGCGAAGCGGGCATGAATCGTCACGGTGGCGCCGTGATGCAGCGCCGGCGTGGTCTGGATGTTGAGGCCGCCGACATGGAAGAAGGGCAGCACCGTCAGCACATGGTCTTCGGAGGTGAGGCCGTGCATATGCTGGCTCATCACCCCGTTCCAGAACAGCGCCTCCTGCCGCAGCACCGCGCCCTTGGGGCGCCCGGTGGTGCCGGAGGTGTAGACGATCAGCAGCGGTGCGGTGAGATCGACATGCGGATTGCGGCCGTCGCCGCTGGCACGGCTCAGCAGCGTTTCGAAGGTGGTGCCGCCGCCATCGGGCTGGAAATCGAGGCCGATGATTTTCGTCTCGGGGAGCTGCTCGCGGAGCGGCGCCATCACGTCAGCGAAGGCCTGTTCGGTGACCAGCACTTTCACCGCTGCATCGGCGAGGATGAACATCTGCTCGGCGAGCGCCAGCCGCCAGTTCATCGGCACCAGCAGGGCGCCGAGCCGCGCGCAGGCGTAGAGCAGCACGAGATAGTCGGGCCGGTTGAGGCTGAGAATGGCGACGCGGTCGCCCCGCGCAACGCCGCATTCGGATTTCAGGGCTCTGGCCGCCTGGGCTATTCGCGCGTCAAACTCGGCATAGCTCAGCGTCGTGCCTTCGAAGCGAAGGGCGGTCTTCATCGGCGTAAAGGCGGCGTTGCGCGCGATGAGGTCGGAGAGGTCCATACTGTCAGGCCTGTGAGATGCTGATGGCGGCAAGCCGAAGCAACGGCGTCATGGCCGGATGCGATCCGGCCATCCATCCCTTTCCGGATTGACGGGTGTGCGGGTCAAGCCCGCGCATGACGTTGTCTTTCACACGCCTGCTTCCGTTTTGCCGCGCCGTCACCTTTCAAAGCCGCTGCTCCAGTGACGCAATTCATTCGTCGCTTTCGCCGGGCTCGTACAGCGCCTCGCGGCCGATGCGATCGAGGCAGAGCTCGGCGGTCCAGGGCAGCATCAAGGACCCGCAGCGGCTGTCGCGGTAGATCCGCTCGAGCGGCAGCGATTTCAGCATCGCCTGGCCGCCGCAGGTGCGGATCGCCAGCGTCGCCAATTCGTTGGCGCCCTCCATGGCGGAGAATTGCGCAGCATAGGCGCGCAGCACCTGCGCCTTGGTCGGATTGGCGCAGGCTTCCGTGACGGCCTGAAACCAGGTCGCCTTGATCTGCTCCAGCTTGATGTGCATCTGCGCCACCGCGATCTGCTTGGTGGGATACATGCGGCGCTTCACCGGCGGGGTGCCGGACATTTCGCCGCGCAGATAGCGCACGGTGAAGTCGTAAGCCGCCTGGGCGAGGCCGACATAGGTCGGCGACAGCGTCAGGAACATGTGCGGCCAGCTCGAGGCTGCCTTGAAATAGACGCCGCGCGGCATCAGGGCCTCGTCTTCCGCCACGAAGACATCCTTGAAGATCAGCGTGCGGGAGACGGTGCCGCGCATCCCGAGCGGATCCCAGTCGCCGACCACGGAGACGCCGTCGGCTTTCGCCGGGATGGCGAGATAGAGGGTGTTACGCCGCGAGGCTTTCTCGCCCTCCGCCATCTCGGTGCATAGCACGCCGTAATAATCGGCATAGCCGGACAGCGAGGCGAAGATCTTCTTGCCGTTGACCAGCCAGCCGCCTTTCACCGGCCTTGCCTCGGTGCCGAAGGCGACGCCGCCGGCGGCGGCCGCACCGCCTTCCGAGAAGGGCTGCGAATAGATCGCGCCGTCCTCGATGATGCGCTTGTAGTGGATGGCGCGGCGGCGCGCATGCTCGGCGCGGGTGGCTTCGTCCATCTCGAGATCGTCCGCCAGCGGGCCGGACCACAGCGTCGAGCAGACGTGCATGTTCCAGGTCAGCGCGGTGGCGCCGCAATAGCGGCCGATCTCCGCCGCGGTCAGCGCATAGGTCTGGTAGTCGGCGCCCATGCCGCCGAGCGCTTTCGGGATCGCGATGCCGAGCAGCCCGGCCTGATGCAGGTCCTTGTAGTTCTCGACGGGAAAGCGTGCGTCGCGGTCATAGGCGGCGGCGCGTGCGGCGAACACGCTCTGTCCCAGATGGCGGGCGCGGGCCATGATCGCGGCCTGCTCGGCGGTGAGGCGGAAGGCTTTCGGATCGAACAGCGGCGCGTCGGGTTCGGTAACAGCCTGGGTCGGCGGCGGCGCGGGGGATGTGACGGCGGGTGCGGTCATGACGTTGTCATTTCTGGCGCGGCGGGTGGGCACTGAGGAAGCTGGCGAGCGCCGCATTGAACAGCATCGGGCGTTCGAGATTGGCGAGATGCCCGACGCCCTCGAGCTCGACATAGCTGGCATTGGGGATGAAGCTTGCCATCTTCTTCATCATCGGCGCCGGCGCGTTGCTGTCCTCGGAGCCGGCAAGCACCAGCGTCGGCAGCCGGATGTATTTGAGGATGTCGCGCAGGTCGAAGCCGATCAGGGCCCGCATCGTGGCTTGATAGGTGGATTCCGGCACGCTCGCCATACAGTCCTGCGCCACTTCGATGCCCCGCGGGTCGGGATTGATGCCGACGAGCTCCGTCACCAGGGCCGGCGCAAGCTGCTTCATCGTCTCGCCGCGCTCCAGCGGGCCGAGCCGGGCTTCGATGAACGATTTCTGCCAGTCGCCATCGGGCTTGCCGAAGGCCGGGCTGGTCTGTGCCAGCACCACCGCATGCGGCAGCCTCGGATCGGTCTTCAGAAGCTGCTGCACGATCATCCCGCCGATGGAATGCCCGACCAGTACAGGATTTTCGAGCGTAAGTTGCGCCAAAAAGTCCTTCAGAGCCTCTGCGAGGGTTTCCATGCTGGTGGTCGCGAGCGGCGCCGAGCCGCCATAGCCGGGCATGTCCCAGGCGACGGTGCGGTAGCGGCTTGCGAAGCCGTCGAGCTGGTTGCGCCAGGCCCGGGCCGCGCCGCCGATGCCATGCAGGAACACCAGGGCCGGCATTCCGACCTCTCCCGCGGCCTGATAGGTGAACCGGCCGTCGCCGGTTGTCAGAGTGTCGACGTCTGCCACGCTCCGCCTCGATCTGGTTCGGTGGAGGGCGATCCTAGCAGGGTGAGAATATATGAAAAGCGATAGTTTTAGAATTAAAGGAGTTCGCGCCCCTGCGGGATCAGGACGGCCGGCAACCGTCGCAAGCCTGCGAGACGAGTCTCGCGAGATCTGCATGCTTCGCATCACATCCTGACGGCAAAGGGTAGGCACCCGCAGGGACGCCCTTGCGCCTCGCCTTGCAATCGTTTTAAGTTTAAAATAATAAGGCGAGCGAGAACCTGGGGAGGCAGCGTGCCGGAATTGTCCGCTTCACATCATGCCGTGATCACCGGCGGCGGGCGTGGCATCGGCCGCGCGATCGCCATGGCGCTGACGCGCGCCGGCGCCACCGTCACCGTTCTCGGGCGCGATCGCGCCACGCTGGACCGCGCGGTGGCGGAGGGCGCGGCGCATCATGCCATCGTTGCGGACGTGGTCGATGCGGCTGCCATCGGGGCCGCGATGGCGGAAGCCGCGGCGCGGCAGCCGATCGACAGTCTGATCGCCAATGCCGGCGCTGCCGAATCCGCGCCCTTCGCCAGATCCGATGCGGCGATGTTCCGCCGCATGCTCGACGTCAACCTGATGGGCGTCGTGAACGCGGCGCAAGCCGTGCTGCCGGCGATGAAGGCGCGCCGCCGCGGCCGCATCGTGGCCGTCGCATCGACGGCCGGCCTCAAGGGCTATGCCTATGTCAGCGCCTACGTGGCGGCCAAGCACGCGGTGGTGGGGCTGGTGCGCGCGCTGGCGCTGGAGGTGGCGGCGCAGGGCATCACCGTCAATGCGGTCTGTCCCGGCTTCACCGATACCGACCTCGTCGCCTCGAGCCTCGATACCATCATGGCGAAGACCGGCCGCTCCCGCGCGGATGCGGTCGCCGAGCTGGTGCAGCACAATCCGCAGGGCCGGCTGGTGGCGCCGGCCGAGGTCGCCGACTGCGTCGCGTGGCTGTGCGGCGAGGGCGCCAGCGCCGTCACCGGCCAGGCCATCGCCATCGCCGGCGGAGAAGTTTGAATGATCGTCGTTCCCGTCACTGTCCTGGAGGTTTCATGAGCCGCCCCGCCAATCCCGTCACCGTGCCGCTGGCGCGCTATACCCCGACCCATTTCCTGCTGACGGTGGCGGATCGCGTCGCCACCGTGACGCTCAATCGCCCGGAGCGAAAGAATCCGCTGACCTTCGAGAGCTATCGCGAACTCACCGATTTCTTCCGGGCCTGCGCCATGGATGACGAGGTGAAGGTGGTGGTGGTCACCGGCGCGGGCGGCAACTTCTCGTCCGGCGGCGATGTGTTCGAGATCATCGGGCCGCTGGTGGAGATGGATACCAAGGGACTCACCGCCTTCACCCGCATGACCGGCGATCTGGTCAAGGCGATGCGAGCCTGCCCGCAGCCGATCGTCGCGGCGGTCGAGGGCATCTGTGCCGGCGCGGGCGCCATCGTGGCGATGGCGTCGGACATGCGTCTCGCCGCGGGCAGCGCCAAGGTCGCGTTTCTGTTCAACAAGGTCGGCCTCGCCGGCTGCGACATGGGCGCCTGCGCCATCCTGCCGCGCATCATCGGCCAGTCGCGCGCGTCGGAGCTGCTCTATACCGGCCGTTTCATGACCGCCGAGGAGGGCGAGCGCTGGGGCTTTTTCAGCCGCATCGTCGCGCCTGACGAGGTGCTGCCGCAGGCTCAGGCTCTCGCCCGCCAGATCGCCGAGGGCCCGACCTTCGCCAACACCATGACGAAGCGGATGCTGGCGATGGAATGGGCGATGTCGGTGGAGGAGGCGATCGAGGCCGAGGCCGTGGCGCAGGCGCTGTGCATGACCACGGAAGACTTCACCCGCGCTTTCCACGCCTTCGCCAACAAGGCAAAGCCGGTATTCCAGGGCAATTGAGCCGGGGCTGTCGCCCTTCGCGGGCCGCCGAAGAAGCGGCCACTCAGGGTGACGGCGCACCGCGGCGTCTCTCGGCGACGATGCGATATGCGCGATCGGACTCCCGGCAGGACGAGTCTTGCCTTGCCTGCCAATTGTTTGAGAACTAAAACAATATCCGGACAAGGTTACGTCGCGCCCACAGGTCCCGTGATTCCATGATCCTCGATTCCGAAACCAAGGCTGCCGAGCATTCCGACGATCACGGGGATGAATTGCGGCTGTGGCTGCGCCTGCTCACCTGCACCAACCTGATCGAGGGGGAGGTGCGCCGCCGCCTGCGTGAGCATTTCGACGTGACGCTGCCGCGCTTCGACCTGATGGCGCAGCTCGACAAGGCGCCAGACGGCATGACGCTATCCGACGTCTCCAAGCGGATGATGGTGTCGAACGGCAATGTCACCGGGCTGGTCGAACGCCTCGTCGAATCCGGCCACATCGATCGTCGCACCTCTGAAAGCGATCGTCGTGTCCAGATGATCCGGCTCACCCGGCTCGGCCGCGCCGAGTTCCGCAAGATGGCGGCTGAGCATGAACTGTGGATCGCCAGCATCTTCGCCGACCTGTCCCGCAAGGATTTGCAGGATTTGATGCGGCTGCTGGGAAAAGCCAAGCTTTCCGCGCGAAAAGCGACGCAGCAGAAGACCTGAGCCGGACGCCCCGGCCGCCGGCCGAAACATCGCTGTTGATGCTGTCGTCACAGGCTTCGACGCCTGATCATGCGCGCGTGTGCGGCGGGCAGGTTCCGTGCCGCAATAAAGTCTTTTAATCCTAAAATTTGTTCTTGCGCGGACATCACCGTTGCGTGAAGATACTTTAGATTTAAAATGAATGGTGGCGCCCAATGCGGGCGTCGTCCGGCAAAAGGTTGCCGTCGATGATCGCAACTGTCGCATCTCAAACCGTCGACTCTGCCGCAGCGTCCGGCGCGGCCACCGCCCATGTCGACACTTTCGCGCGCGATAACCTGCCTCCGCCCGAGCAGTGGCCGGCGTTGCTGTTCACCCGGCCTGAGCTGCAATATCCCCCGCGGCTCAACTGCGTTGCGCATTTTCTCGACCGCTGGGTCGAGCAGGGACGGGGTGACGCTCCTTGCATGCTGAGCCCAGGCGCGAGCTACAGCTATCGCGAATTGCAGGCGCTGGTGAACCGGATCGCCAATGTGCTGGTGAAAGATCTCGGACTTGTCACCGGCGGCCGGGTGCTGCTGCGTTCGGCCAACAATCCGATGATGGTCGCCACCTATCTTGCCGTGCTGAAGGCAGGCGGCATCGTGGTCGCGACGATGCCGTTGTTGCGCGCCAAGGAGCTGGTCTATCCGATCCGCAAGGCGCGGATCTCGATCGCGCTGTGCGATGGCAAGCTCTCGGAGGAGATGGAGAAGGCGCGGGCGCAGACGTCGGAGCTGCAGCACGTGGTCTACTGGGGCACCGATGCTCCGGACTCGCTCGATGCGATGATCGCCCGCGCGAGCCCCGAGTTCATCGCGGTCGATACTGCGGCGGACGATATCTGCCTGATCGCCTTCACCTCCGGCACCACCGGCGATCCCAAGGGCACCGTGCATTTCCATCGCGACATGCTCGCCGTCTGCGACAGCTTTGCCGACAACATCCTGCGGGCTATTCCGGAGGATCGCTTCATCAGCTCGGCACCGCTCGCCTTCACCTTCGGCTTCGGCGGCGTGCTGTTTCCGATGCATATCGGCGCGTCCTTCGTGGTACTGGAAAAGGTCGCGCCCGATGACCTGCTCGCAGCGATCGAGCGCTTCCGCGTCTCGGTGTGCTTCACCGCGCCGACCGCCTATCGGGCGATGCTGGCGAACAAGGCGCGCCACGACATCTCGTCGCTGCGCAAATGCGTGTCAGCGGGCGAAACCCTGCCCAAGGGCACGTTCGAGGCGTGGCAGAAGGCGACCGGCATCCGCATCATCGACGGCATCGGCGCCACCGAGATGCTGCACATCTTCATCAGCGCGCGCGAGGAGGACATCCGCCCGGGCGCGACAGGCAAGCCGGTGCCGGGCTATGAGGCCAAGATCGTTGACGACGAGGGGCGAGACCTGCCGCCCGGCACGATGGGACGGCTGGCGGTGCGGGGCCCGACCGGCTGCCGCTATCTCGCCGACGAGCGTCAGACCAAATTCGTGCAGAACGGCTGGAACCTGACCGGTGACACCTATGTCATGGATGAGGACGGCTACTTCTGGTACCAGTCGCGCTCGGACGACATGATCATCTCGGCCGGCTACAACATCGCCGGGCCTGACGTCGAGGCGGCGCTGCTGACCCATGATGCGGTGGCCGAATGCGGCGTGGTGGGCGCCCCGGACGAAGCGCGCGGCATGATCGTGAAGGCCTATGTGGTGCTGCGGCCGGGCGTCGCTGGCGATGCCGCGCTGGTCACCGAGTTGCAGGAGCATGTCAAGCGGGAGATCGCGCCATACAAGTATCCGCGCGCGATCGCCTTCGTCGATCAGCTTCCGAAGACCCAGACCGGCAAGCTGAAACGTTTCGCCTTGCGGCAATGGGCGCGGGATGGCGACGCGCCGCCCGCGGCTTCGGCCGGGTGATCGCGGCAGCAGGGCCGCAATATCTCCGCAGCACCGCGGTCCGCCGCGCCCGAGCGCTGACTGCGCCGATGGCGGCGCGCCTCCCGGCCATGTGCGATATTTCGAGGCCGTTACTGCCGTAGCAGGGATGGACGCTCCGCCTCGACGAATTCCGTCGGCGTCCGGCCGGTGACCTGCCGGAAGGCGTGAGAGAAGGCGGGAAAGCTGTTGTAGCCCAGCTCGGCGGCGGTCTGCTTGATCGAGAGATGCGGGTTGATGGCCCAGCGCTCGATCGCGCTGGCGATCCGCGCGCGCTGGCACCAGCTCTTGAGGCTGAGGCCGGTCTCGCTGACGAACAGCCGCGACAGCGTGCGGGTCGAGGTGCCGACCTGCCGCGCCAGGTCGTCGATATCGTGGGTGAGGATCGGCGCCGCCAACACCAGATCCGCGGCGCGGCGGCAGCGCGGTTCATGCGGCAACGGGATGAAGGTGGTCGGATCCTCGGCCTGGTGCAGCTCCAGCATCATCAAGCGCAGCAGCAGGTCGGTGCGCGGGCTTTGGCCCGGCTGATCGAACAACGCCAGTACGATCTCGCGCAGCAGCGGCGACACCCGGACCACGAATTCGGCATCGAGGCTGCGGCTGCGCGATTCCAGCGCCAGCCAGTCCAGCGTGAAATACAGCGTCCGCATCTCGATGTCGGCCAGCACGTCTATGGCGTGCTCGAGCCGGGCCGGCACCCACACCGCGCGGCCCGGCGGCACCAGCCAGCGCCCCTTCGGCGTCGTCACCTGCATGGTGCCGGAGGCCGCGAAGACGAGCTGCGCCTCGCGATGCATGTGGATGCCGAGATGGGTGCCTCTCGGAAAGCTGCCGGCGAGCAGTTGGACGCCGCCGCCGCGGGCGTCGTCATGGGCGATGATCTTTGGCAGCTTCGCGATAGTCATTGGCGATATCCCGTCGCTGCAACGATCTATACTGCATCCGTTCGTTTCCGTCCGCAGGATTCGCCAATGAACAGCGCATCGCGGGTCATCCGTTACGTCAATGCTGCCCATTTCATCGATCACTACGCCATGCTGATCTTCGCCGCCGCGGTGGTCATCATGGGGCCGGCGCTCGGCATGGCCTATTCCGACCTGCTGCCCTATGCGACGCCGGGCTTCGTCGCCTTCGGAGCCGGATCGCTGGTCACGGGCTGGCTCGGCGACCGCTGGAGCCGCCGCCATATGATGGTGGTGTTCTTCTTCGGCATCGGCGTGGCGATGATCGCGGGCGGCCTGGTGCAGACGCCGCTGCAGCTCGGCGCGGCGCTGCTCGCCATCGGCATCTTCGCCTCGATCTATCACCCTGTGGGGACCGCGATGCTGGTGTCCTATGCCGACAAGCTCGGTAGCGAAATGGGCCTCAACGGGGTGTGGGGCAATCTTGGCGTCGCCTCCTCGGCGCTGGTCACCGGCGTGATCGGCCAGTTTCTCGGCTGGCGGTGGGCCTTCGTGCTGCCGGGGCTGGTCACCATCGGCATCGGCGTCGTCTTCATGCGCTCGGTGGTGCATGAGGATCGCACCGGTACCCGTCAGGCGGCGGCGCAGGTGCGGGTCGCCAAGAGCGAGATGTGGCGGGTGCTGCTGGCGCTGCTGGTGGTGGTGATCGCGATCTCGACCACATTCAACGCCATCACCGTGGCGCTGCCGAAGCTGTTCGCAGAGCGACTGGCTGACCTGACGCAGAGCCCGGCGCTGCTGGGGCTGATCGCCGCGGGCGTCTATGTGTTCGGCGCGCTGACGCAATACACCATCGGCAAGCTGATCGACCGCCATTCGCTGAAGACGGTATTCATGCCGATGTCGGTGCTGCTGGCGCCGCTGCTCTATGCCGCCTCGATGCTGAACGACTGGGCGCTGATCATCGTCTCGATCGGGATCGTCATCGGCCTGTTCGGACAGATCACCATCAACGATTCCATGGTCGGCAAGTACACCGTCGAGGAATGGCGCTCGCGGGCCTTCGCCGTGCGCTACTTTGTTGGCTTCACGGCGGCCGGCGCCTCGGTCGGGCTGGTGGCGTGGCTCTATGGCCTCGGCGGCTTCAGCCTGATGCTTCAGGCCTTCGCGGGTCTGTGCGTGCTCGTGGTGATCGCGGCGTTGATCCTGCCGCGCGAGACTCCGGTGCCGGCGCCCGCGCTGCAGGCGTCCGCCACCTGACCGTCGTCGCCTGCACAGACAAGAAAAAAGGCTGGCGCGAACGCCAGCCCTGAGCGTCAGTATGGTTGCAAAATAGAACGTTCAGTATCGATGGGCCGCCTTGGGCGGTAACGGGGCGGAGCTCTTGAGGAGTCTCGTCCCGAAGGTCCCTTAAACCCGTCATCATCCCCGCGCCTCACCCGTTTGGGGGATGGCTTCGCATTTTCGGGTCGTTCGACCGCCTTTGCGCGGATCCCGGCCGGTCCGGATGCGCTCCGGTGCGGCGGAAGGGCTGCAGCGGGCAGCGGCGTTAACTTTCTCCGGCGTATCGGACGAGGAGAAGGGCGCATCACGCGAGCCGATATGGTGAATGCGGTCCGGGGGGAATACGAGATTTAGTGCCTGGCCAGGCCTAGCGCGGTGATTCGGCCGATTCGGACCCGGTTCGTTCCAGCAGCGTTCTAAATCTTAAAGATCGCGCGATGGACCGTCGCGTTATGGGACAATGCAGGTTATGGGACAATGCAGGCGCGCGCCGAGCCCGCCTCGCTTCGCGCGAGGCCTATGTGAGGCCGTTGCCGTCGCTATGGTGACCGTTCAGGAGCGGGGCAGCCGCCACCCCACCACGGTGGCTTCGAGCGGACTGCCGGTCGTCCCGTTGCGCCAGGCACCGTCGACGAAGCGGCAGGGGAAGGGCAGTTGATAGGTGCCGCTCCGATCCTCGCACAGCACCTGCACGGCCTGATCCGGGGGCGGCCGTCCCTGGCCGTCAAACTCCGCGAGTCGTCGTTCCCGAGTCGCCATCAAGGGCTCCGTATTATTTGAGATCGCGGACCGACCTGCGGTCCGCGAAAGATGCAACCGCTCGTCCCACGCGCGCGGTGCACCCGCGATTCCAACGTCGGAATGCGGCTATGATGTGATGATCGCGTCCGATCCTTTGTTCCGCACCAGATGGCGGCGGAAGGCGCGGTCGCGCTTCAGATGCCACTCGCGGCGCATCGCCTCTTCCCGTGTCGGATAGCGTTCGACATGGAGCAGCGTCCATTGCCGTCCCCGGGTGCTGCGCGCGCCGGTTCCTGCATTGTGCTGGGCAAGGCGGCGCTCGACGTCGAGCGTCCAGCCCACATAGGTGATGATGCGCGCCTTGCCGACGCTGCCGAGCACGTAGACGAAGCAGTCCATGCGCGAGTGCTGCCACGATTCGCGCGGCCGGCAAACGGCTGCGTCGTTGCGCCGGTTGACAGGGCCGGCGGCCACAAGCTTCGCTGGGACGCATCGGAGGGACGAGGGCTCCCGGTTTCCGATGCGGCTCCAACAGAACGACAAGGATATTCCGATGACATTGCGAAGGACGACGCTTCCGCTGCTGCTTGCATCCGCGCTCGGGCCGGCGGTGCCGGCTTTGGCGCAGGATGTGCCCGGGATCGAAATCTGTACCGCGGAAAAGGACATGACGCGGCGGACCAGTTGCTTGCAGAGCAATGTGGAATTCCTCAAGACCACGATGACGCGAATGGGCCTCGACCAGCAGCGAAAGCTCGATGAGGCCACGCGTCAGATCGAAACGCTCAAGGCCAGCGTGGCCGCGCTGCAAAAGACGGCGGCGGAGCTGCAGGCGGCACTGCCCAAGCCTGCGCCCGCCGCTCCGAAAGAGGGAGCCTCCGACGGAGCCAAGCCGCCCGCGAAAGACGGCGCGAAGTGAGGATCGCGCTTCGCAGGCGATCAATGCGTATGCGTCGGATCATCCATGCGGGGTGGTCATTCCACGTCTCGGAAAACAGGGCCGAGTCCTGACGCTGCTCGCTTGGCAACGATCGCGGAATTGGCTTAACGTGACTGCAGCCCGCGCGCGACCGGAATCGGAACCGCCTGCAACGACAACAAACGACAACAATAATAGCAACAATAGAAGGAAGGGAGATTCTGATGAGCAATGCGCGCGTCCTCGCCACCGGCCTGGCCTTTCCCGAGGGACCGGTGGCGTTGCCGGACGGCTCGGTGGTGCTGGTCGAGATTCGGGCGCAGCAGTTGACGCGCGTGTGGCCCGACGGCCGCAAGGAGGTCGTCGCCAAAATGCCCGGCGGGCCCAATGGGGCGGCGATGGGGCCGGATGGCAAGATCTACGTCTGCAACAATGGCGGCTTCAGCTGGGCGCCCTCGCGCGGCACCATCATGCCCGGCGCGCCGGCACCGCATGAATATATCGGCGGCTCGATCCAGCGTGTCGACCTTGCGACCGGCAAGGTGGAGACGCTGGCGGAGCGCTGTGGCGAGCATCCGCTCAAAGGCCCGAATGACCTGGTGTTCGACAAGCAGGGCGGATTGTGGTTTTCCGATCTCGGCAAGCGTCGCGCGCGCGACATGGATGTCGGCGCGGCCTATTACATGAAGCCGAACGGCGGCGAGGTGGTCGAGGCGGTGTTCGGCATGCTGCCGGCCAATGGCATCGGCCTCTCGCCGGACGAGAGCATCGTCTATATCGCCGAGACGCCGACCGCGCGGCTGTGGGCTTATGATCTGTCCGCACCGGGCGAGGTGAAGCCGGGCGAGGTGATCTATCGCGGTGAGCGCGGCCGCCCGATCTGCGGTCTCGGCGGATATCAGATGTTCGATTCGCTGGCGGTCGAGGCGTGCGGCAATGTCTGCGTCGCCACGCTGGTCTCGGGCTGTATCTCGGTGATCGCGCCGGATGGCAGGCTGGTGGAGCAGATCGAGACCGGCGATCGCGTCACCACCAACATCGCTTTCGGCGGTCCCGAGTTGAAGACGGCCTATATCACGCTGTCCGGCCGCGGCGAGTTGATCGCGATGGACTGGCCACGCCCCGGACTGCCGCTGAATTTCCTGAACAAGTGATGTGCAATCGTCCGCGAATGCAGGCGATCGAGCCACGTTGGTGGATCGCGGAATGCCGGATGCCTCGCCTTCAGAGCCATGACGGCGACGAACGAATGAAAAAGGAATTGTCATGCCCTGGCTCGAGCCCGTCACCCTGAAAGGCCCACATGCGGTTCTCGAGCCGCTTGCGCATGCCCATCGCGACGGGCTGATCGAGGCGGTGAACGACGGCCGGCTCTGGACGCTGTGGTACACCTTCATTCCGGAGCCCGCAAAGATGGAAGCGGAGATCGAGCGTCGCCTCAAGCTGCAGCAGGCCGGCGCGATGCTGCCCTTCACGGTGAAGGACGCCGAGGGACGCATCGCCGGCATGACCACCTACATGAATGTCGATGCCGCCAACCGTCGCGTCGAGATCGGATCGACCTGGTACGCCAAGCGGGTGCAGCGTACGCCGCTGAACACGCAATGCAAGCTCCTGCTGCTGACGCACGCATTCGAGACGCTGGATTGCATTGCGGTGGAATTCCGCACGCATTTCTTCAATCATCAGTCGCGGCGCGGCATCGAGCGGCTCGGCGCGAAGCAGGACGGCATCCTGCGCAACCATCAGATCGCGCCGAACGGAACGCTGCGCGACACCGTGGTCTACAGCATCATCGCGCCGGAGTGGCCGACGGTGAAGGCCCATCTGACCTACCAGTTGAATGACAGGGTGCGGTCGTGATGCGGGCTTGCGGCAACGGTCCCGGACGCGGCGCGGTGTCCTCGACGATGTGCCGCGGAATCGGGATCGCAGGGAGGATGATTTCTGCGAACGGCCCGGATCCGCATCGCAACGCGTCGCGTTGCATCGTATCCGGGGCACCGAGCGCATGTGGACCGTGACATGGACCATGACATGGACACGTTCGACTATGTGATCGTCGGCGCCGGCTCTGCCGGATGCGTCCTCGCCAACCGTCTGAGCGAGGACGCCGATGTCACGGTCTGCGTGCTGGAGGCGGGGCCGCGCGACTGGCACCCCTACATCCATATTCCAGCCGGCTTCATCAAGACGTTCTTCGATCCGCGGGTCAACTGGTGCTATTCGCAGGAGCCCGGGCCATGGACCGCGGGGCGCCGTATCTTTGCGCCGCGCGGCAAGACCCTCGGCGGCTCCAGCTCGATCAACGGGCATATCTATAATCGCGGTCAGCATCAGGATTTCGACACCTGGGCGCAACTCGGCAATCGCGGCTGGGGCTATGCCGACGTGCTGCCTCACTTCCGTCGGCTGGAGCGGCGCATCGGGGAGGGCGAGGATGCCTATCGCGGCCGCGACGGCGGCCTGACCGTGACCGACATCGGCTGGAACGATCCGCTGTGCGACGCCTTCATCGCGGGAGCGGTGAGCCTCGGCATTCCGCGCAACCCCGATTATAACGGGCGGATTCAGGAAGGCGTGTCCTACGCCCAGCGCACCATCCATCGTGGCCGCCGCGTCAGCGCCGCGACCGCGTTCCTGCGTCCAGCGATGAGGCGCGGCAATATCGATGTGCGCACCCATGCCCACGCCACCGGCATCGTGTTCGACGGCAGGCGCGCGATCGGCGTGCGCTATTGCAAGGGTGGACGCGGCGGCGCCGCGCAGGAGGTGCGGGCGCGGAAGGAAGTGATCTTGTCCGGCGGGGCTTACAATTCGCCGCAACTGCTACAGCTCTCCGGCGTCGGTGATCCCGCGCTGCTGGAGCCGCTCGGCATCAAGGTGCATCACGCGCTGTCCGGCGTCGGCGAGGGATTGCAGGATCACTATGCGCCGCGCTCGGTGGCGCGGGTGAAGAACATCAAGACCATCAACGAGCGGGCGCGCGGCTTCAATCTGGCGTTGGAAGCGGTCAAGTGGGCGGCGATGCGGCGCGGTATCCTCGCGCTGTCGCCCACCATGGTCTATTGCTTCTGGCATTCCGGGGAGACCACGGAAAGCTCCGATCTGCAGCTCACCTTCACGCCGGCGAGCTACAAGGAGGGTGTCCAGGGCCGGCTTGAGGACGAGCCGGGCATGACGGTGGCGTCATGGCAGCAGCGGCCCGAAAGCCGCGGCTATGTGCGCTGTCGCTCGAGCGATCCGTTCGAGGCGCCGGTGATCCAGACGAACTATCTCGCGCATGAGCTTGATCGTCGCGTCGTGGTCGCCGGCATGAAGCTGGCGCGGCGGCTGCTCGCCTCGGCGCCGCTCGCGCCCTATTATGAGCGTGAGGATTTTCCCGGGCCGGGCGTTCAGACCGACGACGAATTTCTCGCCGCGGCGGCGGAGCGCGGCACCACCACGTTCCATCCCGGCTGCAGCTGCCGGATGGGACCGTCCAATGCGCCATGGGCGGTGGTGGATGACCGGCTGCGTGTGCATGGACTCGAGGGCCTGCGCGTGGTCGATGCCTCGATCATGCCGCGGATGATTTCCGCGAACCTCAATGCCTCGACGATGATGATCGCCGACAAGGCAGCGGATTTCATCCGGGCCAGGGAAAGGCTCGAAGCCACGTAGGCCGTCACTTTAAGGTTGCCGGGCATTGCCCGGCAGCCTCGTCTTACGCCGCTTCGCGGCGATAGAGCGTATCGACGGTGATGGTGCCGACCGCGCGCGAGACGCAGGGGCACATCTTGCGGTTCTCGTGTTTCTGCGCATCGCTGAAGAACACGTCGCGATGATCGATGCTGCCATCCACGGCCACGACATCGACGGCGCAGACCCCGCATTCGCCGCGCTGGCAGTCGGAGATGATTTCGTAGCCGGCGTCGTTGAGCGCCGCCAGCATCGAACGCGACTGCGGCACCTCGATTTCCTCACCGCTCTCGCTGATCCGCACGCGGAAGCTCTCTGTCGGCAGCAGACCGCTGGAGCCGAAGGTCTCGAAACGCAGGTCGCTTGCCGCGCGTCCTGCATGCGCCCAGCTCCTGCGCGCCGCTTCCAGCATGCGTATCGGGCCGCACACGATCGCCATGGTGTCCGGCGGGGACGCTGCGAAAACCGCATCGATGTCGAGGCGCTCTGCTTCCGCGCTTGCGTACAGGCCGAGACGATCCCCGAGCAGGGCCGACAGTTCGTCCAGATAGGCGGCATCAGCGCGCGACCGTACCGCATAATGCATGACGAGATCCGCATCCCTGCGTGCCAATGCCGAGGCGATGCCAAGCATCGGCGTGATGCCGATGCCGCCGGCGATCAGGCAGTAATGCTTGCGGGTCCAGTCGATCTCGAACAGCGAGGCGGGATTGGAGACCTTGATCCGCGCGCCTTCCGTGAGTTGCCACATCGCGCGCGAGCCGCCGCGGCTGTCTTCCGCGCGCCGTACCGCGATCCGGTAGGCGGCCGGATTGAAATCGCCGACCAGCGAATAGCAGCGTGTGTCGCGCTGGCCGTCGATGGTCAGGGCGACCTGGATATGGCTGCCGACGGCGGCGGTGCTGATGTCGTGCTGGTCTGGCTGGAGTACGAATTCGCGGATCGACGGCGTGATGTCGCGGATGCGGGCCACCGTGCAGCCGGACCATGTTTCGGCAAAGCGCATGACGCGTCTCCTCAAATCAGATCGCAGGGGATTGGATCAATCGCAATCCGGGCAGCAGGTCGAGATGGGTACGGTTGCGCAGGGCAAGGCGCAGGTTGCGCGCCGCGAGGCGGGCATGCTCGCGCATCACGGCCTCGGCACGGCTGCCTTCGCGATTCTCGATGGCATCGACCACGATGTGGTGGTGATCGTTGGCGATCAGCAGGATCTGGTGCGCCTCCGGCAGCTTCGATTGCGCCATGACGAAGCCGCTCGGGGACGCGAACGGGAGTGCCGAGGCGCGGTCGATCTGCCGGATCAGGGGGGCGCTGGCGGAAAGTTCGGTGAGCAGCGCGTGGAAGCGGGCATTCAATGTCACGTAGGCCGAGAAGGCTTCCTCGGAGATCGGATCCTGCCGCACCAGTTGATCGATGTCGCTCAACGCCTGCTTCAGCGGCTCGAGGCTGCGGGCGGACGCACCGCGCTCGGCGGCGAAGCGTGCGGCGAGGCCTTCCAGCGTCCCGCGCAGCTCGATGGAATCGAGGATGTCGCGCTCGGAGAACGCCTTCACCATGAAGCCGCCGGAGGGGATGGCCTCCAGCAGCCCTTCTTCCTCGAGGCGCACCAACGCCATCCGCACCGGCGTGCGCGACGCGCCGGTGCTCTCCACCGCCTGCAATTCCGAGATGCGCTCGCCGGGCCGCAGCCGGCCGGTGAGAATCTGGTCGCGCAGCGCCAGCTGGGCGCGCACCGTCTGCGACACCGAGCGGTCGGGCTCGCGTTCGCTCATTGCCTCACTCCGCCGCCTGCAGGGTTGGCGAGGACGGCCGTTCCTTGGCGATCATGCGGTCGATCATGCGCCGCGCCCACATGGCGCCGGCGTCGATGTTGAGGTTGTAGAAGACGCGGCCGGGATTCTCATCGATGGCGCGCTGCTGTGCCTCGAGGATGACTTCGTCCTCGTGGAAGATGCCGGCGACGCCTTCGCGGATTTCCGTCGTCAGCCGCTGCTCGCTGAGCCGGTGATTGCGCACGAACGCCCAGAAATAATGGCAGCTTTTGTCGGTCTCCGGCGTGATGGTGTTGAGCACGTAGCCGTTGACGCCCTGCGAGCGGTCCCCTTCCGGGGCGCCGGTGCCGGCCGGGGCGACGCCGACGTCGATATTGACGGTGCAGGGCCCCTGGAAATGGATGATCTGCCAGCGGTCGACCGGGCCGGGCTTCTGCAACTGCCTGGCCCAGAACGGCGGCGCCTCGATGCCCTTCATCCATCGCGTGACCGTCACCGTCTCGTCGCCGTGGGTGACGTCGAACGGCGCTTCCGCCACGGCGTCGTTGCCGATGCTGCCGCCGTGCACGAAGGTCTCGTGCGTGAGGTCCATCAGGTTATCGACGACGAGCCGGTAATCGCATTTGACATGAATGGTTTTGCCGTCGCCAGCCCAGGCGGGGTCGTTATTCCAGTGCATGTCGGGCACGAGGGCGGGGTCGGCCAGCGCCGGATCGCCCATCCACAGCCAGACGAAGCGATGGCGCTCCACCACCGGATAGGACCGTACGCAGGCGGAGGGATTGATGGTTTCCTGCGAGGGCATGAAGGTGCAGCGGCCCTGCGCGTTGTACTTCAGCCCGTGATAGCCGCAGACCACGGTGTCGCCGTCGAGCCGCCCGTGGGAAAGCGGCACCAGCCGGTGCCAGCAGGCATCCTCCAGCGCCACCACCTCACCGGTCGATGCGCGGTACATGACGACGTGCTTGCCGCAGATCGTTCGCGGGAACAGCGCATGTTTGATGTCGACGTCCCAGGCCGCGGCGTACCAGGCATTCATGGGAAACGGGCGTTCGGACATGGCAATCCTCCCGAAGCTTTATGCATTCATTATGTATACAATAATGCCGTTCTCGTCGCAAATAAAGCCGAAAAACGGGGAACCATCCCTCAATTCTGCAGATTTATGTATACCGCTGGCCTAAAAGCCCATAGTGCTTCAAGGCCTCGGCCAGACCCTGGGCGTGCTCGAAGTGGTGGGCGTGCATTCCGAGCGTGCGGGCCGCTGCGACATTGGCGGCGGAATCATCGATGAACAGGCAGTCCGCCGGATCGACCGCGTGCCGGTCAAACAGCGTCCGGTAGATCGCGGCATCCGGCTTCAGCAGCCGCTCGCGGCCGGAGACGACGATCCCTCGGAACGAATCCAGAAACGGAAACGCCGTGCGGGCGATCTCGAATTTCTCCGCCGAGAAGTTGGTGATGCTGTAGGTCGGCACCCCGCGTGCCTGCAGCCTCTCCAGCAGCGCGACGCTGCCGGCGATCGGCCCTGCCACGGTTTCGAGCCAGCGGTGATCGAAGGCGCGAATGGCATCGGCATGATCGGGAAACCGCATGATCCGCTCGGCAACGGCATCAGCGAACGGCTTGCCCTGATTTGTCTCCAGGATCCATGAGGTGGGCAACACCTCGCGAAGGAAGCTTTCCATCCGCTTGCTGTCCGGAAATATCCGCCGATAGAGATGGCGCGGATCCCAATCGAGCAGCACCTTGCCGATATCGAACACCACGATGGTCGGAGACGTGCGAGCCATCCGGCCTCCTTGAAATGCAGCCGAGCGGAAAAGGGACGGGCGGGCATGCTGTGCCGCATTCCCGCCCCTGATTCCAGTCAACAGTTATGTCGATCAATGACGCGCTCACCGCCTTGGCCGCTTGGGCGAGGCCTTGCAAGGTGGCGACGTGACGCTACTCGTAGACGAAGGCGGCGTCGGTCAGGTCGATGGCCTTGAACTGATCTCTCTCGGCCCAGTAGTCCTGGCTGTGCTGCCACTCCGGCTTGTCGCCGCGTTTCGGCAGCAGATGGGCGCTGCGCATCATGTAGCCGGGATTGAAATTCTCCGGGTCGATCCAGTCGAGCAGCGGCATATCTTCATCCTCGGGACGTAGCGCCACCGTCACCTTGCGCGCGCCAGTCGTCTGCATGTGCTTCAGCAGGTTGCAGACGAAGTCCGCCACCATATCGACCCGCAGCGTCCAGCTCGCGCGGAAATAGCCGAATATCCAGACCAGGTTCGGGACGCCCGTGAACATCATGCCGCGATAGGTCACGGTGTCGGCAAAGTCGAGCGGCTTGCCGTCGATGCTGAAGGCGATATCGCCGGTGGCGGACAGGTTGAAGCCGGTGGCGGTGACGATGATGTCGGCATCGAGCGTGTTGCCGGATTTCAGCAGCAGCCCGGTTTCGGTGAAGCGCTCGATCTCGTCGGTCACCACCGAGGCCTTGCCGGCTTTGATGCTCCTGAACAGGTCGCCGTCCGGGATGAAGGCGATGCGCTGCTGCCAGGGCCGATAGCGCGGGGTGAAATGTGTCTTGATATCGAAGTCCGGTCCGAGATAGGCGACCACGCCCGCCATCAGGTCCTTCTTCGCGCCCTCGGGATCGGTGAAGGTCTTGCGGGTGAAGGCGTCCTGCTCGTAGAGGATCTTGCGGCGGACGATCTCGTGAATCCAGCTTTCGTCCACCTGCAATCGGCGCAGTTCGTCGGCGATCTCGATGGCATTGCGGCCGACGCGGAAGTAGGTCGGCGAACGCTGCAGCATGGTGACGTGCGCGCAGTCGTCGGCGATGTTCGGCACCAGGGTCGCGGCGGTGGCGCCGGAGCCGATCACGATCACCCGCTTGTCCTTGTAGTCGAGGTCCTCCGGCCACTTTTGCGGATGGACGATGCGGCCCTTGAACGCCGACAGCTCCGGCCATTCCGGCGTATAGCCCTCGGCGTGGCGGTAGTAGCCCTGGCACATCCAGAAGAAATTGGCGGTGAAGCGCAGATGCTCGCCAGTGTCGGTACGTTCGGCGACGATGGTCCAGAGCTTGTCCGTGTCGGACCAGTTGGCGCTCAGGATGCGATGGTGATAGCGGATGTAGCGGTCAAGATCGTTCTCGGTGATCACTTCGCGCATGTATTTCAGGATCTCCGCCGCCGTGGCGATCGGCGGGCCGGTCCACGGCTTGAAGCGGTAGCCGAAGGTATAGAGATCGCTGTCGGAGCGGATGCCGGGATAGCGGTGCGTCCACCAAGTGCCGCCGAAGCTGTCCTGCGCCTCCAGGACCGCGAAACTGGTGCCGGGGCACTGGCGGATGAGGTGATAGGCGGCGCCGATGCCCGAGATGCCGGCGCCGACGATCAGGACGTCGAAGTGTTCGACCTGCTGCGAGTCCTGTTGCAGGCCCTGCCGGGAGCTCTCGGCCTCGATCGTGGACTGGACGTTCATGGGCGTTGCCTCCTAAGCATGCTGTCATTGCGAGCGCCTCGTACTAGGTGCTGCGCACCCTCCGGACATCAGGCAATCCAGCTCTCTTGCGGTGCTTCGGATTGCCTCGCTCGCAATGGCGGTTCGATCGATGATCGGTCCGCCATTCAGGCCCCGAGGACGGGACGACGGGCCCTGCTACACCTCGCGGCGATTGAGGAAGGCGAGCCGCTCGAACAGGTGGACGTCCTGCTCGTTCTTCAGCAGCGCGCCGTGCAGCGGCGGAATCAGCTTGCGCGGATCGCGCTCGCGCAGCATCTCCGGGGTGAATTCCTCGTTGAGAAGCAGCTTCAGCCAGTCCAGCAACTCCGAGGTGGACGGCTTCTTCTTCAGGCCCGGCACCTCGCGGACCTCGAAGAATATCTTCAGCGCCTCCTGCACCAGCCGTTGCTGGATATCCGGGAAGTGGACGTCGACGATCCTTGCCATCGTCTCCTGATCCGGAAACTTGATGTAGTGGAAAAAACAGCGCCGGAGGAACGCGTCAGGCAATTCCTTCTCGTTGTTCGACGTGATCATGACGATCGGGCGCGCCTTGGCCTTGATCGTCTCACCGGTCTCGTAAACGAAGAACTCCATGCGGTCGAGTTCCTGCAGGAGGTCGTTCGGAAACTCGATGTCGGCCTTGTCGATTTCGTCGATCAGCAGCACCGGGCGCGTTTCGTGGGTGAAGGCATCCCACAGTTTGCCGCGCTTGATGTAATTGCGGATGTCCGACACGCGGGCGTCGCCGAGCTGGCTGTCGCGCAGGCGCGACACTGCGTCATACTCGTAAAGGCCTTGCTGCGCTTTGGTGGTCGATTTGATGTGCCAGGTCAGAAGCGGCGCGCCGATCGCCTTGGCGACTTCCTCGGCCAGCACCGTCTTGCCGGTGCCGGGTTCGCCCTTCACCAGCAGCGGGCGTTCGAGCACGATGGCGGCGTTGACTGCGACCTTGAGATCGTCGGTCGCGACGTAGTCTTTGGTGCCGGAAAACTTCATTGATGATTCTGCCTTGGGGTTGGTCTGCAGTGAGGAGGCCTCCGCCTCCGGATGCGCAGCGATCGCCGGGCGACGACGGTCGCTGCGCATCATGAGGCGCGTCAGGCGCGCCTTATCAATGCAAGGATGACGAGGACGATGATGCCGCCGATAGCTGCGTTGATGATCGCACGCACGATGCCGGTGCCGAGATTGATGCCGAGCTGCGGCAACAGCCAGCCAGCCACTACTGCGCCGATGATACCGATGACGATATTGCCGATCAGGCCGAATCCGCCGCCCTGAACTATCAGTCCGGCTAACCATCCTGCAATCGCACCAACGATAAGCCAGACGATGATGGATTCAATACCCATGGTTGTTCCCCTTGTTGCCGCAGTCAGGGTCTCTTGCCGCTGCGAGCGCGGTCAACTGTAGTTGAAAAACGGACGAGGTCCAGTGGAGGGGCCGTCCGGACGGGGCCGCGTCAACGCCTCCCGAATGACGATCCTTGCCGGTCAGCCCTTGACGTCTGCGCCGCAGAGGGCAATCTGCTTCCTATGTTCCTGCAATTCTTCACATCGCTGCGCGAGGCGCAGGTCCCCGTCACACTGCGTGAATACCTGACGCTGATGGAGGCGCTCGAGGCCAATCTCGCCGACCAGAGCGTTGAGAATTTCTACTACCTTTCCCGCGCCACGCTGGTGAAGGACGAGCGCAACCTCGACAAGTTCGACCGGGTGTTCGGAGCCACCTTCAAGGGGCTGGAGACGCTGCTCGACGCTATGGAGAAGGCGGATATTCCCGCCGAGTGGCTGAAGAAGCTGGCGGAGAAATATCTGACCGAGGAGGAGAAGCGGCAGATCGAGGCCATGGGCTGGGATAAGCTTATGGAAACTCTGCGCAAACGCCTGGAGGAGCAGAAGGGCCGGCACCAGGGCGGCAACAAATGGATCGGGACCGCCGGCACCTCGCCGTTCGGCGCCTATGGCTACAATCCCGAAGGCATCCGGATCGGCCAGGAGAAGAACCGGCACAACCGGGCCGTCAAGGTATGGGACCGCCGCGAGTTCAGGGATCTCGATGGCAACGTCGAACTCGGCATCCGCAACATCAAGATCGCCCTGCGGCGGCTGCGCAAGTTCGCGCGCACCGGCGCGCCCGAGGAACTCGATCTCGACACCACCATCAGGAAGACCGCGAACCAGGGCTATCTCGACGTCCATCTCCGACCGGAGCGGCGCAACGCGGTGAAGGTGCTGGTGTTCTTCGACATCGGCGGCTCGATGGATTCCCACATCGCTCAGGTCGAGGAACTGTTCTCGGCGGCGAAGAGCGAATTCAAGCACATGGAATATTTTTACTTCCACAACTGCCTCTATGAGGGCGTCTGGAAGGAGAACAAGCGCCGCTTCACCGACCGCACCCCGACCTGGGATGTGCTCCATAAGTATCCGCATGACTACAAGGTGGTGTTCGTCGGCGACGCTTCGATGAGCCCCTATGAGATCATGGTGCCGGGCGGCTCCGTCGAGCACGTCAACGAGGAGCCGGGTGCGGTCTGGCTCGAGCGGGTGACGCGCACCTATCCCCATGCAGTGTGGCTCAATCCCGTCGCACAGAAGCACTGGGACTATTCGGAATCCACCACCATCATCCGCCGGCTGTTTTCTGATCGCATGTTCCCGCTCACTATCGAAGGGCTCGAAGGCGCAATGAAGGAACTGGTGAGATAGCTTGGGTGTCCCGGATGCCGCGCAGCGCCGAAAGCGCGTTCACGCGCGTCTTCGACGCGCTATGGCGGTGCGCTGCTGATCCGGGCCGTTCGAACGACGGCATTCATGGCGGTCCCGGCTCTGCGGGGCCACGCAAGTGCGCTGCACCGCGTCCGGGACAAAAGAAGGAACGAGCATTATGACGCAGACCATCACCCGCGGCATCAAGAAGCTGCTCGAGGAGGCCAACAAGGAAATCGAGACCATGAGTGTGGCCGACGCCAAGGCGGCGGTCGAGCGCGGGGAAGCGGTGTTCGTCGATCTGCGCGATCCGCGGGAGCTGGAGCGTGAGGGCAAGATTCCCGGCTCGTTCTCCTGCACGCGCGGCATGCTGGAATTCTGGATCGATCCGGAAAGCCCCTATGCCAAGCCGATCTTCCAGGAGAACAAGAAGTTTATCTTCCACTGCGCCTCGGGCTGGCGCTCCGCGCTCGCCGCCAAGACCGCGCAGGACATGGGCCTGAAGCCGGTGGCGCATCTCGGCGGCGGCTTCACTGCCTGGCGCGATGCCGGCGAGGCGGTCGAGAAGGTGGTGCCGAAGCAGCCGAAGGGGTAATCAGGCCGTTACCCTTCGAGGCCTCCGCTTCGGCCCTCAGTGTCTGACCGGAAATAAGATCGCATCGTCATCGAGAGACGCTGCGGTACGCCGTCACCCTGAGGCGGTCATGCGCAGCATGACCCTCGAAGGGCGACGGCGGTGTCCTGCGCCATCCTTCGAGGCTCGGGCTGCGCCCTCGCGCCTCAGGATGACGGCTTTCGTGCTATGTCGCGCGCCCAACCGATTTTCCGTTCAGACGGTCAGGACGATGGCTTGGCGCAAATCTCACCCCGAGGGACTGGCCTCAAAGGATGACGTGATGCCAGCAAGTGCTTCCGTCATGCGCGGGCTTGACCGGCGTGTTCATCTGTCGAAAGGATGGATTGCCGGACAGGTCCGGCAGTGACGCCCGAACGGGAAATGCATCGCGATGTCTTCCATCACTGACGATCCGCTCGTGTCCACCGAATGGCTGGCCGCGCGGCTGGGCGATTCCGGAGTCAAGGTGGTCGATGCCACCTTCAAGATGCCGGGTGTGCTGCCGCTGCCGTTCGATGACTTTCTGGCGGCGCATATTCCAGGCGCGGTGTTTTTCGACGTGGAGGCGATTTCGGATCACACCTCGCCGCTGCCGCACATGTATCCCAGCGCCGAGCAGTTCGCGCGTGACGTCGCGCAGCTCGGCATTTCCGACGGCGACACGGTGGTGCTGTACGATGCCGGCGGCTGGGTTGCGGCGCCGCGTGCCTGGTGGATGTTCCTGTCGTTCGGATATCCGAATGTGAAGGTGCTCGACGGCGGCCTGAAGAAATGGCGCGCTGAGGGACGCCCGGTGGAGACGGGCAAGCCGACGCCGCAGCCGGGCCGCTTCACGGCACGGCTCGACCCCGGCTATCTGCGCAGCAAGGATCAGATGGTGGCCAATCTGAACGCGACGGCGGAGCAGGTGATCGACGCCCGCGCGGCGGGCCGGTTCGACGGCAGCGTCGCCGAGCCGCGCCCTGGCCTCCGCGCAGGGCACATCCCCGGCAGTCGCAATCTTCCCTACAACGAATTGATCGACCCGGCGACCGGCACCATGAAGCCGCTTGATGCGGTGCGGTCGGCGTTCGAAGCTGCGGGGCTCGATCTGGCGCGGCCGGTCGTCACCACCTGCGGCTCCGGCGTCTCGGCGGCAGTGCTGACCTTCGCGCTGTATCGGCTCGGCGTCCGCGGCTCGGCGCTCTATGACGGCTCCTGGTCGGAATGGGGCATGGAGGGCGGGCCGCCGGTGGCGACCGGCCCGGCCTGATCGTTCAGCGCTGGTCGAAGGGGAAGAGCAGCCCGTTCGGTATGGGGGCGGCGGCTGGCGCTGTGGCGGGACGCTGCACGCGCGGGGCGGGCCGCGCCCGCTGCTGGCGCGCGGCGACCCGCTTGGGCTTGGCAGTGGACGCATGCGCCTTGCCCTGCGCCAGGGCCCAGGCTCGCGAGCGGGGCAGCGGAACCGGACCTTCGATCATGACCGGCGCGGGAGGTTCGCTGGCACCGGGCGGCTGCCCGTTGGCGAGCATGGCGGTCTGCGTCGGCACGGCCGGGGTGTCGGCTGGCGCCGGCGCCGCGGCCTCACTGGCCGCGGCCGGAGGCGGCGTATCCGGAGCGGCGCTGCTTGCCGTGTCCGCCGCAGCCGGATGATTCTCCGTCTTCTCCAATGCCGCAGAATCCTGCGTCGGCGTGGGCGCAGCCGCCGGCTGATCCGAGTCCGCTGGCGAAGGCGTCGCGGCCTTCGTGGTCTCTGCTGCGTCGTTCGTGCTGCTGGCAGCAAGCTTGCCTTCGGCTGGGGTGGGGCCAGGCGGCATTGCCTCGGGCTCGGCCGCGACTGCGGAATTCTCGATGGGCGCGGGCATGCCGTCAGCCGCGGGGACCGCTGCCATTTCCGGCTGCACGGCGGGCTGGGACGAAGGTGGTGTCTCCATATGGGCTGGCGGTGCTGGGGCGTTGCCCGTAGGAGCGGATGCTTCGGCCGTGCCCTCCGGGGTGCCGGCCGCCGTCGAAGGTTCAGCTGGGGAAATTGCCTCGGCAGGCGGCTCCGCGCTGGAAGCCGACATTGATCCCGAGACGGCGGGTGCTTCGCCTGCCGGGTCGGCAAGTTGCAGCAGGGCCAGGGTCGGCGGAGCCGGATCGGGCATCGTGTGCTGATCCTGCGGCAGCGGCGGCAACGCGACCGCCACCGTCGGCAGGCTGAGGAACTGCTCATGCGAGGCGCGCAGCAGGGCCGCGGCGCCAAGTCCGAAGATCAGCATCGAAACCGAAAGCAGTATGGCGGTGAACAGAAAACGGAAGCCGGGGAGCATGAAGGTCGATCCGTCTTCGCAGGAGACCTGCGGAAGCTCTTCGTCTTCGGGAACGCGGGTGGAACAGGGTGCGGCGCTCGCCGCGAATCAGTCCTCTCGAGAATAGCGCAATGCCGGCGGCTGGAGGCAAAAGCTGTCGCCGTCTGCGTTTAACCGGCGGCGAGGCTCTTGCAGGATCACATTTTCGGTTCCATAGCTGATGGCGACGGTTTCTCTATGTTACGGGCCGGAAATTCGGCCTCACGCTGCGAAGATCCGCACCGGAAAAGGGTGAGACTTTGCGGCAACGCCCTGCAGCGATTCAGCAAATGTGACCACTTCCGGGCCGAATTTTCCGGTTTCGTCTTGAATGCGCCGCTATCGTAAGGTGTGTGTGGCGTTAACGATCCGGTGTCGCCTTGGGACTATAACACGACAATGATGATCAAACGCCTCCTTACCGTTTTTGCCGCCGGCGCATTCTGCGCCACGGGATCCTCGTGGGCTGCGGCGCAGAGCTACTCGGTGTCACCTCCCGGTGCGACCTATTCGCCAGCATCGGAGGATTATACGCCCGATTATGGGACGCGACCGAACGCTCCGGACGAAATGCCGGACTTCGACGATCTCAACGACAGTTCCCCGGCGCAGCGCGGACAGTCTGCGGCATTGCCGTCGCCTGGCCCGATCCTGTCGCCCGAGGATCCGCGCTACGGCCGGCCGGCCGGCAGCGCCCCGGCCTATTCGAACCAGGCCGCCGTGCCGCAGGGACCGGTGATGTCGCCGGACGACCCGCGCTATGGCCGTCCCTACAATCCGCCCCAGACCTATTCCGACCGCGGCAGCCCGGCGGATGGCATCCGGCCGCCGGCTGGCGTCGGACAGGGGAACGTGACCGGTTCGGTGCCGCCGACCCCGATGGGAAGTGATGGGCGACCGGTATCGCTGGCAGCGCTGCCGCCGGATGAGCAGCCTGAAGCCGACCAGGGCGGCGAGGCGCAGCTTGCGCCCAACCTGCGGCGCCAGGAGGTGACCTTCGTCACCAAGGAGCCGCCGGGCACCATCGTCGTCGATACGCCGAACACCTACCTCTATTACATTCTCGGCAACAATCGCGCGATCCGCTACGGCGTGCGCGTCGGCCGCGATGGCTTCACCTGGACCGGGGTGCAGAAGATCACCCGCAAGGCGGAGTGGCCGGATTGGCATCCGCCGACGGAAATGATCGAACGCCAGCCCTATCTGCCGCGCTTCATGGCGGGCGGCCCGGGCAACCCGCTCGGGGCGCGGGCGATGTATCTCGGTTCGACCGTGTACCGGATCCATGGCACCAACCAGCCTTCGACCATCGGCAAGTTCGTCTCGTCCGGCTGCATCGGCATGCTCAACCAGGACGTCGAGGATCTGTTCGACCGCGTCAAGGTCGGCACCAGGGTCGTGGTGCTTCCGAATGCGCGCGGCGCGGCGTCGGCGTCCGCCGCGAATCCGCCGGCGCGGAACGCTCCTGCTCCCGCTGCTCCCAGGCCGCAGTCGGATTCCACCGTCGCGCAGGCTGGTGGTGGTACGGCGCCGGCCGTTGTGCCGCCGCTTCCGGCACCGGTGACGGTGCGCTGAGCTGAGCGTTACAGCCCATCGCGATTTCAAAAGCCCGGCCTTCGCGCCGGGCTTTTCTTATTCTCGCTAGGTCTGGCTTTTCTAGCTGATGACGCGCAGCGGTGCGCCGGCGAGCCAGGCCTCGATGTCCTCGACCATCTCGCCATAATAGCGCCGGTAGTTCTCGACGGTGACGTAGCCGAGATGCGGCGTCAGCACCACGTTGTCGAGCTTGCGCAGCGGATGATCGAGCGGCAGCGGCTCGGTGCCGAACACATCGAGCGCGGCGCCGGCGATCGCACGCCGTTGCAGGGCATCGAGCAGCGCCGTCTCGTCGACGATCGGCCCGCGCGCGGTGTTGACCAGATACGCGGTTGGCTTCATGCGGGCGATATCGTCGCGTGAGATCAGCCCGCGTGTCCGCGCGCTGAGGATGACATGGATGGAGACGATATCGGCGCGCGCCAGAAGATCGTGTTTGCTTGCATAAGCCACGCCCGCCGCTTCGCAGGCCGTCGGGGTCAGATTCTGGCTCCAGGCGATCACCGTCATGCCCATCGCCTTGGCGATCGTGGCAACCTGGCGCCCGAGCTTGCCGAGGCCGATGATGCCGAGCGTCTTCCCTTCGAGATCCTCGCCGACCGTGATCTGCCAGCGCTCACCGGCCTTCAGCCGTGCATTTTCGAAGCCGATGTGCCGCGTCAGTTCCAGCATCAGGCCGATGGCGAGGCTCGCGGTGGGATTGCCGACCGAGGTGGTGCCGCATACCGTGACGTTGCGTGTCCTGGCGGTGTCCAGATCGAACGACGCGTTGCGGATGCCGGAGGTGAGCAGCAGCTTCAGCTTCGGCAGCCCGTTGAGCACGTCGGCGCCGAACGGCGTCCGCTCGCGCATGGCGCAGACGATGTCGAAATCCTGCAGCGCTGCAATGACCTCGGAAGCATCGGTGAACGGCGCATCGAATACCGTGACATCGATCCGGTCGGCGAGGCGCGACCAGTCGGCCAGTTTCAATGCCACGTTCTGGTAGTCGTCGAGGATGGCACAACGCAGCCTGGTCATCGCGAAGCTCACGTCGCTGATGCGGCCGGGATCGTGCCGCATATCATGGTCGCGCGCCATCCCGGCAAGGGCAACAGCGCGGTGCTGCGCTCAGATCAGGTGCCGATGCGCCAGCGGTTCACGCTTGGCCTGGCAGGCGGGCCCCGGTCCGCGCATATAATGCTGCTCCGGGCGATAGGGATGGAAGGCGGCGATGATGAACTGGCGAAAGAAGCTGGCGAGCTCATGCCAGATGCCGGCAGGCTCTTTCGCATGGGTGGCCGCATCGGCGGCCTGTGAGGGAATGGTGCTCATGGGGACGCACTCTGTCGTCTGTTATCGTGTCGCTCTGTGATCCGGCTCACGATGAACGCAAGGCGGCAGATTTGCTGAAAATGATTAAAATCCGGTGAGAATTGTCGGCACGGCGCGCCATATCCCGTTAAGGTTTCCGAAGGCTTAACGCCGCAGTTGCCCTTTGGCCGTCGCATCGCTACATCAGCGGCAGATCAGTCCGAACCATTTCCCCGACATTTTGAGGGTACAAAGAACACGATGGCGCGCCAGTTCGTCTATTTCATGCAGGGTCTGACCAAGGCCTATCCGACCCGCAAGGTGCTGGATAACATCCACCTGTCCTTCTATCCGGATGCCAAGATCGGCGTGCTGGGCGTC
>Ga0180222_1000876_pt1 | contig 37909 bp, 35 predicted proteins | sample eDN5th37CKraftOP_FD_151336 | JGI IMG/M metagenome (GOLD analysis project Ga0180222, IMG submission 151336) | Enriched Organic Plus compost microbial communities from Emeryville, California, USA - eDNA 5th pass 37_C Kraft OP (version 2) (version 2) ...
TGGTTCCGCGTTCCTTGTCCTGGATGCCTGAAGAACACCCAGCTCACAGGGGCGCGGACCCCTAATCAATCACCGACACGACACAACGTCGGACAACACCAGACCCCTATCAACTGCGAAGAGCCGGATTGAGCTGGGGCGCATTACGAGCGGAAGCCCTTGGAGGCACCTGGGGCCGACGTGCGTCGGAGATCCGTATTGATGGCGGCCCGCTATGGGTCCTGCAGGCGGAGTTGTCACGCTGAGCAGCGGGCGACCATCGGCGGCATGGCGGGTCGGACACCGCTCCTTTGCTTCGTTGTCTCGTGGCAATCACCGGTGATGGTACCGAGCAGAGGTTCGTCATGTGTGGGCTGCTGCATGAATAGGTGCCCGGTGTAGGCAGGGCCGAAGGACGTCCTTGTGCCCATGCCCTACCGTCGTGAGTTCCGCAACGATGTGATGCGCGTGGCTGACCCTCGTTGGTAGAGCAAACTTTGTGGTGGGCAACTACACCACGCTTCACAAGGAAGATTTACTCAAAAATGAGTAGCCAGCTAGCGTCAAGATTGGTGCGTTCCACCATTGGCCGGAGGCGCTATTGTTTCAGTATGCAGCGGGGGTGGTTACTTTTCGAAGTGCTTGGGGGACAGCCTGTCCTTATAGCGCAGGGAGAAAGGCTACGAAAGTTTATTCCAGCCGACGTGTTCTTGCAGCGCAACGCCGCTCAGGAAACCATACTAGAGATCATAAAACGCGCGGTTGATCGCGCTGAACCCGTGCGCGAACTACTGCCAGGCGGTCGACGCGCTGTACACGGTGTGCCGGTGATCATGACAGATGGGGTGGCGCATGGGGTTCATATATGGACAGGGCCGGCAGCCGCGACGCCTCCGCCGCGCGCACTACCGGGTGCGATCAAATGGGATCTGACCACGGGGATGGCCGCCGATTGCCCACAGGCACTGCTCAATGCGGGCAAGGATCCTGCTGTGGAACCGACCAACGGACGCTCCTTCGCTGCGGACATGCCCGTGAGCACGATCAACTCGTCCGAAGCGGGAGTACTGGCACTCGCAGTCAACCGCAATGCGGGTGATACTTTCTGTGCTACTTGGGATCTCGTTGATCATCGCGGACAATCGATACGTGCCGCGTTCGCATCTCGGGTTAGAAAGGAAATGCAGTCGTCACGGGCGGAGCATCTCGTGTGCCGAGCGATGAATTGGCGGGTGACGGCTGCCCCCATTCGGCAAGCCGATGGTGACCTTGCCCGAAGCATCGTGCGCGGAACTGCTCGCCATGGTGCCCATCGGGCTCTCCTCGACCTCGGCACTTGGCACCTGCTCAAGTGGCTGGACTCGCCCAGCCCTGATTTCGACTGGCAGCGGCACGATCCCAGCCGCCCACTTATTCACCCAGACGATGCGCCGATCGTTGAAGCGATGAGTGCCGGTTTCGCTGTTGGCCCCGCCAGCGCGGTACTGCGACTACGAAACCGAAACGGCGGATGGAGAGCGATCCATCTAACTCTGCAGCGATTAGAGATCGCACCAGGCACGGTGGTCGGTCTCGTTACGACACGCTTGGCTATGCGCGGTGGCCCATCAGCCAATCCCGACCAAGCGAGCGATCAATAGGGACTAGCGCATGACACAACGGCAACTGACGTCGCGGAGCACATCAGGTCCGCAGCGCAACGAAGCATAGCCGCATCACTCGTGAGCGAATACCCACTGGTTCGGAGATATCGAGATGAACAGAAGCAAGCTTCAGGCGGCGGGAGAGATTCCGAACACTGGAATTCCCTCCATATTTGCGACGCAGATGACGATGTCCGAGCAGTGGCTTTTGACATCCTCGCCGGCGACATCGCCTATGCAGACCGGTCAGGTTTGGGGCGGCACGCAGCGTTTGCGCCGACGAAGGCCAATCCTCCAGTGGGGTTCGATCTTTTTAATCCCTTCGTTTGGGACACATACTTTGAGTCCATCGAAGCGAGCGCTTCCGACGCACCGTGGATGTTCGCCACAGGGAACCACGACATGGAGGCCGCTTATCCGGTACACGGATACGGAGGGCATCTCGCACGACTCACCTTCCCCGGCAACGGTCCTGCCACCCGCCCTTCGGCGTACTCATTCACCTACGGCAACGTAGCCCCAGTGTCCTTAGACGCAACGACGTCAGCTACGAGATCCGGGCCAATACCGGCTATTCCGAAGGAGCTCAGAATGACTGGGTAGAGCAGACGTTGGCTGATCACCGCTCCGATCCCGCGATCGACTTCATCGCTTGCTTCTTCCACCATTGTGCCTACGGCACTAGAGCCCACGGCAGCGAAGGAGGCGTACGCGCCGCTTGGACGAAGCTATTCGACCGATACGAGGTCGGTCTGGTGCTACAAGGGCACAACCATGTATTTGAACGAACTGATCCCATACGGGCAGGAAACTCGGTCAAGGTTGCCCCTGACAATGCCGTTGTCTATCCGGATAGTGACGGTACCGTCTACTACACGGTTGGGTCTGGTGGCCGGCCTCGGTACGCGTTTCGCGAAGGCGAGCACGAGACTTACCGCGGCAATGAAATTTCAGACACCGCCGTTTCCGATGGATATGTGTGGACCGAGGACGGCGGTGGGCAGGATGAGGTGAGCCCCCTGTAGTGGTCCAGTCGTTGTGGGACTCTGTTGCCCGAGTGCTCGGGCAGGAAGAATCACCAACGACATGGCAACGAACAAGCGCCGGCGGCACACCCCGGATCAGATCATCCGCAAGCTCGCCGAGGGCAACAAGCTCCTGGGGACCGGCCAGGAGCTGGCCGAGGTGTGCCGGCACCTGGAGATCACCGAGTCGACCTGGCATCGCTGGGTGGCCCAATACGGCGGCATGAAAGCCAACGAGGCCAGACGACTGAAGGAGCTCGAAGCCGAGAACGCCCGCCTGAAGAAGCTGGTCGCCAACCAGGCCCTCGACATCGACATGCTCAAGGAGATTTCGTCGGGAAACTTCTGACCCCGAACCGCAAGCGCAGCGCCGTCACAGCGCTGCGTGAGCGGTTCGGGGTATCTGAGCGCCGCGCCTGCTCGGTCGTCGGCCTGCACCGCTCCACAATGCGGCTGACACCGGCACCGACCAACACCGAGGAGACTGAGCTCCGTGCCTGGCTGCGTCAGTTCTCTACCGACCGGCCGCGGTGGGGGTGGCGCCGGGCGGCGAAGATGGCGCGGCGAGCGGGCTGGAAGGCCAACAACAAGCGCATCCGCCGCCTGTGGCGTGAGGAGGGCCTGCGGGTGCCTCAGCGGCGCCGCAAGAAGCGCCTGACCGGGATCGGTGTCGCCGTCGGCGCCATGTCCCCAATCCGGCCGAATGCAATCTGGGCGATGGACTTTCAGTTCGACACCACCGCCAACGGGCGCACCCTCAAGATGCTCAACGTCATCGATGAGTTCACCCGCGAAGCACTCGCCATTGAGGTGGATCGGTCCATCGACGCCGATGGTGTCGTCGACGTGTTGGATCGGCTGGCGCTCATGCACGGGGCGCCGCATTATGTGCGTTTCGACAACGGGCCTGAGTTCGTGGCGCACGCGGTGCGTGATTGGTGTCGATTCAACAGTGCTGGTTCGCTTTTCATCGATCCTGGCTCGCCGTGGCAGAACGCGTGGATCGAGTCGTTCAACGGCCGGCTCCGTGATGAGCTGCTCAACCTGTGGCGCTTCGATTCGCTGTTGGAAGCCCGGGTGATCACCGAGGATTGGCGCTGCGATTACAACGCCAATCGGCCCCATTCCGCCCATGGCGACCGTACCCCCGCCGAGTTTGCCCTACAGTGGGCCACGACCCACCAACCGAAAGTCGCATAGCGACTGGACCACCAAACGGGTCCCTCTCAAGGACGTAGCCGTGGCTTGGTCACGTGTGCGATTCGACAATTACGCGTTTCTCTGAATCGATGTGCGGCCAGGTGCTCTACTCAGCGAGATGGATGTTTCGGCGGTGGATGAGTACGGTCGCGAGTTCGATAGGCTGACGTTTCGACGACGAGTGCAGGCCGTATAGCGGGGGCCGTGTGCGCGCCGACGGTGTCTCGCAACTAACCGGAGGCTGCCGAGTACGAGCCCCCGGCCTGCGGAGCACCATCATCTAGACGCCGCGAGTTAATCGCCGCTAACCTCTTCGTACCCTATTTCGTCATCGACAGACAGACGTAGCTCGATCGACTCGGCGAATTCCTGCCACGCAATCGCGTGTTCTCGCGCGATCTGAGCAACGGTGACCGCCCAGTGAGACGGATTGCCCTCCAAGAGTTCTCGGCATCGCGTCAACGCACCGCTCGCTCCAGCCAGTTGTCGAATTAGTGTTCGGCCTGCTTCTGTATGCCTGACTGCTGGATCCCTTCTCAGCCGATCAAGGTGGGACACCATTGTCGTGGGCTCACCATCGCGACGACGCAGAGGTCGCAGTTCGTCGACGAACACTGTCGAAGCGCCGATCATCCGCGGCTCACCTTCAGGGTCCTCAGCCTCCGACGAACTCGAGGACTTCGTCGCGTCACTTTCCCTCCCATACCGGAGCCGTTCGGGCAGCGGGTTTTCGCCGTTTTCGATCCGGATCCGCACATCGCGGGCCGTGGACAACGAGATTCCCGCCTGCTTGGCAAGTTCACGTAACGATAGTGTGGGATCCTTAGAGATAGCCGCGGCGGCTCGAACACGCCCTTCCGCCGGATCGAGTGGCCGGACCTTCCCGTCCCTTCCTATTCTTTCAGTGCAGCCATCCGAGGAATCCTGCATTCGACGTATGCCGCTCACAGTGCGGTGCGATAGACCTGCGAGATTGGCGACAAATCTGTCCGACCACGCTGGGGCTTCCGCAAGGATTCTGTGAGCGGCCGCTTTCCTCTCATCGAGGTGTAGCGACCGCCCGTGTACTACATTCAGGTACACAGATAGAGCGAAGGCCTCGACGGGCGCCCCTTCGAAATCGACAACCATGATTTTGCTTCCCCCACGTCGCCGCGTAGCCAAGACTCGGTGCACACCATCGATTACACGTGTCGTCGATAGGTGGATAACGATCGGCGGGAATCGCGCTGGAGACTGAGCTAACGGCTTCACATGCCCAACGTCCACGGCGCGGGTGCGCGCGGAGAAATGCCCGCGGATTGAGCCGATACTCAGGGACCGGGGCGGAACGGCAAGAAGGCGCGGAACCCAATCCTGGATCGTCCGGCCAGGGTTCTCTGTAGGAAAACGAATCAAATCGTCCAAAGCGCACCCCTGCTCGCATCATCGGGCGCGAACACGCGTCCGATCCATAGAAAGCAAGCACGAGACGAACCCACCATTTGAGCGGTGGCGAGTCAACGGCGCTCGGTGCCAACAGAATTGGCGTTGTGATCATAAACGACTTCACACCGCCAAGCAACCATTGTCGGAACCGAGAGAATCAGACCAAGCAAGCTGCACGATCGCCCGCTCCGTACAAGCAGTGGGTCCGTGGAGTGCACTGCCCGTAGGAGGAAACGCTCGCAGCTCCACCCAATGGATTCGCGGCGTGCATCGGCTCGCCTGCTACCTAATCGGCTTCGATAAGCCGCCTACGACCCCAGCACGCACAATAAGCAAATACCCGTTCACGAAGGGTTTGCCGTGTCCAAGGGCAGTCCGTGAATGGACACGGCTACGGCAAATTGGCGACAAGTGAGAATTCTTCTGACTGCACCGGCCCACAGAGACAACCACCGCGTGCGATCTGCAGGGAGGTCGCCGCGGCTCACTGAAGGGACTTAGAACTATGACCTCGGTCGAAATCGCCGCACCCACGCATCCGACGTGCGATGTATCCGCTACGTCCCTTCATCCGCGTTCAATCAATGTGACACATGCCACATCGATTGTGCCTTGATAGCAGTAAAGAAAGTTCTCACATTGCAGGTCGGCGGCGGTTTCTGTTGGGGTTCGCTTGGCGGTTGGCGGCGGACGGAGGGCGAAGCGTAGCGACTGGCGCGGACGGGAGCGCCAGCGGACGGGAGCAGAGGGAGCGAAGCGAAGCCCGCAGGTAGCCGCCGGGTGACGGGGACTCGTGGCGGAGGTGCATGGTGTGCTGGCTGTGCAGACGCTGCGGTGTTTCGGCGGGGCTCGTAGGCTGGCTGGTATGAGCGGGGCGCTGGCGCAGCGTGCACGGCGGGAAGCCGAGGCACGGCTGCTCGGGCAGCCTAGGCGGTTGGCGCATGTGCGCGGCGTGGCCGCTGCGGCGGAACGGCTGAGTCGGCATTTCGATGGCGAGACTGCCCAGTGTTTGGTGGCGGCGGCATGGTTGCACGACATCGGCTACGCGCCCTCGGTGCGCCGTACCGGTTTTCATCCCCTTGACGGTGCGGTGTTCGCCCGGTCGGCGGGTTTTGGTGAGCTGGTCGCGTCCCTGGTGGCTTTCCATACCGGTGCACGTCTGGAGGCATATGAGCGGGGCGTCTCAGGTCTATCGGAGTTCGGCGAACCGCGTAGTGATGTTCTGGATGCGTTGACGTTTTGCGATTTGACGATCGGCCCCGACGGGTCGCCGGTATCAGCTGAGGACCGGCTCAGGGACGTGTTGGCGCGCTATGGACCGCAGGATCCGGTGCACCGGGCGGTGGACGCGGGGCGCGAGGAGTTGCTGGCGGCGGTGGGACGGGTGCGCGATTGGCTGTAGCCCCTGTGTGGGTCAGCCGAGGTAGGGGCTGTCGCGGTGCTGGAGGTAGTGCTCGATGCGGAGCCGCATCGATGGGTGCATATCCAGGCCGGCGATGTCGTCGGGATCGGTCCAGGCGATGTCGGTGCTTTCATCGTCGATCGCCAGAGTGCCGCCGAGCACCTTGGTCGTGAATGACAGGGAGAATTGTTGACGGACTTCACCGTCAGTGAAAGCCACGACGTGGCGCGGGTTGGTGTAGACACCGACCAGGCCGGTGACCTCGACGTCGAGGCCGGTTTCTTCTTTGACCTCTCTTACGGCGGTGTCGGCGATGGTTTCGCCGATGTCGTGTCCGCCGCCGGGCAGCGCCCACAGGGTGTTGTCGCGGCGTTTGATGAGCAGGATTCGTCCGTGTTCGTCGGTGACGATGGCCGAGGCGGACGGGACGACGCTGTTGGGTGCAGGGGCGTTGGGGTCGTTGTAGTAGTCGGTGCGCATCGACGGGTCAGCCTTTCGTCGTCAGGGGTGTGGCGTTGTCCCAGACTTGGGTGAAGGCCTGTTCGAGGGTGGCCCAGAGTCGGGGTTCGTGGTGGCGGGATAGCACGAGGACGGGGTTGTTGCGTCCGGGTGAGCCGTAGATGTGGAAGTTGACGATCATCGCGTCGTCGACGCGGAAGATCGATGTGTAGAGCGTGGTGTCGTGGGTGCGGATGTCCAGTCCGGGGGTGCCGGCATGCGGAGTGAGCAGTTCGACCGAGGTGCGGCAGCGGGCGATGACGGCCTCACCGATGCCTTCTTCCTGACCGCGCAGGATCATGGTGGCGGTGTCGGGGTTACCGACGAGGAATCGCACCGCCACGCCGCGGGCGGCGGCGTCGAGCAGGGTGTCGAGGAACCCGTCGAGGGTGTCGAATAGGAATGTGGCGGCCAGGACGAGGATGTCGATGCTGGTGGTAGCGTCGGCGAAGTGCTGCTGCCACGCGCTGATCGGTAGCTGGGTCCGGCTGGCGTACAGGGTCGCGGTGAACGGCCCACTGTTGGGTGACATGGTCGCCAGTGCGCTTGCCGCGGAGGATGGGTATTGGTTGGGCCACAGATCATGCGGGGTGCAGCCGAGCAGTGTGGCGGCGCGCCGCGCGTTGTCCTCGCGGATGTTGTAGTCGGTGTTGGCCAGCCAGCGGCGCACCGTCTTGACATCTACGCCCATCGCGGTGGCGAACCGCTGTGGGGACACTCCCTTGGCCTGTAGCCGCTGTATGAGGCGATTGTTGGGGATCGCGGCTGCCTCGGCTTCGTCGTGATCGTCCATCGTCTCAGCGCACATCTTTCCGTGTCGTCTACGTCTATCGCCAGCGCGTGGCTTCCAGTTTGCCATGCAGCCGTCGCGCATCGGTGGCGGTAGTCGCCTGCCGATGTCCGTAGGTATGTCGGTGCCATGTCCGAAATGTCCGCGGCGACGTCGGGAATGCCGTTAGATGTCCCTGGCTAGGTCCGTGGTGTCCACGTGAACTGAGTTCAGCGCCGCAACGGCGCGTACGGTTCACGAAAGGAATAGCAGGACAATGCGTTTGAGAATTGACACATCAGGTACCCGGTTCATCGTCACCCGTGCGGCCGAGCCGCGGCTGAACTTTGAGACCGGTAGCCCGAAAGTCGACACGGCCACGGGGATGCCGCTGTTTGCCACGCAGGTGTTGGCGTTGGATGACACCGGCGGTGAAGTCCTCAATGTCACGGTGGCCGGGGATCCGAAAGTGACGGTGACCCAACCGGTGTCAGTGGTTGGTTTGGTGGCGATCCCGTGGGCGCAAGGCGATCGCAGCGGGGTGGCCTTCCGCGCCGACGCCATCACGGCCGGCACGTCCAGTGCCGCACCCAGTGAGCAGGCACGTCCGCAGAAGTAACTCCCAAACGGGTGGGGTGCGTTGAGCAGATCATCGTGCCCCACCCCTGGGGATTCCGGTCTGCGAAACCACCTTAGGGAAAGGCGCGTCTGTCATGGCTTCAAACACTAAGAACACCAACAACACTGGATCCAATGATGATGACTGGTTGGGGGATCTGGTCACGTCGTTGTTCACTGCGGCTGGGTATCTGCTGTGGTGGGCGGTGCTGTTCCCGGCGATCAGCCTCCCGATCATCGCCAGCCTCGCCCTCGGCATCACCCATGGGCCCCGCGCGGGCGTGGTCTGTGCAGTCGTGCTCAGTGTCGCGTATGCAGGCTGGGCGTGGCTGGACCCCGGCTCGTTTCGATCCTGGGTGACCGAACCGGTACGCCGACGGTGGCTGACCTGGTCGCGCTACACCCGCAGCTGGGAATCGACCTGCACCCTGCACGGCCTGACCGCCACCCTGCACGACCGCACCCTCACCCCCACCCTGCGCACCATCACGATCGGCAAAACCACCGATGTGCTGGCGGTGCGGATCGTCACCGGCCAATCGGCGGCCGACTGGCACAAGCAGTCCGACGCGCTAGCGGCCGCGTGGCGGGCCGACCGGATCACCATCGTCTCGACCGCACCCGGCGAACTGAAAATCACGTTGATGCGCGGTGATGTGCTCGCCGAACCCATTGGTCTGCCGCTGCCCACCCCGGCGACCCCGGTGGATCTGGGGGCCGTGTCGGTGGGGATCACCGAAACCCGACACCACTGGCAGCTACCGCTGCTCGGTCATCATGTGCTGATCGCCGGCGCGACCGGCGCCGGGAAAGGCTCGGTGTTGTGGTCGCTGATCGCCGGCATTAGCCCGGCGGTCAAGACCGGGCTGGTGCGGCTGTGTGTCATCGATCCGAAAGGAGGCATGGAACTCGGGGCCGGGGCACCGATGTTCACGGTGTTCACCCACGACGCCACCGACACCACCCTGGAGCTACTGCGCCAACTGGTCACGGTGATGCACGCTCGGGCGAACCGGCTGCGGGGCCGTACCCGCCTGCACACCCCGACCCCGGCCGAGCCGCTGTTCGTGGTAGTGATCGACGAGATCGCCGCACTCACCGCCTATGTGACTGACCGCAAGATGCGCACCGAAATCGAACAACTCCTGGGCCTGCTGCTGTCCCAAGGCCGCGCGGTCGGGATCAGTGTGGTGGCCGCGGTGCAAGACCCGGCCAAAGACACCCTGCCGGTGCGGCAGTTGTTTACCGTGCGGATCGGGTTGCGGCTGACCGAAGCCACCCAAACCGCCATGGTGCTGGGTCAGGGAGCGCGGGATGCCGGGGCGGAATGCGACCGGATCTCCGACGCGACGCCCGGTGTGGGGTACGTGCTGATCGACGGGACCGCTCAGCCGCAGCGGGTGCGGGCCTTCCACGTCACCGACCACGACATCACCACCCTCGCGCGCCGGTTCCGCCGCCCCGGCAGCCGACCGAGCAGCACGAGGCCGCCGCACAGCACCGATACCGGCCAGACTTCCGGTGAGGGCACCGGTGAATAACACCTCAACCCCGGCGCAACTCGACCTGCCCGGTGTGCCCCATACCGTCGACACCGCGAAGGTGGTGGAGCAGATGGTGCGCCGCGCCGCCTCAATGGGATACGAAGCCTGGTGGCGGCGCGCGGAATCGGTCGGCTTCTGCGCCCACCCCATCCAACTCGTCGGCGCCGACGACTACGGGCGGCAGCGGGTGGTGTGGACGCGGTGCAACAACCGCCGCGCCCACATCTGCCCGTCCTGCTCGGACCTCTACGCCCGGGACACCTGGCAACTCGTGCACGCCGGGGCTGCCGGCGGTCACCACGATATGCCGACCGCAGTGGCCGAGCGGCCGCAAGTGTTCCTCACCCTCACCGCTCCCAGCTTCGGGGCCGTCCACACCGCACCGAGGGAAGTGGGTAACACAAAGGCAGCGTGCCGGGATCCCCACCGCGTCGGTGGCTACCGACGCTGCCCTCACGGAAAACCGTTGTGGTGCAGCGACACCCACGATATCCAGGATCCACAGGTCGGTCAGCCGCTCTGCCGGGAGTGCTATGACTATGTCGGGCATGTCCTGTTCACGTGGCACCTGCCCGAACTGTGGCGCCGTTTCACCATCACCCTGCGACGCGCTCTGCGCAAGGAACTGAAAGCCGCCGGCTTTGATCCGGATACGGTGCGGGCCAGCTTCATCAAGATCGTCGAACTGCAAGCCCGCGCGATCCCACACATCCACGCCCTGATCCGCTTGGACCCCCACGACGATCCTGATCAGACCGATTGGGAATCACCTATTGGCGCAGGCGAACTCGCCACCGCCATTCAACACGCCGCGCGAAGTATCACGCTCACCGTGACCGATCCCACCGCCGACAGGGCGGTGCGGACGATCAGTTTCGGCACACAGATCGACACCCAACCCGTCACCGCATCCGTAGATCAGGTGAATAGCACACCAAAAGAGCAGAATTCAGGCACCGGTCGGTCACTATCGGGGCGGCGGGTGGCGCGCTATCTCGCCAAGTACGTCACCAAATCCCTGGCCGACCTCGGGATCAGCGCACGCCGCCTGTCGGCCGAAGCGATCGGCGACCTGGAGGTGTCCGAGCATGTGCGGGCAATCCTGGCCACCATCAGCGACCTCGCCGACAAAGGACTGTCCGGAATTGAGCGGTGGCTGCACACCCTCGGATTCCGCGGCCACATCACCAGCAAATCCCGCCGATACTCGACCACGATGACCGCGCTACGGCAACGCCGCGCCACCTGGACCCGCGAACACCATGCGAAAAATCCTGGATACCAGCACAACCTGCTTCCCCAAGACCAGGATGACGATGATCTGGTGGCGTGGGAGTTCGACCGCGCCGGCCACATCAGCCTCGGCGACCGCACCCTGACCATCACCGCCGCACTGCGCCGCATTCAACAACGCCGCACCGCCCGCGACGCGCTACACCACCAGCGTCGTGAAACGCCTATCGAGGTGCCCGATGGCTAACCCACAGGAGCCCATTGGCGATCGTCAAATTGAAAATCATTACAGTCATGAAGAATTCACCGCCTGGCTTGTCGAATCCTGTGAGCGTCAACAACTACCGGTCACTATCACCAACCCCGCGGTTGTCGCCGACATCGCCACCCTGCTGCGGTGAGTCACGAGAACGGAATTGTTTGCACTATGGTGAAGCGTGCACTTGGATCCGTCCCTGGGCATATACGGTCATGCTACGCGCTGACGGATGACGTCAGGTCCGGCGCCGCGTGCAGGCGAATCATGGTTCGGGCCTTGACATCCACTGGCAGCACGCACATATTCCAGGTGTCCAGGAAGGGCGCTGTGCCCAGCCAAACGGTTCGTTCGCGCCAGCTCTGGCCGATGGCTGTACGGAGGCAGGTTCTCGTCCACGCGCGTGGGCTCTCAGGGAAGTAGGTCTTCCTTGTAGGCCCAAGCAAATACTTCTTGTCCGTCACGCAGTGGAAGTCGCATGTCGGTGTCTAACAGCGCGTCGACGGCGGCGACCATCGCATTGGCGTCGCGGTCCCAAAGTGCCTTGTAGGCTTCCACCACGATCCACATCGTGCCGATGGATTCGACGCCCAGCCGGTCTGCCTGTTCCACAGCGGCGCGGTCATCGAGGACAGCGACCAGGCCGCGGCGCTGCGCGTATGCGATCACAGCACATTCACCAATATGCTCGTCGACTCCGCCGCCAAGTCTGGCCTTGATGAACATTGCTGCCAGTTCGTCATCATCGTCGAGGACGACCGTCTGTGCCCATTCAACCGACGACGCAGATGGTATCGAGGGGTATTTGTCGCTGCCTCGTGCGATTTCGAGGTCGACCTGACGTGGAATCAAGACCACCCCACCAGGGGCGAGTTGGGCGATGATGTTGGCGTAGCCGGCGCGACACAGGTGGGTGTAGGCGCTGGTGTCCATCACCCACTGCACAGGTTCAGCCAACGTGGCCTGCGAACGCCCGGCGCAAGTCGTTCAACGTTTGCGTCGGCCGCTCGGGAAGGTCGTCGCGCGTCATGGTGCCGCGCAGCACTTCAACGGTGCGGGCAGCTGTCAGCCGACCCGAGGTGTAACCCTCGATGCATGCGGCAGCGAAGCCAGGTGAAAGGTAGGGGCTCTTGGGTTCCTTTTCCCAGGTCAACTTGAGGTGCACGTAGTCGCCTTTGCGCGGCTCGTGATGTAGAAGCGAGTCGTATTCTGTCCATTCGATCAGGCCGAGATTGCGCAGCTGGCCCACAGCTGCTGACCAGCTCAGGTGGTAGGTCGCCCCGACGGCGAGTGCTCGGTCGCGGTTGCTCCAGTCACGGTGGTTGTTCCACACGCGCACCACGCCGGAGCGAGGGGCAAGAAAGTGAATAGCGAAGGAGAAGATCATCTTCTCCGAATCTGCGCCAGCTGCCGCGTCATAGGCATCGCCACAAAGCCAGTGGCCCAGCTCATGGGCAAGCGTCATCCGGCGCCGCCCCGAATCTACATCGCCGTTGATCACGGCAACGGCGATGCTTTCCACCTCGGCAGTGACCTCGACGCATCCACCATCCGGGCCATTCATCCCGAGGGAGGCAGCGTAGGTGTAGAGACCGAGCTGTTCGCAGACCTCACCGAGATTGAGAATCGGCTCGTCGGACATCCCGAGGCGTTCACGAATGACGACAGCCAAATGCTCGGCCTCGGGGTGATCTTGCGGAGTTCTCGCGTCCTGAGCGCGCTTGATCGGCGCGATCAGACCCATCTCAAGCAGCATGAGAGCATCCGAGGCGAACAGCTCGATCTCAGTATCAAGAGCCTGGGTCGTATCGTGACGCGCATCGTCTGGGGCGCTCGCTAGGTCCGTTCTACGATTCACCACCGCTGGGAGCGGATCGTTGACAAAGAAGCCAAGAGGCCGGCCCAACGCTTCAGCGATGGCGACCATCTCCGTCATGGTGAGTTTGCGCTCACCTTTTTCTGCCCGACTGATCGCTGTACGGTCAAGGCCAACCATCTCGCCCAGCTTGCCCTGAGATATATCGGCCTCAGAGCGTGCCTGGGCTACTCGGAGTCCAAGCGTTGCGTGATCCATATGTGTGATATTCGCACAGGTGGCCGTTTGTGTCGAGGCGCGAAGCCGTGACCTGCACATACGGGCGTGATGGTCGAGCAGGTCACGGCGGGCCGGTAGCAATCCCTCGTGGGCATCCCGTGTGCCGTCGGCTAATGAAGGGATCAGTTCTTCCCAGTCCCTCGTTGTCACGGTGAGGAGCGGCGGGTGAGATTGCTCGACGAACGTCTGCCGTGACTCCGTAGCGCTGGGGCCCGGAGTGGTGCCTCAGGGTGGGTTAGCGGCGATGTCGAAGCCGTGTCGGTGGCGCGGCGTAGCCTAATCACATGCCTGTAGTTCCTGCAACGTCCCCGCTTTGTGAAGGGGATGCGCTCGGGGAATCGAGTGGTGAGGTCAGTCCGCAGGATCATCCGACAGCGGGCGACGAACCGGCCGGGTCTAAGCCGAATCGCTTCCAGATCCTCGCCCTCGATGGAGGAGGCGCCAAGGCGCTGTTCACCGCGCACGTGCTTGCACGTCTGGAGCAGGATCTGGGCGTCACGATCAGCGATTCCTTCGACCTCATTGCTGGCACTTCGGCGGGCGGTATCGTCGCGCTCGGTCTCGGTGCGGGCCTGAGACCGAGCGAGATCGTCTCCCATTACGAAGAACTGGTCGAGAAGGTCTTTCCGGCGTCGAGACGGCGACCATGGCGTCGGCCACGCCAGCTGAGATCGCCGATCTATGACGCGGAGGCGCTGCGGCAAGCGTTGACTGGCGTCCTGGGCACGCGACTCCTCGGCGACAGCACGAAGCGACTCGTCATCCCCGCGTGGGATGTGCAACGCGGAGCTGTGCACATCTTCAAGACTCCGCACCACACACGGCTGACCCGCGACTGGCGCATACCGATGGTGGACGTTGCATTGGCGACCTCGGCGGCGCCGCTGTATTTCCCGGCGGCGTATGTCGACGGACACAGGCTCATTGACGGCGGACTATGGGCTAACAACCCGGCTGTAGTTGCGATTGCCGAGGCCGTCAGCATGCTGGGTGTTCCTCTCGACGCGATTACCGTCCTCAACGTCGGCACCATTGACCAGCTGACCGATCATCCCAAGCGCTTGGACCGCGGCGGACTCTTACATTGGGCAAGGCCGATTGCCCCGCTGATCCTTAACGCCAGCAGTCGTGGCGGACAGGGCCTCGCCGAGCACTTGATCGGCAAATCCAACTACATTCGCTTCGACGCTCTGGTGCCCGGCGGCCTCTATGCACTGGACTCGGCGGACCCGAAGGACGTGGCCGGACTTGCGGCCTCAGTGAGCCGAGAACTCAGCCCCACCTACACCGCGAAATTCGCTGACCACCAGGCGCCCGCATACACACCGGTGAATGGACACCGACACCGCAGCGATCCGAGCAGCACTTCACACACGGAGGCCCCCGATGCAACTCGCTGATCACTTCAACGTCTTGCTGAAAGACACGGTCAATCTCAGCCAGTTCAAACTGGACCTACTCAACCAGCGCGTCGAGGCCATCTATAGGGCACTCAAAGCCGACGCCGAAATCGGTGCGCTGATCACCGGCAAGACGCCGCAAGGCTCCTGGGCACACCGCACGATCATCAACCCCGTCGGCGACAACGAGTTCGACGCCGACTTCATGCTCGACATGAGCGAGAACCCGGACTGGGCCGACAACCCCAAGACCTACATCGATGAGGTCTACGCAGCCCTTCATCGGCACAGCACCTACGGCGCCATGCCGCACTCACGGAAATGCCGCTGCGTGCGGCTCGTCTACGCCAACTCCATGCACGTCGATATCGTCCCCCACCTCAACCTTGCCGACGGCCGCGAGGCTATCGTGAACCGCGACGAGAACCAGTGGGAGCTGACCAACCCGCAGGGCTTCACCGATTGGATGAAGAAGCAGGACTCGATCGCCAACGGAAATCTACGCAAAGTGATCAGACTGATGAAATACGTTCGCGACCACAAGAATTCGTTCACCGGCACCCGTTCAGTGCTGCTGACCACCATGCTCGGTGAGCAGGTAACAGAATTGCGCAAGCTCCTCGACCCGGGTTACTACAGCAACTTCCCCACCACTCTTCTTCATGTCGTGCAAGACCTCGACACCTGGCTGCAGGCGAACCCGATCAAGCCCTCCATCGCCGACCCGTCCGGCTCCGGGGTGACATTCGACCACAGGTGGGGGCCAGACCCCGAGAGTGCCCAAGCGACCTACAGCTATTTCCGTAGTCGAATCCACGTGCATGCTGCCGAGATCAAGGCGGCGTACGAGGAGAAAGACAAAGACCGCAGCGTGGAGCTGTGGCAGGGCATCTTCGGCGATGGCTTCAAAGCGCCGGCCACAGCATCGGCTAGCGCGAAGTTTCCGGCCGCTGCCTCGGCCGCGGCCTCAACGGTGGGGCGCTCTGGTCGCGCCGGGTGACCAGGCGTCACCAGCCGGTGCTGACGGGCTGGCAGAAGCAACTCCTCGCCGAGCTCAAAGCGCTAGCACAACAGCGTGCTGACGACATCCAAGTTCGTGGGCGAGCGAGCCTTGACGGTGAGGGTGACGCGATGCTCCGCATCACGCTACGCACTGCCGACATCCCACATCATGAGGGCGGCCTGCAGCTACAGGACACCGAGGAGTTCATTCTTCGGCTTCGCCCGTTTCCCTACTCGCTACCGGCGATCGACGTCGATCACACCCGGTTCCTCGGCTATCCGCATGTGCTCGCGGGCCAACGACTCTGCATCTATCTGGATCCCTCCCGGGAATGGCAGCCCACGCTCGGTGTAGCCGGCCTACTCAGCCGACTCTGGGACTGGCTCGTCGACGCGGCCGCCGGAAACTTCGACGCCTCGACCGCCATGTACCACGCTGTTGGCGGAGTGCTACACCAAGCACACGGCACACCCACAATCGTTGTTCGAGAGCCCGGCTCGGCGAAGCGCCATCAAACGGCTCGCCTGATCGCGCGGTCAAACCACCGATACGACCTGACGTACTCGCCTGGACCGTCGGGATCCCGCACACCGGTGGTCACCTTGGCGACCGCGCTACCGTTCGGTGCCGCATCGACATTCGCCCTATTGCTCGCTCTCCTGGACGACCCCTACATGGACCGCCTCGACGGACAAACTCCCCGGACCGCAGCGCAGTCGCCCGCGTTCCTCACTACCCTCCTGGCGAGCGCGGTACGAAATCAGGCCGATACTGAGCAATACTTCGTCCTCGCGGTGCCCCACCCCGGCGGCGGCCCACCCCACCTCCTAGGTGGTCGGCTTCCCGTGCCGATAGCGAATGCGCTACGCAGGATCGCCCAGCAACGCGGCGTGGGGGTCGTTCTCGACCCCACAAAGATCAATACCGAAATCCCGATTGAGTGGTGCAGAATGTCCGATGAACGACCCGAAGTGACAACCCGTCGCGACGACGGCCGCCCCGTCAACGGATTCCAGGGAAAGACTGTCCACATCTGGGGCTGCGGCGGACTCGGATCATGGATCGCCGAATTCATCGCCCGCGCCGGAGCGTCAGAGATCACCGTGTGCGACCCCGGCATCGTGACCGGTGGTCTGCTTGTCCGACAGAATTATGTCGAAGACGACATTGGCTGTTCCAAAGCCGAGGCACTCGCTTGTCGCCTCCGCGGGATCCGCGACGACCTGAGCGTGGCCGTCGCGGAAGGACACCTGCCCGAGGATCCCACCTCATGCCTGGCTGCGGATCTCATCATCGACGCCACAGTGAACAACGGCATCACGAGTTATCTGGATGCATTAACTGGTGCGACTGGTCGGAGGGCGTTGATCGCTCAGGTTGCCACGGATGCTCGCTCCGGCACGCTCGGGCTGGCCGTGCTGTGCGCCGCAAACGCAGGAGCGACAGTATCCGACATCGATCAAGACGCCGGCCGAACAATCCAGGGCGACAGTGGACTTGAGCTCTACCACGCACTGTGGCAGGAACCCGGCGATGACGACGAACTCATACCAACCAGGGGCTGCTCGGTCCCCACATTCCACGGGTCGGCAGCCGATCTCGCTGCGGTCGCAGCCACCCTCGTCAACCTGATAGGCAGCCACCTCCAACAACCGGATCCCGCGGTTTCGGGCACCCACCTCATCGCCTTGCCGCACGCGGCCAGCGGCCCACGACACCACTTCCTCCCGGCTGGAACTCACTCCATGGATGACACTGTAGGGACAGAATGAGGGCAGCCGAACATCAACGCGACGCCCCTTCAGAGGGCGTGGCTGTCCTGCGTCTGCGCACCGACCAACGGCGATAGCGATGAGTGGAGAAGAGGAGAAGATCAGCATGGTCTACGAAGCTGGAGTAAGAGCGGCGCGCTGGGGAACGACTGCATATGACTCCCCGTGGCGAGGTACCCGGTGATCGTCCCGGATGGGCACACCGATCCTGAGAAGTTGCGCCAGCTGCTGACGGCTGCTGAGGAAACTCACCTGGATTTCAAGGCATCCGTTGACTTTCGAATCACCAAAGACCGTATCGAGTTCGTCAAAGATGCTGTCACGATGGCGAACCGGTCTCCCGGCGGCTACATCGTCATGGGTGTCGATGACAAGGGGTCTCCGTGCATACGCGCAGGAACGCTGCCCAATCCGCGACAGTTCGACGGCGCCAATCTCAACCAGCTAGTCCGCAAATACATTGAAGGCGAGACGCACATCGTCTCGCAGATCCATCAGCACGATGGCCACGACTTCGTGCTCGTGTGGATCCCGCATCATCGAGATGGACTCCCGGTGCCGATGAAAGCAACGGGACAGTACGTCGATGACAAGGGCAAGGACAAGATCGTCTTCCGTGAGGGTGACGTCCTGATTCGGGAAGGTGCGGCTAATGTGCCTCTGCGCCATGTCCACTGGCGTGAAATCCTCGCCGAGCACGATGACAGGATCAGGGCAGAGGCCGAGAAAACCGCTCAGGCGATGCTCCGAGCTTTCGTTGAAGAACGCGCGCAAGCCGCGTCCCCGCGGACTCCTACACCGCTCCTCATGGACATGGACAACGACACCTTCAGCCGGGCAGTAACCGAACACTTGGAGGTCGGCGATGGCGAACGCTGATGTGCAGCTACGACAGTTTCTTCGCTCGCTCGCACAGTTCGTCCGTGCAGACGTCCCGCGCGCGGAGACCGAACGCGCGCTGGATAAGTGGGCGATCATCGCCTGCCAGGCAATGTATTTCGAACGCACAGATCTGGTTGAGCGGGCCATCACGGTGTTCCACGAAGCCTACGCGGCACTTCCCATGGTGGGAGCAGACATCGTCGAAAAGCGCCTTGCCATCGTGATCCGTCTGTACGTGGTGGGCAGCATGGCAGTGCGAATGGGCGCTTGGACTGTCATCACTTCGATTGTCCAGCGGCCTGCTCAGATCGACCCAACTGACTACGAGTACGTGCATTCTTCGTGGATCCGCCACGGTCATGTCGAGGCCGCTCGCGCCAGTTTAACCGGGGATGCCGCGCAAGGTGGCTACTTGATCTCGGTAGCACGTGAGCTGATGGTCGCTCAACCGTCGATGCGACCGGATGTTCACGAAAGCCTGGTAGCCACTGCGAGCAATCCCGCTGCCGATGACACGCTGCTGAATTCGTTGTGCCAGTTCGACATTCTGTATTGCCTGCTCGTGGCGGCGGAGGGCCAAACATCAGTGAGGAGTTTCTACCCGTCCACCGCGGCATTTGACGAATCCCGCGCCGACCCGGCGCTGGTCAAAATCGCTGGCGACAACACGGTGCGCACCACACTATTTCCGAACTCCAACGATGGCGAGATAGCTGGCGCAATATACAAAGTGGTACGGCTAGCCATGCAAGAAGCATTCAATTTCGGAGGTAGATGGTGGGGGCCACCGCCGAGCGTACAGGCGTTCCTCATCCAGAACGGCCACCAAGAGGCCTAACCGGCTCCATCGCGCCATGGGCGGAGTGGCACGTCGATTGGCCGCGGCTGTTGGTCGCGGACAAGGTCCGTCGTCGATTACCTGGCTGGCTAGGCTCGAAGGCTAAGCTCTCCAATGCGGCTGAACGCGGTTGATGTCGAGACTACGCGAGCCGGGAGTGCCAGCAGCGATCACAGCGTGGTCGAGCACGGATTTGATGATGGCTTGTTGGCGGTCGATGTCGAGGTCGTTCCACTGGCCGCGCAGCACTTCGCCGGTACCCACCAGATCCACCACAGAGCTGGTGTCGGTAGCCTTGGCGATGTCACGGCGTGCCTGCGCAATTCGATCGTTGATGGGGTCGCGGGCGGCGATCCATTCCCGCGCCGAGACCGCTCCCTCGGCATACAGTGCGGCCAGCTCATCCAAGCGGGCCTGATCAGCTTCCAGCTGCGCGGCCAAGGCGGCGACATCGGCATCGACTCTGGCTTTACCGTTCAGTGCGTCGGCCAGCTGCTTGGAGTCCAGCCGGGTCAACACCGCGTCGGTGAGTAATTCTTCGACTGGTTGCGCTACCACGGTCAGTCGGCCGCAGCCGCCGTGGTCGGGGCCTTTCAAACAGACGTAGCGGCGCACCCGGTTGGTCGGATTGTTATGGCGGGCTTGGGAAAACAAGCGGTTGCCGCACCGTCCGCAGCGCAGCATCCCCGAGAGTAGGTAGGTGCGTGGGGCGCGCGTCTTGGTCACCGAGCGGGCTGTAATCCGGGCGAGGATGCAGTCACGCTCGGCGGGGGTGATGATCGCCGGCCACGCCGCGGGGCCGATCACCTCGCCGTGGTGTTCGCGTAGCCCGGCGATCCGGCCCGAGGCCAAGATGTTGCGGACCGTGGTGGTCTGCCACGACGTGGACGCAGGCGGGGCGATCCCGGTGTCGTTGAGCCAGATCGTCAACGACCGGATCGACGCCCCGGCCAGGTAGCGGTCGACCATCTCCCGAATGACTTTGGCTTCGACGGGGCGGATGGTGATTTTGTCGTTCTCGTAGCCGAACGGGCGCGCCGGGCCGTGCGGTAATCCTTGTTCGGCGTTCTGCAGCATTTTGCGGCGGATACGGGCCGATTTGCGGCCGGATTCTTTGGCGGCGAACGCGGCAAAAATCCGGGCCATGAACAACCCATCATCATTGCCGAGATCGATGTCAGCGGTCACGGTAGCGACATCGCGCACCCCGACCGACTCACACAGGGTGACGAAGTCTTCCAACTCGACCGGGCGCCGGTGCAGACGGTCGAGGTTGTAGACGATCACCGCATCCCGCACACCGGACTTCAGGTCGCCGAGCATGCGGGCGTACTCGCGGCGCGGCTTACCCGAATACGCCGAGACGTCGTTGTCGACGTACTCGTCACCGATCGGCCAGCCTCGGTCGGCGGCGAGTTTGCGGCAGTCCTGCACCTGCCGTGCCACCCCCAGCCCGGTGCCCTCCGCATCGGCGGAGATGCGGGCGTAGATCGCTGCTGACCGCACCGCGGCGCGTTGACCGGGGGTTTTCGGTTTCGCCATGAGGGTAGTTTAGCGACATTTGAGCTTGGCCATCTCGGTCAGTCCGCCGTCTTCCCAGTGCACCAGGTGGTGGGCGTGCAGACCGCGGGTTGCGCTGCATCCGGGCACCACACAACACCGGTCGCGATGCTCCAGGGCGCGGCGCAGGCGGCGGTTGACCGTGCGGGTGGCCCGCCCGGTGCCGATCACCCGGCCCCGGCGTTCGAACCACACCTCACAGGTCGCATCACAGGTCAGCAAGCGGCGCTCGTCATCGCCGAGCAGCGGCCCCAGATGCAGGGCGGCCACCTTGCTTTTCAGATCCACGTGCACCGCCACCGCGGTGTGCTGACCGTGCGGGCGCCGGGTCGCCTCGCGGTCCCAGCCGGTCTCGACCAGAGCCATGAACGCATCCACATGATCGGGCATAGGCACCGCCGGGTCACCGGGATCCTGCTCACGTTCCCACCGGGCGATCAACCCCTCGTGGCTGGCCTCCAGCGCGGTGTCGAACTTCGCCGCCTCCAACCGCGGCAGCGTGATGTGGTACGTCGTGTACCCGTCGCCCGGATTCGTTCTTATCGACCGCCGCGGATCAGGTTTCGGTTCGGGTTCCGGTTTGGGTTCGAGGCTGATCGCTTTGCGCAACTGGCTGACCGTGGCCACCGACGCCAATGCGGCGTAATGCTCATCGGATCCGTCGGCTGCGCCCTCGGCGATCACCCCGACCTGATCCAACGACAGCCGCCCCTCACCCAAACCCTGCACACACCGCGGAAACTCCTCGGCGCGGTGTGCGACCGCGGCGATCGCCTTGGCGTTACGTTCCGAGGCGCCGGTCTTCCACGCCACCAATGCCGAAATCGACCGGGCACCCGTGGCGCCCCACAACCCGTCACGATCGATCTCGGCCACGATCTGCACAATCTTCGCGTCGATCGCATTACGCTGACCCGTCAACTCCGCCAACGCATCGAACAGTACCTCCAACCGCTCAACCGGAGTTGGTTGAGCAGCAGGAGAAGTCGCTGCCGACGTCATGACCCCATCATCACAGAAGGGTCCGACAAACCCGGACCGCGCGCAGATTCACACGGAGTCAGGCGCACGAGCCTACTTCGCCCGCACGGTCTCCGGCGCGCCCCAGCCCGCTCCCGTGCCGTCCACGTGCCGCACCTCGTCCTCCCATGGCAACCGGTAAGTCCTGGCCACCAGGTCCTGCATGAAGGTGTACGGGCAGTCCTGGGCGCCACCCGTCACGGCGGTATATCCGCGGTGGCCGAGTTGGTAGATGTTGTTCTCCACGCCCCAGGTCCGTCGTGCCTCGTCGGCGCGGGAGGGAACGACCTCGGCGGTCACGATCCGGTCCGGTGTGCCGTCTCCGGACACGAGGATCGTGCCGTCGACATCGCAGACCATCGCCTCGCCCTGCGACCAGATGTTGTTCTGGTCGGGACCTGCTAAGGCAACCGACGCCGTGTAAGCTAAGTTGTGAAAGGCGTTGGTCTGGTTGGTGATCCGCCATGAGTGCTGGATCGGATAGGTGTAGCCGGCCGTGCGCAGGATCACGTTGGCGCCCTTGTATGCCGCCTCACGTGCCATCTCGGGCAGCATGCCGTCGTGGCAGATGATCAGCGCGAGTCGTGACCCCGAAGGGCCGTCGCACACGGGGACGCCGAGGTCGCCGGGTGCCCACGGTTCGGCAGGCACCCACGGGTGCATCTTCCGGTAGTAGAGTCTCTCTTCACCGTGATCGTCGATGATGATGCCGGAATTCCACGGTGCTCCACCGGGATTGCGCTCCATGATCGAGAAGCATCCCCAGACGCCGGCGTCCCGACAGGCATCGGCCAGCAGGGTCATCTCCGGTCCGTTTCGGTCGCACAGCAGAGAGTCGTCGAGCCAGGTGTCGGGGTCGAGGCCGTTGATGCTGTATTCGGGCATGACCACCAGGTCGATCGACGGCATGCCTTTCTTGGCGCCGACGACCATCCCCGCGAGACGTTCGGCCGTCGACTTGAGGTCACCGGGCTCTTTGATGACCGGAACTCGCGCCTGCACGAGACCCAGGACGAGTGCGCCCGGAGTCGGGTTCAATCCGTCGAGCCCGGTCATGCGACCACCTCGCTCACCGTGGAATCCGCGTTCTCGGCGGTGCTCCGGCGACCCGATGCCATGTCGATCAGGAGGTATGCGACTGCGGCGCAGACCATTCCGGCCACGGCCTCGCTCAACTGAGGAGCCCAGTGATGTGTGGCGTACGCGCAGGCCGCGCCGATGATCCAGGCGGCGAAGGGCTCTGCCCGCAACGTTGCCGCCCTACGCGAACTTGCGCGACGGGTGAGCAGCTGGTCGACGATCACGACGGCGCCGATCGACGGGACGAAGATGCCCAGGAGGTTCAGCCAGGTGGGGAAGTGGCTCCACACTCCGGCCAGTGCGATCGCCAATCCCAGGGCGCCCAGCACGAGGGTGAGGATGCGCATCCTGGAGCCGACGAGCTGACTCCACCCCACGGCGCCGTTGTACAGGCAGTGTGAGCAGACGGATCCGAGGTTGACGAACACGAAAATCACCGCGAGGACCGGGAGGATCGCGCCGTGGTCGACGAGGATCGGCAGGAAGTCGCCGCCGTCGGTGGCGGGGTTGAGGGCGCCGCCTGCGGCAACGATCACCGCGCCGGTGAGCATGGCGATGAGGTTGGCGACCGGGAAGGCGCTGAAAGCCGCGATGACAGCTTCCTTTCCGCCTTTGGACCAACGGGTGAAGTCCGCGGTCATGGTGCCCGAGTCGATGAAGCTGGCGACCACGACGGTCACCGCGGCGCCGATCGACAGCACGGTCGCACCGGTCCCGGTGCCTTCGTAGGAGGCGATTGCGCCCCACCCGTCGTCGCGGGTGACGAGGAAGACGGCCGTGACGCCCAGCACGATGAACAGTGGTGCGGCGATCATCCCGATGACGGTCAGCGCGCGTATGCCGATGAACGTGACCCCGATGTAGAGGAGCCCGGCGATCAGCACGATCAGTGTTTCGTTCCAGCCCAGGGACAGGTTGAGAGTTGCTCCGGTGAGCCCGGTTTGGAAGGCGAACCATCCGATCACGACGGTGGCGAGAAACCCGGTGACGATCTTCGAACCGTGTTGTCCGAAGGTTTCGGCCGCGCTCAGTGCGAAGTTCTTGCCGGTCTTGCCTGCGAGATACGACAGCGCGCCGACGTAGCCGAACAGGACGGCGTTGCCGACGACGATCGCCATTACGCCTTTCCAGAAACCGAGTCCGTAGACGATGGTTCCGCCGAAGATGGCGCACGTGAGCACCATGGGAAAGCCGAACCACACGGCCGAGATCGACAACGTGGAGCGCCGGTGTGACTGCGGGACCGGCTGGTCTTCGAATTCCGATTCCAGGTGCAGTGGTTCGTCTCGTGGCGGTGTGTGTGATGAGGCGCTGATGGGGCGGGATGTTGTCATGAGCGGACTTTCTGAACTATTCGCCGCCGAGGGCGGCGGTCAGGATGGGTTTTCGCGTCGTCGCTGACGCCGGTTCGGTGGGCGACCGGAACGTGTGGCCCTCGGCGGTGAGGGCGCTGCGTACCGCGGCGAGTAGCGCAGGGGCGCCAGGGGTGTCGCTGTGGACGCACACGGTCAGGTGAACATCGGTGCCGGTGGTTTCGCTGATGGCCGCCAACTGTGAGAGTGTGCGCGTGACCACCTGGTCGGGGCCACCGATGAGTTCGGCCGTGCGGTCGTACATCTGGACGACGCCGTTGCGGTACGGGCGGTCGGCGAAGATCTCGATCACCGGCGTCAGGCCGGTCTCCACGGCCGTGGTGTGCAGTGCGGAACCTGGCAGCACGTAGATCAGCAACGCAGGGTCGAGTGCGGTGACGGCAGTGCACACGGCCTCGGCGAGGTCGCGGTCCCGGTTGGCCATCATGTAGAGCGATCCGTGCAGTTTGAGATGTTGCATGGCAGTACCCTGCGCGCGGAGGAAGCCGTCCAGGGCACCGACCTGATACAGACAGAGGTCGTACGCCTCCTGCGCGGTCGTCGGGATTTCTCTCCTGCCGAACCCCAAGCGGTCCGGAAGCCCCACGTGGGCACCGACAGCCACGTCGTGCGCGTCGGCGAGCGCGACGCTGGTGCGCATGACGGCCGGGTCGCCGCCGTGGCCACCGCAGGCGATGTTGGCCGAGGTGATCAACGGCATCATCTCGGCGTCAGCACCGTAGGTGTAGACGCCGAAGCTCTCCCCGAGGTCGGCGTTGAGGTCGATGACGGTCACATCGTCACCCGCGTTTTCGACGCCTCGATCTGGGGCTGGCGGCGGGGCGCCTCGGCCAGTTCCCAGGCGCGCGCGAACCGCAGGAGCGCACGCTCGGTGAGCGGTCGTCCGACGACTTCCAGCCCCACCGGCAAGCCTGAGTCGGTGAAGCCGACGGGAATGCTGATCGCGGGCAACGACGTCTGCGACGCGATGACGGTGTTGGTGGGGAAGTTCAGTGCGGTCCAGCGTTTCGCGGCGAGATCGGCACGGGTCGGTGCAGGCACCTGAACGGTGGGGTAGACGAGGAAGTCGATCTCGGCGTCGGCCATCTTCGCGAGCAACGTGCGTCGCCAATCCTCCTGGCGCGTCCGCTTCTTGAAGTATTCGGGATGATCTTCGGGGTTTGACGGTCCGTCGGCGATGTCGGCCAACAGGTCGGTGAGCGGGTGGAAGTCTCCGTGATCGACGATTTCGCGGATCGTCGTCGGTCCTGTGTGCGTGCGGGACCCCAGGAACGTCTCGAGGTCGAACTTGGATTGGATGGTGTACAGCGAGGTCTCGGCCACCCAGGTTTCGAGATTGCCGAGCACGATGCCGTCGACCACGCCTGTTCCGTGGTGTCGTAGGCGATCGATGGCAGCGCGCACGACACTGTTCGTCAGTTCCTGGTCGTCGCCGGCCCCGAATGCGTCGGTCAGTACCCCGACGCGGAAACCGGACAGCGTGTCGGCGTCGACGCCGTCGAGGGCCTCACCGTAGTCACCGACTTCGGGACCGGAGGTCGCCAGTGCGGTGTACGAGTCGGTGGGGTCGTAGCCGACGATGACGTCCAGCACCGCAGCAAGGTCGGATACGTTGCGCGCCATGGGTCCTGGGGTGTCCTGGAAGTGCACCAGTGGCGAGAACCCGGTTCTGGAGACCAGCCCGGTGGTGACCCGCAGCCCGAAGAGGTTGGTGAACGATGACGGCAGGCGGATCGATCCGCCGGTGTCCTCTCCGATGCCGACGAGGCAGAGGTTGGCGGTCACTGCCGCAGCGGTGCCCGCGCTCGAGCCTCCGGTCTCACGATCGAGGTCGTACGGGTTCTTTGTGTGGTCGGTGCGTGAGGAGAAGGAGAACCATCCTGCGGCGAAGTCGCACATGGCGGTCTTGCCGAGGATCACCGCGCCGGCCTTGCGCAGGCGGTCGACCACGGTGGCATCGGTATCCGGGATGTAGTCCGCGAACGCGGTCGATCCGAATGCCGTGGGGATACCTTTGGTTTCACCCTGGTCCTTGATCAGGATCGGCACGCCGTGCAACGGGCCGACGAGGGTGCCCGTGCGTGCGTACTTTTCGTCGAGCGCGCGAGCTTCGTCGAGCGCTGCGGGGTTGACGGTCACGACCGAGTTGAGCTGGGGACCGTCGGGATTGTCGATGGAGTCGAGTGTTGCGATGCGATCCAAATACCAGGCGGTGAGATCGGCGCTGGTGGCCCCGCCGGATTCGACGAGTCGGTGGAAAGAGCTGATCGAAAGCTCCTCGTAGTTCACGTTGTTCCCCCTGCCGGTGGTTGTGTCGGCGCCCAGTGCGCTGACGATGGCTTCTGCGGTGTGCTCGAGGTGCCGGGTCGTGGCATCGAGAAGGCCGTCGAGGTCTCGTGCGAGCATCAGCTGATACATGTGCTCGTGCTGACGGTCGGCTTCGGTGAAGTCGTGCATCGCCGACGCGTAGATCGCCATGTACGGCTGGATGCGATCCCAGATGTTGTGGATCAGTTCCAGAAGGTAACGGCTGTCGCCGCAGCTGTAGAACGTCTGGTGGAACTCACGGTTGAGCTTGCGCCAGGTGATGGCGCTGATTCCCGGGACAATCATCCGGTCGAGAACCGAGCGCAACGCCACGGTCGTCTCGGCGTCGAGCCGAGGCAGCGCCCATTCGGTCGCGAGCAGCTCAAGCCGTAGGCGGATCGTGAAAAGTTCGCGAATGGCCTTCGGCGACAACGTACTTATCGTGACCGCGCGCCGGTCGTACTCGACCAGGCCCTCGAAGCTCAGACGTTTGAGCGCCTCGCGGGTCGGCATCGTCGACACTCCGACCGATTCGGCGAGCGAACGAATGGACACCCGTGTGCCCGGCATGATCCGGCCTTCGAGGATGTTGCGCCGGATTCGCTGGTAGACGCTCTCGGCGAGAGTGGGCGTCTCCGCCGAGTCTTTGCTGTGTGATACCAAAGGCTTTTCGCCGGCTGCTGTGATCACACCAAGATCGTCGGCGCAGTCGATGACCTAGATGTTGTCGTGAAGTTTCAAGAATGTGACGTCATCAGTCGGCGGCTGCGTCGACCGCCAGCAGCAGTCGCAACGCGCCCGCATCGCGAGGGACTGCCGGGTCGAGGCCGGTACTGCTGGTCACCCTGGCCAGTCGGTTGATGACGGTGTTGCGATGGCAGTAGAGCCTGCGAGCGGTCTCGGTGACGGAACCGGTGTCGAGATAGATGCGCAGCGTGTCCGTGAGCAAGGTCTGATCGCGCGGAGGCAGTGACGACAGCTGGGCCAAAGCCTGTCTGACAAAAGCTGTTCCGACGACGCCCAGGCGCTGTGCGGCGATCTTGTCCCAGTGCAGGGCCACTGTGGCGGCGCGGCCGGGTTCAGCCCACCCGGACAGTTCACGCGCGAGGTGCCACATGCCGGCTATCTCGGAGAGGCCGCTCGCGGGAGGCGAGATCCCAGCCGGGATGTCGAGCAGAACCCTCGCTGCCTCAGGTTGCAACGCGTCTGCGGTGAGGATGGCGAACTCGACACCTTCGAGCTGTAGTACCGGTGACCGAGGGGCGCAGTGGGCGATCGACCGTGCGAATTCGTTGGGGTACTGGTCCCCTGACACGACCACGACGAATTCGCCGTCGGCAGGCAGACCGAGTGCGGCGGCCGCCTGCCGATGGAGCTGTGGGTCTCGGCTGCCCTCACTGAGCAGTTGCCGGAGCAGGAAGTTGCGCTCCAGTTCGAGTTCGGCGTTCACCCTCGATATTTCGTCGAGGTAGCCGGTCTGCACGTTGGTGGTGTGTCGTTCGACGGCGTTCCAGATCCACACGACAGAGTCCGAGATGGCCGACGCGCCGCCCGCGGTGTGTGCCGACAGCGCCTCCCAGATGAAGGGGAAATCCATTCGTACCGCGCGCAGGAGTGACTCGAGCGGAACCTGCTGGCGTGCGCGGCGGCGGCCGATGTTCTCGGAGTACTCCTGCAGTTCTGCCAATCGGTCCTCGCCCTTGATCATCTCGAACAGCAGTCGCAGCGTTGTGCGGGCGGTCTGGTGCAGGTCGTCATCGCTGACCACCGAGTTCGCATAGCCGGTGAGGGTGCGGACCTGCCGAACGTAAGCAGTGGCGATGGTCTCGAGATCCGCGAGGCAGGCGGTCACCCCGGGCAGACCCTCGCCCTCCAGCCGGTTGTGCATCTGCACACTCTAGCGGCCGATTCTTAGGAGCCCTGCGATTGTGGGTTGGAGTATCCGCTAACAGACTGGAAGGCATGAATCGTGTCACCGATGAAGCGGTGGAGCTTTCCGGCAGCGACGCCAGACGCATCGCGTTTGCGGCGTTCGTCGGCACAGCGCTCGAGTGGTACGACTACTTCCTGTTCGGCACAGCGGCAGCGCTGGTGTTCAACAGGCTGTTCTTCACCGACCTGGACCCTGCGGCCGCGACGTTGGCGTCGTTCGCAACCTTCGGCGTCGGCTTCGCCGCGCGGCCGATAGGCGCGGTCATCTTCGGTTACATCGGCGACCGGTACGGGAGGCGACCGGCGCTGTTGGCGACCATCATCATGATCGGTTGTGCGACAGGGCTGGTGGGCGTTCTGCCCGACTATGCCGCCGTCGGGATCGCCGCTCCGGCCATGCTCGCGATACTGCGTCTGGTACAGGGTCTCGCCGTCGGCGGCGAGTGGGGCGGTGCCACCACCATGGCCATCGAACACTCACCGATCAAGCAACGCGGTCGGTTCGCCGCGCTGGTTCAGATCGGCTCGCCTGTCGGCACTCTGGTCTCGTCCGGGGCGTTCGCCCTGGTGCTCATGCTGCCATCGGAGTCGTTCGATTCGTGGGGCTGGCGACTGCCATTCCTGGCCGCGTTCCCGCTGCTCGGCGTGGCGCTGTGGATCCGGCTGACGATGGAGGAGTCGCCGGTGTTCAAGCGTCTCGCCGAGCTGGAAGCCGCGGCCGAGGTGCCCGTACTCCAGCTCGTGCGCAACGCCGGTGGCCGGCTTCTGGTTGCCGTGGCGGCCGCGTTGCTCGGCGTGGGTGGCTTCTACATCATGACGACGTTCGTCGTCAGTTACGGCAGTAACGTGCTGGCGGTCGACCGTCAGGTGATGGTGAACGCGACGCTGGTGGCCGCGGTACTGCAGATCGCGGTGACCATCTTCGCCGGGCGCCTCTCTGAGAGGTTCGGCCCCGGCCGGATGACCGTCGCCGGGGCGGTGACGACCGCAGTTGCGGCATTCCCCCTGTTCTGGCTGATCGACACCCGCAACGCCTGGGCCATCACTGCGGCAGTCGCGTGCGGTATCGCCTTGATCACGCTGGCCTACGCAGTGACGGGAGCGCTTCTGGCCGAGCTGTTTCCGCCTGCGTTGCGGTACAGCGGCGTATCGCTCGGATACAACCTCGCCGGGGCGCTGAGCGGCTTCCTGCCCTTGATCGCCACAGCGTTGCTCGCGGTAGGGGACGGTGCGTCCTGGCCTGCCGTTCTGGTGCTCATCGGCATCTGTGCCGTCACCGCCATCGGTGGGTTGGCCGGTGAACGCATGCGGCTGCGTCACGACCCGACCGAGCAGCCCTCGACCAGCTGAAACAGCCGTAGCCCTAACAGCTTTGACAACTCGACTCATGATGGGCGGATGATCTCGTGACCACTGCACATGCCAAGACCCACCACGCTCTCACTCCAGAGCAGCGCGACCGCATCCTCGCCGCGGTGGACGCACAGTTCGACAGGCAACTGAAGTTCACGCAGGAAATGATTCGTCACCCCTCGTTGCGCGGAGTCGAAGCATCCGCGCAAGACCTGCTCTATGGCGCCATGTCGGGGCGCGGCCTCGAGATGGACCGTTGGGAACTCGATCCCGAGGAACTCGCGACACACCCCGGCGCCGGGAAGGTCGAGGTCTCCTACCGGGGCGTCGACAACGTCGTCGGAACCTACCGGCCCCGTGAGGAACTCGGCCGGTCACTGATCCTCAACGGTCACATCGATGTGGTTCCCGAAGGTCCGGAGACCCAGTGGCAACGGTCGCCGTGGGATGCCGCGATCGTCGACGGATGGCTCTACGGACGCGGCAGCGGCGACATGAAGGCCGGACTCGTGGCCAATCTGTTCGCCTTCGACGCGCTGCGTGCCGCCGGACTCGAACCGATGGGCCGCATCCACTTCGAGTCCGTGGTGGAGGAGGAGTGCACTGGCAACGGCTCGCTGTCGGCGCTGATGCGCGGTTACACGGCCGACGCCGTCCTGATTCCCGAACCCGAAGAGGACATGCTGGTCCGCGCGAACGTCGGCACCATCTGGTTTCGCGTCCGGGTGGCGGGGCATCCTTCCCATCCCCGCGAGATGAGTTCGGGGTTCAACGCGATCGACGCGGCGTACTTCGTCGTCGAGAGGTTGCGCAGGCTAGAGGAACGCTGGAACGCCGACAAGGGGAAGCACCGTCACTTCGAGGATCTCGAACACCCGATCAACCTCAACGTCGGCAAAATCCAGGGCGGCGACTGGAATTCCAGCGTGCCCGCGTGGTGTGAGCTCGATCTGAGGATCGCCTTCTACCCCGGCATCGCGGCGGACGAGGCATGGTCCGAGATCACTGCCGAACTCGCCGCCATCGACCACGACGGCGACGGGCACCCCATCTCGGCGGAGGCGAACGCCACCGGGTTCTACGCCGAAGGCTATGTGCTGGAAGAAGGCTCGGACGCCGAGGCGGTCCTGGGGGAGAGCCACGCCGACGCCTTCGACGGTGCCCCACTGCAGAGTTTCACGACCCCGGGTTATCTGGATGGACGGGTCTTCGTCCAGTACGGGAACATTCCTGCCCTGGTGTACGGTCCGGTGTCCAAGGACATCCACGGGTTCGACGAGCGGGTCGACATCGAGTCGGTTCGCCGCATCACCAAGTCCATCGCGCTGTTCGTCGCGCGGTGGTGCGGTGTCCAAGACTCAGCGAGACGACACTGAGCCCATTCGTAGCGTAGCGAACTACGTATTTAAGTAGCGTGTGGTTCAATGGCTCCATGAACCCCGAGCGTTCGGCACACCCCGAGGCCGCGACCCCCGTTCGCAAACGGCACCGCATGGTCGATCGTGTCGCGGGCATCCTCGAACTCGCCGCACGTAACCATGACGGGCTCACACTCACCGAACTCGCGCGGCTTCTGGACGCCCCGTTGAGTTCCCTGCAAGGTCTCGTCAACGGTCTGGTTGCCGCCGGTTATCTCGACGAACACGACCGCCGATACCGACTGGGGGGCGCGCCGTACCTGCTGAACCTCATGGCAGGCCGGCACCTCGTGACACAGGTCGGTCACAAGGAGCTTGAGGCTGTGCACGCCGACGCCGGCCTGACCACTCTCCTGTCGGTCGTGGTGGGACAGGGCGTGTTCTACGTCGACAGTTGCTCTTCGACACCTCGTTACGACTACCTGGCCAAGAACCTCGTACGCCGGTCGCTCATCCGCACGTCGAGTGGATGGGTCTTGTTGGCAGGTTTCGCACGCCGGGATCTGTGGAGCTACCTGGGTTCACTTCCTGCCGAGGACGACGCGAACCGCGAACGGTTCCTGAACACACTCGAAACGATCCAGGAGACCGGAGTTTGTGCGGCGCCGCATATCTCGGAAGTCGCAGATGGTGTGGCCGTGGCCGTACGTGAGGGTGGTCGCACGGTTGCGGCGGTCAGCGTGGTCGGGCCGCACGAGGAGATCCACAGCCGTAGGGACGAACTGGTCGAGCTGTTGACGTCGCACCGCCGACGTTGGGAGCAGGCCGGTTAGGCCGACGACTCACAGTGCGCGGCCGCGCCAGGCCATACCCCCGTCCAACGTGACCACGGTGCCGCTGGTGTAGCTGCTTCGACGTGACGCCAGAAACGCGATGGTGTCGGCCACTTCCTCCGCGGTGGCCATACGCTGTGCCGGATAGTGCGCGACGAACTCCGGCCACCGTTGGGAATCACCCAAATCCGTGCGGGCCCTGACGTGCAGCGCATCGAGCAAGCGCTGTGTCTGCACCGGTCCGGGATTGACCGCGACGACGCGTACACCGTCATCCAAGGAGTACGCGCCGACCGCGCGGGTGAAGGTCATCAACGCCGAATTGGCCATCGAACCGGCCAGATATCCGGCATCCGGACGCTCGCCGGACAATCCGACCACGTTGACGATCACTCCGGATTTGCGGGCCTTCATGGCTCTGAGTGCCATCTGGCTCAGCTCGAGGTATCCCCACACCTTGAGCTCCCAGGCACGTTGCCACGCCGCGAGATCGGCGTCGTCCAAGGAACCCTGCGGTATCGCGCCGGCATTGTTGATCAAAATGTCTGTCTCGGCGACTGTTTCGGCCAGTTGGGCCCGATCCGTCGGTGAGGACAGGTCGAGGGCATGACAGGTCACGTCGGCGTCGATACCGGCACGCAACTGTTCGAGTGAATCCTTGTCACGCCCGACCAGATGGATCCGACCCACCCCCTCGGCCGCGAACAGCTGTGCGGTGGCAGCACCGATGCCACGCGAGCCGCCCGTGATGAGAACCGAGTCTGACTCGGTGAAACGCAGTTCCATGCGGACGTCCTTGTCTCGGCGATGGTTCAGGCCAGTGGTGATTCAACAGCAACAGTCCGCGGCTTGGGAGGCATGAAGATCTCGACGAACTCCAGATCATCCGAGGTCCCGGTTTCGTTGTGGCGGTAGCCACCCGGGATGAAGCAGACGCTTCCCTGCTCGATGCGCTTGCTCTCACCGTTTTCGAACTGCAACTCCAGCCAGCCCTTGGTGATCAACAGCCACTGGAACACGCAGTCGTGGTAGTGCCAACCGGTCGGATTGCTCATGCCGGCACGGACTCTGGTCACCTGGGTGCTGATGAGCCCATTGCTCGCGTCGGCAATACCGACGTCGAAATACTGCAGGAAGGTGCGGCGCCCGGGGATCTCCGGGGCATCGGCAAGCGAGATCACCTTGTGCTGCATCGAATCGGGAATCTCGCAGGTGCGGGTCGCGTCGGTCATCGTTGATCCTTTCATTTGGTGCGAACCGGCGTGAGGTCGAGGTCGCTGAGTGGTTGTGCCTGAATGGTCAAGTCGAGTACAGCGGCATCCCATTCCCGAGTGGAGCGGTCTCGGTCGCGAAGAGCCAATGCGGCGGAGGTGAACACGTGCAGCGGGTGCTCGCGGGTGGTTCCGATGGCACCGATCACCTGGTGGGCGTTCCGTATGACGGGATCGACTGCGTGTCCACAGCATGAGCGGGCGACCGCGACCATGGCGGCGACCTGCGTTGCGGGCGTGGCGTCGTCGGAGACGGCCAACACCGCGGCGTCGGTCGCGGCACGCGCCAGCGCCGACTCTCCGGCGATGATGGCGATCATCTGTTGCACGGCTTGCTGTTTACCGATGGGGCGTCCGAACTGCTCGCGAGTTTGCGCATATTCGATCGCCAGCTCGGCAATGGTCTCCAGCGTTGCACTGATCTGGATGGCCCGCACCAGTGCCCGGCGGGTCTGTGCCAGCTCAAATGTCTCCTGTGTGATGGGATGGCGATCGACATGGTCTTTGTCACGGTTGCGGCCGCCGTTGATATCAGCACCGGCCGCGACCGGTACGTCGCTGACGTAATAGCCGTCGCCGTCACGGCCGATGACCGCGGCGCGTTCGACGACACCGGACACGGTGGGCACGTTGATGTGTTCGTCGTCGAAGAGTGCGATGCGTAACGCCTGCCGCGGCGGTGCACCTGCCTGCTCGAGCAGCCAGCCCGCCACGAGGTCGCTCTCGGACACCTCCAGCCTGCAACCGCGGCGAGCCAGTGCGCGTGCCAGCGCTGCCGCCTCGGGCCAGGAAGCGCCGCTTCCACCACGCTCCTCGCTCTGCGTCAGGTCGGCGAGTCCGAGCTCGCCGAACGTCTGCCACAGCTTCTGGTCGTCATGGCAGGCGTGGTTCGCCAGCACCGAGTCGATCAGTGCCCGCAGGTCTCGATCGACCATGGCCTCCAACGTTGTCATCGCAACCCCAATCCTCTCGCGATCACGCCTGCGAGAACCTCGTTTGTGCCGCCGCGCAACGTGAATCCCGGCCTTTGCACGGTCGCCCACGTCACGGCGTCACGCAGAGGGCCCGACAGTGTCGCGGTGAGATAGTCGGCAGTTTGTACGAGATCGCCCTCGGTGGCGGTGCCGAGCATCTTAACCATCGCCGCGGCCGCATCGGCGTTCTCGCCGCGGTCGAGTGCGGCGGCGACCGACAGCGACATCTGGTGCAGCCCGTGCAGCCGGGCCAGGAACTGCCCCAGCACGGGTTCGGGGCTGATCTCGCCGCGGGCGACATGTTCGATCAACAGCCGCACCACCAGTGCGGCCGACAGGAACCGCTCCGGTCCGCTGCGTTCGAAACCGAGTTCCTCGGTCACCTGCTTCCAGCCCTGCCCCTCGGAGCCGAGCAGGTTCTCCGTCGGCACAAGACAATCCGTGAACACCACTTCGTTGAAGTGATGGCCACCGTCGAGCGACTCGATCGGCACGATTTCGATGCCCGGCGCCCGGAGATCGACGATGAGCTGAGAAAGTCCCCGATGCCGGTCGCCGTGGTTGCCGCTGGTGCGCGCCAGCACCAGGATTTTGGTGGCCCCGTGCGCTCCTGACGTCCACACCTTGGTTCCGTTGAGGAGCCACCCGCCGTCAACGGGTACGGCGCGGGTGCGCACACTTGCCAGGTCGGAACCTGAGTCAGGTTCGCTCATACCGATCGCGAACGTGCACTCGGCGGCCGCGATCGCCGGCAACAGCTCCTTCTTCTGTTCTTCGGTGCCGTACCGCAGCAGCGACGGTGCCACCTGACGGTCGGCGATCCAGTGCGCGGCCACCGGGGCCCCCGCGATCAGCAGTTCCTCCGTGACGACGAAGCGCTCGAAATGGCTGCGGCCGTGCCCCCCGTACTGACGCGGAATGGTCATGCCGACCCAGCCCTGCTCGGCAAGCGACCGGCTGAAGGTGTCGGACCATCCGGTGAGCCAGCCGTCGATGCCTGGCTCGAACCGCCGCGCCGCGAGTTCGCCGTCAAGGAAAGTGCGAACCTGCTGCCGCAGTTCCCGCCACGAAGGGTCGGGTACGACCGCCGACAATGTGGGAGCGGTCATTTGATCACCACCACCGCGTTGTCGGCCAGGCTGGTGATCTCGTCGTCGCTGTATCCCAACTCGGACAACACCTCTGCGGTGTGAGCACCCAGGATGGGGGCATGGCGGCGGAGGCTCACTGGCGACTCGCTCATCCGCAGTGGCGTCAGGGCGTTGAAGTAGTCACCCTCGGTGGGATGGCTGCTTCGTTGTAGCACACCGTGATCCATCACGTAGGGGTCCTCGGTGACCCGGGTCAGGTCGAGTGGGCGGGCGGCGGGAATGTCGTTGTCACGGCACAGATCGAGCCATTCTTGTGTCGAGCGCTCCGGCGTGATCTGGCCGATCATGGAGTGGAGGTAACCCATGTTCTGATGGCGCTTGTCGACGTCGGTGAATCTGTGATCGGTCAAGAGGTCGGTCAGGCCGGTGAGCTTGAAAAAGCTCCTCCAGTTGGCGTCGGTGTAGGGCAGGATGCAGACGTATCCGTCCGACGTTCGGTAGGGCGCGCGCTCCGGGACCAGCACGCGCTTCCAGCCGAAGTCCCCGGCCGGTGGCGCGAACGTCTGCCCGCTGAGATGCTCCACGAGGTTGAAGTGCACCATCGCGTCGACCATGGGGACCTCGACGTGCTGGCCGGAACCGGTCGCTGCGCGGTGCATCAGTGCGCTGAGCACCGCGATCACGATGTAGAGCCCACTCACCTTGTCCGCGATGACGTAGGGCGCGTAACGCGGGACACCGTCGACGGCCTCGACCAGAGAGGTCAGCCCGGATGCGGCCTGCACCATGTCGTCGTAGGCGGGCTCGTTGCGTTGCGGGCTGGCCTCGGCGTAGGCCTGGGCGGTGCACAGGATCACATCCGGACGGATCGCGCGGAGGGCAGGGTAACTAAGTCCGAGGTCTTCGCGTGACTGGGGACGCAGATTGGAGACGACGACGTCGGATTCGCGCACCAGCCGTGCCAGAACCTCTTTTCCCTCAGCGGTTTTGAGATCCACTGCGATGCTGCGCTTGTTCCGTTGCAAACCCAGCGTCAGCGCCGTCATACCGGGGTTGCGCTGTGGGCCCATGCGCCGAGTGATGTCGCCGTCGAGTGTCTCGATCTTGATGACCTCGGCGCCGAGGTCACCGAGCATCGAGGTGGCGAACGGGCCCATCACCACCGTCGTCAGGTCGAGGACGGTGACGCCGTCGAGGGCGCCCGGCGCCACCGCCGGACGGACGAAGTCTGTTGTGTTGCTTGTCAATCCTCACTCGTTTCTGTCAGCGCGTCAGTTCGGCGACGCGGCGGTGATGCTCGGGATCCTGATGGGCGAGTGGCTGCATGGCTGCCGCCAGCGCGAGTGTCGAGTCCAGCGATGAGGTGCGCGACTCGAGGAGGAGTCGTTTCGCCATCCGGACCGCAGGCGCCGGGTTCTTCGCTATGCGTTCGGCGAGCCGGTGCGCGGCAGGCAACAACTCGTCGTCACTCACCACTTCGTTGACAAGGCCCCACGACAACGCGGTGGCGGCGTCCACGCGGTCACCGGTGAACGTCATCTCCGCAGCGCGTGCCCAGCCCACCGCGCGGGGCAGAAACCATGATCCACCGTCGCCGGGAATCAACCCCAACTGCACGAAACTCTCGGCGAAGAAGGCTTTTTCCGCGGCGATGCGCAGGTCGCACATGACGGCGAGGTCACATCCCGCACCGATCGCGGCGCCGTTCACCGCGGCGATGACCGGGACTTCGCAGCGCTGAAAGGCCCGCGGGATGCGCTGGATACCCGACGTGTAACCATACCGTTGGTCAAGCGGAGCCAGGCCGAAAATCCCCGTCCGATCCCGCATGTCACGGACATTTCCGCCCGCGGAGAAGAAGCGCCCGGCACCGGTGAGAATCACCACAGAGATGTCGGTGTCGGCGTTCGCGGCATCGACGGCGGCGTCGAAGGCGTCGATGAAATCGGAACCGGTGATGGCATTGGCTGCATCCGGGACGTCGATGGTCCAGGTCTGGACCCGGCCGGCTCGATCGATGCGCAGGGGAGCGGTCACGGTGGGTGGTCCTTAAGTTCGTAGTTGCAGTTTCTTCGTGTTGTTGAGGCAGTTACGTTGGGCTGTGACCCGGGTGGGTCGGGTGTGGCTGTGGTGTGTGTTGCCGGCCCCTTGGTGCGGCTTGAAAGGACTGGC